>Ga0364900_10486_pt1 | contig 11110 bp, 12 predicted proteins | sample ExccelJu500002D3_FD_206974 | JGI IMG/M metagenome (GOLD analysis project Ga0364900, IMG submission 206974) | Enriched cells from Trout Bog Lake Hypolimnion, Wisconsin, USA - BchlTB.July09.5000.02.D3 | ecosystem: Environmental > Aquatic > Freshwater > Lake > Hypolimnion/Profundal zone | place: USA...
TTTTTATACGGACGAAAATTTTGTCAGAATTTGTCAGAAGGAATTCCGGGATTTATTGGGGTTTTCAGAGTTTCCCTTGGTTCTGACCCCAAAATGACAAAAAAACTCGCCCTTGACCGTCTGGCGCAAGAATCCACCCCCTTTACGTCAAACGGTTTGACCGTCACCGATACCACAATTGAACCGGCTGGAATTGTCGGTATGCGCTGGCGCAATGACTTTAGAGACGGCGGCAGCGAGCCAGAACACAATGGCGGGCAGCATTCGTCGTTTTGCATTAAAATCCGGCAACCAAATCACTCACACGAACACGAAGAGCCTTGGCAATTTTTAACAGATTGTCCACTGACGGCGATTCAACTCCCCGCTCAATTCGGCTAATAAACACGGTGGACAGGTCGGCTTTTTCCGCCAACTTCTCCTGACTGAATCCAGCCTCTTTGCGTGTATCACGAACTGACTCACCCAAAAGGCGGCGGTGTTTCTGAATGGCTGACATAACCAATCCAGAAAACACGAACGGCAAAATGTCGCCATGTCGTTATCGCCTAGTTTTTTGGAATTCGCTTGCGTTGTTTTGGAAAAAGGTTCACCGTGAAAACCATTATGAAAACAATCAAAGCGTTTTTTGGCATTTTCACAATCACGGCGGCTCTGGCCGTTTCGGCTCAAGCACAACCTGCATCCTCTTTTGTCTGGACCAAGTTGGCTAGTCTCACAAACCTTCCTTCCGGTTGGTCTATTTATCAACCCGGTATGATTGACGTAAATCGCGGAATCATCTACTCGCTTTCAAACGATGGCATCTTTTGGAAATACGACATTCAGAGCAATTTATTTACACAATTACCAGTTACAGGCTGGCCGGGAGTCGTGGGGCAGAAAATTTACAATCCTGATGAAAATACAATTTGGCTGACGCTTAATGGTAGGGGACAAGTTTATCGTTTGCCCGTAACCGGCGGCGCAGTGACCTTGGTTGGTGCTTCAGGAGCATCTACTGCCGATTATAGCAATGTTGGCTTTTGGAATTCTGTAACACACAAGTTTAGCACTGTCTTTGGATACGGCCTTGGAGCCGTTAGGAACTGGCGATGGGAATTTGGCACTAACGACAGTGACTGGGTTCAAATTGAGGCCAACACACCAGGGCGAGCGCCGTGGCAACGTGTCATTGATGGCAACGGCACTGCGACGTTAGACATTGGCGGACAGCGGCTTTTTGTGTATGGAGAAATGGGAAACTCTACCGGAAACCAAGGGCAGCTTGACGCAGGTTTCTCTAATAATGGCAATCAGTTTGATTGGCTGAAAGACCTTTGGGAATTGGATTTCAAATCAAATACTTGGACAAATCTGATTCCTCTTAACACCAGCATTCCCATTGCGGGGGGTATTGTGTATTTCCCGCCAAAAAACATACTCTTTATGGTCAACGGCTACCAAATTCCGGCAAATGCCAATCCGTCCGTGTATGTCACAGGTCTTTGGACGTTCAATGTCGGGCAAAGCACCAATTGGACACAAGTTGTAGCAACCGGCGATGTTCCAAATGTCGCCGATGAAGTTGGCTTTACCGCCAATTCATTTTACGACCAGAATAATCAGCGCATTATCCATTTTAACAACGCAGGGGTTTATGCTCTAAATCTTGGCCCACAAATCGGTTTATTGAAGGCGGTCAAGCCGTCGTTTTCCTATCTCGCCGTAGGCACGAACTACCAATTGCAAGTTTCTGGCGACTTGAATACTTGGACAAATCAGGGTTCGGCATTCACAGCCACCAACAGCAGTATGGTTTATCCACAATACTTTGATGTAGCCAATTGGAACCAACTTTTCTTCCGGTTACAGGTGTCTCCGTAACGTCGGCAAATTTATTAAACACAACTCCGCCAGTCACAAAACTGGCGGAGTTTTTTATTTGGCTCGCTGGCCTTTGCCCAAAGCGAACAGGCGCAAATCACCAGTGCCGACAATCGCACCTTCCCGCGTTCTGGTTCTGCCATCGCCTGAATCATAACGAGCAACCAATTTGCCTGCGCCGTCACGAATCCAATTGCCGTCCATGCGTCCCAGGATTTTTCCAGTTCTGCCCCTAATGTAATTATCGCTCATAGATTTTAGGTGGTTTGAATTTTGAGAATGTTGCGGACGGTAGCGGGATACCAATTTTTCCCATTGCGGGTTTGAATCCCTCGGCGATTCAGACATTCACAGATGCCTTGAAGCGTTTCAACACCAGCCGATTCGATTTCTTGAATGATTGGAAAAATCTTGGTGGCGAATTCCACCTTGGCCGCTTTGTTTGCTGTAATCATTGCGGCCACGGCCTTTTGTGGATTTGGTGTCCCCAGTTTTTTGCCGGATGCCTTTAGTGCGGCTAACGCATTTTTTGTTCTCTCACTTGTGACCTCACGTTCTCTTTGCGCTAAAATTGCGAACAAAGACACAGTGAATTTATCAGCCGTTGGACAGTCACAACAAACGAAGTCAACACCACTGTTTTGAAGGCTCAAAAGGAATTCAGCATTGCGCCCCAGCCGGTCAAGTTTTGCGATAACCAACGTGGCCTTGTTTTTCTTGGTGTATTCCAGCGCCGCCGCCAACTGCGGTCTTTCTTCGCTTGTCTTGCGTCCTGAAACAACCTCTGAAAATTCCTTTTCAATGATTCCGTTTTGGGATTCAACGTAACGGCGGACAATCTGCCGTTGTGATTCCATTCCGTTTCCGTCAATACCTTGTTTATCGGTGCTGACCCTGAATAATGCGATGTATTTTTTAATCATGGACAACCAGTAATCCAAGACGCCAGCGCCCGGCAAAGCATTTCTTAAAAAAACTAAACGGATGTAAAGAATTCGCTCGAAGGTGCTAAAAAATGATTTTAATGAGAAAGTTGGTATGCTTTCTGATTTTGACCGTTGCTGATTTTTAGCCAGCCGCACTATACTGATTTAATCATTAACCGCACAGAATGACCGCCCAACGTGCGCCAGATTGGTTCTGGCGGTGGTTTTGACCGTGAAAGGAGATTCAGACGGTAACGGATTGGAACCGCCAGACGTAGTTTAACGCAATTATTAACGTATTCACATACAGACTGGCGGCGAGGCTCCCGCCGAATGTCAATAATGTTGGACTTGGCGCGAGAATTTGCGTTTAGACCAGAAGTGAAAAAATTAACGCAGTTTCGTGTTGTCACGATTCTGTTTTGACAATGCCCGCTTACGTCGCTCGGCGTCTTGGTGTTTCCGTAGAATTGATTTCAGCCGTGCCGTTTGGTCTTTGAATCCGTTAATTCTTTTCTTTAATGAATCGGTGCGGCTATCCACCTCTGACAATTCCTGCGGCAATGCGGCGTCAAGTTGGGCGAGCAGAATTTCAATTGCGTATATGAGACGGGCGGGATTTTTGGAATTGTCATTCATCGCCGGATTCTCCCTTCAATTTTCGCCTGACTGATTCTTTCAAATCAGCCATGCGCCTGTCTCGGTTGGCCGCACGACGTTTCATTATGTTGAAATCCAATTCCGCTTTGAGTCGTTTGTTTTCTTCCGGTGTGTGTGCGCCCCTTTGACAAACTCGCCTTAATTCATCGGCAAATGAATCCGCACTACTACCGCTGATGTTTTGATTATTTGTAAAATCCATAATCGGTTCTCTTTCATTTTGACGATGGCTCATTCCATCGCCAAAAATAAATATGTGACAGGCGACGGATAAAATAATCATTCCGCACATATCGGCATATTTATCATTGGGCAAACATTCAGGTTACTTCACAGCCTCGGTTCTCAACGCCCATTAACCCTCACGTTTAATCAGCGTGGGGGTTTTCACTGTGGCGAGGGATTGAAAATAAAAAAATGATTCTGAGCGTTTTTAATCCGGTGACGATATTTATTGAAAGAGAACTTAAAATGATTAACGCCATTTATCGCAGATTAAATTCTATAATTAACACCGTTGACACATAATTGATGTAATGGACAAGACCGTATTAACATAACCGTTGAGTTTTGAGCCGGTATCAAAACGAACCAATAGGCGGTTGGAGCAAGTCAACGCTCCCATTCCGATATAAAAAAATTCATCGGAAACAGAATGAAGGCTTATTGAATGGCCAGAACTTGAAAAAGGTAAAAGCAAGACCCTACTAGATTCATTGGAGGCGTCCCTTGTTAAATGTGGAATTGATTCTTCTATCAATTCCAAGAGTCCATCATTCCTCAACAAAAAATTCAGTAATCATCGGAAACAGAAAGCCAACCGCACTTCGTTTCTATTCAGTAAAAAGATTAACGCAATGAAACGTCACCAGCGCAACGCTTGCCAGGCAATGACTCACTGATAAAATGTTTGACGTGGTAAAAGCGCCATAACCGAATTCCGAACGGTGAATAACGGAAAAGGATAAAATTATTAAAATGTGAGAATTAACAAACATTTAGTTCAATGGTTGACACAGGCGTTCTCAATGCTCAATGATGGCGGGGAGTGGTGGAATACTAATGGTGACTCGGTTTGGAAAAAAATCAATGACCGGACTATTGTATTTACCGCTGGTGACAAAACAAACAATAATAACATTCAAGCCGCCGCTCACATTCGGGCTGCTGGATTTACCTTAATTGGAATCTAACATTATGCGACGATACAAACTCAAATATAATTGGGGTGCGTTCAAAGGCACTGGAACCGTCACCGTGACAAGGCTAGAAACGACTGAAACACATAAATTGCGTGTGGGGCGTCGTGCTGAATTAGTCGGCGAATATACGAAGCGCACCGATGTTGAAGACGACGAAGGCGAAACTTACAGCCTTGTCCGGTCAAGGCGACTCATCGGCACAGGCAATTTACTGGCGGGAGTCTTGCTCGATTTGCTCATACTAGCGGTGCAAGAGGCAGTCGAGAAAAAGAAATGATTAAAACGCCCCCTGAAAATGGGGGTGTTTTTTACCTGCCTACGTCATCAAAGAATGTTTCCTTGGCGGTTTCGTAATCCATATAGCCAAGTTGGTTGTAAAAATTTGTATCAGGCTTTAGGCGATTCTTTTTCTTGAGCATTTTGTAACGGCCAATCGCTTCCGGTATCCACCATTTCATTATTCCATTAACATCATCTTGAAACAGTGGTTTCAACTTTAATTCCGATTCATCAATTTTGCCTGTAAGAAAATCTTTGGTGTTTTCGTAGAATTCTGAAAAATAAACGCCACGTTCAAAACCGTGCTTAAACTCATCAATCGGTATTCCAGCGGTTTTGTAAATCATATCCAACACCGTGCCTTTGTAGTTCGTTACGGGTCCGCTGGTGTCATCGTCTTGCGTCATCCTTTCCGTGTATTCCTTCCGCTTTGTTTCCTGCACATATTTTAACCATTTCTTGTAAATCTGTGCGTCGGGCGGAATAATTACATCCCCTTTGCTTAATTGAAGGCGATTCCACCACTTCAAATTGTCATAAATTGAGGGGAAACCAAAAAGGCTTGTCGTGGTCATTCCCGCAAGGACATCGCCGAATCGCAATTGCCATTCGTTCCTAATAATTTCAGACGTAATCAGTGCCGCAATAAGTTTGGCGCCTAGGAAATTAAAGCCGAACGGTTGCGTAGCGACGATTGTTGAACCGATGGCGATGTTGTTTAATTTCTTCCCGCTGAATTTCTGCTCGCTTGTCCAGCCAATGAATTCATCACGACAGCCGATTGCAGCGATGTCACTGCTGATTGCCCCCAGTCCGATAACTGGAAATGGGGAAGGCCAATATAGGCGACCAGAATCTTTACTAGGACAAATACCCGCAACATCCGTAGTCGCTTTTTCTGCCCGTGATACAGTGGCGTTAGCATCCACTACAATAAACTTAACAAATCGTCCTGGTGTTTGATAATAAACGCCAGACGAAACATACTGACGATATATGCGCCAGAACTCTTTTAAGTCATCGTCATCGCAAATGATGACCTTTGGTTTCAGGTTCTCAATGTGTGCGATAGTGGATTCTTCGTTGTGAATGTCCTTTGGCATCCACATACTTGTCATCGCCTCGTAAAGATTGATTCGGACTCTATCGTGAACATTTTCCAAGTCATCGCATTTTTTATGAAATGTGTATTCTTTAACCGGCAAAGACTTTAGATGCTGCAAATTCTTTAGCAGCAATCTTTTCTCTTTCGCTAAATCAAAGTTGGACATGAATTTTAAGGAGCAAAACTACTTGGCGATTTTGTAGGTCGTGGCTCTGCCTTCACCGTGTTCAATTAATTGTTTGCTGGCCACCAACCCCGCAACGCCGCTCTTTCCGTAAAGGTTGGATGTGCTGATTCCCTTTTTCTCCAGAGCCGCTTTGATTTCCGGTCGTTTGCGTTCCGTGCCATCTTCCAACAATTTCAGAATCGCCTTTTTTAATGCGCCTTTTTTTCCGGTGCGGCTGGGTTTTTCTTCTGCCGTATTGTCCACCTCTGCGGGTTTTTGATTTCGGTTGGATTGTTTGACCTGAATGTGAAACGTCTCAACGGCTGATTGGAATTCATCACCGGAAAAGATGCTTTCAAATGTGAATCCCAACTGCGGATTCAGAAGCACGTTTAACTGCGTCATCGCCGCATCAAGCGTGCTTTTCAAATCCGTCTTTAGGGTCTGTTTTTTTGTTTCGAGTTGCGCCAAGATGTCTTGGACATCTTTTGTGGCGTCTGGTTTGTTATCGGACATATTGGTTTCCTTTGGTTTAATACGATTTTTACATTTGCGACAAATTGCTGGAATGTCTTCAATTAATTCCCCCCACGGCGCAGTCAAAGGCGGGAAGGTCTTACCGCAACCCCCAATACATTTGGGGCGTTTTGATACAAGTTGCTTGTGTGTGAATTTCGGAAGTGTTTTTTGCCATTCGCCCGTTTCAAATTCAAGTGCGCCCTCACGCTGGCACAGTATTTTAACAAATTTCAGGTAGCCTTCCTTACCAACGAAAACCTTTTCCGCCAGCCATTGCCTCCGCTTTGAGTCTTTAATTTTTGACAATTCACGATTCAGCCAGAATTCCGGCTGAATCGTTAATGGGGAAGCGGCGTTCACTGGAAAGAGATTTAATTCAAACCAGATTTAACGCAAGAAAAAATTAGCGGCATTGCTGTTGCCAGTTTTTGCGTCCCGTGAAATTGTCCAGTCACAAACATTAAATCAATGACGGTTTAATGAAAACGAAAGACAACAAAATGAAAACGAACAAAAACAGCAAACCCGTAACGCAGGACGAAATCAGCCGAGTGTTGGCCGCACTCGACGCAACGGAATTGAGCCGGTTGGCGAACGAAAAGAAACAGGCGAGTCTTGAGCCGATGATTGCCGAATACGGCCAGACGGAAAATCGGCTGGTTGAACTTCGCAAGACGATTCGTGAAGTGAATCCGAATTGGAATCCGCCGACGCTCGCCGACCGGATGCTCGGATTCATTAAATCCAAGGGCAAGGCAACCGCCGACGAAATTGTGAAAGAATTCACTGGCTCGGCCACGTCGTATCTGATTAAGAACGTCTTGAAGAAAAAGACCGATACGCTTTGGACGGCCAAGGATGGAAAATTCTCGGCCGTGACGCCGGCCTGACAGACGGCCAAACAAAAATCCCCAAGGTTGAACGCCTTGGGGATTCTTTTTGCGCCATTTGCGTTATGGCGTGTGTTTGTCAATCCACCGATTCACTTTGTCCAAATACGCCCGAACGTCTGTGGCGACGTTATACGTCAAACGGTAAGGAATGGTTTCGGCCTCGGCGTATGAGCCGTCATCGTTTCCAACGTCAATCGGAATCCCCTTTGAATCTTCCCAGAACGGCGTGACGTAGGCGAAAAACCACACGGAACCATTCACGACAATTCCCTTGTTGGCGGGCAACGGAAGAATGAGCGAGCCGCCCTTGTTGTCCAAATCAATTCGCTTGTCGGCCTTCAAAATCGCCGGAATCAATTTTTCGTAAAGATAATCAGTCTTTTTGTCTGTCGGATTCTTTAATGTTTTCATGGTGGCAGCAATTAAACACTTTGGCCGCACACGGGCAACAATGATTTCACTCGGCAACTTATTTTAATCTGTTTTGAAAATATAATAAATTTATCTGTCATGCGGTTCGGTGTAGGATTGTTCTCGTAACAAAAGGACGGTCAGGCTTCGTTAGCGGTCTTCAAGTGAGATGATGATTCTCGTTGCCGGGAGTGCCCATTTGCGTATCCAGAAGGAAAATAATGAGAATAAATACAACAGATAAATACATCCCCATTAGGAAGGGATTTCCAAAAGTCTATCGTTATCAAAAAGAGGGTAATGATTATTTTTTGGTGGATGGACGGTCAAAACAATGGGGGTTGAACATCCGCAAGAATTTCAACATGAAGGACGACGCCTTGAACTTCGCCCAAGGAATTGAAGACCAAATTTTGGAAAATGGGAAAGGCGTATCAAACAACCAAGTTTACCAAAATAAGGAAATTGAGCGTTTAGATACGATGTTGAAACCGTTCGGCAAAACTCTTCCCGAAGTGGTGGGCTTTTATATTCAGTTCAAGCAGGAGGAAATGAAAAAGGCTGTAATTCCACCCATTAAGGAATTGTGTCTGAAATGGTATGAGTCCAAGCGTGACTCGAAAATCAATCCCCTGCGACCCAAAACCAAAAGCGAACTCAAAGTTTATTGGCGGTTCATCACTCAAAACTTGGGCGAATACAAGCCGCATGAAGTGACGCACGACATGGCTGAAAAATTGATTCAAGATGTAAAAAGCAGCGACACGAACTATACGAGAAAAACCTATCTCAAATTCGTTCGTGATTTTTTCAAATGGTGCGTTGAAAGGGGATTTATTTCAAAGAATCCAACGGAAAAAATTAGGGTGAAATTGAATCCCGACGTTGTTGAATTCTATGAGCCGGACGAAATTGAATATCTCCTGCGTTTGTGTGAATCCAAATTTCCGTCATTGTTGGGATATTATTGCCTGACGATATTCGGCGGTTTACGTCCAACCGAAGCGCAGCGGATGGAATGGAAAGACGTTAATTTTGAAACCAAACAAATCTTCGTGAATAAATTTGGAAAGGTTGGAGCGAGACGGGTTGATTTGAAAAATACGGATGCTCTTTGGATTTGGTTGGAACATATCAAAAACAAGAATTCAGACCAACCGTTGAACCCATTAAAAAACCACGCCAAATTACAGAGGAATTCCCGTGAGGCATTTCGTGAATGGACGCCTCGCAAGAAATGGATTCAAGACGGTTTGAGGCATTCGTTCGGAACGTATTATTACAATCTGACACGGAACATTTTTGAAACCGTGTTTGTGATGGGCAATTCAGAGCGAATCGCCAAAAAACATTATCTCCATGAGGTTTCGCCCAAATGGACGGAAAAGTATTGGGCAATTAGGCCGACGCCATGACGACACCGAAAAATCATCCAAATTCGATTAGCCCCAGCGAAACTGGGGCTTTTTTATACCCAAATTCGACTTGTCAGAACCTTGTCAGAAGAAAAAAGGGTTTTACGACCTTTGAAAATCATAAAACCCTTGTAAACATTATTGGCGACCCTACCGGGAATCGAAAACGGATTTAGACTTTTTTGAAAACGCGCTGAAATGCCAAATAAACAAGCAGTAGCAATGCTTTTGTGCGTGTTTCTGTTTTTAGTTGGCGACGTATCTTGACGCCTGCCGGAGTGTTTCCAGTAGGCAACTGTAGGAAACTTTCCGCCTTTTTTCTCCTTTCCCGGTAAAATCCCGGTCTAGTCGCGTTTTTTGTGAATGTAGGCAACTGTAGGTAACACTAGCTGGCGCGGCGTCCGCCTGCAATGCGATTTCCAGCGCGGCCTGCGTTTTGGTAGCCATCGTGGCTCCCCGGCACCAAGATCAATCACGCCGTCTGGAGCCGGCGCGGATTGACCGGGACTTTTTCGAGCGGCAGTGGTGGGGCGACGGGTGAAAGGGGATGAGCCGGATTTGATTTGAAGGGAAAATAAAAACACGCCAGACTGGCGTGAATCTCAAAAAGATTAAATGAGCGATGATTGGCGCAACGAATTAGCGTCGGAACAGCAAAAGGAGAAACTTCGTTTCTTCGGTTGCACATGGGACGACGGCATCACGGCCGGACAGGCCGAGGATGCGCTGGCGGAATGCGCCATACAGTTTCCAGATGCGGAGGCGACCTGGCAGAAAAAACAGCCAGCCCGCGAAGATCAGAAAGAAAAACTACGTTACTTTGGATGCACTTGGAACGGTGACATCAATGTGGGACAAGCGATTGATGCACTTTTGCAATGTGCCAGTGATTTTCCAGACAAGGAAGCGGATTGGCAATTTCAAAAAAAGAAATGGTCTAAAGTTGCCGGATCATTTCCGGGCACAGTGTTTGAGCAGTCGGATGGAAAATCAGTCAAGGACCGTCCGGTGACAGACGCGCAGCTCGACGAACTTCGTTCATTGGGTCGCGAAACGGTTCGAGCAATGACTTCCGGCGAAGCGATGGAATTAATTGAAACCATCAAAGCTAGAAACGCAAGTCGGCGCACGGACGCGGCAGCTACTTTTCAAAAGGAAACGAAGAGCAAAGATGATGTTTATTTGCAATCATCAACAACCGAAGTGGCGGGTGAGAATCTTGCCTGGATAATTAACCATAAACTTCCGCCAGAACCGAAGCGGACTGACCCGAAGTATCAGGCGTGGATAAATCCCAAAGGACAGGAATATGGTTTTGATCTGGATCATTTGCGCTGGGAACAATCAGTTGCAAAAATCAAAGCTCAAATCGAAGCCGAAAGAAAAAGCCAAGACAGAAAGGCCGAGGCAGATGCACAGCAGCCCGCAGTAAGCAGCAAGGTTTCAAATAGCGCGCCAAACGTATTTGTCAAGGAACCGGAAGCGCCATCCTACCTCAAATATCCTGCCGAACCGTCAAGCAGAGTATTTTCACAGGCTTCGCTGGAACGGTTACATTCAATCTGGACGGTAGAGGTTAAGCAAACCGAGGCCGAAAATCGCCGCCGTTATGACAGGTATGTGGCTGAAATAAATCAGTGGAATGAGTCACGGAGCGGCGGCGAGATT
>Ga0364900_10493_pt1 | contig 10972 bp, 10 predicted proteins | sample ExccelJu500002D3_FD_206974 | JGI IMG/M metagenome (GOLD analysis project Ga0364900, IMG submission 206974) | Enriched cells from Trout Bog Lake Hypolimnion, Wisconsin, USA - BchlTB.July09.5000.02.D3 | ecosystem: Environmental > Aquatic > Freshwater > Lake > Hypolimnion/Profundal zone | place: USA...
AGCGCTGCGTTGAAGAAAAAAAGGATGGCCACGCCACAGAGGATGACAACGTCTGATGCGCCGCGCTTGATACGCGAGAGCCCCCAAAGCAGGAGCGAGGCAATCATGGCGAAGAAAAAGGCGCTGATCGAGGTGGCCGCCAGACCAAAGGCTTGCAGCGCGGCGCTGCCGCCACAGACAATGGCCAGGGCGGCTCCGAAACTGGCGGCGGAGGCGATGCCGAGGGTATATGGGCTGGCGAGCGGGTTGTCCAGTATGGTCTGCATCTCGGCACCGGACACGCCAAGCGCAAGGCCGATGAGCAGGGCAAAAACTGATGTCGGCAAGCGAAATGTCCAAATGACCGTCTTGTCCAGCGCGAGCACCCTGTCCGGCGCAAATAATGCGTTGCAAACCACATGGGGCGAGAGAAAAACCGGACCGACCATGACATTGGCCAGGAACGCCATCAGGACAAGCGCCAGGGCCACGCCAACAAGCAAGAGGCGCTGCCGCTGACGGCGGCAGTAACCGTCTGTTGCGATCATTGGGCGGCACTGAAGCGATGTTTCGGACATGCAAACTCGCAGAGATTGGATCAAAGCGTATAGCGAATGGAAACGGCATACACACGCGGCGCGCCGAGAAGCAAGCCATCACCGGTACGATAGTACTCCCAGTATCGCGTGTCCGCCAAGTTGGAAACATTGAGCGTCAAAATCAGGCGTTTGATCGGCTGATAGCGCAGGCCCGCATCGAAAAGCGTCACGCCCGGCATATACTGAGTGTTGGGAACATCCACCGGGCGCTTCCCAAGATAGTTGCTGCCGGCGCAGAGCGTGATCACACCGGGAATCGGCTCCAACTCAGGAAGCCGATATTCCAGATGCAGGCTGGCCAACTGCTCTGGAACGCTCACAGGCACCGAGCCATCGGTTGAGGCGTTTGCGGCTTTTTCAACGTTCGCCGACATGATCGTCAGGCCGCCAATCGCGGTCAAGCGATCCCAAATAAGGCCGCTTCCCAGCAGTTCCAATCCCTGATGCACCTCCCGCCCGGATGCCTTGTACACATTGTCGGCAGGGTCCACATAGTCGTTGACTTCCTCCATGCGAAAAGCAGCCAGCGACAAATCAAACGAATGGGCAATGGCTGCCTTGATGCCGGCTTCGTATTGCTCACTGGCGCTGGCGGGTAATATTGCGCCGGCATTCTGGGCGTTGTTTGGCGCAACCCCGCCGGGCTGGATACCCTGCATGTACGAGGCATAGATGCTCACATCAGGCTGCAGCTTGTAAAGCAAGGCAGCGGATGGCGTCAGATAATAGCCGGTTGTTTCCGGCCGGCTGCTTGTCGGTCCCGAATAGCCAGACGGCAGGGAAGAGCCAGGCAGGTAATTGCCGAAATAGCGTGTGTCGAGCACGGAATAGCTTGCGCCCGCCAGAAGAATCCAATCCTGAGCGATGTTAATGCGGTCGCCGAGGAGAAAATTCTCGTCGTCGGACCAGGTCTTCCGATCAATTGTCCCTGAAGAACCTGGCGGAACATAGCCAACCGGATACTGAATAGTGGATGGCCCAAGCGACATTGTGCGGTCTGCGCCGCGCCAGAACATATACCACCAGTATGTGCAACCGAATGTGAGCGTATGCGACATTTCCCACGTGTCAAAATGCGCATCCATCAGGGCATAGGCAGAGGCGGCCAGTTCCCTGTCGGGCGGCGTGTCCACCATGCTCTCGGTATACGAGCCATTCACATTGGTGATGTTGTTTGCGACATAGCGATATTCCCGCCACATGTCGCTGAACAAAACGGCGGTGCGCAGCGTGAAGGTGTCGTTGAGTTCGGTGTCCAGTGCGAGCGAAAAGACATCTTTTTCCGATCGGTCGTATGTCCAGGGTTGACCATATTGTCCGTCAGGATCAAACGCTTTCGGAACCTGATAACCAATGCCGCTGTTGTTAAAATAGGTTGCAATCCCGGTTTCATCCAAATCCTGGTGGTAGACGGAAAAATTAAGATGGGAGTTTTCGTTGAGCCGATAGACCAGATCAACAGAGACAAGGTCTCGCTGCCGGTGTTCGCCGGCATAGGTAACGCCATCTTCGTCGTACAGGTTAATCCGATATCCCGCGTTTGTTGACAACGGCCCGCCCGCATCAATCTGGCCAAAGACAATGCCATTGTCGTAAAGACCGGCGGTCAGGATGGTCTGTTGCGCAGGCGTCGGTGTCTTGGTGATAAAATTCACCGAACCACCCAGGGACGAAAACCCATACAAGAAGCTTGAGAATCCGTCCAAAACCTCAACCCGTTCCACGTTCTCCATGGGTTGGATGGTGAAGCTGCGATCCGTGAGGCCATCCCGCAACTCGCTCTGATCGGAGGCGGAGAAACCGCGCACCATGATGCGTTGCATGGAGGAATAACCATCGGAGGACATCAACGGCGCCACGACAGGATCCGTTTGAAGCGCCGCAAAGGAATTGTGCGCAACGCGGTTTTCGATGAGTTCGCCGGGTGTGACGTGAATGGAGTATGGTGTGTCCTGCAGGGAGAGTTGCCCAAGAGGTCCGACGGTTGCGCTGTACACCCGATAACCGTTGGTGCCGCTCCCACCCTGCATGGGATTGCCAATCCGTGGTTCTGTCACGACGATTTCGGGTAATTGTTGAATGACGCCGGCCGAAGACGTATTGGTGTCGCCCCGTGCTGTACAGATGGAAACAGCGATCATCCCTGTCACTGTCAATATCGTACGCATCGTTTTCATTCGGGGAAATATCCGTTCTGTGTTCTTGCTGTGGAAAAAGGATTGCACAGTGGTATTAGTTATTAACGGTGGAAACAATAAAAAAGTTCACGGTGCATGGCGAAAATAATGATGATCTGAGTGTCCGGCGTCAGCGCCATACTCCCTCTTCCTGCGCTAAACATATACTTCCTCTATGAGCCGGCATTTTCCATTTTACCTTTAATCCAGGAACATCGTGGGCCATTCCGATCACGTAACTGAAATCGTAGTGCATTCAGACGTGCGGTCAGCGTCCTTTGCCGGAGTTGCGACCTTGACGGTTTGAATTTAAGCCGCCCCAACAGAACCGGCCAACCGTTTTCGCCTACATATCCGCCCTTTCAGTGTTACAACCCATGAGGGCAACTAATTTTTAACAGCCGCGTTGCGGCTACCACCCGGTGGCCGCAACGTCGGGCCTGCCGGGCTGAACGCGCAGGGCGGGCAGCATGAAAGCGATCTACGATGCCCGTTATCAAGAGCTGATTGCGTGGCTCAAGGGTGCGCGAAATAAGGCTGGCCTCACGCAGTCCGATGTCGCCAGCAAAACGGGGCGATGCCGGATCTGGGTGGCCAAGATCGAATCCTGTGAGCTGGAATGCGGTATCATGGAACTACTGGCATTTTGCCGGGTGTATCGGCTGCGAGTTAGGGACGTGATCAAGGAAATGGAGGAGACATAAACAGAAAAGGCATCCCGATGGGGTGCCTTTCTTTTATGGATCAGGGCGGGTGAAAGAACAAGGTGGCCAGAGCCTGCAAGCCAGCAGGCAAAGTGCAAACCGTCAACTTGGAATGAGGGTTTCGTCGATCCTTTTAGGAATCCACGTGCGTACTTCCGGCCATAAAAGGTTCATCTTTAATATGGCAGATTCATCACGCTGGCAGGACACGCACAGCGCGCTCCCCTGTGTGGCATTAACAGGGAGCCGAGCTTGCAAAAATGACAGGCATCAACCGTCCAAGGCATGAAAACACGGGGTCTGAAAAATATATTTTTGTCAGTACAACCGTTTGCACAGGAGGTTGTTATGGATAAAACAGATCGATCCTCATAAAAATCGATGCAACAAAAACGACCTTTTTTGCATATGTGCTTGTGTAAACCCTGCTCGAATGCGGGTAATGGGTTCTACTATGAACTGCAAACAGGCACAAGAAGCGCTAAATGACCGGTTGGGCTCTGATAAGAGCGCCCAACCGGATGATTTGATTGCACATTTGGCTTCCTGCCCGGCCTGTCGCGCCCAGGCGGAACAGGCGGAACGCTTGTCCCGGTGCTTGGCCTCCATGCGTACGCAGGCCGCAGCCATTCCTGCCGATGTGCTTGCCGCGAACGAACATCGGATTATCGAGACCGTCAGGCACACGGTTCAGACGGCCAAGCCGGTGGAGCAGTCTGGTCGGCCAGCTTCAACTTCAAAATCAGCGTCCAAACGCGCATCCGGGAAGCACAAATTTTCGTCTCCCCGTATTCATCCGGCTCTCCTGTGGTCCATAGTCGGTGCCGCAGCCGCGCTGGTCATGGTCTTTGGCATCTTTGTGCACGACCACGTTTCGGTCCCGGCATCAGTCGTCGCGCAGTCTACAAGTTCCGTTCCGGTTATCGCCAAAATTGATGTTTCTGGGGTTGCTGTGGCGACCAATTCAAAGCCTGATGCAAAAAACCAGGATCCCATCACCCTCGCTTGGATGAAGAAAGAATTTGGCCATCTGAAGTCTGCCAAGGAGTGCGTCTCAGGGAATGATATCAACAGGGTGGTCAATTTCCTGACTACCGGCTCTCGCACACTCGACGAAAAAGTCATGGGATGGAAGCTTTTGGTCGAAGCGTATGCGGCTACAGGCGAGGCGGATCGTTCCGTCAATGCATTTGGCAAGTATCTTGATGTCGTTGAGCAACGCGATGGTCGGGAGAAGGCGATTCAGGTTGGATATTGGCATGCTGGCGAGTTGTTTTACCGGAACAAGGACTATATTCATGGACTGGCCTGCTACGATCTGCTTGCCACGCACTATCCCGATACGGACGCTCCGGCCAAAGCGCTTTTGACAATGGGGCGCTATTATTGCGAGCAGAAGATGTGGGCAGGCGCAGAAAAAGCATATCGCCGTGTTGTGGAGGAATTTCCGGGCACCCAATGGGAGAAAAAAGCACAGATGGCATTATGGACAGTGCTGTGGAGACGGGGCAAGGGCAGTGAATCGGTTGCTATTTTGGACGAGTTCGCAAAAGAAAACGTCAACAACGAAAAGGATCGGTTATACGCCGACAGCAGTGCTGCGTTTGTCCTCCAGACGATGGGGGTTGCCCATTATCCGGAGGCAATACAGCGATTGAAGAAAGTTATGGAATCTAATCCGGACAGTCCTACAGCGAAGTCTGCGAACAAGATGATTGCATTAATGACGGAAAAAATGACCGAAGGGTCTGGCGCGAGCAGTCTGTGAAAGAATGGAAGGGCACACATGGAAGGGACCATAAAGCGTCGGTTGCAGCGGTGTCTGCTGCTAGGGTCTGGCGTCGTGGTAATGATGGCGCTGGGGTATGCATTCGGTTCTGGGGATGACTCCGGAAACGACGACTCTGGAGGAAGTCCTCCTTCGTACTCGGTTAGGGGTATCACCCATTGCTGCACACAGTGCCTTGAATTTCAATTTCTTTTCGTAAATCGACAAGGGCCGGCGTTCTTCTTTCTGCATGGCTGCTAGGTACTTGTCGCAAGTCTCCCTGATCGGTTCGGTTGTCAACGTGGGGTGTCTCCGGACATATTCCTCGGCGGCTGTGACAAGGGATACGCCAGAGTTTTTCAGAATTTCCATTGCCCTTAACGCTTCGGCACGCACCTTCTCAGGCAAGGAAAGAGTGCGCGTGCCTTCGTTCTTTATTTCGTTCGCCCGCATTTGGCAGAACCGTTTGGCATCCTCAATGTCGTCGAAACCCTTGCGGACACGTTGCCCAGCTCGCATGAAATCAACCATGTGATAGGTCGGTGTCAACGAACGAATGGCTAAGCCGCATTCGTGGATAACAGGAATGGTGTGTCTCTTGTGGTGCTTGCCCATTTTGCCTCTGCCGAGCACTTTGTTCATGTGAGCGAAAGGATGTCTGATGCGGCAAGGATAGGCATTTTGTCATATTTTTGTCAAGACACACGAAAAACCTTAATAAAATCGCATTTTTTGCAAGACTTAGGATCTTGTGGCGAAAGCCGTGCGGGTTCAAGTCCCGCCTCGCCCACCAAATTATATATGAAATCATTGGCGATTTCGTGCATTTCGCCAATCGGTTGCCGGCAGTGGGCGCGTGTCCCTACATCTGGATGCGACGGATGCGAGCGCCTTCATCACGCTGCACAGTCCGGGCGTAGTGGACAGCAGGCTGGCCGAACAGCATCGTGTAGTAGTAGTGCTCCGGAGGCACACCCACGATGGTTTTTAGTTCTGGCGCCAGTTCCATGGCCATTTTTGCCAGACCGCACCAGACTGTGCCCAGGCCAGCGCTCTGCGCCATGAGTTCGAAGTAGGCCAGGGCCAGGTTTACGTCTTCCTGTGGACAGACGGATTCGGGCGCGGCTGAGACTGCCAGCAGGTGAGGAGCGCCTCGGAAGATCACGTCCACCTTCTGGTCAAACCATGCCGGCACGGCTTGCACGATGTAGGCGTGCTGATCGGGAACCCGACCCGCCTTTACGGCATCTGCCAGGGCGGTAAGGGCTTTGACGCGAAACCGCTGCATCACGTCCTTGTCGTCAATCACCGAGAATGTCAGCGCCATCCGGTTGACTGCGGTGGGGACATTGCCGAGCGCTGCCAGCAACGACCGCAGGATATCCGGGTCCACGTTCTCATCGCGGTACCGGCGTACGCTGCGCCGTCCCCGAACCAGGTTGATCATGGCGCCTGGCTTCGGGAATGACTTTGTGGTGAGCGGGATGCTATTGGCGGGATCGCGGCCCAATATGGATAACGCAGCCGAGGGGCAGACTGCCAGACAATGCTGGCACCGGATGCAGCGCGCCTCATTCTCAGGACGGATGAAGGGCACAGCTTCGCCAGAGCGCTCGATGATTCGGGACGGGCAGTCCAGAACACACAGCTCGCATCTCGTGCATTTGACCTGATCGACCGTGAACTGCAACATATCGGTGCTCCTATTGCTATTGTAAACGTGCCAATTGTACGCTACGGCGAGCCAGTGGCCTCGTCCATCACTCACACCTGAATCGCGCCGGTCTCCCGGTCAAAGCGCAGCTTGCCTGCCCGGATGATCGACTCCTTGTTACGTTTAGAAAGCCGCTTGAACCGGTACTCCACCCTAATCGCGAGAGATCGTGAACCGATGCGGTGCTTGAAAACGAGTTCTCTGGGAGGTTTCGCGCGCAGGAACCTGGCGGCTTTGGAGCCACCGGTCACATGTTCCTGATAGCGGCGTCTGACATCCGTGGCGATGCCTGCATACAGGCATCCATCGATCGTGCGGATAACATAAAGATGCCAATCCACGCCCACTGTATCTCCCTGCCTGTTGCTTGCTCGCAGCCTACGGCATCTTGGGAGGATGCACACGGGCCTGTTTTTCCCTGGCGGCATTCGCCTGCCTGGCATCCTGCTGCTTCTGCACTTTGGCCTTGTCTTTCCTGCTTTTCTTGTCGCCCATGACTGTGACTCCTTTGGGTGAGCGGTCAGGTCTTGTGCGTGATCCGTGAACCTTGGGCAGGCATGATCACTCTTCCACTTGGACTATGGACCTTGCTCGTCCACTCATCCAGTTTTTTCTGCTGTGTGAAAAGGCGCATCCGCGTTTTTCGACCAGGTCCGTTCATCTATGCGCGGAGCGCCGACAGCCTAAAAGCCATTCAGTTGGCTGGAGAGCTGTTTGAGCGAGTGCAGCGCGGTTGCCGTTATTTTCCAGCAAACTACGGTGAGGATCAGGATTCCTAATGTCAGAATAATTTTCCATACCCGTGATGTTTGCGGGCGGTACCAGATCAACGGTAATGCCAGGGGGCCAACACAGCAAACAACAAGAACGACAAAAGAGGTTCGAAAATACCATGGAACGGTCGAGGCGGTCCCGGTTGATCGGATGGCGCCGTCGAGGAATTCATGGCAATGTTTGCACTTGATGGCAGCGTCTTGAATCTCTTCGGCGCAAAATGGACACTTCTTCACTACGAGTCTCCTGGCATGACAGCCTGATGTTTGTCCAGGCTTCATGGTCCAAGAAGTACCATACGCCTATTTCAGCTCCCGTCAACCTTCTGGTGTTTCAACCAACGATTCCGCAAGCTAACGGGGCGGGGCGCGGGGAGAGCGCGGAAAGCGGCTGCTAAGTCGCTGGTTGACGAGGGTCGTGAGGGCCGTCGCAATTTCGCAGGCAGTCCGGAGGCACGAAAACGGGTGCCGGGCAGACGGGGGCGAAGACCGAAGTTTGGCGACCGCGGCCCCGTTGCTATTGGCGGAAGCGAATCACGCGGAGGAGACCAGAGGAGCGAGGAATTCTGCGAGGATCAACATCGCCCAGAGGTAGACCGGCAACGAGTGGCGTCGGCAGGGTTTGATGTTTCGCAGGAAGCAGTGGAAGAGGCCGTGGGCAATGAAGAGCAGCAACCAGAGTGCGGTAATGGCGGTGGTATGGTGATGGAAGTAATGATTGGCGTGCCATTGGTTGCACAACTCGTTGAAGCCTTCGTTCTCGATGCGCCAGCGTTCATGTCCAAACAGGACCACGGTGGCAACGGGGACTTCGTCGGCCGGAAGGGTTGTTAGCCAGACCCACTCCGTCGTTTGCGCCTCCCTGACCCGTTGTCCGTTGCGGCGTTGGGTAACGGGGGTGGTTTCGAGGCTGCGCACCACCCGGACTTTTTCGGGGAAGGAATCCCAGGAATCCAAGTCGGTCACATCCCAGCACTGATAGGATGTGGGCCCATCCTGGTAGGTGCTGTGCGGTGTGGGACCGAAAAGACTGCGGGCGTCTTTCAACACGTCGCGGCGTTCATCCTTCAGCACAACTAATGCGTGCTTGTTGTGTTGACGCAACAACTTGAAGAACCGCGCTTGGGGGTAGAGACCGTCGCCAAGCAAGATGTCGAAGCAGCGGGGGTGTGTATCGAGAACCCGTTGGATCAACCGCAGAGCCGCGGTGCCCTCATCCTCATGAGGACCAAGCAACTCGAAGTCGAGCAAGAGGCGGAAACCGGGGCCAATCAGCTGAAAGACCGCGGCGCGGTGGTAGTACTGCGTCCGCGTCTGGCCGTTGACCGTGATCTGGCGCGTCTGACAATCCGGGCAACAGCGCTTGTAACTGCTGTTGATCTCGTGGGCATCGATTGCCGCGAGTCGATGACCGCGCAGCGACAACAACACCTTGTTCCGCGACAACCGCGTGTACATGCCGCCCAGAATGTCGCGTAAGCCGGATACATCCAGGATTGCGGCGTGGCGACCGAGTTGGTCTGCACTGGGCATGCTGTGCCGCAGGAAACGGCGGCCCAAACCCCGGCGACCCAACGCCTCCAAGGCGTTGAAACTCGGCAGGCGACAGAGCCAGAGCAGCAACAGCGACTTCACAAAGACCTCGGCCGGGATTTCGGGCTTCTGCCGATGGTCGGGCAAGGCCTCCAACTGTTGCGGGAGATCGAAGATCTTCTGCGCATATGCGAGGATGCGGCCTAGCAGAGATGACCCCGATCCTTCCGCAGGCGCGTCCACGCTTCTTCACTCATGATTTCGAGCAACTCCCGGGCCCGTTGATACAGCGCAACCCACCGGCGCACCGTCGCTTCGGACTCCTTCGGAACGTGCTGCATCCGGGTGCGTCCCTTCACGGTTGCCCCCAGACACCACGACTGGTGCTTCTGGTCCTGCGTGGTACAGCGACAGTTCGGGTTGCCGCAACGCCGCGCCAGACGAATGAGGGAACCGTGTGCCAGGCCATCTGCCTGTGTCAGCAGCCGAAGCAGTTCGCTGCGGGCCTGACGGTCCGCGTCGGAGAGCCCCTTCTTGTGTCGCATGGCCGACCTCCTTTGAGTTGCCAACCACTGTAATATAATAATATAGCAGTTGCAAGCGAAAAAATAATATTTCTGCGAATGCGATTTTGCTTAGACACCCGAACGCTGACCATCAGCGGCCTTTTCAGCCACTTTCCCCGCGCCACCCGCGCCCCGCCCCGCCAGCTTGCGGAACTACTGTGTTTCAACCAGAAGTAAAATGCCGTGCCGCTGCCAGAATATCCGCTACAGACGAAGCTATTGGATTTTTTACAACACAAATGTAGATATCCGTGAAAACCAACAGCCTTGTATCGTCGTGCGCATGACGGACCTCTTTTTCCGCTGGGCAGAAACATTTTGTAACATGCTTATCATGTGGGTGTTGCAATGGAACATCTGAGGTTTCCAAACATAATGGCACACTCGCTGCTAATCATTCTTCCCAGAAAGGAATAGCCGTTTATGCGGCGACGTGCGCAAGGGTCTGGCGTTATTACACGAACACGGGGGGAATGTGTTCACGCCAATCTTTTAAGGTTTTTTTAACGCGCAAAGCATGATGATTAACCCGCCCGTCGCCTTGAACTACGCTATGTTGACTACATGAAAAAGCACGAAATGGTTTGCGCATCGTTTCCGTTCAATCTGTTGATCGGCCTGCTTATGATCGGAGCGTTTTCCGCTCTGGCTTCGCCCACATCCCAAGTTTGGATTCCCTCGACAGATGTCCAGGCTTTTGGCGTGCCGCATGTCGGCGTTTCCGCTTATTGGCGGACATCCGGCAACGACATGTATGACATCGGCCCTACCATCGGCGTATTGCCGTTCACCGATATTCAGATGGAAGTGGGTGCGGACTACATGGCCAATGGGACGGATTACGACAACTGCCCGTTTTCATTTAATGCCAAGCTCGCCATGCCGGAAGGAACAATCTGTTCCAATGCTCCGGCGCTAGCCATTGGCACCTACGGATTCGGCACCAACGCCCGCGGTCCCTACCGAACGGATCAGGACATCCTCTATGGCTTGGCTGCGGAGACCGTGCCTGAATTCTGCGGGCTTCCATCTCTGGGCCGTCTTTCCGCAGGCTACTACATCGGGAACAAAGACGCGCTGGTCAATCAGAACGGCGGCAAAGCCAACACAGGGGTGTTGCTCTCCTGGGACCGCACCATCAGCGAAATATCGGACAAGC
>Ga0364900_10497_pt1 | contig 10922 bp, 8 predicted proteins | sample ExccelJu500002D3_FD_206974 | JGI IMG/M metagenome (GOLD analysis project Ga0364900, IMG submission 206974) | Enriched cells from Trout Bog Lake Hypolimnion, Wisconsin, USA - BchlTB.July09.5000.02.D3 | ecosystem: Environmental > Aquatic > Freshwater > Lake > Hypolimnion/Profundal zone | place: USA...
GATCCACGTGCGGCGGCGCGTTTGTGGTAAACACTTCGCGGACAGCGTCGAGATAGCCGAAGCCGTATTGGCGTGTGGGAAAAATGTAATGACCTTCGCCGAACTCATTCCAGTTGTCAAACAGGACGATGCGGTTTGCAATGCCGTCGCTTTTGCGTTCATCGAGTATGGATTTCGCACGCTGACAGAGTTCCTTAAATTCAACCGGGGTCAGCCGCCATTGGGTTTGTGTCAGCGAAAATCCCCAAGGCTCCGAGTCCCAGCCCATTGAGAGTGTCAACAAATGCGGCGACGGCAGCGTGCGCCAGAGATAATCCTGCGCGGCGATGGCTTGAGTTCCACTCGGATGCTGGTCGTTCGCGAATGCTCCCGTGAAGGTCGGCAGATGATATGACCAACCCGCGTCCATGCCAACTCGCTGAATCTGGCCAGCTTGTTCGCTCAACTCGTCCGGATTGCCCCAGCAATACTGGCCGAACAAATAAACACCCTTGAAGCCGGCCTGCAAACAGGCGGCGCGCAATTTTGAGATGGCAGCCTTGGCCCTGGCCTCGCCGCCGAGGTTTTGAACCAATTTCTTAACGTTGTAAATCGCCAGCACCGGTTTGCCGTCGAGGACAAGATAGTTCGTGCGCCGAAAATAATTTTCTATCCAAAACGGCAGCAGGTTTTGCAGCAGGTCATTTTCGGAAGTCTGTCCAGCGTAATGGCGGTTATCATTTTCAAAATTGATGGCAAATTTGAAATCATTCCCGTAACGGCTGTGGAACAGGCCGTCACGCAGCCAGTGTTCCAAGGCGGGTTTCACCGGCTTTCCGAAGTTGTCAATCTGGCGATACCAACAAACCAGAAAAAAACTGATACCGTGATCCAAGGCGAATTTGATTTCCCAATCGGTGACCTCCGGATTGCCCTCATCATACCAGCCGAGCACTGGCTCGCGGTCGGAATACTTCAAGATCCGTTTCCAAGGCGACCCGCCACGCCAGATGGGACACATAACCGCTCCCAACACGCTTCGGCCGGTATCCACAGTAATTGGCAAGGGAACCTCTTTTCGCTGAACGATTGGAAGATTGCGGCTGGCCGACGATGATTCAGCCGGATTATTTTTGATAGCTATAAGCGAATCAGCCGCCAGCACTCCGGGCGCAGCACTCAACCAAAGTGGAAGCAGACAACGGGCACAGAGGAGACATATCAAATCTGATGCACTTGTTTTATTCATCTACAATTATGACCTTCTGTTGGCTGGAATCAATGACAAATTTTTTCCCAGGCGGTGGCATTGGCAACCGTTTACCTTTGATTACCGGCGAGTTGGTCAAGTCTGAAACCTGTTTAGGCGGTGGCCCCACGCGCATTATGTACCAGGTAAAAAGCGCGCGGTTCATTTCAGCCATTGTGGCCTCCTGCCCCGAATCAGCTTGGCTCCTTTTCCCACAACCACAAGACAAAACCACACACAAAAAAAGACATGGCAGAGCTTTTTTCATGATTCGCGTGCAGCGGTTTTAGTACGCCAGGTCCAAGGCATTATGATCCTTTGCCCAAATAGCACCCTCGTCTGTGCGCAGGAGGGTGTAGCCCATTTTGCTGTTCTTAAGCGCTTCAGCATGGCCGTCAAAATGAACGGTGTTCAAGCGTTGACCGTGACGGGGCAAGGTGCCAACGGGATCCGAGTAAAAAGCCGGTGTGCCGGCCCATGCATCGCTTGGAGAGCGAAAATAGACCAGCGTGTTTCCGCCTGCGTCATAAACGTTTTGTGTGTAAGCTTTGTCCTCCAGCCACTGATCTGAATTCGCATAAGACTGCGGACTTCCCATCACCGCTCCGGCATCCGCAAATACCACAGCCGCACTTGGACGGGAGACTTGATTTTCCTTGGGAATCTTACTTTCCCCATCTCCGGTGTAAGAGACTTCGCGACCAAATTCGTAATGATTCATGGCGATGCCCATGGTATGCGAATAAATTCCGCTAGTAGCCCTGAGTTTGAGCCAAGACATCGCCGGACAGTCAAACACATTTGCGCTGGGCAATTGGCCGGCCAAGCGAAGAATGTCCGGCCATTCAATCACGGACGTTCCGTCCATGACAAAACTGTTCGGATCAAACGTCACCTGATTGTAACCCGCAAACCCATTGGGGTGAAACAGCGGCACCAACTTGCCGCCATTTTCATCCTCATACATGCGAGTGGCGATGCCAATTTGCCTCATATTGCCCAGACATTGGCTCGCCTTGGCTTTGTCTTTAGCCCGGCTCAATGCGGGCAACAACATCGCGGCCAGAATGGCAATGATGGCGATCACGACCAGCAATTCAATCAGAGTAAAGCCGCACCATTGGCGCCGATGGTGCTTCAAATAAATTTTAGATTGCATACAATTCCTCCAGTAAAGGGAGCGGGGCGGTGAAGCCCCGTCACCCCCTGCTCCTGTCCATACCAACTTGCAACCAGACCCAATTATTGTTTCAACCGGTAAATCTGCTGGCTGCCAGAAATAGGCGAACTGAAATGAAACACACCATTGCCGTCGAAGGTGGTCGTAGTATTCGTCGTCCACCCGGACAAAGGCAACGCAAGGTTGGTTGCACTCAATACGACGCAGCTTGAGCCAGGCGTGCCATTCGTAGCCGTGAAGTTCACCGAGCCACCAGAGACGCTTACATTGATTATGTTTGGAATTGAGGGCGTTGGCACAGCCGTGACCTTAAGATCAACCGAGCTGTTGCCGCTATTATCCACCAAGGAAGCCGTCACACCGGCGGGCAAAGTGCCCAGCGTCAAGCCAGCGAATCCGTTTCCGCCAATGCTGCCATACCTGATCAACGGGAACTGGCCCAACGGCAGGCTGCCGGAAACGTTGATGGTCGTCGCGCTGTTGATGTTGAAATTGGTGGCCAACATAGCGCCATTTGTATTAACCAAAGAGTAGATAATATCGAGCGTATTGCTGTAGCCACTGCTCGTGTAATCCAAGTTCAAAGCCGACATTGGAACAGTGACAGCGCTGCTCGTAACTTTCACACCAAACCCGCTAAGATTATATACGTTGCCATAGACATCAAATTCTCCGCCACCAAGGTGGGCGGATGTGATGTAAAGCTTTCCCTGTTTGATAACCGTGGGACCGGCATAAGTGTTAGCCCCGCTCAAGATCAGCGTGCCATTTGCCGAATAATGGGTCGAATCGTCCGCTTTGGTGAGCGTGCCACCGCCAACCGAATCCGAAATGACTCCGGAAATCGTCGCGAAAGCTGCTGGCGTGGGCGCGGAGAGAACCTTCACATTCGGACTTGTATAACCCGAAAGATCAATGCCGTTTTGGAATTCCACCTCACTGTCGGCAGACGAGGAATTGAATATCAGACTGAAAGGTTTGCCACAAAAATAATTGGCCGGGTTTCCGTTGCCATTCCAAGTCACGGTGCGTCCGTCACCCCACAAGTTGATCGTCAGTTTGCCGCCACGGGCCGCAAAGCCCCCGCCTTGGCCGTTGCCGTAGCCATCCGGATTCCAGCTAAGGCAAGGGAACGGCCCGGAATACCAATTGGCAAGCCCAACCGTTAACAGGCCATTTCCTTGAATCACCTCATTATCGGAATAACCGGTAAAAAACAATACTGCTATCCTGCCGCCGCCGGGATAGTTCGTCGTAAAAATCAAGTTGTTGTTTAGCAGATTGCCAAAATCCACCGTGGTGTAGCCGGCCACATTCCACCCTTTGTAAGCGACGTTAACATTGGAGTTGATGATAAAACTCCCGTTGTAACTGCCTCCGTCGGTGAATTTGTAAAAATGGCAATTGTTCCCGGCCAACGTAAGGTTGCTCAAGGTCATTACACCGCTGATCGCCGCAAATCCTGCATTGTAAGTATTGATCCCCTGCGGGCGCACCGTGCCACCGGTGACCGTGATATTAGCTTTATTGGCTGCAAGATAGAACACGTCGCGCGTATCAGTGCTGGGGATGGAGACAGTATAAGTCTGGCCACCAGCGCCTGCCGAGAAATCCGCCTGCCAGCAGCCCTGCGCCGCGGCGGTCGTGCCGGGGGTGAGGCCAAGCGCGGCGGCGTCCATCCAGGTTGAAAAAGAGCCGCTTCCGTCGCCGGCAGAGGCAGAATTCCAAAAGGAATCCGAGGTATTCCAAATGTAAGTGCCCCCATTGGTGACACCGCTGTCGGTCGTGGTGCCATTTACATCGTAATAATAGACCGGGTTGGCGGCCCATGTCGCCAGGGCTGAAGTCAGACCGGCTGACATGATGATGAGAAGTTTTTTCATGTTTTCAGTTTTGTTTTATTTATGTTGGTCTTGATCTTTCAACGAAAAGTTTTTGTTCCGTTTATGGGATCAATTGAAGAATACAATTTTGTCGCAGACTCGTCACATCATAGAACCTTATGATGCGGAGTCACCATCGGGCGGGTTTGAGTCCCACGGGCATTGAAGCAACAACTTGAAGCAAAGTGACCTTGATTTCAATTCGCAGGTCACGGAAGCAGCGAGGAGATTATCGCCGAGTCACTTTTGCCACCGCTTGGGCGCGGGAATGGACGTGCAGTTTCTCGTAAATATGGCGAATGTGCGTGTGCAACGTGCCCATGCTCATGCCCAAAGCATCGGCAATCTCCTTGTAAAGATTGCCTTGCACCAATCCGTCCAGCACCTGCTGCTCACGCGCGGATAACTTGGGTTGAGCCGCCACCGCCGGCGAAACTTGCGATTGATAAAAAGACTGCACTACCTTGCGGGCGATGTTGGGACTCATGGGTGAATCACCGCGGTGCAACTCGTGGATGGCGGCCACCAATTCGGCACGCGGCGTCTGTTTGAGCAAATAACCCGTGGCACCCGCCGCCAACGCCTGGAATATTTTTTCGGCGTCTTCATAGACGGTCACCATGGCAAATTGCGTTTTGATCAACTGCGGCTTCAGTTGGCGGACACATTCAATGCCGCTCAAGCCCGGCAGATTAATGTCCACCAACACCACATCCGGCGCATCCTTGGCCAGCGACTTGAGCGCACTTTCGGTGTCGGGATAGCTGTTGACGAACTCAAGGCCCGGCTCCTCCTGTAACCATCGCGCAATCCCCGCGCGGAGCCGCGCATCATCCTCCACGAGACAAATGCGGATGCGTTTCCCTTCACGGTTTGGCGCGTCTGGTTGGTTCATGGCAATTTACTCTTCCGGCTGCCGGTGTTTGTATTGCAGTGGCACAAAAAGGCGGATGCGAGTTCCTTTTCCTGGTCTGGTCTCGATTTCAAAACGACCGCCGATGTTGCCCATACGTTCTTTAAGATTCTGCAAGCCATGCCCCAAAGCAAGCTTTTCCTCTGCCATCCCGCAGCCGTCATCGTCAATGACCAGCAGAAGTTCATTCTCCTCAAGTTGCATGGAAATCTTCACCGTCTGGGCGCGGGCGTGTTTGACGACGTTGTTCAGCGCTTCCTTGAAGGCCAGAAAAACGTGATGCCGCAGCGGCGAATCCAGGGACAACTCCGGCAGGATCACCGGTAAATCCAACCGGCAGCGGATGCCGGCCGCGCCCAGAAAACCATGCGCAAACCGGCCAATGTAATTCACCAGACTTTCCAGGGTGTCGTGCTGTGGACTGACAGCCCACACAATCTCGCTTAATTGCAGAGTCAATTCGCGACCAGTCCGCTGAATGGTGTCCAAACTTTCGGCGACCACGCCGGGTTGCTGCAAGCTGCTGCGTGCCGTTTCACTTAAAATCACCATGTGGGTCAGGCTGCTGCCGAGGTCATCGTGAATGTCTCGCGCAATTCGCGCACGTTCCCGCTCAATGACCCGCTGTTGTTCCAAGACGGCCAGTTTGCGATGGGCGCGCCGGCGAACAATCACCAGCACTGTCAAGGCAATTGCGAATGCGCCGCCCGCGCGGCTCGCGAGCTTGAACCACCACGTTTGCCAGAAAAAGGGCATAACCCTCACGAGCAATGAAGCACTGTTTTCATTCCAAACGCCATCGGCATTGCGCGCGGTGACGCGGAAAGTGTAGTCGCCCGGCAGGAGATGGGTGTAAAAGGCGGAGCGTCGCATACCGGCATCAACCCAGTCTTCGTGCAACCCTTCCAACCGATACCGAAAAGCCACGCGGGTGGGATTCGCCAAACTCAATCCCGTGTAGCGAAACTCAAATTGCCGCCCGCCGGGCGGAATGGTCAGCATTCGCCGGGCGTTGCTGGCCGCTTCAGGAGATAAGAACGGGCTGACCTCTTCGGATGCGAGTGGCAGTGCGCGCGAGTCGCCATCCACCAAAACCTCTTCAATTTTTACGGGCGGTGGCAGGGGGTTGGGGCTGACCTCCTCCGGCACGACCATTGCCAACCCGCGGCCCGTGGCAAACCAGAGCCGGCCGTCGCTCGTGCGACATCCTGCGGGTTGGCCTTGTTCGGACATTTCCAACGTCGCCAGTCCGCCGGAACTATCACACACCAGACAGCTCACCGAATTTATTTCGCCGTCAGCACAACGGTTCAATTCAGTCTTGGCCACGCGGAACAATCCGCCGAACGAACTCATCCAGTAATTGCCTTTGTCGTCGTCGAGAATCTGGCAAATCACGTCGCTCGGCAAACCATTGCGCGCCGTCACTTTTGCAAATTTTCCATTCTTGAACCGCGACAAACCACCACGCGTTCCGATCCACAGCGAGCCATCCGAATCCGCGTGCAGCGTCCGCACGTAATCGCTCACCAGTCCGTCGCCGGTTCTGAATGATTTGAGTTGTTCGCCTTTGATGCGACAAATCCCGCCACCATCCAAGCCGAACCAAATTGTGTCATCCGCTTGCTCCGCAAAACAGCGCACGGCGGAACGGGTGAGGTTCTCACGGTTTTCTGGCCAGGCCCATTGGCCACCGCGCAATCGTCCCAATCCACCGCGCGTGCCCAACAAAATGTCACCTCGCCTGGATTCAAAAATGGAAAAGACAATGTTATTCAGTTCAGTTGGCGGAAAGGCGCTGCGAAACTGGCCGTTTTCTGATAGCATCGCACCCGAAGACCATGTGCCAGCCCAGAGATGCCCTGTGGTGTCCTCCATCACGGAATTGATCACCGACTGCCCAAAATGCTCGCCGACCGGCAGTTTGGAAAATACTCCGTGATCAAGCCGGTAAACACCACCGCCTTCGGTGCCAATCCACAGTCCACCCGTGACACTCGGCGCAACGGTCAGCACAGCGCTGCTATGCCAATTGTCCGGGGGATTGACCATCGTCACTCGCCTTGGGTAGAGCACATTCAATCCACCATTACCCGTGCCGACCCATATATTACCTTCGCGATCTTCGCAGAGACAGTAAACCCAGTTCTGCGACAGGCCGTTTGCCTCCTCGATTTGTTCGACTCCATTACTTTTGTCGAGGACGTGGATTCCTTCTTTGAAACTGCCACCTAGAATTTTGCCGCTGCGGCTTTCCAAAAAGGCTGACAGCACGATGGTTCCCCAGGCACCATGCCCACGATCCTCGACCCACTGTCCGTCCTTCCAGCGCCGCAACCAGTCAACATCCAGAATCCACAAGCCACCTTCACGCGCTGGAAAAATGGCGACCCAACCCCTGATCACACTTGGCCCCCGCGCCAGCAGCACCGCGCCTTGTTTTGAATCCAAGCGGCATAGTTTTCCCGCCACTGCGGTCCACACTTGGCCAGCATTGTCGGCCACCAATGTTCCCGGCGCACCGACTGCCGCCAGAGGTTCGCCAGCCATACCTTTGACAAACGGCAGCAAATTCCCCGCCTCGTTCATGGCCCAAACCGTTCCGTCGGCTCCCGCTGCCAGACGCAAAACTGGTTTAGCCGGCCAGCTTTTCGGCAACGCCACAATTTGGAAACGACCATTCACCAGCACAGAAACACCGCCGAGGTTGTCACCCACCCAGAGCCGGCCATCACGATCCTCACACAAACTCTCAATCGCGTTATTGCGCAACCCCGGCGTATTGGCGACATCAAACACTTTGAAACGCACCCCATCGAATCGCGCCAGTCCGTTGAAAGTGCCCACCCAAAGATAACCGTCCCGCGTCTGTACAATGGCCCGCACTTTGTTCAGCGGCAACCCGTCTTTCATCTCCCAATGTGAAAGCACAAAACTCGCAGACTCTGGCGCACCCTGTGAATTTACAGAAAAAAGAAACCATGCCAGCACGGCGACAACCGCCCGTGACGAGCAGTTCCAAACGGTCTGACGGCTGGATGACATTTGCGAAGCAGTTTCAGAAAGTCTGCAGCCGAATGCAACTACGTTTCGGACTCTGTCGCGACTCTGTGAGAATGTCCCCATGATAACTCGATAAGAATGTCCCCATCGAGGGCGGATTGCGGTAGCAATCTGGCCGACATGGAGACATTGAATATGAGCAAACGCGAACGGGAAGCCGGTGGGCGACCTGCGCCAAGTGAAGGCCACGCACGATTCGCCCTACGGCTGGATTGCCAGCGACTGGCAGATTGTCGGCGATGGATTCCGGTGGAAAATCATCGTGCCCGCCAACACCACCGCCACAGTGTGGCTGCCTGTTGACGATGCAGCGGCGGCGTATCTAACCACAGCAATATGAAAGCGGCAAGCCCTTGAGCCGCGCGGCTGGAGTGAAAGTGCTGCGAGCGGTCACAATGTCGTCATAGACGCCAGAGGTCGTTCCCGGCATAGTGGCGGGAGACCAGTTGGCAGCAGTGTTCCAAGACTTACCGCTTGCAGTCGCCGTCAAAGTGTATGTGGTGGCGGCGCCTGCGCCGTTGGGCCAGATGGGAGCGAGCGTTGCGCACAGCAGAATCATCATCTGCGTTCTCATGGAAGAATGGCGGATTTGGCCCAAGACGGGTTTGACTTGGTTTGCCAAACGCGTTGTCACTTTTTTTGTATTCATGATCGTGGTGGTTTGATTGGTTGATCAGGGGGTGTTTTACGGTTAGATACTTCTTGCAACTGTTTTGTGCGGCGAAATTTGAAAACGATTTTGCATCAATACCATTTTTCCACAACATATTGCGGATACAGTTTCAGGTCGTGTGACGCATACCATTCCTGCAACAACCGGCGTCCCTTTTGAAGTTGCACCTGGAAGACCGGATCAGTGGCCAGATTGTTCATTTCGCCGGGATCAGTTTTCAAATCAACCAGCGATTCCCATACCGGGTAAACCGGGTGATAGAGCGATAGTTTTTCCACGACTGCGGGCGTGACGGTGTCCGCATTTCCCACCATGTATTTCCAGATTCCGAAGCGCACAAGCCGGGCGCTGTTGTTTTCCTCCACCAGATACGTTCGCCAGTCTTTCACGGCCAGTCCTTCCGCCAGCGGACGCACGCTGCGTCCTTTCAGAGCGGTCGGTATGGGCACCCCGGCAAAATCACACAAGGTTGGAATCAAATCCAAGCCGGTGGAAACCAGATGGTTGGTGTCCACTTGGCCGGGTTTTATGACCCCTTCCCATTTGACCAGAAAAGGAACATGAGTGGATTCCTCGTAAAGGTATCCCTTGGTGGCCAGATGATGCGCACCATCCTGATCGCCATGATCGCTGAGGAAAATCACCACGGTATTTTCATCCAGCCCGGCGTTCCGTAAGGCGTCCAGAATGCGACCGATCTGCCCGTCCACATGTTCGGTCAGCCGGGCGTAAACCCACCGATACATGCGCCACTGATTGTCGTTGTAATTGCGCCGGGCCCAGCCAAGATAGTTGTCGTATTGATCAGCCATGTAGGCAGTCAACTCTCTCGCCGGAATCTTGAAATTTTCGGGCAACGGCGGGCAAAGCTTGCTGTAAAATTCCTCTTGTGAAACCCCGGGAGGAAGCTTCATGGCCTCGTCCACGTTCTTCAGATCGAGCGGCGGCAACTTCTTTGAACTTTTAGTGGCCTTCAACTCATCGCGCAAGGGCAGATAGCAGATGTCGTGCGGATTGATCAGCGACGCCACCAGCAGGAAGGGTTTGTCGGTGTGATTGGTTTCAATGAAGTTCACGCAGGCGTTCACGGTTGGAGTGCGTCCCTCAAAGTCATGGGGCACCAGATGCTCCTCAAATCCGTAGGCGGCGACATTGCCACACACGCCCGATTGGCCGGGCAGATGCACTTTCCCGGCGTAAACGGTATGATAACCGGCGGCGCAAAAAATCGTACCCATCGACTGACGAAGAATATTTGTAGGAACAAAAACTTTTTTCTCATCCGCGTTGTCCTCCATGCCAATGGCCGAAGGCATGGTTCCGGTAAACATGCTGAACCGCGATGGAATGCACACCGGATTCGCGGCATACGCCCTTTCAAACCGGATACCTCCCGCCGCGAGTCGGTCCAAGTTCGGGGTTTTCACCCAGGGATTGCCCGTGCAACTCATGTCATTCGCCTGCTGCTGATCGGTTATGATCAGGAGAATGTTGGGTTTTGGAGCCGCCCCGGCGGATTGGCCAAACATGCCGAGCGCCGCCAGCGCACAACCAGTCATAAGATTCCATTTCATAGCATATTAAAATAAGTCGTTGGCGAGGTGTGCCCAGCGTTTGGAAGCATCGGCCAGCGCTACCTGTTTTTCCTCGGCAATCTGGCGAAACTCTTGCACAATTGCCCGCGGATCCGTCGCGTTGTCCATAAACCCGTTCCTGATGGGGAAGTGCATGTGGCTAGGCAGAATGAAATTGGGCGTGATGATGACCACTTGGCCGCCAATCGCCCGCACGCGGTCAATAGCTTCAAACCAGTTTTTCCTCACAGCCGGTCCGGGTAACACCGTATCGTTGAGAAACTCCATGATCACCAGATCGGGCTTGTATTTCAATACGTCACCCTGAAAGAGCGGCAGGCTTCTGCTGGTATTCCACCCCCCGCGCCCGGCATTGATGAGCTTGATGTGGGCGTTGGGATACTTGTA
>Ga0364900_10498_pt1 | contig 10917 bp, 8 predicted proteins | sample ExccelJu500002D3_FD_206974 | JGI IMG/M metagenome (GOLD analysis project Ga0364900, IMG submission 206974) | Enriched cells from Trout Bog Lake Hypolimnion, Wisconsin, USA - BchlTB.July09.5000.02.D3 | ecosystem: Environmental > Aquatic > Freshwater > Lake > Hypolimnion/Profundal zone | place: USA...
ACAAGGCGGCCACAGGAATTTTATTTTTCTTCACCTCGGAATGGACGCTGCTTTTAACCGCTTGGATTTCGGCGCGGGCCGATTCCGGGCCAGAGGCTTTGGTCATCACGGCGAGGCCTTCGTCTTCCCGACCATTCAACACCAGCCAGCGCGGACTTTCGGGCACGAACAGCAGGGCGAAGAAATAGAACGCCGCCGGCACCGCCTCAATCCCGAGCATCCAGCGCCAATTGTATTCCGCAAATTTCAAGCTGTGCGCCCAGGAAGCGCTGGAGTCGCCAAGTTTCAAAATGATGTAGTTTGAAAAAAAAGCGGCTGAAAGACCGATGACAATGTTCAGTTGATTGAAGGAAACCAGACGGCCGCGGATGGCGGGCGGGGAAAGTTCCGCGATATACATTGGGGCAATAATCAAGGTCGCGCCCACTCCCAGTCCGGCCATCAAGCGTCCGACCACCAAAACCCAAAAGTTGGGGGCGAACCCGCACAGCACTGCCGAAACGGCGTAAACCAGAGCCGAAGCCAGCAGCAGTTTCCGGCGTCCAATGCGGTCGCTCAACGGACCAGAAATCATCATGGCCAGGGTGGCGGTCAAGGTCAGGGAACTCACAGCCCAGCCCAACTGCAACTTCGTCAGGTCGAATTGCAATTCCAGAAACCGGACGGCACCGGAGATGACCACGGCGTCAAACCCCATTAAGAATCCACCCAAGGCTACCAGCAAAGAGACCATCACCACATAGCGGTTGTTGATCAGCGCGGCCGCCGGGGAAACACGCTCAAAGCCATTTGTTTTATTGAAGGTTTGAAATGGGGTTGGGCTTTCAACCGTCAAACTCCGGCCGGCCGCATTCGACGATGTCAGAATGCCCGTTTCAATTTTATCTTTCATATTTCAGGTGTGGCTGGCCGTGATTCTATTTTGTATTTCTAAAACTGTTTGTGAAAACTTTTTACCAATCATTTGGGTCACAGTGATAATTTGTAATTGTAAGCTGCAAGGCATTCCACTCGCTATCCCCCATTCGGCGTATATTTGCGGGTCGCAAAATTGATTCCCATTTACACCTTGAACAGATTGGCGCGTCCCCCTACAGTCCGATTCATGCACCGTTGTTTTCCAGCATGGATCGGGCTTATTGCCGGTGCGTGTGTAGCATTGGCCGGATCTTTGCAGGCGGAAACATATCCAACCGTAACGACGGTCACCAATCTTCAAACGCTTCAAAAGTTAATTGCCGGGCAGCAGCGGATCACCTGCCAATTACAATTGAACGCGGTTGTCTGTTGGGTGAGTCCCGCCCAAGATCAGGCAGCGATTCAGGATGACGCCACTGCGGTTCGAATTGAATTGGATTCGCGCGGCAACCCAGTGCAACCGGGCGACGTCATCGCTCTGGAAGGCAGCGCCACCGCAGTGGAAGGCGAAGCCGGCGTTATGATTGGCAAAACGCTGGTCGTCAACAGCAGTCGCCGCTCTGCCGAACTTGAAGCGTCTGGGAAAGTTTTTTTAACCCAAGGCCAGCATGCGATTCGCGTCACATGGTTCGACCCCGACGGCACGAATAACTTCAATGTTTTTTACCAACCATCCGACGGCTCCCGACAGACAATTCCAGCTACCGCTCTATCGCATCGGGTAGCAATATCTTCCTTTGCGCCGGGAGTGATTCGGCGGAGCTATCGGGGCGAGCGGTGGCAAATCCCCGATTTTGATTACTTCACCGGTGGCATACCCAAAACAAAAATCGACGACATCGAATGGCGGCAGACGCCCGATTTCAGCCAACTGACCGCCTTAAAACAAGAAATCGCTCCTGATTTCGACTTGCATGAGCAAGGCCAGAATCATTTTAGCGCTTATCGTTTTGATGGCTGGTTCGACGCCCCGCAAACGGGTGTTTATTCCTTTTACACTACGCCTGCTGGGTCCAGTCAAATGTTTATTGGTTTGCCGCAAATGCGTGTCCTCGGCCAGACGAACCTACCGGCAGCGCGTCAATTGGTGCTGGGACAGCTCATTTCAACGAACCAGGAATGTCAGTGGGCGTCCGTGGAAGGAAAGGTGGAATCCATCTCGAAAGGACCGCACGGCTATTCACTCGACCTCAGTTCAGACACCGGTCAGATGCGAGTGAGATTGAATGGCCAGTCTGATTTTGATATCCAAAACTGGGTCGGCGGACAGATGCGAATGACTGGGATTTTTGATAGTGTCTTGACCCGTGGGCAACACTGGCTTCCGGGTGCGCTGTGGGTGCCGGATCAATCCCATGTAAACATTTTGTCGCTACCCAAAACTACTGGGCACCACGAGGCTCAGGGTGAAATTATTACTAATTTCGCGCAACTGCCTTTGCTCACCAGCATCGAGTCCATCAAGCTGTTCAAACCCGAAGAGGCGCTCCAGGGATACCCGGTTAGAATCGAGGGGATTGTGACCTGGGCCAAATCCAAAGCCATCATCCTGCAGGATTCCGCCTCAGCCATTTATGTCACAGCGGTTGATTTGGATGACAATTATCATTTACGCAGGGGAGAGCGATGGGTGGTGGAAGGGCGGACCACGGAGCTGGGTTTTTCCCCAATCATCAGAGCACAACACATCACGCGCCTAGGTCGCGGTTTGTTCCCAGCTCCACTTCACCCTTCTTTGAGCCAGCTTATTAATGGGAGTCAGGATGGTCTGCATGTGGAAATTCAGGGCATGGTGTCTGGGGTGAAAGCTAACGAAATCACGCTCTTACTGGGCGAAGGAAAACTCCTGGTCTCGCTGCCGGAAAATTCGCCGGAACAAATTTTGAAAACCGAGGGCGCGCTGGTTCGGATTCGTGGTTGTTTGTTCCCAGTAAAAAATGAGGCCACTCATGCCTTCAAAATCGGCAAGGTGGAAATTCGAGAAGCTTCAATAATCATAGATGAACCCGCTCCGGCGGATCCGTTTTCCGCGCCGACCAAACGCGTGGGTGAGTTGCTCCAATTTGACGCCCGATCGGCCACTCTCCAACCGATAAAAATCATCGGCCAGATCGTTCACCAACAAGGCGACATGAATTTTCTAATGGATGGCAATTGCGGACTGCGTTTTGTTCTCCGCAAGCCTGCCAAATTGGAATTGGACGACCAAGCGGAGGTGGTCGGATACTTGGATCTCAGCGGTCCTTCGCCGGAGTTGCGCGAGGCCATTGCGCGAAAAATCGGGACGAGGCCGCTCCCCGCTCCCCGCGTCCTTCCGGAAGATGGCATCTTGGGAGAAGCCTGGAATTTCTCTTGGGTTCAGACAGAGGGCGTGCTGATTAATTTGGGTAAAGCCAGCGGCGAGCAACTTTTCGGACTGCAGTCTGGATCGCGCATTTTCGAAGCGCGCCTGCCAGCCAAACCCTCGGTGGATCTTTCTTTCCCTCTCGGCTGTCGATTACAGGTGAAAGGAGTTTTAGTGGTTCCAGTGAAGGGGATTCTCGCGGGGTTGGGCGTCGACCGCTCCAGGGATGGCAAAGGTAATTCGTTTGAAATCTTGCTCAATGGCCCGGAAGATGTGCTCCTGCTAGCTCCACCACCCAGATCACGGCTCCGCCAGTTATTGATCGTGGCCACCATCCTGGTTGGTTGCGTATTGGTTCTGCTCGCGTGGAACCGGTCGCTTCACCGGCAGGTAACGCGGCGCGGCGCGCAACTCCGCGTGGAAATAACCAAAAGGGAAAAATTGGAAAACCTCCGGGCCCTGGAGGAAGAACGGTCGCGCATCGCACGCGACCTGCACGATGATCTCGGCTCCAGCCTGACCGAAATCAGTTTTCTCGCGGATGCCGGCACCGGTTTGCCCGCGAGCTTCGAGCGAGCGGCCAGCCGGTTTCAATCCATCGGCAACAAAGCCCGCGCCCTCGTCAACGCCTTGGATGTGATCGTCTGGCTCATCAATCCCAAGAAAGACAACCTGATTTTCCTCGCCGGTTATCTCGGCAGCTATGCCGAAGAGTATCTGGCCGCTTACGAAATTATCTGCCGCCTGAACATTCCCGCTGATTTTCCAGATTTGAAGCTGAGTTCAGAAATGCGCCACAATCTATTTCTGGCCGTAAAGGAAGTGCTGCATAACATCGTGAAGCACGCGCACGCAAAAGAAGTGCGGATTGATTTTTCATGCTACCAAGGAGCTTTGGAAATTATTATTGTGGACACTGGCCGCGGATTTGATCCGGCCGCCCCGGTGGAAGGCAACGGATTGGTGAATATCAAAGCCAGGCTTGTCAACGCCGGCGGCGACTGTGAATTTATTTCCCAGCCGGGTGCCGGAACCACCGTGCACATCAAACTGCCGTTGCCAACCAGCCCGGGTCCGGAATGAATTTATGATTACCGTAGGCATTGTTGAAGATAACGACACCATTCGGAAAACCCTCACCGAATTGATTGATGAAACGCCGTCCTTCAAATGCGTCTGCGCCTGTAGCACCGCCAAGGATGCCTTGATAGAAATTCCGCGCGCCAAACCGCAAGTGGTGCTCATGGATATTCATATGCCGGGCGAATCAGGCATTGCCTGCACGGCCAAACTTAAAGAACGGTTGCCGGAAATACAGGTCATCATCCTGACGGTTTACAAAGATACGGAATTGATTTTTTCCGCCTTGAAGGCCGGCGCCAGCGGCTATTTGCTGAAGCGGGCGCAGACGAAAGAAATTTTAAATGCGATTACCGATGTCCGCTCCGGCGGCGCACCTATGACCAGCGAAATCGCCCGGTTGGTGGTTCAATCCTTCCGGTTAATTTCCAGTAAAAGCGATGAGCCGCCGGTAACCACCCCGCGTGAACAGGAAATTCTCGCGCTGCTGGCCGAGGGCATCACCAATAAGGAAATCGCCCGGCGCCTAGGCATCAGTCCGGAAACGGTGCGCTCCCATTTGGGCCACATCTACGAGAAACTGCATGTGCAAGGCCGAACCGAGGCGGTGAGCAAATACCTTAAGGCAGCAAAGCAAACTTGAGGACTTCCTGAATCACTGATGGCTAACAAAATGGCTAACAGACCCGATTAAACCCGAGGTTCCCAAAAGTGACGCAATCCTCTTGAATAGTCTGTAAAATCAGGCATGTTTTGCCCGTCGCTCGCCACTTTTGACGCCGATTCCGACCCTCGCCTCCAGCTAAAACCCTTGTAAATACAGGGGTTTTTGGAGGACAAAGCGTCGAGTTTCAGTGAAATCTTCAGTGACTTTACTATACGGTCACAAACCAGATTAAACTGCTTTAACTCGCCCAGAACTCGCTAACGCGGGCGGATCGTGATGGTTCATGCTCATAACCATGAATCAAACCATGAATAACCGTTACCGCGTGTTTCGCCGGGGTTGGGGCACCTACTACTGCGAAGACCTCGTCACCAAACAGCAGTTCACCCTCAAGACCCGCAACAAGGACGAAGCCTACCGCCTCGTTGCCGCCAAAAACGAAACCGAAGACGCGCCGGCCTTCAGCCTGCACCTGGCGCGGGTGTATTGGAAAGCCGGCGATCCCGCCGCCGCCAAACGAACGTGGCAGCACGTCATGGACGAAATCCCCAAGCTCAAAAAAGGGGAAACCAAAACCCGCTGGCTGACCGCCATTAAAGACAAGGCGCTGGATTCAATCCGGGACCGGGTCGTGCTGGAAACCCAGTCCGAACATTTTTTAAAAGTGCTGGAGAACGGTTCCGTTTCCACCAACATTTACCTGCGCCGGATCCACAACTTCGCCCTGGATATGAGTTGGCTGCCGTGGCCGGTGCTGCCGAAAAAACGCTGGCCGAACGTCAAGTTCAAGGATAAGCGGGGCATCACCCTCGCGGAACATCTGGCCATCGTCGCCCGCGAACTGAATCCCGAACGCCGGGCGTTCTACCGGCTCGCGTGGCATCTGGGAGCGTCGCAGTCGGACGTGGCGTTTTTGGAAGCGGAAAATGTGGATTGGGAAAACCATGTCATCAGCTACGCGCGGAGAAAAACCGGCAGCGTCGCCGTGATGCGGTTTGACGAGGACGTTGCGGAAATTCTACGGGATTTGCCCGGAACCGGCCCGTTGTTTCCGTATCTCCGCACGGTTCGCGCGGGCGACCGCTCGACGGAGTTTCACCAGCGCTGCGTCGGCCTGGGCATCAAGGGCATTTCGCTGCATAGCTATCGTTACGCGTGGGCGGAACGGGCGAAAACCGCCGGCTACCCCGAACGGTTCGCACAGGAGGCATTGGGCCACAACAGCAAAGCGGTGCATCGCGCCTATGCCCGCCAGGCAAAAGTCGAACTCCCTTCTCTGGGTGAATACGAACGTCGCCAAAAAAATCAGGCGAAGACAAGCGGGTAAAACCAATATCCCGTTTTAACTAACGCGCATGGCCGTTGCGGGCATGATGCGGTCTGGTGTAAATCGCGTTTTTGCCGCGCCAGTAGGCGTATACCGCGCTGCGAATTTTATTGAGGATGGCGCACTCGCCGGCGAGTTCCAAAACCTGAACGGCGCTAAAACTTTTCACCGCATTGGGCGGCGGGTCGCCCAACGGTTTGAGAAACCCGGCTCTCACCACCACGGGAATATCCTGCTCGGCCAACCCCAGCAAAACGGCGGCCTGCGCGGTGGTCAACATGGCGGGCAATCGCCGCAGGTTTAACAATTCCCTGGCCGGGGCGGAAATCAACGTCGGTCTGCCGTTTGATTTCGCCGCGAGAACCTCGTTAATTTCGCCATTCATAAATTTCAAGATCCAGACTTTTTAGAATCAACCGCTGGTTGAACTGAGCGTAAAATGTTTTTTGCGCAGCATCGTTTGCCTCCCGCTTCAAATCCGTCAGCGCGTCATGCGGCCCCTTGTTCGTTTTGGCGGTCGGCGGCAGCGCTTGCTTCTCCCACCGCTTTTTCAACCCCGCCGCCCGCCGCCCGCCGCACTCATCGCAAATGGTCGGCTTGCGTTTGCCCGGTTCCAACTGGTAACCGAACCGCGTGCGGCACTTCTTGTAGCGCGTCGTTTCCATTTTTACCCTCCGCCGGATTCGTATTTTACAACTCCTTCAATGATGGTGAACAGCGGCCCCTTGCGCGGGTCGCCGTCCTTGAAGACCATCGTCCCCACCGACGCCGCAAGGATCTGGCGCGGATCCATCGCCTCCTGCATTTCCTCCTCGGTCACCGGCTGCAACCCCAACGGATGCTTGTCCACGTAAATCCCCCACGCCGTCCGCGTCGCCTTGCTCTCCGCCGCTCCAAACCGCCGCTTGATGGAGCAATCGGATTTTTCCGGCGCAATCCAGAAGTCATTCCTGGAAAGCTGGTCGCGCAAATCCTTATACCGCAACGTCACGTTCGCCCCCGCCTTCCGCAGAAATATCTGCACCGCGCTGATGACGTTGTGCGGGTCAAAATAAATCTTGTAAGCTATCCAAGGAAAACCGTTCAGCGTCGCCACCACCCCTTCCACGCGGAAAAATTCGTTCGGGATGGCGCCCGCGTTGTAGGCCACCAGCATTTCCTGGACAAAGACGTTTACGTTCACGTCCGTGGCCACGTCCGCCGCCGAGCTTTCCGCGTGCCGCACCAGGGATTTCCGGTAGGCCGTGACCTCCTCCGCCGAGTGGCTTTCCAGGAGCGCGGTCGCCGCCGCGAAGCTGGCGTAGGCGACCGCGTGCGTGATGCGGTCGCGGCTCGGCACCCGGGCCAAGTCCTCGTGCTGCATCCACAGGTCGATCTGGTTGAGCACGATGTCCACGAACTCGCGGCGGTGCTCCATGATGTGCCGCCAGAACAGGAAGAAGAATTCCGAATGCCGCTGCATCCAGTCGTAGTGGTTCGCCAGCCGCTTCTGCTCGCTGATCAGCACGTGCGGATACCGGCTGCGGGTCGCCGCGTCGCTGGTCGTGCTTTCGCCGCTCACCAGCGCCGCCGTGCGGATGGACCGCTGGAAGCCGTCGGGACTCCACTTCGCCGCCAGTTGCCGGTTGTAGGTGTCGCGCAGGATCGCCGCCTTGTCGTCCGTGATTTCCGCCTGCCGGTATTCGTCCAGCCAGACCGCGAGGTTTGAATAGTTTTCCAACTGGCACATCACCCCCACCGCCGTCACATTCTTGCTGATCAGGCCCAACCCGACCGCCACGCTGAACCCCTGCAGCGCCATCGCCCAGGCCGTGTAGGTCGTCTTGCCGCTGCCCATCTGGCCGCTCACCCAGAGCGACGGAAACAGGTTGCGCAGCTTGAAGATTTCCGGCGCGACCGCGTAGCCCAGCACCGCCCCCACGGTCAGCCATTTTGACGTGACTTCACTTTTTCGGGCCAGTTGATGTGTTAGTCTGGGACGCAAGAAAGGACCAGACGAATGAAAGGCAAACGATACACGACGGAAGACAAGATTCGGATATTGCGGGAGGCGGATCGGGGTGAAAAAAGCATCCAGGACATCTGCCGGGATGAAAATCTCTCGGTGGTGAGCTTCCACCGGTGGAAGCGGCAGTTTGGGCACATGGAGATCAACGAGGCCCGGCGGCTCAAGGAACTGGAACGGGAGAACGGCGAGTTAAAGAAGATGCTGGCGGAGTCGCTGCTCAAGAACCGGGTCTTGGAGGCCGTATGCGAAAAAAAGCTGTGCGTCCGGCGCATCGCCGGACCTTGGCCGAACAAGTGGTGCAGGCCGGGCTGTGCTCGCAACGCAAAGCCTGCCAGTTCTTGAAGCTGGCGCGTTCGACGTATGGCTATCGGGGACGACCACCGACGGCCAAAGAAGAACAGTTAAGGCAACGGCTGCTGGCGCTATCAGGCGAACATCCGCGTTACGGGTATCGCCGGATTGCCGCGCTGTTGCGCCGGGAAGGTTGGTCGGTGGGCAAACGCCAGATTCAACGGTTGCGTCGCGACGAAGGGCTGCGGGTGCCACCGAGCAAACGCAAGCTGGTTCGCCGTGGGTTTTCCACCGGGTTGCCGACGACGGCGACGCATCGGAACCATGTTTGGACCTGGGACTTCATTGCGGATGCGACCGTGCGTGGCGGGTCGCTGCGGCTGCTGACGATCCTGGACGAATACACGCGGGAGTGTCATGTGCTGTGGGCGGAGCGGGCGTTGCAGTCAGCCGACGTATTGGAGTGGTTGCAGAAGGCGATTGCCCAACACGGAGCGCCCGAACATCTGCGGAGCGACAACGGTTCGGAGTTCATTGCCAAGATCGTGCAGCGGTGGCTGAAGGATAATGGGATCAAGACAATCTACATTGAACCGGGCAGCCCGTGGCAGAACGGGTTTGTGGAAAGCTTTCACGGGCGGTTCCGGGATGAATGCTTGAACCGGGAACAACTGTGGACGCTGACGGAAGCACGCGTCGTCGTGGGCAACTACCGGCAGGAATACAATCAGGTGAGGCCGCACAGCCGGCTGGGCTATGAGAGCCCGGCGATGTTTGCGGCGCGGAGCTGTCCATCCCCAGCTCCGGTCGGGCTTCGCCCGACCTCCGCTGGGGATGGACAAAGAACAAACAAAAACATAACCTCAACCATGTCTCAGGACTAACTCATGGACTGGACCAGAAAAGTGAACCCGGTCAGTGGAGCAGGCGGCGATCTGGAAGCAGACAAATCTGGCGACGTTTCGCAAAAGACTCGCGGTCCTGCCGGGCGTGATCCGGGACAGCCGCGAGTGCGTGCGAATCCATCCCAAAACCCATTTGGAAAAATGCTTGAACGAACCATTCAAAACCTGACGCCAGCATTGCCACCGCAAATTTGTGCCGCGCGGAGCCGCGCGCCTGCCCGCCATCGGGCGGGCGCGCGCTTGTGGACACAACCCGTCAACGACATTTGCCTTCGGCCCGCCATTCAAAACATTGTGGTTGTGTTTTCATACTGCTGGGGACGTAAGGGTCATATATCCGCCACTTTCCGGACTTAACTCGCCACATACCTGCCGCCTGCCCGGTCATAGAAGGTTTTTGAAGATGCTTGTTGCGCCAGCCATTGTTTGGGATTTACGCCCATCTCCCTTTTGAAAGCAACCCGCAACTGCTGGCAGCCCGAGAAACCGGCGGCCCGGGCCGTCGCGGGTCGATTCCCGCTCGCATACCCCTTTTGGCGGAATTTCCACAATGCGGGATGGGTTTATTGAAAAGCTGCTGGTTTCAAGCCGGATGGTAGGTCAATTGGAAACCAAGTTGCACCAGTTAGTTGGGCCTAAAAATAATGTTTAGCCCCACCACCGCCGACCAATAAACACGAATCCCTCAACCCGAAATGATTTGGAAAATGGAAGCGGGTCATTAACATATCAAGTGGCCTGAAACAACTGAATCACCTCAGGGCACGCTGGAAATAAACCGATACATGCCGGATTCAACCGCCAGCACTACGCACTCGCCTTCCATCCGTAGAAATTTTACGCCGACAACTTTTGCCAGCGGCTTGCTGCCTTCGGTCACTTGCTCCGCGCTGGTCGCCGGCATATAAATCGTGGCGGTGGTGTTCGCGGGAATTTCCACTTCAAGTTCAAATTGGTTGTTTGTCAGTTTCCATTTGCTCGTGATTCGGCCGTGAATCGAATCGTAATGCGCCTTGACCCAGTGAATGGGTTCGTGATCTTGATTGCTGCCGGGTGTCGGCGGATGTGGGTGGATAATGATTTTATTGTAGCCTGGCCCGTCGGACTGGATGCCCGCGAGGTCGTTGATCATCCATTCGCCAACCGCGCCGAAGGAATAATGCGCAAAGGAATTCATTGAGGAATTCTGTGTGCCGTCCATGCCGCCGAAGCCGTGCGCTTTGGTGTAGCTGTCCCAATGTTCCCAAACCGTCGTCGCGCCCTGCGCCACTTCGTAGCCCCACGACGGAAACTTCACACTTTGGAAATGTTTCACCGCCAGATCATTTTCCCCGACGCTCGTCAGCACGGGCAGCAGCGGTCGCGTGCCGAGGAAAC
>Ga0364900_10506_pt1 | contig 10788 bp, 10 predicted proteins | sample ExccelJu500002D3_FD_206974 | JGI IMG/M metagenome (GOLD analysis project Ga0364900, IMG submission 206974) | Enriched cells from Trout Bog Lake Hypolimnion, Wisconsin, USA - BchlTB.July09.5000.02.D3 | ecosystem: Environmental > Aquatic > Freshwater > Lake > Hypolimnion/Profundal zone | place: USA...
AGCTAGTTTTTTTTCTGTTTCTTCCTCGGCTGCCTTTTCCCGAGCCAATTTCTCCGCCTTTATCTTCTCTGCATCATAGCCCCACGACAACTGATCGTCCCTTTTAAGATTATCCCATGGAACTCTTGCCACTCCATCTGCATGAGAAAATGAAACCTTCTTATCATCTGAGGACTTGTAGGTAGCATTTCGATATGTGTCGCCGTCGATAGTTGTCAGTGACTTCAAGTGAGCCTGCTTGAGCTCTCTCTGAATTGGAGTTGGAGTCGCATTGGGGTTTACTTTCCACTCGCCACCGACCAAAACGCTGCCTCCTTCAACCATAGCAATATTGGATCTCATCTTTTCCAATATCGGCGCAACGGTATTGGCAACATTCGCACTTAATTGAGAAAGCTGCTGAATCTTTCCCATTGCTCCTCGGTATTTGTCCAGTGCAGCACCTGAGGAGAGATTGGTAACGTTGATGTCTTCTGGCGTGAAGGTTCCTAATTCTCCGTCACTTGGCACTGCTGCTGACTGTCCTCCTAACCCTATGTATAATGTCGAAGTGGGGCCGCGTGGTATTGCCTTAGTAAAGAGCATCGCCTCAGCCATATTATTCCCGTAGAAGGCTTGTGTCTTATAGATGATCAGACCTCCTTCTTCGGGGACTCTTCCACTCTGTGCAAAAAGTGGGATCTCGCAGAGGAGAACCATGATCAGAGTGAGACTTCTGATCATATTGGGTTAGTGAGATAGTGTCGGAATCATGTAAATCCCGTCAGTCGGACATTTGTAAGCCCCAGGCATTGCATACTCCTGAATCAGACCACACTTCGGGCACTGGTATCTGTAGCTTGTCGCTGCATAGACAATTCCTGCAGTCATTATGAGAAGGATAGTTGCGAGTACAGCTTTCATGCTACTTGATCAATCATTGGACCGGCTTCAGCAGTTTCACCCTTTAGCGGCTTAGTGATGTGCTGTGTTGTTCCGCAAGTTGGACAAGGCATTTCCTGACCGATTTGTTCGACGCCTACCTCCAACTTCTGCCCGCAGTTTGTGCAAAAAATGCTAAAACACGTCATTTCCTTCAGATTAATCCATTTCTCATCACCATTTCTACAAATCATGGCATCTGATTGGAGTTCCCCATTTGCCAGTTTGTTTTTTAAAAGTACTAGGCCAAATGGACCTGAAACACTGCCTCCAGAGAATACATACCAATCATCACTTGGAAGCGAAGGGAGATGAATGGCCTCGTTCTTCATGTGCTTCTTCTCCTCTTTAACAAAACCCTTAAACCTTTCGCCAAAGGTCGAGTAAAAATAACGAGCTTTCCTCCGGATGTTATCAAGCCAGAACAGGCTTCTTAATGCTGAAAGACATTCCAACACGCCTACTCTCTCTCCGTTCGATCCTTTTTCCTGAACCATCAATGCTTTTATCGCGAGTAAGATAACCAAGCCATCAATAAGGAGTTCTGATATCACATAGGGCGTCAGATTTGCACCTAATACTACACAAACTGAGATAGTAAGATTAATTATGGTTGGCAAAAGAAATAGTCGTATCGCGAGTTTAGAATTGCTCCTGTAGTAGAACCATATAAAACCCAACCACACTATCATTGATACAATACAGTGAGTATCAGCTAATAATCCGGTTGGCCCAAATAGCAGCAGAACCATCAATGGAAGTTTTGTTGCATGTATGATTGACAGTACTATTGCTCCAATTTTGTTTGGATCCTGAGAAATAACGCCTGTTTTTTTTGATATTATCCTCCATACCGCAGCAAATATACATAGCGGGGTTGCAATTAGAATGAAGCCTGTCTGGTAAACGCTACTTATATTGCCTCCCCTTTCTGGAATTAGAAATAAAGTCGCAAAAGCTATATTTAGTAACGCAGTGCCTACCACAGCGAGAATATCGCATTTCTTCTCATAAAATGATATTTTCTGAATAACGTCTTGTCCCACCCCAATTGTTTTTTTGGTCAGGATTGGAAGGTCTCTATTTATTGATATTGCTGATGCAGAAATAGTTCCCATGATCAAAACCAATTGTATTAATAACAGCCCGTCTTCTAGCGGACCCGATTGATTACCTCCTCTGCTATTGTTTTCAGTTGAATGACTAGTTTCAGATGAACCCTCACTGGCCGCCATCGCCTTATATTTTTCCACGGTATCCCTGTACAATTGTGAATGAGTAATTTCTTCAGCTCTCCGCGCTTCTTCATCACTATCACTATGCCACCAATGCTCAGTTCCCGTTCTTCTTATCATCTCCTGATTAAACTCGCGTGCTCTGTCGCGTGCTGAGGTGTCCTCTGTATATACATTGTCATCTGAGCGGACATTGCACGTCATGCAAATCAGTCCTAATGCTACCCAAAATAGCCTTAGAGTCTTAGATAGGATGATATTATTTCTCATCGAGAGGCAGGGGTTTTACTTCAACTCTCTGTCCTTAATTTTCCCGGCAACTTCCGAGAAGATGGGTGCCGCAACAAGCCCTCCAAAGTTCTGTTCGGGCTTTAAGTCGGCCTGATCTACAACGACAAGGCTGACATAGCGTGGTTTTTCAACGGGGAAGAATCCTACAAAGCTGGTCACGTATTTATTCTCAGCGTAACGACCATTAGGAGTAATGGCTTGCGAGGTTCCACTCTTGCCTCCAACCCTAACTCCCTGAACTTGGGCAAGAGGAGCCGTCCCCTGTTGGCTTACCGACTTTTCCATGGCATTTTTAACAGCATCGGCAATCTCTTTGGTGCAGACTTTTCTCACCACAACAGGTTTTTCATCCCCGATCACCGGTTTCATCAGTTTTCCTCCATTGGCCAGAGCGCAGTAGGCCATGGTGAGTTGAATTGGTGTTACTGCAATGGATTGCCCAAAAGCCATGCGTGTTTTGGTAAATCTACCCCAACGATCAACAGGGATCACAAGGCCGGCAGACTCTCCTGAAACGTTGATTAGTGTTTTCTCTCCAAATCCAAAGCGGCGGATGTAGTCGTAGTAGACAGAATCTTTCAGACGGAGGGACATCTTGGCAGCTCCAATATTGGAGGACTTCATGAGAATCTCTTCGAATGTCAGATTCCCATATTTCACATGATCCTTGATGACCTTTCCTCCATAAGGGAATGCTCCATGCTCGCAATTGATCTTTTCGTCCCTTCCCATCACCCCCTCATTGAGAGCCGCCACAGCGACCACAGGTTTGAAGGTTGAAGCGGGCTCATAAGACCACGCAACGGGGTCATCCGTGGGTTTATTGCTGCCATGCTTCCTGCCGGTCATTGCCAAGATCCTTCCTGTCTTGGGGTCTGCCACGATCACCACCATTCTCTTTGCATGGAGGGATTTGAGGGTGGTGCTTACGGAATCATCGGCAATCTTCTGGATCGTAGAGTCTGATCCATGTGCCGCAGGCTGAACGGGCTTGTGGTCGAAAGGGCAGGAACAACCGACTAAGGCGACGGAGAGAGCTAGGAGTGGGAGTTTGGTCATAAAGTTCTCCATCGCGTGTGTTGATTTTTTACCCATAAAAAGTTTAGCGAAAGTGAGTGGCTTCCTCTACTTACTCATTGTCTTTTTCTTCTCCTTTTCTCTTTGGTGGAAGCTTGAATCTAGATTCCTCACTCCCACCCTGTTTGAGCGAACTCATCCATCCCGTCAGGTGGATCGTCGTAGGGAGTCGTATCAGGCCACTCCTTGAGACTCTGGAGTTCCCATTCCCTCCACGCTTCGACGATCCCTTCCACCTGATCTCGAAGATAGAACACCAACATCATCAGCAGGACTATTACCTCCTCATCCCTATCTAGTTCGGGATCATCAAGCAGGGGCGTCAGCAGAGGAGCCAGTTCATTTTTGGCCGTGAAGTCTATCTCCCATTCCTCCATCTCAGACATCCTTTCGTAAAATCTCAGAACTTCATCCAGAGGCACCAAGTAATCCAGATGCCATTCTCTCTCTGTCCTATCACTCAGAGCTTTGACTCTATGGATCTCCTCCTGAACGAACTGCAGGTAATCGACAGCCTCCTTACCTCTGAGTCTTATCTGCTCATCCAGGAGGTCGCTAATAAATCCTGCTGCGGTGTTGATTGCCTCGCGAGTTGACTGGCAGCTTTCAATCCTTTCGCAGGCATCTTTAGTCCAGGTGCGTGTGAAATCTGGGGTCATGCGGGGGATTATGGCATTGTTACTAGGGCACTGGGTGTCCTCGGTCACCCCAGACACAACGGTCACACGGACACTACGGTCACACGGACATCGGTAAAAAATCATTCCTGATACCCAACTTGCTCCATCCACGGGTAACTTTTTCTCCATTCGGCAGGTCATTTCTCATCTTTGCGCCAAACTTTTCCTTCAACTCCGTCTGGAACTCCTTTTGAAACTCCGGACGGGCTAAGGGCTGAACGTTGTGTGTCTGACAATAGATCGTGTAAGCCGTGAATGCCTCCCGCAGGGCTAATGATCTTCCTTCCTCCTGTGTGATGGCCTCGTGAGCGAACAGTCGGCAACTCTCTCTGGGCGTAAATTCCTCCTTCGCTCCGTTTATGATCCTCCCATGCATGTCCCAGAAGAGAGGATCCACTTCCAGAATGACCTTGGCGGCTTGAATGACCTTCTTGGAATGATCCCTGAGAACCAAGAGTGCGTTGCGTTGAGGTTGCCCTGCTTCTTCAGCGGCTTTTAGCACCAGATTTTTAAACAGAATCTCAACTCTACCGTCCGTTGTTCTGCAATGACCTCCAAAAGCATAATCACGATACCAAAAGCACTCGTCCTCTCCGCTATAGACCAATCCCAAAGGCAGCTCACCAAGGCCTGCGGCTAGCATCTCGTAGTTTACCTTGCCGTTTGAGAGTACAGGAGGGCCGTAAACTTGAAGTGCCTCGGGGGTATTCTTTTCCCACCATGAAAATGTCTCGTGGTTCATCTGCCGCCTCCTTGCTTTTGGTCGGAAAGGTAGAGTTCAAATAGCTTCTCCTTAGGTGGAATTGGGGTGCCATGACTGCGGAGCACGTTCAGAAGTTCCTCATTTTGCTCGAGTTCGGCTTCTAGAAGGGCTTTTTTTGCCTGTTTTTGCTCCCATTGCGTCTGATTTACTGTTTTTCCGTCCAAAAAGTCTCCTAAAGTCATCGTATTTAACCTCCTTCTACACTGTTACTATATTATCATTAGCTATAAATTATGTCGATATGTAAGTCCTTCTTCCGGTGTGTCTGTTTTGATAAGTTCCGCAGTCGTCGCACTAGCCCGCAGTCGTTGCAGTCGGTGGGGTAAGTTGTTTTAGGAAAATTACATACAAATAATGTATCTACTGTGTTTCCTCCCCCCTATGCCGGTGGATATTTTCGGGAAAAAGCATAGGGGGGTACGACTGCGGCGACTGCGGACTACTGCGGAGGCACGTATGGCGGAAGTGGAGGTACATTGAAGGAACTTTTTTTCTTTTCTGCCGGTTTAAAACCCGCTTGTCGGAATGTGTAGTTTTTTTGTTTGTAGCTTCCACCTTCGCTTTCTTCACGATCAACCTGCACCTCCCCTCTGGTTATCGTGATGCCGTCAATCTCAATACTGTCCCCTCTCAGGAAGCATCTACCGAGAAGGGATCCCATATGCATGTTCAGAGCTTTAGGTTCATTCCGAGTTTCATCCCACCCAGGAATATGGAAGCCGTTCTCATTTGCCACATCGACCAGCTGGCTTGCGTTGTATGTCACCTCGTTTTGCCGGATGGTGAGAGCAATTTCGCGGAGTAAGGCCAACCCCGGAGAGCTGACGCGCTTTTTAATCTCTTCAAATCCATCCAGCAAAGGCGGAAGGTGAAAGATCTCCTGGACAATGTAGTTCATTGCCCCCGCCCACTCCAGTTGGTCGTGTTGGCACCTGATAATTGGCTCACCGCGATTGACCCACTCGCGTAGAACGGCACAGATAGCCCCGAGATACTTTCCACGATTAGCCTTCACCTCATTGAGGAGTGATCCTTCCGGCCACTCATGAAACTGATAGCCTTCCGGGTGATGGAGAATGCGAACCAAGCACATGCGGTTGGCAATATCCTGAGTGCTCTCCATCCCATTGCTGGTGGCGTAGAGAACGTAGTAACGGCTGTCGACTTCACCGTCAGTTCGGAGCGCTCTGGCATAAACTGGTCCTGTTGCGGTGAGAAACGACTCAAGGACTTGTGAGTCAAGTTTTCCTCGAAGGTTGTCCAGACAGATCAAGGGCCGGCCACGGAGTAGGATTTTGCTGAATGATTCGTCGAAGCTTCCAACACCCCTCTTCGGCTGAGCCACGAAAGAAATCACCTCATTGTAAATTTCCGCAATGGCCTTGGTTAAATATCCCTTACCTGTCTGCGATTGGTCCGCCTCAATGATGAACATTGGGAAGACAATTTTCTCTCCCTGCCAAAACCCCAAACGCAGCATCGGAGCAAGGATAGCTGCGATAGCACGGGATTCATCTGCCGGTGAAGCGAACTGGAAATCTCGAAGCATCTCCCTGATAATTCTCACCCCTTCCTCGACAGTTGGGGTCTCTACCGGGAAATGCGTGTTCACCAAAATACCTGACGAAGGATCATACGCCTCCTCCTGAAGGGTTCCATCACGAAGCATTGGAGGAAATGATGTGAGTACTTTTATTCGAGGAAGAATATTGATTGCCTCCTGACAAGCCATGATTCCGCTGGCGTGTTCAGAAGTGAAGAGGCGTGGCTCAGCCGCATTCATTCCATTTTTTCCCTTCATCTGCTTTCTGACGACGAACTTAGCGTGCTTTTCTGCAAGGCTTCGAAAAGCCTGGGTTGTAAGCTCCTTTAGTATGACGCTGCCATTATCTTTGGCGCTTAAAACTACCAGTGAGTCCCCTTGTGAAAAAACCTCATGTTTTGGAGCGATGAGTTTCATCAGGCTGGTTGCGCTCTCAAGAGTTGTCGTGAGGTTACTGGGAAGGTAGACCTTCGGCAGTTCGTAATCTTTATTTTGTAAATCCCCATGAGGCACGGTGTCTCGATTCTCGTCGTTCCAGTTTCCATCAGGCAGCGGGAGAGCTTTTCGTGTATCGTCTTTGGCCGCTGATGAAGTAGGTAGATTGTTTTGTGAGGCAAACGCCTCGAAGTTGTTTAAGTTAAACATACGTGTTTGTTTGTTTGTGTTGGTGCCGATGCAACCGTCTAAGAACGGAGATCAGGCAATTTGCAGATTGGTGTCCCGTCTGCTTCGGGGTTGATGTAGAGGAGCGCCTGCCACTGGTTTTTTTCAGCGCGGTAACATCCTGGGAGTCTTGTCAATCGAACGATCGTCAGTGCTCCCTTGTCTGCGCCAAGTGTCACGAGGGCTGGCGCAAGCCTCTGCTTAATTCTCCGCCATTCCTGCGCAGTCCTGGCATCGACGCGAATGAGTGCATGGAGACTCCGTCCTCCACTAGTCGTGATGCTTGTGATTGGCAACGGGAGCTGCGCCAAGGCACTAAGCCACAGATCGGCAGGGGCTTTGTCACTCTCGATGACCATGTAGCGGTATGCAGTCAGGTTTTCCTCTGCTCTCATGCTCATACCTTTCGGATTGTCTTCATCCTTGAGCCTCTCCAGATATTTCCACTCCCCATTCACAGGGTTCGCGATAAACCATGCACCCTTGCCCGGATGAGGTTTTTTGAGGCTATCTAACTCATTATTATCGTAGGGAATGCCATCCACTTGGCGTTCCCAGATTATTCCATCCCGATCATTGTACTTATCAAAAAGGAGAGCTCGCTCTCCCGGGAGGTACAGTGAATGAAGGAAATCAATCGTGCTGGATGTGTCAGGCTGGAGCCTAGATTTTTTCCGCAGTTCATCTACGCCGAAACACCCTATTTTTTCTGCTACAGCCTGAAGCTTTTCTGGCTGGTACTCGGCAGTGATTGGCGGCTGGTACTCAGCAGAGGTGTCGGTGTTGTATGCCTTTGCTACCGCACGCTCGATCTCTTTCGGGTGAGGTGGTCGAGTCAACTGCTCGCGGATAATTCGAGTAGCTTCCTCCTTGGACAATCCTTCTTTGCTACACGCATGGGCTGCCGTCAGACACCATATGTTCCGTTCCTGCGGGGGGCAGGGTGGAAAGTTTTTAAATGGGAGAGGCTTTACTAGGGTTCCCTCCCACTTATTTTCGGCTTCATTCACGGGACTCTCATGTTGTACGGATATCCCCTGAATGGTGGTGGGTTGTGATGCCACCTCTGAGCTCTGTTTTTCCTTGTTAGTGGAATGGTTTAGGTTATATACATAGTCTTTATCTTGCATTGTTTCTTATGGTTAGTCCGGTCCCTGCATCGTACAGGGATTGCGGGTTAATTTTCTGAATGTGGTAATTCATGTTCTTAGATATTACCTCAAGTTATCTGTCTATAGCAATACATATATCTTCTTATATCAATATGGCAATCCTGTACCTATTGTGCTGCTTTTCTGAAGTTATCGCTTTATACCTACAGGTAGTTCTGTTATCATTTAAAAATGCCAACTGAATCTCCAGAAGAACCCTCATCCCCTCTTTCCCAATACAGAAGGCTAGTCCAGACGCTACTTGATCAGCGCAAAAAGATCATTGATGAGTGCCAGATCGACATCAAGGAACTCGAGTCAAAGAGAGACAGGTTACTTGCTGATAATCTGAAGGAACTCTTGCAAATGGGTGTCAAGGAAGCCGAAGTTCCACATGCTCAACTGGGAACCGGCAGAAAGTTTAAAAAACTGGATCCCTCATTAGTAAAAGAGGTTCTTCTGGGGCACATGAAGCGTGGGGAATGGTACCCTTCTACCCCAATCCTGGAACATCTTCAGATTTCATACCCAGACTTCAGAGATTTTGTTATGAGCTACCCAGAATTCATCGAACGAGTAGGAACAAACAAAGGAACTAGGTACAAGTTAAGAGATACTATATAGATATATTTCTTGTTTTTTCTTCTTGTCATATCTATCGATATCTATTATCGTATAGATATGAATTTACCAACTTCACTACAAAACAGGGGCGGTTTTCCGCTCAAGAACAGCAATAATAACATTCCTGCCAACACTACCCTAAGTTACAGCATTTTAGGGGAGAACAGCGATCACAAAGCCATCTCTGATCAGCAAACGGTTCAGGGGTATGCCCACCTCCTGAAGGAACATATGGAGAGGCTACAAACGGCAATTCGTCGTAGCGAGTCATTCTCACTGCGGCCATCACCACGCTATATGAACCAGAAGGAGGTCATCTCCTATCTGGGACACGAGAAGATCTTCTCCATTCTCGTTGAGGAATATGGGCTAAAGCCGATCCGCCAAGAGCACAGGTGCAACATCTACTGCTCAAAGCAGGTGGAGGAAAAGTGCATCCAGTTCGAGCACAACATCGCCGCTTAAGGAGGACACGACGATGAAGAGGAAAGCGAAAAAAACTTTAGGGATTTGGCAGAAGGATTCCGGCTTGTGGTATTATCGAAAGCAGATCGGGGGCAAACGCTACTCAGTTCCCCTTAATACCAAGGACTACGCGGAGGCGCTCTCCAGAGCCTTGAAAATAAAGGATACGGAGTCCATCAACTACAAGGGCAGCATGGAGTCAGCGATAGCGGAGTTCATCAAATTCAAGGTTGCCACCGGCAAGTATTCCTCATTCAGCGCGGAGGATAAAAAGGGTTCACTTATTCGATTTGCGAAGCATGTCGGATTAACCCTTCCTGTGCAGACGCTGACTCCAAAACACATTCGCTCATTTTTTGAGCTGAAGTCATCTTGTGCCGAATCAACAAAATCAGGCTACAAGGCCACCCTCCAGAGCTTCTTCACTTGGTGCATCGAGGAGAAAAAACTGTTCCTGCATGAATGCAAGAGAGCGCTTCAAGGATACAAGTTCCAGACATGTGCTAGGAAGGATTACCTGACCCTCCAGGAAGTTCAGACGCTTATCAATTCCTGTAAGGATGACGAGAGCACCTTCATCGTGATCTGCGGTGCATTCTTGGGTATGAGAAAGAACGAGATCATCCACTCACGCAAAAGCTGGTTTGATTTCGATTCGCTTGTCCCAGTCTGCTTCATCCAAAATCTTGATAAGACTTCTGCCGCTAGAATGGGATTGGACCCTTTCAGAATCAAGAATGGGAAGGAGAGAAGAGTGCCCATCAATTCCTGTGTTCGAGAGTGGTTAAAAGAGTTCGTCTCAACAAAAGACCACTACTGTATCGCTTCCCAAAAGAGAGCCGGCAAAACCCGTTACCGCTACAACTACGACAAGAAATTTTCGGGATTGGTGAACAAGGTTTTCCCTGAAAAGGATATTGCAAGCCACACACTCCGTCACAGTTTTGCGACTAACCTAGCAATCAACAATACTTCCATAGGATTCATTGCCCAATATCTTGGGGATAGTGTTCGCACCACTGAAAAGCACTATGCCCAGTTCCTACCCACAGTGACTTCCGTGGATGTCATGAAGATCGATTTCAAGCCGACGCTGACAAGCGCGGAAGCTGCCTAATAAGTGTTAGTGGCAACCAATTAGTGGCAACTAACAGGTTCATATGACAACCTTGGCAAGGTTGCACTCTACCAACTGAGTTACGCCCGCATCACCAAGTAGTGGAGAATTATCGGAGTGGTGTAACAGTGTCAACGCGGTTTTCAATAAGCAAAATTAGTAAGTTAAACGGATACGGACGGCTATCAGTTGAGGACTTACTCCACTTCCTAGAATTAGACTGTCAGAGGCGCTGATACACTCGGCGAGATGAAAGCA
>Ga0364900_10182_pt2 | contig 10751 bp, 10 predicted proteins | sample ExccelJu500002D3_FD_206974 | JGI IMG/M metagenome (GOLD analysis project Ga0364900, IMG submission 206974) | Enriched cells from Trout Bog Lake Hypolimnion, Wisconsin, USA - BchlTB.July09.5000.02.D3 | ecosystem: Environmental > Aquatic > Freshwater > Lake > Hypolimnion/Profundal zone | place: USA...
TTGTTTCTGTTTTTAACCTGAATGGTTTTGTTTCATTTTTAATAATCGGATTAACATATTTATTCTTAATAATATCAGAATTACCAAATGTTGTTGTGCTGGTAAATGATTTAGAAAATGTTGTGAGTGAATAGTCTTTACGTTCTAAAAAGTCATTTATTCCTTTATCATAAAAAATGACACCCACAGGATTTTTATAAAATAATGGAACATTTGTATCTTTTTGTGCTTCTAATACAACTGTAACATTATGTGGGGAAAATCCTATTTTCCATCTTTTTTCAGGAATATTTTTTGTTGAAAATTCAATAGATTTGGAAATGTATCCTTTTTTTTCATAAGTGAATATATAATCAAAATCTTTTTCTATAGGTATATTTATTTTTTTTCGTCCGGAATCTTTCATAATGAGTATACCATTTTTCATTACTTCAAATAATGAATGATCATAATTACCCACTTCCAGTTTCATTTTACTAAAAACTTTAACTCCTTCGTTTTGTGCAAAACCTGTGCTGGCTAACAAAAAAAATGCAAATAATGGTAATATTTTAAATTTTAAAAAAAAGGTTATCATCGAAAAATTATAGTTCGTATCAAATATTTTTTGTCAAATGTATGAGACTACTTAACAAATGACATTAAATAGAAATTAAAATTTAATCAGATTGCAATAAAAAATTACTTTATATTATCAGTATTGTTTCCTGCTAAGTACAAGGTTCTCTCTTTTGTCTGGCATTTAATCAAATATCCATGCATATTACGTTCATCCATGTACGGAATGATCAATATTTTGAGGTATATGATTTCGGTTTGTATTACTAATCACTTCTTAATATGATTTTAATTAGTTCTTAATGTTTGGACAACTCATCCAAATTATTTTTGGCATCATGAATTTTAAACACTGATAGTTGTAGTTTTTAAGCATGCGGAAAAATCCGCGCAGCAGTTAGTGATATAAGAATGATTCATTTTCAATGATCCTGAATTTAGTTCTTTAAATTTTGAATCGGCTTCTTCCTGCATCGGATTAAATAAGAGACTTAGTTGCGGTGTAGGCAAAAGTCAATGCCAAACCTTGGGATAGACAGCCCAATAATAAACAATCAAAAAGCTAAATGATGTTTTTTTGATTTTGTTTTTTATAATTTGAAATTATTATGATCTCTAATTTGATTTTTTTTTATTAATAAATTAAAACTTAAACCTGATGAAAAAATTATTACTCGTTTTCGGAACTGCTTTCGCTTTAGCATTTACAACAAAAGCTCAGATCACAATTTTGTCAACCAATTCGCCTACTGCTGGACATATATTTGTACAGGCTGAAGATACTGTTTACACGGGTGTCTCAGTGGGTAATGCGGGCGCTAACCAGACCTGGAATTTTTCAAACTGGGTGAAACAAAAAGAGGATACCACTGCTTTTGTGGCTCCAAATAACTTAACGGGTGCAAGTTATTTCCCGGGAGCGAATTTAGGGATCATATCAGGCGGAGTCACTGAATTTGCTAATGCAAGTTCTACTGCTTTTAATATTCTTGGCGCCTACGAAAAATTGTCAGGAAGTAGTTATATTCCCTCGGTAATTAATCCTTATCTTGAATTAATATCTTTCCCTTCAACTTATCTTACTAAATATTCAGGAAGTTATAGCAATGAATTAAAAATGGCGTACAACTATCCTCCTTATGATTCGTTGGAATTATCTACTGTTGTAACTTATTCCAGCAATATAGATGGATGGGGTACAATAACAACTCCTGCGAGTTCAAATGTTCCCTGTTTACGTCAGTATGTTATGCAGATCAATACGAGTTCATCCTATGTGCATACGGGTAATACATGGACAGCATTAGGATCGCCTTCAACAGATACAACTTACGAATACAGATGGTGGTCAAATACTGCAAATTTTTTTGTTGCACATGTTAATTTAGATCACATAAGCGCTGTTACCAATGTGAATTGGTTCCTATCTTATACCGTCGGATCTTCAGGTATTGCGGAAAACACGGTCACTCAAAATGAAATAAAAGTGTTTCCAAATCCTGCCTCTAAAGAAATACATATTACAGGGATATCTGAAGCGTCTGCTATTGTTATCAGTGATATGACAGGCAAATTGGTGAATGGTTCTATCCTTCATAATACAAATAATACAGTAGACATTTCTTATTTCAAAAATGGGATATACATTTACCAGATATTAGATTTAAATAGTAATACATTATCAAAAGGAAAATTTATTATAACCAAATAAATTTCCTCTGATCTGGCACAAATTTGTGACTTGTGCGAGATCCATTTAACGAAGTCTTTTATATAAAGAAGTTGGAGAAGGAAACTTACGTTGAAGTTTTAGCTATAGCTTATTTGTAACAAATGTCTTTATGCATTATTCTTCAAAATATTATAAATGTATGTGCATTACAAATGCATGCAAGCAGGATTATAAACTCAAAATGATCATTCTTTTTTGCCAACTTCTGAATCCTGTATTCTGACTCCTTCAATTGTAATTTCATTTTTTCTCTAAATATTTTTACTCATTTCAACACTTCCTGCCATAATAAACACTAATTTTGCAAACTCTTTTTTGAGGAGGTAAAAAAATTATGGAAGAAATCAGGAATATTGCTATTATTGCTCACGTTGACCACGGTAAAACTACTTTGGTTGACAGGATATTACACCAGGTAAAACTATTCAGGGAAAACCAGGAAGTCGGGGAATTGATACTTGATTCAAATGACCTGGAACGTGAAAGAGGCATCACTATTTTGTCAAAAAATGTTTCGGTCAGATATAAAGGAACAAAAATAAATATTATTGATACGCCCGGTCACTCTGACTTTGGCGGAGAAGTGGAACGTGTTCTGAACATGGCTGACGGCGTGCTATTGGTAGTGGATGCATTTGAAGGACCGATGCCGCAAACAAGATTTGTTTTACAGAAAGCACTTGAACTGGGTTTAAAACCCATTGTTGTCATCAATAAAGTGGATAAGCCAAATTGCTCGCCGGATGAAGTGCATGAAGCTGTGTTCAACCTGATGTTCAGTTTGGATGCAAATGAAGATCAATTGAGTTTTCCTACTGTTTACGGCTCCTCCAAGCAAGGATGGATGTCTGAAGATTGGCAGAAACCAACCAATGATTTTATTTATTTACTTGATACGATCATAAAATATATCAAGCCATTCGAGACTGAACCTGGAAATTTGCAGATGCAGATCAGTTCATTGGATTATTCCTCGTATGTCGGGCGCATTGCCGTTGGGCGTATTTCGAGAGGATCCATCAAAGCAGGGATGCAGGTTTCTGTGGTAAAAAAAGACGGAACCATTTTAAAATCTGCTGTCAAAGAATTATTTCTTTTTGAGGGACTTGGAAAAGATAAAGTAAAACACGAAGTATTAGCCGGTGAAATCTGTGCAGTATTAGGTCCTGAAAATTTTGACATCGGCGATACTATCGCTGATATTGAAAACCCTGAAGGTCTTGCTAACATCAGTGTTGATGAGCCAACGATGAGTATGGTATTTACGATCAATAATTCTCCCTTTTCAGGAAAAGAAGGAATTTATGTTACATCGAGACATATCCGTGACCGGCTGTATAAAGAGATTGAAAAAAATCTCGCCTTGCGAATTGAAGAAACTGATTCGCCCGAAAAACTTCTTGTTTTTGGCAGGGGAATTTTACATCTTTCCATTTTAGTAGAAACAATGCGACGCGAAGGATATGAATTTCAGCTCGGTCAACCGCAGGTGATCATTAAAGAAATAAATGGTGTAAAACATGAGCCTGTTGAATGGCTAACCGTTCAGGTGCCTGAAACATTTTCAGGAAAGGTCATTGAAATTGTAAGCAGGCGAAAGGGTGACATCAATACCATAGAACCAAAGAATGACAGGGTAAATATTGAATTCAGCATTCCTGCAAGAGGTTTGATCGGGTTAACAAATCCTATTCTGTCAGCTACTGAAGGCGAAGCGGTGGTCGCCCATCGTTTCAAAGCTTATGAACCCTGGAAAGGTGAGTTAACGCATCGTAACAATGGCGCATTGATCGCTATGGAAACAGGAACTGCTATCGCATACTCTATCAATAAACTTCAGGACAGGGGCAAATTTTTTGTTGACCCGAATGATAATATTTATACCGGGCAAGTAATCGGCGAAAACACGCGCAGCGAAGACATTGTAGTCAACCTGGTGAAAACGAAAAAACTGACAAATATGCGCGCTTCAGGATCTGATGATAAAATATTTATTGTCCCAGCCATCAAATTTTCCCTAGAAGAAGCGATGGAATATATCCGCGAAGACGAATATGTAGAAGTGACTCCGAAATCATTAAGAATCCGGAAAATCATCCTCGACGAAACGGAACGGAAACGCAGGAAGAAATAATCTGAATGAATTTATTCTCTGGATGAATTGCCAGACATTACCTGAAAAACAAACAACAATCGCCATAGCTCAAAAACCTGTAATTATTTTCCAACGCATAATTATAAAGATTCTTCCATGATTCACCTATGAATGCTGCAATTAAAAGCAATAAGGTGCTTTGCGGCTGGTGAAAATTTGTGATCAATCCGTCCGCAATTTTAAATTGATAACCCGGCACGATCATCATTTGCGTTGAGCCCTGTAGGAAATTTAATTTATTTTCATTCATGAAATCAAGGACAGCAGATAATGATTCCTGCACGGGAATATCATCCCATGCATTATTCTCATAAGCATCCCATTGATGAATAACAAACGAAGTAGTTTTATCCTTTTCTTTGATAAGTTTAACGCCAAACCAATAAAGGCTTTCAAGCGTTCTCATTGTAGTGGTCCCGACTGCAATAATTTTTTTCCGGTTATGTTTTTGTAAAATATGAATGATTGTGTTTTTATCTACGATAATCTTCTCGGTATGCATTTCATGCCTTTCTATTGTTTCAGAAACTACAGGTTTGAAAGTACCTGCACCGACATGCAATGTGATGTATTCACATTCAATATTTTTTTCTTCTAACTTTTTTAAACTGTTCTCCGTAAAATGTAAACCTGCTGTAGGCGCTGCTACTGAGCCGTCCTGCCGTGCGAATATAGTTTGATATCTTATTTTATCCGAATCAACCGCTTCACGTTCGATATAAGGAGGTAACGGAATCAATCCAATATTATCAAGTATTTCGGCAAATGTCAAGGTTTGCGATTGCCACGAGAATTTGATGACGGAAGTATTATTTATTTTTTCAACTCTTTCAGCAAATAATATATAGTCTGTTCCTTTAATGCTAAACTTTTTTGATAAAGTTCCGGATTTCCATTTCGCTGAATTACCTATAAAGCATTTCCATTTGCAGGAAACGGTTTGTTGGAATGATTCCCTGATGTCCATCTCATCGTCAGGTTCAAGGCAGAATATTTCAATATTTGCGCCGGTTTTTTTTTGAAAAATCAATCTTGCCTGAATGACTTTTGTTTTATTAAAAATTACCAGACTGTTTTCAGAAATTAAATCTTGTATCCGGGAAAAAACATTTTCTTTTATTTGATTTTTATCCCAGATTAATAATTTAGAATGATCTCTTTGTTCTAAAGGGAATTCAGCAATTTTATCTTTCGGGAGAGAATAATTATAATCTTTTAAATGGATGTTTTGAGGAAGCATCATTAAAACTTAGAATAGTCGAATGGATCCGTATCATGGCTTTTGAATTCTTTTTTTGATTCTGCCAAAGTGATCAAATAAGCCAAAGCATTTCGGAGTTGACTTGCTGTTCTGTCATCAGGAGCCATACGGATAAAAATAGAAGATGACCTGACATATCTTTTATATTTTTTTAAGACATCCGTTCTGTCATTTATACATTTTATATGGATGGTGTAAAAATAATCTTCCTGATCGAAATTTTCATCATTGATAAAAATTCTGTTTTTATCCAATGCTTTTAAATAAACGGATTGAGAAAAATTCCATTCTTCATTTAAGAATTGTGTGACTGTTAATTTCCCGTCGTTACTGACTTCCCAAACATATCGTGCATTATTATCAACGGATGCTTTGTTGTCATTCACCTTTTTGTTAATGTATTCCAGCGTTTGGGTAATGTTTAAATCTTGCGATTTTAATGTTTGAAAATTTAAAAACATTAAAAATAAGAATGAAAATTTACCGACAGAATTCAATGCTTTCATTGTTTTAAAGATTATTTATGAATATTAAAATTCTTTATTTGTTCTAATATAGAGTTTTGCGCTTCTTTTAAGCTTTTAAAAGGACCGTTAATTTTCCGGTTTTCCAATTGATAATATGAATCGGGATATTTTGTTTTCAATGTTTGATTCAATAATTTTCCAATGGTGTCATATTTAGCCTGACAATCAAACGGGACAATATCCAAAACAGTTAAACCTCCTGTCATTCCTGATCCCGATAAATAATAATAGCAAGTGTCCTTTTTAAGATTGACTTTTTGATAATTAGAAATTGACTGCGCTGAATGACTTGATTTAAAATAAAAACCCCAAAACGATAATAAAAATATAATCAGTCCTATTATTAAACTAAAAATTTTCAATTTAATCGTTTTTCTATTTTGAAAAGATAGTCCTCATTTTTTGTATGCAAACTGCCATCGAGGTTCTTAAAATTTCAAGAATAATTTGTTTACGAATTTATAAAGAAAAATTTAATTCTTATTAAATATACAATAAAAAAATGATTTCAAACTTGATTTATTGTTTAAAATCCTGCCTTTCATTTGCTTTTCTGATCAAATAGGTAATTGCATTTTTTAATCTATCGGCAACTTCTTTGTCAGGCTTGAATCTGAGGTAAATTACAGAAATTCTTAAATCTCTTTTATAAGACTTGGTGATATTGTTGCCCCCATTTTTACAGGCAATTTCAAGAGTGTAGAAATAATCAGTCTGATCGTTGCTTTTATTAATAAAAATGCTGTTAGTATCCAATGATTTCAGATTGACGGATTGCGACATGATCCATGTTTTATTGACATATTTGGTAATAGTAAGTTTGCCATCTGCCGATACCTCCCAAACAAATTCTGCGTTTTCATCATCCGTGATTTTATTGATGTTGAGCTTCTCATTAATATATTGGATCGTTTCATCAATATTTAAATTCTGACCGGATAAATGAAATGGAAGATTTAAAATTATTGAGAAAAAAAGTAAAAAGAAAGAATTTTTAAAGAATTTCATTTCGGATTTTTATTTAAAAAATTATGCAAATAAAATAAATTTAACAATGCCAAAAAACTTTATTTACAAATAGCTTCGGAAGACATAAGTCTATATCGAACAACTTTTTAACTTTGTAAGAATATTGAGATAACTGAACCAAGATAATTTTATTAATTTTTTTTTACCTAATTCAACATGTCCTTTTTACCTTTTTCAGATGAATATTTTATGAGAGAAGCTTTAAAAGAAGCTCAGAAAGCCTTTAACGACGATGAAGTGCCAATTGGAGCGGTGATAGTTTGTAATAAAAAAATTATTGCCCGCGCTTATAATATGACAGAACGATTAAACGATGTGACGGCTCATGCCGAGATGCAGGCATTTACGGCGGCAGCCAATTATTTGGGTGGAAAATATTTAAATGATTGTACATTGTATGTTACTATTGAGCCTTGCGTGATGTGCGCCGGTGCTGCTTACTGGACACAGATTGAAAGAATTATTTTTGGCGCTGCAGATGAAAAAAAAGGCTATTCAAAAATTTCAAAAAAGATATTACATCCCAAAACAATCATTAATGGCGGGATTCTGGGAAAAGAATGCTCGGACCTGATGAGAAAATTTTTCGAATTGAAAAGAGATTAGTTGATCAATAATTTCTTAAACAAAGGATGGCAAACAAGTCTAAAGACTTAAAACTTTTTCTTTTTCAAATAAAAAATGAATATGTTTCGCAGCAGATGGATGAAGTTTGATTTTTTGTTCTTCATTTAGGTATTTGAATCCTTTTATCCATTTAATACAATTTCCCGATTTACAATTACATTCAAATGGAACAGCCATATCGTATTCAGTGGTAAGATAATTAAAGGTGATATGTTCGCCTTTTTTTATTTTCCTTCTGGCACGAAAAGTCATATCTTCAATATTGCAATAACAATTTGGTTCACAACTGTGGTTCAGGTAACGCCAATAAAATTCAGGACAACTTAAAACCTGCAAAGGATGAATTAATTCAATATGCCTATTGATACCTATCTGAACGGAAAATTGGGTGGGATGATCTATTATTTTCTCTTTTTTTATTTTAAAAATGAGTTTATCCTGTATGAAATTTGATTTTGCATAAACTCCAAACGAATTTTCAACAATTTTTACTTCTACCATAATTTAAAATGATTTTCTAATCTGTAAAATTCACGCAGTCTTTTTCTGTGGAAAAATTAACGAAAGAATAATGCTTGTTCCAAGAATAATTACAACCAAAATAAGAGAGTGCGTCGTTGTAAAACCATGCTTTTCCAAAAAATGCTGAAAGATCATCTTTAGTCCGATAACGGTAAGCAGAACAGATAACCCCGGTTTTAAATAATGGAAAGTATTGATGATATTGATCAAAAGGAAAAATAATGAACGTAAGCCTAAAATGGCAAAAATATTTGAAAAGAAAATAATGTAAGGGTCTTTGGCTACTGCGAATATGGCTGGAATAGAATCCACTGCAAAGAGAACGTCTGAAAATTCAATGACCAGTAAAACAACAAGCAAAGGAGTGATATAAAATTTTTTATCTTTTATGGTGAAGAACTTTCCCCCCAGATTATGTGGATAAACGGAAAAATATTTTGAAGCAAATTTTACAACAGGATGTTTGTGAGGCTCAATTTCTTCATCTTTGTCTTTAGAAATAAACATTTTTGTACCGGTATAAATCAATAAAGCTCCAAAAAGATACAATATCCAGTTAAATTGTTGTATCAATGCGGAACTTAAAAAGATGAAAAGAAATCTCAAAACAATAGCTCCAAGAATACCCCAGAATAAAATATGATGATAATATTTCTGCTCCACACCAAAAGCATAGAAAATCATGATCATTACAAAAATATTATCAACAGAAAGTGCTTTTTCTATCAGATACCCGGTTAGATATTCAAGTCCCAGGTTATGCCTGTAATTCTTTAAGCTTTCCTCGAAATTATTGGGATTTATATGAATAGGATGTTCAAATTTTATGGCAAGCCGTTTGATGTCATCAATTGAATTTACGCCGTGAATAAGATCGCCATGAGTATAGATAAAGACATAAAAACATAGAGAAAGAGATATCCAGACGAAAGACCAGATCAATGCTTCCTTAAAATAAACGACATGAGAATTTTTATTAAAGATTCCCAAATCAATAACCAGCATTGATAAGATCAAAACAATAAAAGCAGAAAAAGACAATATTTCGTGTAAATTCATTTAATAGTTTTATTCAAACTTAAAACAAAGCAAACGAATTATTAAACTAAAAATAAAAAAACAAATATAAAATATAAAATTTAAAATAAAAAAATATTTTTAAAAGATAAAATAATTCAAATTATTTTGATGAGGTAAGTTTTTAAGTTCGTTTACGCCCGAAGAATATTTCCATTGCAGCAAATTGCTTATCAGCTATAACCTTTTTCGAAAATTTATTTTTTTCAACAAAAGTAGGCGTTATATTGGGTTTATTATTTTGACTACTCTAAAAAACCAGTAGAGGGGGAGGGAAGCAACACTCTATATATGTTTCCCAAAACACCAGTAAAATTAGTGTATAGATGCACTCTTTATGGAAAGGCATATTTAATAACTTTTTTTATAATACTTTATCTAAACTACAAAAACACAAGCTAATTAAATGCTATCAGAATAATATTTGTTATTTGTTTTTAAATATTACTTCTAATTCTTCATCAATAATATCAAATGCATTTATTAATCGGTCAAGATTTTTACTATCATACTCAATATCGTTAATATAGCCATCCAATTCATTCATTTGTGATTTGAGATTCTTGAGTTTATTAATGAAAACTTCTTTATCGTTTTTATTTAACGCTATTTTATTAGAATTGTATTCTTCGAGTGTTTCAAAAATGTCATAAAGTGCATTTGCAAAAGCCAGCAGGAATCCATCAAATCCTTTCTTTACAGCAGGAAAATCTTTTAATTGCTGAATTAATTCTGATATGTCAAAGTTTATTTTTTTAATATCTTTCATGTATTATAAGCGAAACATTTGAGTAAAAATAACAATTTTTTTAAAAATTACGAAAGTTAATTTATATTTGCTTTATGCTTTTCAAAACTTTAATACAACATATTGAGCAAGCCCATACCGTTTTACAAACAACGGCAACAAAAGCTATTAATACTTCGCTTACAATCCGTAATTGGCTTATTGGGTGTTATATTGTGGAGTTCGAGCAACACGGAGATGATAGAGCAAAATATGGAGATAAGGTTTTAATAAATCTCGAAAATCATTTTTCTACAACTGATATAAAAGGATTATCAGAACGCAGATTCCGTGAATATCGGTTGTTCTATCTAACGTATCCTTTCTTAAATACTGTTATTACAAGCCTGTTTGATGAAGATATGATTCGGCGGTTGCCATCCGCCGTTTCTGATAATTTGTCAATTCGGCGGTTGCCGTCCGCCAAATTAAAGGACAGTAATAAAAAAAATCAAAATAAAACGATCAGAGTACCT
>Ga0364900_10460_pt1 | contig 10718 bp, 9 predicted proteins | sample ExccelJu500002D3_FD_206974 | JGI IMG/M metagenome (GOLD analysis project Ga0364900, IMG submission 206974) | Enriched cells from Trout Bog Lake Hypolimnion, Wisconsin, USA - BchlTB.July09.5000.02.D3 | ecosystem: Environmental > Aquatic > Freshwater > Lake > Hypolimnion/Profundal zone | place: USA...
AACTTCCAGAAAGGTGCATTTGGAAGGGGTGGGCTCTATCGTGGTTTCCGATACAGTTGGCTTTATTCGGGATTTGCCCCATCAGCTAGTAGAGGCTTTTAGGGCAACTTTGGATGAAACTATCCATGCGGACCTGATATTGCATGTTATCGATGCCTGTAGCCCTGTTGTGAGAGAGCAAAAAGCTGAAGTTGAGGCTGTTTTGCGGGAAATCGGTGCTGATGAGATCCCTCGCATCGAAGTCATGAACAAAATTGACCAAATGCCTCAAACCTTTACAAAAGGAGCGCTTTTGGACCGGGATTCTGAGGGCATTCCGAATAAGGTTTTCCTATCCGCCAAGACTGGCTTGGGCCTGGATTTATTGCGTGAGGCGCTAGCTGAATGCTCTCAAATGACTGATAGAATAAGGGTCGAACATAACCGTGCCAAGACGCAAATGGCGCCGGATGAGTTTTTAGCCCCATTACCTGAGCGACCAGAGTCTTCTGAATTTAATCCTATTCCCAATCGAAAATATTCACCTAATGACGCGTAAATTTCTCGGCCTGTTTTCAGTCAATGAGCCTGAACGGGGTAATAACAACCCTACAAACGGCTCTAAAGATGCTAAAGATGAGCAGGGAAGCGTTCAGGCACCAAAAGTGGGATCTGATCATTCTGATCATTCTGATAATTCCGATAAGCCTGGTGAAAATCAACCTAATAAACCGCAGCCAAGTAAACCAGAAGGTCCGCCAGATCTTGATGAGCTTTGGCGGGATTTTAACGATAGGTTGGCTGGTCTATTTGGTGGCAAGAAAAAGCCTGGCTCATTGCCAAATAAACCGAGTGCCAATACACCCCCACCTAAACCGAATTTAGGTGGTAACAAAGGTTCCAATGGCTTTGGTGGCAATGGCGGTAACGGCGGCGGCAGTGGCCCTAATTTTGAATTCACCAATCCATTTTCTGCAAAAGCCAGCATCTCTTTAGTTTTACTTGGCGCTCTTGTTGTTTGGTTATGTAGTGGCTTTTTCATTATTCAAGAAGGTCAGGCTGGCGTCATCATGACGTTCGGAAAATATGACTACACAGCTAAGCCTGGTATTAACTGGCATCTCCCTTGGCCAATTCAGTCGGAAGAAACAGTCAATCTTTCTGGTGTTCGCTCTGTAGAGGTAGGTCGTCCTACGTTGATTAAGGCAACCAATCAAAAAGATTCATCAATGCTCACTGAAGATGAAAACATTATTGATGTGCGTTTTGCTGTTCAGTACCGACTAAAAGATCCAACGGACTATCTCTTTAATAACCGCGATCCAGACATTGCGGTGACACAAGCTGCAGAAACAGCTGTTCGTGAAATCGTTGCTCGTAGCAAGATGGATACCGTTCTTTATGAGGGCCGTGAAAAAATCGCTATTGATTTGGCTAGCTCAATTCAGAAAATTTTGGATAGCTATAAAACAGGGATATATATCACTAGTGTTACCGTTCAAAATGTACAACCCCCAGAACAAGTACAAGCTGCATTTGACGATGCAGTAAAGGCAGGCCAAGATCAGGAGCGCCTTAAGAGTGAGGGTCAGGCTTATGCCAATGACATCATTCCACGCGCCAAAGGTACTGCTGAGCGTTTAATTCAGGAAGCCGAGGGTTATAAATCTAGAGTTGTAGCAACCGCTGAGGGCGACGCAGCTCGCTTTAAACAAATTTATGTCGAGTATGCGAAGGCCCCGCAGGTAACGCGTGATCGCATGTATATCGATACTATGCGTGACATGTATAGCAACGTTACTAAGGTATTGGTAGACACGAATAAAAGCAATAGCCTCTTATATTTACCGTTAGATAAGATTGTTGCTCAGGTAAGTGCTGAGAGCGCTCAAGCAAGTGGAGCTTCTGTCGCTCCGGCAACACCAACTGGCTCAGTTTCTGTCGGTGGTGCAACTGGAGTACCTTCGATTCCTGCAAATCAAAACACCACTTCTAGCGTTATTGCCCCAGCGCCTGCAAATACAAGTGCAACTCCCGCTAATGCGAATACCAATGCTAGCTCAAATGGTTCGTCAGCTGATAAACGTGATAGCTTGCGTAGTCGCGATCGGGAGTCAAGACAATGAACTTCAATCGCTTAATTGCAGGGCTAGTTGCATTAATTGCATTGGCTTATGTTCTTTCTTCCAGTATTTTTATTGTTGATCAACGTAAGTTTGCAGTGGTATTTTCATTTGGCCAAATTGTCCGCGTGATCGAGCAACCGGGCTTGCAAATTAAATATCCAGCCCCTTTTGAAAATGTACGATTCTTTGATCGTCGCATTATGACTATTGACAATCCTGAGGCAGAGCGATTCATCACTGCTGAGAAGAAAAATCTTCTTGTGGATTCATATGTAAAGTGGCGCATTGTTGATCCTCGCAAATTCTTCATTAGCTTTAAGGGTGATGAGCGTTTGGCGCAAGATCGTTTAACCCAATTAGTGCGCTCAGCATTAAATGAGGAATTTACTAAGCGTACTGTCCGCGAATTAATCTCTGATCAACGTGAAGAGGTCATGCAAGGTATACGTGCCAAGGTTGCTGACGATGCTTCAGATATTGGCGTAGAAATTGTGGATGTGCGTTTAAAGCGTGTGGATTTACTGGCTGAAATTAGCGACTCGGTATACCGTCGTATGGAAGCAGAGCGCAAACGGGTTGCGAATGAATTGCGCTCAACTGGAGCTGCTGAATCCGATAAGATTCGAGCCAATGCAGAGCGTCAGCGCGATACCATTTTGGCCGAGGCCTATAGAGATGCCCAAAAAATTAAAGGGGCAGGGGATGCCAAAGCGACGGCCTTATATGCCGATGCTTTTAACCGTGATCCGCAGTTTGCTCAGTTCTATCAGAGTTTAGAGGCTTATCGCAGTACTTTTAAAGATAAAAAAGATGTCATGGTGGTTGAACCTAATGGCGAGTTCTTTAAGTTTCTGCATAAAAAATAATTAAAGGTGAATTTTTTAAATCATGAATCGTTGGTTACTTCCTGAAGATATTGCTGATGTGCTACCAGCCGAAGCGCGTAAGGTGGAAAACTTACGTCGCTCCATTCTCGAGCTGTATCAGTCCTACGGATATGAGCTCGTTGCACCACCGCTTTTAGAGTTTTTGGATTCACTTTTAACGGGTACCGGTTCGGATCTCAATTTACAAACCTTTAAATTGGTTGATCAATTGTCTGGCCGCACCCTTGGGCTACGCGCTGATATCACACCACAAGTTGCCCGAATTGACGCACACCTGCTCAATCGCTCTGGAGTAACAAGACTTTGCTATGTAGGGTCGGTTGCTCATGCCCGTACCCCTGTGGGTAGCTCGGCTCGCGAGGAGTTGCAGATTGGCGCTGAGATTTATGGTTGCCCAACTTGGGAGGCTGATTTTGAGGCCATATCCTTATTGCTAAAAACCATTAAATTGGCTGGAATCCAAAAGATTTATTTAGATCTTTCTCATGCTGGTGTTTTGGCGGGGATATTGGATGGTCAGTCCATGAGTTCTGCTGATATGGAAACCCTCTACAGCTTGCTGCAAAGTAAAGATCGTCCGCGTTTAGGTATTTGGTCAAAGTCTTTACCCCCTAAAGTAGCTGATGCCTTGCTTGTTCTGACCGAGCTTAACGGCCCATGTGAAGAAGTCTTGGTTAAAGCTAAGGCCGCATTGCCTAAGCATGCGCTGGTGGATTTAGCTATTGAGCAATTGGAAAAACTGGTAGCGGCTGCATCTACGCTTTCAGAAGGACTCGAGTTAAGCATTGATTTGGCTGATCTTCGTGGCTATCAATATCACAGCGGCGTCATGTTTGCCGCCTATGTCGATAAGTTACCGCAGCCTATTGCTCGTGGTGGTCGCTATGATCAAGTGGGTCAAGCGTTTGGTCGCTCACGTCCAGCAACAGGTTTCTCTTTAGATTTACTGACCTTAGCCAATTTGTCACCACTAAGCGCTAAGAAATGTGCAATAGCAGCTCCGTGGAGTAATGATTCATCTTTGCTAGAAGCAGTTGATGCATTGCGCGCCAAGGGCGAAATCGTTATTCAGTTAATGGGTCAAGAATTTGCCGATTTTGCTGAATATGAATGCGATAGAGAATTGGTAAAGCAAACGAATTCCTGGGAAGTTGTAAAACGTCAGCAATCGAAGTAATAGCAATAGCAACAGCAACAGCAATAAAAAATTTAAACCTATTTTGTAATTATCTTTTTGGATTTCATTATGTCTTCAAAGCAACAAGCTCCTGGTCGTAACGTCGTTGTCATTGGCACCCAATGGGGTGATGAAGGGAAGGGCAAGGTTGTTGATTGGTTAACTGATCATGCTCAAGCGGTAGTGCGTTTCCAGGGTGGACATAATGCTGGTCATACATTAATCATTGGCGATAAAAAAACCATTTTGCGTTTGATTCCTTCGGGGATCATGCATAAAGAAGTGGTGTGCTATATCGGCAATGGAGTAGTGCTCTCACCTGAGGCCCTCTTTAAAGAAATTGGTGAGCTTGAAGCTGCTGGCCTTGATGTTCAGTCACGTTTAAAGATTTCTGAAGCAACTACATTGATTCTGCCTTACCACGTAGCAATTGACCATGCCCGTGAGAAAAAGCGTGGAGAAGCGAAGATCGGTACAACTGGTCGTGGTATTGGCCCAGCCTACGAAGATAAAGTAGCGCGCCGTGCATTGCGCGTTCAAGATTTATTTTATCCAGAAAAGTTTGCTGTTCAGTTGCGTGAAAACTTGGAATATCACAACTTCATGCTCACAAATTACTATGGTGCTGAACCGGTGGATTTTGATAAAACTTTGGCTGAAGCGCTTTCTTATGCGGATCGCCTTAAACCAATGGTGGTTGATGTTTCTAGTGCGCTCTATGCTGCTGAGCAAGCAGGTCAAAATTTATTGTTTGAAGGTGCGCAGGGCACTCTTTTGGATATCGATCACGGCACCTATCCATATGTGACCTCAAGTAACTGTGTGGCTGGTAATGCAGCAGCAGGATCAGGCGTTGGTCCAGGATCATTGCAATATATTTTGGGGATTACTAAGGCTTATTGCACACGCGTTGGTGCAGGCCCGTTCCCAAGTGAATTGTATGATCACGATAATCCAGCGAAACAAGATCCAATAGGTGTTCGTTTGGCTGAAGTAGGAAAAGAATTTGGTTCAGTTACAGGTCGCCCACGCCGTACTGGTTGGTTAGATGCCGCAGCGTTAAAGCGTTCCATTCAAATTAACGGACTTTCAGGTCTTTGCATTACTAAATTAGACGTGCTTGACGGTTTTGAAACCATTCGTTTATGTGTCGGTTACATCTTGGATGGCCAAAAATTAGATGTATTGCCTCGTGGTGCGGAATCCGTAGCCCGTTGCGAGCCAATCTATGAGGATTTTCCAGGTTGGAAAGGAACGACTTTTGGCGTCCGCCAATGGGATCAACTCCCAATCGAAGCTCAGAATTTCTTGCGCCGTATTGAAGAGGTGGCTGGTAAACCTATCGCAATGGTTTCTACAGGCCCGGAACGGGATGAAACGATTCTGCTTCAGCATCCTTTTCAAGATTGATGCAAAATATTCCATTGTTTAATTTCACCCAGTCTAGGAAAAAGGTTTAAGCCATGACCGCACGTACCGCCTGTAATAGCCTTCAAGTTGCTACACCCCTCTACCAATTTATTGAAGAAAAAGTTCTTCCTGGTACGGGCATTAAAAGCGCAGATTTTTGGAAAGGCTTTGAAGAGCTTGTTAACGACTTAAGCCCAAAGAACGAAGCGTTGCTAGCTAAGCGTGATCGCCTTCAGGCGGATTTAGATAAGTGGCACCAAGCCAATCCTGGTCCCATTAAAGATATGCCCGCTTATCGCAAGCACCTTACAGAAATCGGCTATCTAAATGAAGTGCCAGGAAAAGTGGCTATTACAACTAGCAATGTTGATGATGAGCTTGCGCTTCAGGCTGGCCCACAGTTGGTGGTTCCCGTATTAAATGCGCGCTATGCTTTGAATGCCGCTAATGCACGCTGGGGCTCTTTGTATGATGCGCTTTATGGGGCTGATGTTCTGTCCGAGGAAGATGGAGCAACTAAAGCTGGCGGCTATAACCCTATTCGTGGTGCTAAGGTTGTCGCCTATGCACGCAACTTCTTAGATCAAGCAGCACCTTTGTTGAAGGGCTCACATCGTGATTCCGTAACTTATTCAGTTGATGGTAATAAGTTGGCGATTAAATTAAAGGATGGCAGCACTACAGGTCTGGCTGATGACAAGCAGTTTGTTGGCTACCAGGGTGATGCAGCAGCGCCTACTTCGGTCTTGTTACGCAACAACGGTATTCATATCGATATTCAGATTGATAAGAGCAAGACGATCGGTGCTAGCGATCCTGCGGGCGTGAATGATGTGATTTTGGAGTCTGCCCTTTCTACAATTTTGGATTTGGAAGATTCAATTGCAGCCGTTGATGCAGATGACAAAGTGCTTGCCTATGAAAATTGGTTAGGCATCCTTAAGGGCACTTTGGTTGAAGAAGTAGAAAAGGGTGGCAAAACGATTACCCGTGCGCTAAATCCGGATCGCAAGTACACCGCTGGTATCGGTGCTGTAAATGCCAAAGATGGTGTAGTGACTTTGCACGGCCGTTCATTGTTATTTCTGCGTAATGTTGGTCATTTAATGACTAACCCAGCGGTTATTACGGGTAATGGCAAGGAAATCTACGAAGGCATTTTGGATGCTGTTGTGACTGTTCTTATCGCATTACACGATATCAATCGTCCTGCGACACAGGCAATCGGCAACACTCGTAAAGGTTCTGTATACATTGTTAAGCCAAAAATGCATGGCCCAGAAGAAATTGCTTTTGCCTCTGAACTTTTTGGCCGTGTTGAAAAATTATTGGGCTTGCCTGCTGATACCGTGAAGCTGGGAATCATGGATGAAGAGCGTCGCACAAGTGCCAACTTAAAGGCTGCTATTGCTGCAGCTGGAGCACGTGTAGCCTTTATTAATACTGGATTCTTGGATCGCACTGGTGATGAAATGCATACCGCTATGCAGGCTGGTCCAATGATGCGCAAAGGTGATATGAAAACCAGCAAATGGTTGGCAGCCTATGAGCGTCGCAATGTCTTGACAGGTTTGGATTGTGGATTGCGCGGTCGCGCGCAAATTGGTAAGGGTATGTGGGCCATGCCTGACTTGATGAAGGCTATGGTTGAGCAAAAGATTGCTCATCCTAAGTCTGGCGCCAATACCGCATGGGTTCCATCGCCAACAGCCGCAACATTGCACGCTTTGCATTATCACCAAGTGAATGTTGCTGAGATCCAAAAAGAAATCGAAAAATTAGATACTGCAGCCCAAGCTGAAGCACTCATGGATGAGTTGTTAACGATCCCTGTAGTTGAAAATCCAAGCTGGTCTAAAGAAGAAATTCAGGAAGAGTTGGACAATAACTGCCAAGGTATTTTGGGTTACGTTGTTCGTTGGGTTGACCAGGGCGTAGGTTGTTCTAAGGTTTTGGATATCCATAACGTTGGCCTCATGGAAGACCGTGCAACATTGCGTATTTCTAGTCAGCATATTGCCAATTGGTTACTTCATAACATTGTTTCTGAAGCTCAGGTTAATGATGCTCTACAACGCATGGCCAAGGTTGTTGATGGTCAAAATGCTGGAGATCCGCTTTACAAGCCGATGATGCCTAATTTTAAGGACTCATATGCTTACAAAGCAGCTAGTGATTTAATCTTTAAAGGCCTTGAGCAACCAAGCGGTTATACCGAGCCATTGCTACATGCGTGGCGCTTGCAAGTGAAAAAGGCTAACGCGAAGTAATTGACCATTCACCGTTAGACTTTGTTAAGAATGGATTTGTCGAAAGACAAGTCCATTTTTTTATTAAAGTCCTCTTATTTATGTTCAGTTTTCTTAACCCCTTCTCACGTCCATCAAAGACCTATCACTTTCAATTTCATGATGGCGGTAGGCAAGCTGCTGGTTTTAAGGGTGGAGCGGGGGATTGCGTCGTGAGGTCAATAGCAATTGCTGCAGACTTGCCTTACTTGCAAGTCTATGAAGATTTAAGAAATGCCAATGCGGTTTACGCACAAGTCCGAAACGATAGGTTGGCAAAACGTTTAGGTGAGAAAGGAGCATCTCCTAGAAATGGCAATCATCGAAACGTTTTTCATGATTACATTCTTGGGCTGGGATTTGAATGGGTAGCTACTATGAAAATTGGCTCTGGATGCCAAGTTCATATGCGTAGTGATGAGCTTCCTCAGGGAACGCTCATCGTGAAAGTTTCAAAACATTTAACGGTGGTAAAGGATGGCGTAATCTTAGATACCCATAACCCCTCACGCGATGGAAATCGATGTGTATATGGGTATTACCTCAAAAAATCATTCAGAGGCGTCTAAGTTGTGCTTTTGACTCCAGGCATCTTTATAGCAATTTGTCATTCCGATCATGACGGATGTGGTCCAAGCTAGTGAGAAGAGGCCGCTAAATGAGATATAGAAGGCTAAGCTTTTCCAGCCTAATGGCAGAATGTCCGCAACAAAACCCACTGTCGTATAGCAACTACCGGCAAATAGTAGAGCGTCAATCGGGGTAGGTATCAAATCCAGTCTGAACATGAAGATGGACCACATAAAAATTTCAACAATATGTATTAAGGCAATCAGTACAAATGAAATATAAAAAATAACAAAGACCCGGTTGTACTGTTTTAGCCCTAGATATTTTTTGGTTCTTTTATCAAAGTTAACCAAAATACGATTGATGGCACTGCCATGAAACATCAAGACAACGGTTAAGAAACCTAAGCCACTGAGTACATCTATAAGAATGGCAGAAATAGGCAGCTGAATAAGTGGAGCCATCATAATTAAAATCTCTTAAAAAGTAGAATTTTCGTGCTGCATGCGTGATTATTAATGTGGGTTGATAATGTCATATCAAGCACCCCATGTAAAGCCAATAGTGATTAAGTCTCCGCATTCTGCAAGCCAAATTAAGAAAGAGCGTTTCTTCTTATTTTCTTTGGCGGGGATCCAGTTCACGCACATTTTGGATTTTATGATCATGATGCCATTGGGGCCGGAATTTATCCGAGTTCTCAATATCAATACGCATCAATTTGGACTACTGTTATCTTCATACACTTTTGCCGCAGCTGCAGCCGGAATCTTTGCTACTTACTACGTAGATAGATTTGAGCGCAGACAATTGTTGCTGAGGCTTTATGCCTGTTTCATCATTGCGACTTTAATTTGTGGATTAGCACCCAATTACCATACCCTTTTTATTGCTAGAGCTTTCGCTGGTATGTTTGGCGGAATACTAGGGTCTCTGGTTCAAACGATTGTGGCAGATTCAATACCATTTGAGCGCAGGGGAAAAGCCCTTGGAACGGTAATGTCGGCGTTCTCTATATCTACTGTTGCTGGTGTGCCGTTAAGTCTATTTCTGGCAAATAATATTACTTACTTGGGATGGCGGGCACCATTCATTTTTATTGCACTCATATCGACTTTGATTTTCTATTTAGGTTATCGCAATATCCCCAAAATAGCTGGACACCTAGATCATGTACATGAAGGTAGTCGCTTTAGGCAAATTTACGATATCTTTATCGCCCATCAGCATTTGAGAGCCTTCTTTTTTATGGGGCTGATTATGTTCACTGGCTTCTCGGTAATCCCTTATATAGCCTTGTACTTGACTTCAAATGTCGGTATCGATAATTCATATATTTCATTAATCTACCTATGCGGTGGCATAGCCACTTTAATGAGCTCTCGATTTATTGGGCATATGGCTGATAAATATGGCAAGGTCATTGTCTTTAAGGTGCTCGCAATTGTTAGTCTCATACCATTGCTCGTCACCACAAATCTTGTTCCAGTGCCTTTATGGATTGTCCTCATCAATTCAACTTCCTTTTTTATCTTGATTTCTGGGCGCATGATTCCTGCCATGGCGATGGTCAGTCAAGTGGTTGGTACAAACATACGGGGGACTTTTATGAGCCTGATGGGTTCAGTACAAATGCTCTCATCAGGATTGGCTTCGGTTGTTGCCGGAGCTATTGTCACAATTGGCCCCGATGGAAAAATGTTGCATTACAACATCGTTGGATATGGTGCCGTTGCTTGTGGCTTGATTACCTTTTGCTTGGTAGGCTATATTCACACTGATAAAGAAGTGAAGTAGAGTACTTACAAAATATAGAGCAAACCCGAAACAACCTCACGTAAATCCCAAACAATATCAAGCAATATCAAGCAAATCTAAAACAAACGTAAACCCCATAAAGCATTTAGTCATAAAGGATCTTTAGAGAATGAATATTACCTACCAACGCCCTGATGGAAATGTAGTTGAGGCGTATTTGGCTGAACCAAAAAACCTTTCTAATGCTCCAGGTATTGTTGTGATTCAAGAGTGGTGGGGTCTGAATGACCAAATCAAAGGAGTGGCAGACCGTTTAGCTAAGGCTGGTTACAGAGCTTTGGTTCCTGATTTATATCGTGGAAAGATGGCGCTTGAGGCGAACGAGGCGGAACACCTCATGAATGACTTGAACTTTGGTGACGCTGCGGGTCAAGATATTCGTGGAGCCGTCCAGTATCTCAAGGCTAGCGGGAGTGCAAAAGTTGCTGTGACTGGATTTTGCATGGGTGGCGCTTTAACAGTG
>Ga0364900_10509_pt1 | contig 10711 bp, 7 predicted proteins | sample ExccelJu500002D3_FD_206974 | JGI IMG/M metagenome (GOLD analysis project Ga0364900, IMG submission 206974) | Enriched cells from Trout Bog Lake Hypolimnion, Wisconsin, USA - BchlTB.July09.5000.02.D3 | ecosystem: Environmental > Aquatic > Freshwater > Lake > Hypolimnion/Profundal zone | place: USA...
CTCCTCTTACCGCGTTGATATGCGCATAACGCCAATGCCCGCAGAGTATTGATAGCACCGCTGTGCCTATCGTGTTGACTATTCCACTCCCTTGGTTGCCGATATATTCTAACGGACATTGTTTAAATAATCGCTTCCATCGTTCTCCTGTTTTTAAAAACTGAGCAAAAAATATCAGCTCTTCTTCTCGGGTCACCGGAGCATCCATATCAGCTTCCGCATAGTACCTTCCACCTAGTGTGTCAACTGGCCAACACCCTCAACTTTTTTTGCTCCATTATTTCCTCACCCACTGGGTGAGTCGGATTCATCACGTTTTCTTGATGCATGCTTCATGCTAATAAAGAGTTTCGCCTATTTCAGCACTTTTTCATTCACGCTTTTAGGATAAATTGACTTATCAGTGATGAAATCAGAGGGTTATAGTCTTTAAAAGACATTAGGAAACAAGCTGGATATCTTCTTTTTCTTGATAAGAGTGCTCTTATTACTCAATGAATTTTTAGAGTAGAACTCGCGGTTGAATCTTGTTACCCAAGAAATTTTTTATTGTCTTATCTGTTTCTTTTTTAAAAGACTATCTTTAGAAGATTCGCTGTATCGGCAGGAAGTTCTAAAATTTCTGGATCTTGAGCTATGCGAGCAAAAATTGTTTCGCCTGTTTTTTTTCCAAAACATATTTCCATAATAATATGGTCACCTGCCTCGTCGTCTGGTGTATTTTCTGAAAGGTGAGCAATAAATCGAATAGAAGCTGTTGGTTTGGATGATTCATCAAGTCCTAGAGTAGCTGTTTTTGAGGGAGTTGCTACCTGATAGGATAAGACTTTAGTTTTTTCAAGAGTTTCGATTGTTTTTTGGAGGGTTGCTATAGGAATAACTTTTTGATTCTCTGAAATCCAATTCTCACTTCCTCCTGATTCACGATGGAGGTAGATTGTTTTTCCAGATGTGGTGATTTCAATACGATCTACCATGTCAAGATTAAGCTCAAAAAACTGACGATCTCGGAGCGCTTCAGGAGTTATCATGAACAATTCTGATAAACAAGCAGGTACGATAAAAATACCATGGCGAGCAGAAGATCGTAAATAAGCAGGAGGGGCGCTGCTGTTTGTGTTTTTTTCTTCAGCTACATTACCCAGAGAGAGCGTTACCGGGTTCAGTGAATTTTCTGCCAATAAGCTTATGGTTGCACGTGGTTGATCAAGACCATAAGGACATAGATTGGTCTCATCATTACTAACACGCTTTAAGAATTCTGTTGTAAAGAGAGGGGCAATCCATGTTTGTAATGCTTCTGGAGAAATACTCCCAGATACAGGTTGAGTCATTTGCCATTTTGTGTTCTCTTTTTTCATAGAAAGCTTACTCAAGCCTCTGGTAAGCGTGATTTCCATGAGATCATCTAACTTTAAGGTGGTGAGATAAGGATCTCGAAAATCATCATCATTAGTAAATACGATCGCAGCAATTTCAGAGGGAATGACCATAACATTTTTTTGTTTTTCTAACTGGGCAAAGAGCGATTTTTCTCCAACTGCTTCATTACCAATATAAAGAATTTGATCTTTTGCTCCTTCTTCATGAATCCTAATGGAGCGTTTTGGATTCTGTAGGCCTAAGCTAGAAAGACTTAATTGATGTGTAAGCTCTTTGGCATTAAGAATATTAAGAGGTTTCAGTTCCTTGGCAATGTTAAGTAAATAACCTATTTTTTTATCACTCACACGATCAGGGGGTAGAGTAGAAATATACCAAGCATCTTCCTTGCGTTGTAATGTATGCACATCATTCCCATCGTGAATAACAATGAGAGTTACTTTATCCGGATTAATATGAAATACAAAACCATCAGCTAAGCGTTGCTCAGGGAAGTCAGAGAGAAAAAACCAAGATATGGTTGCAAGAGCTAAGAGAAAGAGAATTATTGTTCCTCGTCGAGTCATCATAATATTTTTGTCATCATATAATAGTCAAATTACTTTAAAAAGTCATTTGAGACTGAGTTCTTACCCTATGTTTCCGATTCCCCTTTTTAGATTTAATCATCAATGTTTCTTTTTCTTCTCCATAAGAAGAACATTCCTAGCATGCCTGCTCCCATCGGGATGACGAAAATTGACCAAAATGCAATACGCGTCATTTCTTGTTCGCTTAAATTTAATTTAAAATACGATTTCATCTTTGCTGTATTTCCCGTTAAGGAGACCCGATCTATGAGTCCATTAAGAGAACTTGAAAAAAAATCGAGACCTACTTCTCCAATCCAAGCATCTTTAATAAAATCACTGTTCCCCACAACGACTATCCGCGATGCATGGACAGCAACTCGATCGTCATGAAGTGCTCCGTGATCCGCCATAGCAGCGATAATGACCGGATAAGGTGTATCTCTTTCTGGTTCAAAAGAAATATCTTCGTCATCTTGAGCTGCCGCATTGCAGGAACCCCAAAATCCATAGAGCGCTTCGATCAGAGGACGTACGCGAACTTCTTGGGGTTTATCGGTGTTTGTTTCTAGTGCAAGCGACTGAGTAGGACCTGAAAAAAGAATATTTAGATTTAAAAATTGTTTTGTAAACTCGGAGCCTGGAACAAACATGCCAGTAACATCATGAATGATAATATTTGTATTGCCTAAAGGAAGAGAACGCACCACACGATCGTGTCGTGGGGTAATTCCTGTATCTTCAATAAAGCTACTTAGCAGTGGTGTGTCAGCCGTGGGATCAAGTAAAATTAACAACCGACCAGACTCTGTCCAATATTTTTTAAGAGCAACTAATTCTGGTGTTAAGAGATCAACATGAGCTCCTGCAATAACAATTAATGATGTATCTTCTGGAACATTAATACTGTTGCTGAGGTTGAGCAGGCCAGTCGTGATGTGTTGCCATTGGAGGTAGTGACCGATGATGTCCAGTGGTGATATACCAGGGGTCATTTCACCATGGCCTTGAAGAAAATAGACTTTTTTTAGTGGCACTCCACTCAATTCAATAAGTGCATTATTAATGACTTGTTCTCCACGAAAGGCGACAAGCCGTTTTTGAGTGCCTTCCATAGAAATTAAAGTTTCATACTCGCCAAGATCTTTGACTGGAATGACTTTTTGATGATCTAGATAATCAAGAATGACAACATTTTCATTAGGATTAAATTGATATTTTGCTTGGATTTCTCGTGCTCGCGCAAGATTTCTTGCAGGATCAAGATATTCTACAATCAAGCTCTCGCCAGCCTTAATTTGATACTCTTCAATGAGAGATTTGAGGTCACCGTAGAGTTCTGCTTCTTCACGCAGTGAAGTAGGTGAAAAATAGATGATAATACTTGCTGGTTTATAAATGCCAGAAAAGAGAACAGAGCCTTGTTCGGAAAGTGAAAAGCGATGTGATCTCGAAAGATCCAAGTGTTCATAATGATAAAAAGAAATGAGATTAATTCCAATAATCAACCCAAGGATAGAAATCCCTTGAATAAGAAGACGAACAACAAACCACAATCGAGATGAAGGAGAAGTTAACGCCGCCATGTTCGTGATTGAGTAATGTGGAGGGTGAGGTACCAGAAAAGCAAGATCATGCTTAGATAAAAAACAATCGAACGCGTATCGATGACTCCATGAGAGAAGCTTTTCATTGTTTCCGTAGGGAAAATTAATCTTAAAAACTCATGAAGTATGCACTTTTTTGAAGGACTAGTAGCCCATAAAATTCCTGAAAAAAAGAATACAACAATCAGCGTAAAGGAGATCATCCCTGCAAGAAGTTGATGTGATGTTAATGATGAAGCCATACAGCCAATGGCAATATAGAGTCCTCCTTGAAGAAGCAACATGCCATACGCCCCACAATAAGCTCCATAGCCTGCTGCCGCAACTTGATGCGCAGAAGGCCAAAACAATACAAAATACAAAATGCTTGGGACCCACAGAAGAACAAAAAAGATAAAGGCCCCAAAAAATTTAGCTAAAAGCACTTGAGTATCGCGCACAGGGGCGGTGAGCAAGGTTTCCATTGTACCTGTTCTAGATTCCTCAGCAAAGAGGCGCATTGTGAGTAGTGATGGCAGCACAAGGAGAGTCACCCAAAAGAAAATGTTATTAAAAAAACTTTCTACAATGGAAATTCCTGTTTGACCATGATTGAGATGAGAGACGCTAGAATAAAAATTAAAACCAGTAAGTAGTAACACAAAAACAAAAAGTGACACGGCCAAGGGTGTCCGAAAGTAGGTAGCAATTTCGCGTTTCCAGAGTGTTAAAAAAGTACGCATAAAATAAGAAGAGGCAATGGTTGAGGCGTATAGCTATAGTCAAATTACTTTGAAATGACAGAAAAGAACACAAGGGTTTTTAGAAAGAGCAGAGTTGAAGATCGAGCGCTATCTAAAGATATACTCTTCACAAATGAAAATGAGGATTTTCTTAAAGTGGGAATATAATGATGAGATTTTTTAGGTCTATTTTGCCGAAGGTCTTAATAAACTCGCCACTTATGACCCTTTACTTTGTCTCTAGTTGTAGCAGATGACAGAGGAAATCAAAATTCCTTTTTAAAAATGATTCACTGTTGGGTAAGCTCTATCTAATGATCATCTGGGTTGATGGCGCCTTCTTCTTTATGAGTTAATATCATAAAAATTTCTTCTAATGTGGCGCTAGGTAATAACAATTCTTGCCTTAGTTCCTCTCGTGTGCCTGAAGCCACAATCCTTCCCTGATCCAGAATGAGATAACGTTGACAAAGGAGTTCTGCTTCTTGCAGAGAATGAGTTGAAATCAAAAGTGTATGTCTTTTTGCAAGATTAGCTATGAGGAGATGAATATGGGCTTGTTGAATTGGGTCTAGACCGATAGTTGGTTCATCAAGAATCAAGAGATCGGGTTCATTGACAAGCGCATCAGCGAGTCCAACGCGTTGTCGATAGCCTTTAGAGAGCCTTGCAATAAGCTTATGTTCGACACAATGCAGGCCGCAAAGGTCGACAACATCAATGACTTTTTCGGAAATACGACGGCTTCTCACTTTCTTTAAGGCTGCTCGATAACGGAGATATTCTAATACCGTCATTTCTGGGTAAAGAGGAACATTTTCTGGTAAATAGCCCAGCCGTGCTCGAACCTCAAGAGAGTTTTTATAAGGATCCAAGCTATCGATAGAAAATGATCCAGAAGTAGGAGAAAGATAGGTGGAGAGAATCTTGAGCAAGGTGCTTTTACCTGCACCATTGAGTCCAAGTAGACCAACTGTTTCTCCTTTTTTTATTTCAAAGGAGAGTTGGTGTAAGATTTCGCGGCTACAAAAACTTTTTGAAAGGTCTTGAGCTCGGATCATCATGAGGATTAAGAGAGAAGAGAAGAAAAATGAAAGGCTATTTCTTTATGGGAATCGCCTTTGCAATTCTCAAAAAGGATTCGAGAGAACAGCAACCATGGCTATTACAACATGCAAGAACAATAGGTTTATCATTGTAGAAGAGGCGTACGAACATGGAATGATCAGCGTGTTCAAAAAGCAAAATTTTTACATCGGAGGCATAAGGCGGATTGTTTTGCAGCGGTACTCCTAGAGCGCTCATCAAACCTAGAATGGTGCTATCATGAGCAGAATAGAGGACATATTTTAAATGAGGTTCTTTGTATACAGTGCTTTTTGATGAAATATTCTTATTGAAATTTGCTGCAGCCTCTAAATAACAATTGATGTCGCGAAGGAGTGGTCCTCCAGCAGCTTTTCCTACCGCAGGATGGTTAAAGAGAGTATTAAATTCTTTTTTTTCTTGAGTGATGATGCATTGAGTATCTTTCTCTGATAGCTCCTTTGGGAGGGTGATATGCTTAAGCTTGTGAATAAACAAAGTATCGCCTAAGAAACCGACTTCTTTTTCACTTTTGATGGGCACACCTGTAGCCCGACTCCAAGATGGGTAATGAGGTTTGAGTACATTCATTTTTCGCCGCCACTCTGGGGTTAAAAAAACATACTGGTGCAATTCTTGTCTAATGTCAGGACTTAATAATGGATCTTGAGTGGCAGGTACCGTATGAATCGGGATAGGCTGACAACGATGCGGCAATGCGACCAAAGAAAAAAGAGAGTGTCCGATAGTTGGTCCACTTCCTGGAGGATAGAGGCCCGTTAAAAAACAAGTTGCACTCATGAGGGTGCGATCTAAATCCGTGGAGCGGACATAGAGTGTGCCCTTTTGATAGGAAGGAGGAAGTAATTTCTCCTTGTCTACATAATCATGCCGACATTTTTTTCCTAACTCATATTCTTGATGCATTCCTAGTGGTGTCAGTTGACCAAGCCCTTCGGGCCAATCATGAGCTACTGAAGGGATGGCTATGATAGGATTTCTGTCTCCATGGCGAATCAAATCAATGGCAAAAATCAGTTTTTCCTTTGAGGTGCCTTTGGTTTCTTTTTCCTCGCTACGAGCCAGTAGCTTAGGAGAGTTAACAAGAATGAGACTAGAGAATAATAGCAGGATTAATTTGAAATAATTCATTGATTACGTAGAAGAACACAAACTCCTAATTCCTATTAAACGAAAATGCAATTGCTTTCTTGCCCCATAAAATGCTTTCAGTCAGATTCAAGTAATTTAGAAATATGAGTACTGCTTTTTTAGCCAAGTGGAATGAAGAAGTGATCGATCGCAATTATGAACAATGGCGCCATGATCACAATTCGGTAACAGAGGATTGGGCTACTTTTTTTCAAGGATTTGAACTTGGTTTTGAACGCTATAAAAAACGTGAAACATGTCAGGAATCCTCTCTGTCTTCACGTGCCCTTGGTGTAGATGGCCGAGTAGAAAATTTAATCAACGCCTATCGAACTCTCGGTCATTCGATCGCAAGGCTTGATCCCTTAAATGCTCATCCAAGAGAAAAATCGCCTTTAGAAATTTCAGCCTTTGGCTTTGAAAAACAAGATTTAAAAACAATTGTCTCTTCACCCTCTTTTCGCCTTGGAGAAAAGATGACCTTAGAGAGTTTAGTGAATGTATTACGTTCTATTTACTGTGGCACATCCAGTATTGAATTTATGCATATTCAGGATGCTGCTGTCCGCACTTGGGTGCGCGATTTAGTAGAAAAAAACGATACAACAACTCAATCAACCACGCATTATCGCATTTTAAGAACGCTACACAAAGCAGAGCTCTTCGAAAAATTTTTGCACACAACGTATGTAGGCAGTAAACGATTTTCCATAGAAGGAGGTGAATCCTTGATGGTTGCTCTTTCTGAAATCTTGAGACGCTCGCCTGAGCAAAAAATTAAAGAAATCGTTCTTGGAATGGCTCATCGTGGTCGTTTGAACGTATTGGCTAATTTTTTAAAAAAACCATTTGCGATTATCTTTAATGAATTTTCTGATGAATATCGTCCCGAAATAGGAGATGCTAGTGGAGATGTAAAATATCATCTTGGCTATCATACAAGGCGGGACGATGATCCTGAGCATCCGGTTGAAATTTACTTAGCTGCCAATCCCAGCCATCTCGAAGCGGTGAATCCGGTAGTTATGGGCAAAGCACGCGCGCGTCAACGTATTCTCGATGATACACAATCACGTCGTAGTGTTTTGCCTCTTTTGATTCACGGAGATGGAGCCCTTATTGGTCAGGGTATAGTTGCCGAATGCCTCAACCTTTCTCAGCTTGAAGGATATCGTGTGGGGGGCACCATCCATCTGGTTGTTAATAATCAAATTGGTTTTACTACTCTCCCTGCAGATGCACGTTCTACGAATCACTGTACCGATATCCTGAAGTTCATTGAAGCTCCCGTTTTTCATGTGAATGGAGATGATCCTATTTCGGTCTGCCGCATGGCTCGTTATGCGCTTGCTTTTCGTCAAGAATTTGGGCGCGATGTTGCGCTCAATATTGTTTGCTATCGTCGCTATGGGCACAACGAGGGAGATGAGCCCTCATACACGCAGCCTAATCTCTATAAAATTATTAAAGAGCATCCTCGGGTGAGTGAGGTTTTTCTTAAAGAGGCCTTTACCTTAGGAACCATCACGGACGAAGAAGTTCGTGAAAGTTCTGAGCGAACGACCAAACATCTTCAGCAAGCTTTTGAGCAAATGAAACGGGGTCTTGTGGCTTCTGGTTATGAGAAAAATGCGACTTTTGTTGGATCTACAGCAGTTTATCAACCTCCCTATAATTTTGATCCTGTGAAGACAGCTATTTCAAATGATCAGCTTCGTAAACTTGTTCAAGGGTTAACGACGATTCCTGAAAACTTTCGAGTCCTCCCTAAAATCAAAAAAAATATCATCGAGTATCGTCAAAAACTCTTAAAAAATGGAGGTCCCTATGATTGGGCTTTTGGAGAAACATTAGCTTTTGGATCTCTACTGGTGGAGGGAACTCCTGTCCGTCTCTCAGGACAGGATAGTCGCCGTGGTACCTTTAGTCAGCGACATTCGGTTTTTTATGATGAAGTAACTCGTGAGCGTTATATTCCCTTATTGCACTTGGATCCAGAACAAGAAAAATTTTGCGTTTACAACAGTCCTTTATCTGAGGCTTCCGTACTTGGTTTTGATTATGGATACTCGATGGATTTTCCAAAAATGCTTTGTCTTTGGGAAGCACAGTTTGGTGATTTTTCCAATGGGGCTCAAGTAATCATTGATCAATTTATTGCTTCCTCAGAAACCAAATGGCTGCGTCCCTCATCGCTCGTCATGCTGCTACCACATGGTTATGAAGGGATGGGTCCAGAACATTCAAGTGGACGTCTGGAAAGATTTCTGCAACTTTGCGCTCAGGAAAATATGCAGGTCTGTAATCTAACAACTCCTGCTCAATATTTTCATCTCTTACGCCGACAGATGAAACGCTCTTTTAGAAAACCGCTCATCATAATGACTCCTAAAAAGCTATTACGTCTTAAGCAAGCAGTTTCAAGAGTTGAAGATTTTACCCAAGGTAGTTTTCAAGAAATTCTTTTAGGCCCGCGCCCATTAGAGTCTGAAACCATTACGCGCCTCATTTTTTGTAGCGGTAAAGTGTACTACGATCTTTTAGAATATCAACAAAGCCAAGCAGACCAAGATCACGTATTGCTCATTCGAGTAGAGCAAATTTACCCATTCCATCAGAAGCTCATGGAGGAACTCGTGACGCCTTATTTAAAAAATAATCCAATATTAGTTTGGTGTCAGGAAGAACCAGAAAATATGGGAGCCTATGAATTTATGAAAAAACGTCTTGAAGCACTCTTTCATAAAAAAATGATTTATGCTGGGCGTGAAGCAAGTTCTAGCACCGCTGTTGGAGCGCTTGCTTTGCATCACATCGAACAAGCACGTTTAGTAAGCAAGGCATTTAGCATACTCACCGAGAGTACTCTCTAGGGGCCTGTATTGTGTTAGCATTTCAGGAATTTTTTCTATCCATTGATCAAAAAGTATATTTCATTAACTATTACCCTTATGACTCATGTTAAAGTCCCTTCTGTTGGAGAATCTATTTCCTCTGGTGTTCTCTCTGTATGGCATCAAAAAGAAGGTGCCGCTATTTCAGTGGGTGATCTTTTATTTACTTTAGAAACCGATAAAGTTTCAACAGAAGTCACCGCATCGGAGGCTGGTATTCTCATGAGACTTGTTGATGAAGGTGAGGAAGTATCGATTGGACAAATTGTGGCTAATATTTCACCTGTTCTAAGAGATCAAGAAAGAGTTAGAAGTGATCTTGTATCTCACCAAGCATTAGCGAGAGAAAACCAGACGCTCGTTGCTTCTGCAACAGGCGAGATCACTTCTCTGGTTACAGAAGAGACATCCACACTCAAATCTGACGCTTCAGAAGGGCTCAAGCAGGCAGTCTTAAAACAACCCTTTACTCGTCGCAAACTGACCCCATTGCGTCGTAAAATTGCTGCACAACTAGTATCTGCACAGCAAACAGCGGCTATTTTAACAACCTTCAATGAAGTTGATATGTCTCCTATTATGCGACTTCGTCGTGAGATCCAGGAATCTTTTCAAAAAAAATATGGAGTTAAGCTTGGCTTTATGTCGTTTTTTATTAAAGCGGTTGTAGAGGCTCTTCAAAGCGTTCCGAGCATCAATACTCGTTTAGAAGATGAGGAGCTCATTGAAAATCATTACTACAATATTGGTGTTGCTGTTGGTACGGAGAAAGGAGTGCTCGTTCCTGTTTTACGAGATTGTGAGCAGCAATCACTGGCTGTCTTAGAAAAACAACTCTTAGAATACGCTGCCAAAGCTCGTGAGGGAAAAATTGCTCTTGCTGATTTGCAAGGAGGTGTCTTTACAATTTCCAATGGTGGGGTCTATGGATCGCTTTTAAGTACCCCGATTTTGAATCCCCCACAAAGTGGTATTTTAGGCATGCATACAATTCAAGAGCGCCCTGTCGTTGTCGAGGGTCAAATTGTCATTCGTTCCATGATGTACTTGGCTCTGAGCTACGATCACCGCGTCGTGGATGGAAAAGAGGCCGTGACGTTTTTAATTCATGTCAAAGAGGCTCTAGAAAATCCACTGAGATTTTTTTAAGCAAGTGTTACTATTTCTAAAAATTTCCTATCAAATAATCACGAATTTTCATTTGTAAGGAGCGTGATATTTATCGCTCATATATTCATTCAATAGATCAGCTTTTCTTCGACCTAAAAGAAGAAAAACAATGAATATATATCGATCAT
>Ga0364900_10511_pt1 | contig 10706 bp, 9 predicted proteins | sample ExccelJu500002D3_FD_206974 | JGI IMG/M metagenome (GOLD analysis project Ga0364900, IMG submission 206974) | Enriched cells from Trout Bog Lake Hypolimnion, Wisconsin, USA - BchlTB.July09.5000.02.D3 | ecosystem: Environmental > Aquatic > Freshwater > Lake > Hypolimnion/Profundal zone | place: USA...
TTAAAAAATCCTGAGTTGTACGTAAACCGTAATTAATAGGAGATTTATGGACGGCATGCAGCAGGTATTTAAGTCTTTTGGGCTAGCGTTAGTGGGAACCATGCACCCAAAAATACTATGGTTAAGTCTACGCCCATTTTTAATTGTTTCAATTTTATGGGGCTCCTTAATCTGGCTAAGCTGGACTCCCGCATTGGAAATGTTGAGTGTTTTCTTAACCACTTCATTGTTCACTATTTGGCGGTTTTTTTTACACCATTTGGTCTGCTCTGATTTGCTTAGTTCTGGTGATACTTACTTTGCCAATCTGGTGGGTACCTCCGCTAGTGGCTGTGTTGCCACCATTGCTGTGGGGTTGGCTTACTATGCGGCTGATGTCTTATGACGTTCTCGCTAAGCATGCTAGCGTGGAAGAGCGGGACATACTCATCCATAAATACCGATGGTCATTGCTGACAATGGGCATTATTTCTGGAATGCTAGGTGCGGTACCTACTTTCTTTTGGGCAACATCTGCTTTGGCATTGGTTTTATTCCCACTCGTCAGTTTTGTTGCGCTATGGATTTATTCCGTGATTTTTGTTTTTGCTGCGCTATGGTTCGCGCATTTTCTATTGAGTGCACTTAAAGCGTTGAGACAAGAAGAGTTAGATAAATCCCTAACTATTGAATCACGTGTTATTGATGCGGAGCTTCCATACCATGGTTGATGCGGCTAAAAGAGTGCTTAGTGAGGGGGCGGAAAAATTGACTCGTCGGTTTGGCTTAATCGTTATAGGCGACGAAATATTATCAGGTCGTCGTCAAGATAAGCATCTGAGTAAGTTAATTGAACTTTTAAATGAGCGGGGATTAAATCTAACGTGGGCAAAGTATTTAGCAGACGATCCAGAGCAAATTATTGCAACCCTGAAAGACAGCTTCTCAAGTGGCGACATTGTCTTTAGTACCGGTGGAATTGGTGCCACTCCTGATGATCACACTAGACAGTGCGTTGCATTGGCTTTGGGAACTAAAACTAAATTACATCCTGATGCTCAAGTGTTAATTGCAGAACGCATAAAGTCGATGGCAGAAGGGGATCCCATTAAGGCAGATCTCAACACACCAGAAAATCTGCACCGATTTAAGATGGGTGAGTTTCCGATTGGTAGCGAAATAATTCCTAATCCCTACAATCAAATACCAGGGTTTCGAATTAAAGAGCATTATTTTTTACCTGGTTTTCCAGTAATGGCTGCGCCGATGATGGTTTGGTGCTTAGATACGTATTACGGTGACCTATTTCATCAATCAGATTGGGCCGAGCGAAGCTTTATCGTGCCAAAAGGGGTTGAGTCCAGCTTGACGCCCTTAATGGAGCGCATAGAAGCCAATTATCCTGGCGTTAAGGTGTTTAGCCTTCCTTCCGTTGGTGACGTAACAAAGGAGGGTGTATACGGGCAACGTCATATCGAGTTGGGCATCAAAGGAAATGCTCGTTTACTTGAAAACGCTTGGATTGCACTGCGTATTGGCACTCAAGAGCTTGGATATGAGGTGCACGATATTGGCTAATTTATTTATGCACGAAAATAGTGCATTTAGTCTCTTTAGGGGTGTGAAAAGGGGATTTGAGCACTTAAATAGTGCAATAATGACTGCAATCCCTTGCTTGCTTCAGTAAATTAGACGCATCGATTAGGCATGTTTAGTGTCTGAAATAAACAAGGGCGTTTGCCTAGGGTTTGAATTCCGAATTTAGTTAATTGAGGAGATTTGCATGACGAAGACCGTCGCTGATGTAATGAAGTTAGTGAAAGAGAAAGAGTGTACTTTTGTTGATTTCCGCTTTGTGGATACAAAGGGTAAAGAGCAACATACTACAGTTCCTATTTCTCATTTTGACGAAGATAAATTTGAGAGTGGTCATGCATTTGACGGCTCTTCCATCGCGGGATGGAAAGGCATTGAAGCTTCTGACATGTTACTTATGCCAGATCCAACTGCTTGCTATATCGATCCATTCTATGAAGAGCCTACTTTAGTGATTACATGCGATGTAATCGAGCCATCAGATGGCAAAGGCTATGATCGCGATCCACGTTCTATCGCTAAACGTGCTGAGTCCTATTTAAAAAGCACTGGCTTAGGCGATGCTGCTTACTTTGGTCCAGAACCTGAATTCTTTATCTTCGATGGTGTCCGTTGGGGTGCTGATATGCAGGGTTGTTTTGTTAAGGTAGATTCTGAAGAGGCGCCTTGGTCATCTGCCGCTGAAATTGAGGGTGGTAACCCAGGTCATCGCCCAGGTAAAAAAGGCGGTTACTTTCCAGTTGCTCCAGTTGATACCTTTCACGATATGCGCTCCGAAATGTGTTTGATTCTTGAGTCCTTGGGCATTCCTGTCGAAGTGCATCATCATGAAGTTGCTGGTCAAGGCCAAAATGAATTGGGTACTAAATTCAGCACTTTGGTGCAAAGAGCTGACTGGACTATCTGGCAGAAATATGTCATTCAAAACGTAGCTCATGCTTACGGTAAGACAGCAACATTTATGCCTAAGCCAATTGTTGGTGACAATGGCTCAGGTATGCACGTGCACCAATCTGTTTGGAAAAATGGCGAGAACTTGTTTGCCGGCAATGGTTATGCAGGCCTGTCAGAGTTTGCTCTGTACTATATTGGCGGCATCATTAAGCACGCTAAGGCATTGAATGCAATCACCAATCCAGGCACCAATTCCTATAAGCGCTTGGTTCCAGGATTTGAAGCACCGGTTAAATTGGCTTACTCGGCTCGCAATCGTTCTGCCTCAATTCGCATTCCACATGTTTCAAGTCCTAAGGGTCGTCGTATTGAGACTCGCTTCCCTGATCCATTGGCTAACCCATACTTATGCTTCTCAGCATTGATGATGGCTGGCTTGGATGGTGTACAGAACAAGATTCACCCAGGTGAAGCTGCTGACAAGAATTTGTATGACTTACCCCCAGAAGAAGATGCATTGATCCCAACCGTTTGCGCAAGCTTGGAAGAAGCTTTGGAAGCGTTGAATAAAGATCGTGAATTCTTGACTCGTGGTGGTGTGTTCACAGATTCAATGATCGATGCTTATATCAATTTGAAGATGGAGGACGTTACACGTTTCCGTATGACGACTCATCCTATCGAATTTGATATGTACTATTCCCTGTAAGCGAAGGATAAAAGTTGAGCGCAGGTCTTTTGCGCAATTCGATTAAAGGGGCAGCTTCGGCTGCTCCTTTTTTTCCGACATTGCTCGACCAAATGCCTAATGCCATCGTGGTATTTAAGGCAGAAAACCATCAGTTGATTTATGCGAATCCAGCTGCGGAATCCGCTTTGGATGTTTCCTGCAAGTCTATTGAGGGCCATTCGGTTCAGGATGTTTTTGGCGATAACCAAGCGCTAACGATCATGATTGAAGAGGCTAAGCATGGGCAAAGCTCCGCTCAGCGCCAAGAGATGGTTCTCAATTCATTGCCTGGCAGTATTCATCAAGATTCCATTCCGGCGCATGTAGTTATTGCAGCTCTCGAGGATCCCAATCTCATCATGATGGAGTGGTTTCCAATTGATCAGCAATTGCGTAGTGAGCGAGATGAGCGTGTTAGTCAGCAAGTTGAAGCAAACAAGGAATTAATGCGCAACTTGGCTCATGAGATAAAAAATCCCTTAGGTGGGATTCGTGGTGCCGCGCAATTACTTGAATATGAATTACCAGATAAAGGTTTGCGTGAGTACACGCAAGTCATCATTAAAGAATCAGACCGACTACAGACTTTAGTAGATCGATTGCTTGCCCCGCACCGTAAAGCACATGCCATGGAGTCGTTTAACGTTCATGAGGCCTTGGAGCGGGTTCGTAGCTTGGTATTGGCTGAGTTTCCCAAGGGGTTGCGGATCATTCGCAACTATGACACCAGTCTTCCTGATTTGCTGGGCGATCGGGAGCAGTTGATTCAGGCGGTTTTGAATATTGCTCACAATGCCGCTCAAGCGCTTTCCGAGGAGATTCGCTCAGGTGTGGCTCAGATTGAATTTAAAACACGTGTAGCACGTTCTGTCACGATATCAAAGCAACGCTATAAGCTGGCTATGGATCTGCACGTTATTGATAATGGCCCCGGAATCCCCGTTGAGATTCGTGAGCGCATCTTTTTCCCTTTAGTTTCTGGGAGAGAAGGTGGAAGCGGACTAGGCCTTACCTTGGCTCAAACATTTGTGCAGCAACACCAGGGCTTTATTGCCTGCGATAGCCGGCCAGGTCGAACAGATTTTCATATACAAATTCCATACCGTAAGCAGGAGAAAACATCATGAAATCAATTTGGATCGTAGATGATGACCAATCCATTCGTTGGGTTTTAGAAAAGGCTCTTGCCAGAGAAAATATTTCTCATAAGAGTTTTTCAAATCCAAATGACGTTCTCAATGCCTTGGAGAAAGAGTCTCCCCAGGTTTTGATTTCAGATATTCGCATGCCTCGTGGTAATGGTTTGGATCTCTTGCAACACGTCAAAACAACTCACCCCTTGCTTCCGGTGATCATCATGACGGCTTACTCAGATTTAGATTCTGCTGTCGCATCATTTCAAGGTGGTGCGTTTGAATATCTCACCAAACCATTTGATATTGATAAGGCTATTGAACTTATTCGTCGCGCTATGGAGCAGAGTGAGCGCAGCCAAGCCAGCGGAAAAGAATTAAACGCATGGAGACAAGATTCTGCTGAAATCATTGGTCAAGCTCCAGCAATGCAAGAAATCTTTCGATCGATTGGTAGGCTTGCACAATCTCATGCAACCATTCTTATTACAGGCGAATCTGGAACTGGTAAAGAGTTGGTTGCCCATGCTCTGCATAAGCATAGCCCGCGAGCTAAAGGCCCATTTATCTCCTTTAGTACTTCTGCTGTTCCAAAGGAGCTTCTTGAGTCCGAGCTATTTGGTCACGAAAGAGGCGCTTTTCCCGGGGCTCAGACTTTAAGAAGAGGGCGCTTTGAACAAGCGGATGGTGGCACCTTATTTTTAGATGAAATTGGCGATATTCCATTCGACTTACAAACCCGTTTATTACGCGCTTTAACGGACGGGCATTTTTATCGAGTTGGCGGTCAAGACCCTATCAAGGCTAATGTACGCATTATTGCCTCTACGCATCACAATTTGGAATCTCGTGTAGCTGCTGGATTATTTAGAGAAGATCTATTACATCGATTAAATATTATTCGATTGCGCATGCCTGCTTTACGCGAGCGCTCTGAAGATATTCCTGCTTTGGCTAAGTTCTTTATGTTGAGTTGCGCAAAATCTTTGGGTGTAGAGCCCAAGAAGCTCTCTGATGAAGTCTTAAGAGAAATTAGTGTGATGCCTTTTCCCGGTAACGTACGCCAATTAGAAAATCTCTGCCATTGGCTAACGGTGATGTCCCCATCGAATGTGATTGGCATACCGGATTTACCGAAAGATATTATTGCGGCAGCTATTGAGCAACCCTTGGTGATTCATGGTGAATCAAGCTCAGGAAACCCTGCCATTGTTAGATCGGCATCAACAGATTGGGAGAGTGGCTTAGGTCGTCTTGCCGTTAAAATGCTCCAAGATGGTGAAACCGAGGTTTATGACGCTTTGTGTTCGAAATTTGAAAAAGCGGTTTTAAAGGCTGCTCTTGAGGTTACGCGAGGTCGTAGGGTTGAGGCAGCTCAACGACTCGGTATTGGACGCAATACGATTACTAGAAAGCTGCAGGAGTTAGGTATAGATGACTGATTCCATACGGATAGCCGCGTGGAATGTGAACTCCTTAAAGGTTCGCCTTCCCCAAGTGCTGCGCTGGCTGCGTGATCAAGAATTGGCAAAAAAACCGATTGATGCGCTGTGTCTTCAAGAGCTTAAGCTAACTGATGACAAGTATCCCCATAAAGAATTAGAGGAGGCTGGTTATCTCAGTCTTGTTGCGGGACAAAAAACCTATAACGGTGTAGCTATCATTGTGCGTCGTGCTGCTTTAGCGCCCATAGCCTCTGATATTGAAACTGCCTTTCTAAATCCTGTTCGGAATATTCCTGATCACGTTGATGAGCAGCAACGGATTTTGGCTGCAACAATTTGTTTTAAGGGAACGCAGGCTATTCGTCTAGTCTCCGCTTATTTTCCTAATGGCCAGTCGCCAGATAGCGATAAGTTTGTTTATAAGTTGGCATGGCTTGATGCCTTATCAGTCTGGATAAAGCGCGAACTTGAATTACATCCGCGTCTAGCGCTTCTAGGGGATTTTAATATTGCTCCTACCGATATTGATGTCCATGATCCTGCGGCATGGGTGGGTCAAAATTTAGTTTCACCTCCTGAGCGAACAGCATTTGGAGAGTTGTTATCTCTGGGCTTACATGATTCTTTCAGAATGTTTGAGCAGCCACCCAAAACTTTTAGCTGGTGGGACTACAGAATGATGGGATTTAGGCGTAATGCTGGCATGCGTATTGACCACATCCTCATTAGCGATGCTTTAAAAGACAAATGCGTCGCTAGCAAAGTTGATAAAGAGCCGCGCACCTGGGAGCAACCTTCTGATCATGCTCCCGTGATTGCGGAAATTCAAGCCTAGTGTATTGCAGTGGTTAAGCAAGGCCACCGTGTCGAAGTAGAGCGTCAATACTTGGCTCTCTACCTCGGAACGCCTTAAAGGAGTCTGCCGCAGGCCTGCTACCGCCAACCTCAAGAATTTCTTGACGATAGCGTGTTCCAATTTCTGGATTTAATACAGAGCCCGTTAATTTAGCACCCTCCTCAAAAGCCGAGTAGGCATCCGCTGAAAGAACTTCAGCCCATTTGTAACTGTAATATCCAGCGGCATAACCACCTGCAAAAATATGGCTAAAAGTATTTGGCCAGCGTGAGATCTCTGGTTGCGGGGTGACATTCAATTTGGCGGCTATTTCTCTTGAGAGATCAAGCACCGCATGACCTTTTGCTGTTTTCGCATCAAAGGTGGAATGCAGGCGCCAGTCCGTTAATGAAAATACGATTTGTCGTAATGTTGCTAAACCGTTTTGAAAGTTTTTTGCTGCGAGAATTTTGTCAAATAATTCACGCGGTAATTTCTGACCAGTTTCTATATGAGAGGTCATTTTTTCTACAACTTCCCATTCCCAGCAAAAGTTTTCCATAAACTGACTTGGGAGTTCAACCGCATCCCATTCAACGCCATTGATTCCTGAAACCCCTAAAGCGCTAACTTGAGTGAGCAAGTGATGGAGTCCATGTCCACTTTCATGAAAGAGGGTGATGACATCATCATGGGTGATTGTTGGTGGGCGAAGTTTCCCATCTACTTTTACAGGGGGTGCAAAGTTGCAAACTAAATACGCTACTGGTAATTGAATATCGCCATTGGAAAATTCACGACGTCCACGCGCATCATCCATCCAAGCGCCACCACGTTTACCTGGACGAGCATAGGGATCTAAATAGAAATAGGCGATGTCCTGATGATCTGCATTACTGACTGAAAAGGATTGAACATCATCATGCCATTTCGGTAAATCTGCAGCCTGAATGTTGACTCCAAATAGTGTTTGGATTACACCAAATAGACCTTCCAATACTTTTGGTAGGGGGAAGTACTGCTTCAATTCATTTTCAGAGAATGCGTAACGTGCTTGCTTAAGACGCTCAGAGGCAAAGGCCATATCCCATGGCTGCAATCCATCTGTTATCTGTAGCTCTGTAGCGGCAAACTTTTCAAGTTCGCTCCAGTCAGCTAAAGCAAAAGGCTTCGCGCGTTCTGCAATATTACTGAGAAAGTGATCAACTTCCTCTACATTGCGAGCCATTTTTGGAGCAATGCTTAGGGCCGCATAGTTTTCAAAGCCGAGCATGCGAGCCTCTTCATCCCGAAGACGTAATTGATCTAGGATGTTCTGGGTGTTGTCCCAATCTAACTGACCTTTGCCGTACTGAGGCGCTAATTCTGAAGAGCGGGTAATGTAGGCCTCATACATGAGGCGCCGTAACTCTCGATTTTTTGCATACTGCATCACAGGGTAATACGAAGGGAAATGCAAAGTAAATGACCAGCCCTTGAGATCTTTTTGTTGAGCCGTATCTGCGGCAGCAGCGATTGCATCCTCTGGTAGGCCAATTAGTTGATCTTTATCTGTAGTGGTGTAAACAAAACCATTAGTAGCATCAAGCACGTGATCTGAGAAAGCTTTTCCGAGGATTGCTTGTTCATCCTGAATCTCAGAAAACCTTGGTTTTTGATCTTCAGCCAGCTCCGCACCGCCCAAGCGGAAATCCCGCAAAGAGTTCTGAATGACCTTTTTTTGAGCTGAGGAAAGATTTTCAAAATCAGCGCTGTTACTTAACGCTTTAAATTTTTCATATAAAGCTAAGTTCTGTCCAAGACTAGAAAAGAAGGCGCTTACTTTTGGCAACATTTCACCATAAGCTTCACGAAGTTCTGGGGTATCAGCCACGCTATTGAGGTGGGAGATCACGCCCCATGATCTGCCAAGTGATTCGGTAGCATCTTCAAGGGGTTCTGCTAGAGCGTTCCAGGTGGATGGGGTGTTGGCATCGGTAGCGTGATCAACCGCTTGCTGTGCTTGGTCTAGTAAGAATTCAATGGCGGGAGCAATATGTTCAGGCTTAATTTCTGAATAATGGGCAATTTCACGACCAAATGAAATTAATGGGTTTTTAAGGAGCTCAGGGGAAGATTTTGTAGTCATCCCTCTAGCTTAATGTACTGCGGAAACTTTTGCCAAAAAAGGGATTAAAGATCCGTTTAAAGGGCCTCGAACTTCAGGGTTCATTTTAGTTTTTAACAAGTAAGGCAGTAGGCGTCTAAACAATGCACCTGTAAGTGATCAGTTTGAAGTCAAACTAGTGAAGTCAGAGCTACGCAAACGAAGAAGAAATGCTACAAAGTTATTTACGAGGATTTAGTAGGGACACTAAAAGAAAGGCTTCAGAATATCCCAATCAATTTGGTTGAGGTGAATAAGGAAAACCGGTCTTTTGGTAATGGATGCATGAAGTAGGCCCCTAAAGATTTCTTATTGTTTGGTCTTAGATAACTCTGCACCAGATGACCGGGAATACTAAATCACTTTAGGGTGGTTTTTTCTTTTTAGTAATAACCCTAATAGCTAGGGAATCAATCTATTGTTGTTAGCGCCCTTAATATCTAAAAGCGTTTGATATTTATATATGATTGCATTTAATAATGCGAGTAATTGAGCTAAGACCCTCATGCTATTATTAAAATCATAATGTTACATAGTATTAATAAATAGAATAAATTTTCATATATCTACAGAGAGACTTTAAATGAAAAATAAACGTATTGTGAGTTTGCTAACCGCGGCATCGCTTGTCCTTGCCTCTATCGGCAATGCAATCGCCTGCACTTCATTGGTGTATACCGATGCACAAGGTCGAGCCTATGTTGGTCGAACAATGGAATTTGTTGGCGTGCAACCTGATCACCTAACCTATTTCCCTAAGGGTAGCCAGTTCTCATCACTTACACCTGATGGTAAGCAGGGAATAGCTTTTAATTCTAAGTACGGAATCTTTTCAGCCAGTATTAAAAAAGGCCTGGTTCAGGGCGATATGCAAGAAACCGTCATTGATGCGATGAACGATCAAGGCTTAGTTTTTTCAATTCAGTCATTGGGTGGCAATACTTCACCAGATGTTAGTCGTGCCCCACAAGGAAAGATTCTTTCGGCTGTAGATTTTGGACCATGGGTTTTGGGTAACTTCACAAATGTTGCGCAGGTGAAAGAGGCTCTTGAAAATAAAGAGGTTGAAGTTTGGTTACCTACAGTTCCATTCTTGGGTGAGGGTGCTTTCCCTGTGCATTACGCGCTCTATGACAAAACAGGTCAGGGTATTGTTATTGAATGGATAGGCGGGAAAACAACTGTATATGACAATCCAGTAGGCGTTATGACTAATAACCCTCCATTTCCATGGCATGTCCAAAACATGAGTAACTATGCCTATTTAACTAACGTGGATAAAAATAGCGGCAAGTTTAATAACCTAAAAGTTAACGCATTCGATGGCGGTGGCAATATGGCTAACCTCCCGAGTGTGGAAACTTCACCGGGCCGGTTTGTAAAGGCTGCGTACTATTCAACGTTTGCAGAAAAAGCGACAACCCCTGCTCAATCCATCTTTACTCTCAGTCACATCATGAACAATTTTGATAGACCGAAAAATATTTCTATTGATTTGCCTAGCGATATGCCTGGCGGCGAACGTGACATGACATCTGTAAAGGGCGCCAAATCTGCTTCAGAAGTAACGCTTTGGACCACCATGAGGGATACCAACCAGAACCATTTTTACATTAGAACAATCGATAGCATCAATTATTCTATGTTTGATTTGAATAAGCTCACGACATTAAAAGCTGCTACGAAAGTTTCTTTTGAAACCCTAAATGCCAATCCTAATGTGGATGGCACTTCGCTGTTTTTGAAATAAATCAATAAAATTCCACCAATATTATTGGTGGAATTTTAGAGTTTGAAGGATTGCCGCTAAGTTGAATAAATAGCAGTAATGAACGAAAGCCACTTTCTAGTAGCTTTCGTTTTTAACCTTTTACGGATCAAGAGTCGATCTATTGCTGCTTATGCCTTAAATTTCTCAATGCGACTATAGGAATACGCTCAAGAGGGT
>Ga0364900_10512_pt1 | contig 10691 bp, 13 predicted proteins | sample ExccelJu500002D3_FD_206974 | JGI IMG/M metagenome (GOLD analysis project Ga0364900, IMG submission 206974) | Enriched cells from Trout Bog Lake Hypolimnion, Wisconsin, USA - BchlTB.July09.5000.02.D3 | ecosystem: Environmental > Aquatic > Freshwater > Lake > Hypolimnion/Profundal zone | place: USA...
AACAAACAGGGAAAGGTGAGCAGCGGATATAGCGTCAGGCAGGCCAGGAATGCCGCTTCATCGGCCTGGCGCATAATGAGTGCGTGAGTTTCGGATTCCGGCGTTCCATCGAGCCGTCGCAGCAGTAATCGCTGCTTCAGGACAGCGAACCGCCTGACAACCCCGTCTTCCAGCCTGCTTTCTGCTTCGCTCGCTTGCATATCAGAGATATGCCCAACTCTGGCAGGACTGCGTGTCGGTTGTGCGGCGGGAATGTTAAAACCTCGTGAAGAAAGACGCAGGGGGGAAAACCGGGAGTGCAATCGCCACGAACCAGCTCGTAGCGGGACAAAGGCGCCGCCGGGTGGGCTCCCCCCGGCGGCGCGACATGTCAGTCTGCGTACCGCGACCCTCCTCACGGGCGAGCATGGGCCCGGGATGTTACGAATCAACGGAGGTTGAGTAACAAAAGCGTGACATCGCGCGCTCCGAACCGCGCCGCCAGATCAGGCTGCCGGACCGAGGTCCCTCCCGGCATTATGGGCCACGCGCGTTCTTGGTGCGGATATGCCAGTCCCGGCCGCCGTTGTTGTCCCAGCGCGTGCCATCGGTGAATACGAAGTCGAGTTGCCGGGCATCCGCGGGCGTCTTGATGGCTAGGCTCCACTTACCCGCGCCGATCGCCGACATGGGTGCGTCCGCAGTTTGCTTCCATCCGTCGAAACCGCAGTGGAGGCTGACTTGCGTGGCGCCGGCCAAAGGCCCGCCTGCGACACGATACGTGAGAGCAACCTCCTGCCCTGGAACCGGCGGGGTCGGGCTCAGGGTGGCTTCGCCAGAGAGGGTCTTGTGCGTGGCCTGGGGGTTGGCAAGGGCGATCGTCGCATAAACGAGCGTCCAAATGATCCCGTTGGAGAATCCGTGCGCCAGCACCGGGCAGAGCAGACTCCGGGTGCGGTAGAATACCAGTGCGTAGTACAGGCCCAGGCCAATGCAGAACAGTTGTTGCTGAGGTGAGAAATGAGTTATGCGAAAGGGGAGGAGCGTGAAGTTGACATGCGCAAGCATTCCCTTCCCCCCATTTTTTGGACCCTCAGTACTTGAGTCTCTTTCATTGTTTAACTGCTTTGGTTTTCAAAGTCCACAGGTGATTGATAGCCCAGAGAGCTGTGGAGCCTGCTCTGGTTGTAATGGCCTTCGATATACTCGAAGAGCTCCCGCCGGACACGGTCCTTGGACCAAGTGGCGCTTTGGGTCATGGCCTCGCGTTTGAGCGTGCTCCAAAAGGCCTCCATGGCCGCGTTGTCGTAGCAGTTGCCTCGGCGGCTCATGCTCGGCACCAGGCCGTGGGACTGCAGTTCGTGCCGGTAAGCGTAGCAGGCGTATTGCACGCCTCGATCCGAGTGGTGAATGACTCCCTTGGGGGAGCGGCGTTTAACCAGTGCCCGCTTGAGCGCCTGCAAGGCGCCGCCCGCATGCAGGCTGTCCCAGACCGACCAGCCCAGAATCTGCCGGCTGAAAAGGTCCATGATGGCCGCGACAAACACCCAGCCCTGGGCCGTGGGTACATAGGTGATATCGGCTACCCAAACCTCGTTGATCCGCGTCGGCGCCGGCCGGCCCAGCAGCCGATTGGGCGCTATCGGTTGGTCGTGATCACTGTGCGTCGTGCACACCCGGCGCTGGCGGCTGCTGCGGCCCCGCAGCCCCTGCTGGCGCATCAGCCGCTCCACCCGCTTGTGATTGCAGGGGTGACCCTCTCGCCGCAACTGCTGCGTGACCCGCGGACTGCCATAGCGACCTTGCTTCTGGTGGTAGATCCGCTGGATCTGCTCCACCAATTGCCGGTTGGCCACCTCCCGCGCGGTTTCCTGGCCCTTACACCAGCCATAGTAGCCGCTGCGACTGACCTGCAGCACGGCACACAGCTCGCGCACCGGATAATCCTGGGAAAGCTCCTCAATCATGCGGTAGCGCTCCGCTAGCTTTCCGACAGGATGCCCATGGTTTTTTTTAATATGTCCCGCTGCATCGTCACCCGGGCCAGTTCCCGGCGTAACTGCTGGTTCTCCCGGCTCAGCTCCTCAGGGGTTGTGGGCATCGGCCCGTCCACCGGCTTGGCCGTCGGCCCGTATTGGCGCTTCCAATCCCGCAGATTCCAAATATTGACCCCGAACTCCTGGGCAATCTGGGCGATAGTCTTGCCGCTGGTTTGGCAGTGGTCGACTACCGAACGCTTGAATTCTTCAGCGTACTTCTTTCGCGGCTTCGATCCTGCCGCCTTGTCTTCTTGGCTCATAGGTTATTTCTCTCAGACCCAAGAAACGGTGTCCACTTTTTCGGGGGAAGGGCTGCATGAAGAGGAGCGTGACCCACAACCCCGCCGCAGGAACGACTAGCTTTCCCACTTGGAACTCACGCGCCCAGCAGACCAGCAGCACGGTCATGACGAAGCCGCGGAAGAAGGGCTCCTCGCCCGAGCCCGAAAGCAAGTATTGGAAACCCAGGGCGCACGCCACATTCCTGGGATTGAGGGTGAAACCCACATCGGGAAAATGATGGTAAAGCAGCATAGGCACGATTCCGAAAACCAGGGTGCCCAGGGTGAAGCACAACGCAAACCAGCCGAACCATTTTAGGCTGGTCCGGGCCTCGTTGAGGTTGAAGCCCCACTGCCGCAGCGAGCTGCCGCTCCAGAGCCACATGAGCCCGATGGTCACCACGATTTGGGCGAGGTGATGAACGGAAATCCAGGCGAAAGCGTTTTCCGGGTCGAAGGACGAGAGCCAAGGGCCGACCGACCAGGCGGCCTTGCCTGCCAGCCCGGGCAGAAGCAAGGTGAGCAAAAGCACCACCAACAAGCGCGACCACTTGCCAAGAGCGCGCAAAGGGAACCGCTCACGGAGCCCTTGGACACCAGGATTGTGGACTGTTGGGGCCGCCGGGTTCAATCCAACGATCTTGGTTTGGCTGCGAGATCAAAAGCCCCGCAGGTCAAATCGTAGGGATGACGGGTGAGGATGTGGCGCTTCCGGTGACTGCCGGCGGAGGCTGACTGCCGCCCGCGGGCCTTCGGGGCTTTGGCGCGACAGCGGGCTGCTTCGTTGGTGGCTGCTTGGGGGGCGCCGGCGGGTGAACGCCAGCGGGCCGGCGGACCGGTTTGGCCTTCTGTTTGGCTTTCCCCTGCCCAAGTTTCTTCAATGCCTTGGCCAGCCGCTTCTGGGCCTTTTCGAGCACCTGGCATTGTTCCCGCGACTGGTCTTCCGCCGCCGAGGCCAGCTTCTTCGCTTGTTTGGCGGCCTTGCGCGCGCGCTTGTACTCCATGCGGGTCTGTTCAGTCTTTGCTTTAGCGGCTTTCGCCTTTCGTCGGAGATCGGCAGCCTTGCCCTCAGCGGTTTGTAGGTCCTGCTGGGCCTTAGCCACAGCCTTCTTGAGGTCGTTCAGTTTCATATTGAGCTCCTGCTATGACGTTGACTGTTGCCATGCAAACGTATGGACGGACCAAGGTAAGCATGGTACCGCAACTATGTTAGTAACACCACCGGCTTTTGCCCGTCAGAAGAATGTTGCATCTTGATGACAAGCAGCACCGACCTCAGCCGCATACTTTGCGCTTAGGGCCGGCAATCAGCCGGAATTGACTCAAGGCTGCAACAATCGCGCACCGCAGCGCAAGCCCGGGATTGTTACATTTTGGGAGGCCGGTGGGGGACGCCCCAATGCCATTAAGCTAGGCTTGGGTTTGTCCGGCGTCCTCCGGTCCTCGGCCCATCCCCACTCGCTGTGCCCGCCTTGATCGCGCCATACCCCCCTCTAAACCCCTTGTATACCCCCTGTATACCCCCTGTATACCCCTTGTAAGCCCCTTCTATAATCGATACAGGGGGTTTACAAGGGGTATAGAGGGGGTATACAGGGGGCTTACTGGGGGTTACTGCGAATGGCTTGGGGGACGCCCTAGGCTGAGGAGATGCCTTCCTTCTGTTTTCTCTTTTCTCTCCAGAGCACGCGAAAGAGCAGAATACTGGTCAGGCTGACAATACCTGTCAGCGCCGCTGCCCAAATTGCGGGCGCGCTGACACCGCCTTGAAGCAGGAGGACCAGCGTGGCGGTCGCGCCGATCACCTGGGCCTGACCGAAAGCGAGGCGCAAGAGGGCTTTCCGCCGCGGTTGAACAGCTTCCTTGATCGATGGGTCATGCATTGTGCCGACGAGGCGGCTTCCAGGCGCTTTAGCCGTAGCGTCCCTCGATGTACTCGGCGGTCCTGGGGTGGTTGGGCCTAAGGAAGAGATCCTCGGTCCGCCGGTGTTCGATCATTTCGCCGAGCAGCATGAAAACGCACTCATCGCTGGCGCGGCGGGCCTGGGCCATGTTGTGCGTGACAATGAGGAGGGTGTAGCGGCCTTTCAGGCCAAACATCAGTTCCTCAATGGCGCGGGTGCCCTCCACGTCGAGCGCCGAACAGGGCTCGTCCATGAGGATGACACGCGGCTTGAGCGGCAGGAGCCGGGCGATGCACAACTTCTGCTGCTGCTCAAGCTGCAAGGAGGTCGCTTTGGTATTGAGGCGGTCCTTGAGGTCGTCCCAAAGCCCGACCTCGATCAGCGCGGTCTCCACCGCCTGGTCGAGGCTGGAACGTTTCAGCTCTTTCCGCTCGCTGTGGATGCGGAGGCCGAAGACCACGTTCTCATACACCGAGATGGGAAGCGGGTTGGGCCGCTGGAACACCATGCCGACCGCTTTGCGCAGCTCGATGAGCGAGACGTCCGGATCATAGATGTTCTTGCCTAGAATCCTGGTTTCGCCGGTGGTGGTGACATAGCCGTAGCGCTCGTTGACGCGGTTGAAGCACCGGAGCAGCGTCGTTTTGCCGCAGCCGGACGGCCCGATAAGCGAGGTGATGAGGCCCTCTTTGATCGCCACATTCACATTGATGAGCGCCTGGAACTTCCCATACCAGAGGTTCAGGTCACGCGTCGTGATGCAGTCTGGTCGAGAATCGCTCATCCGAAAATCCCGTTGACGTATTCGTAAGTCTTCCGATTGGCGGGGTGCTCGGAGAAGATGACGTCGCTGCGGTCCAGCTCCACGATTTCCCCGTTCCAAAGGAACATCGTCCGGTCGGCCAGCCGGCGTGCCTGTTGCGTGAGGTTGGTCACCAGGATGATGGTCATGTTCTGGCGCAGCTCTTTGAGCACCTCCTCGATGCGCATGGTGGTCACCGGGTCGATGGCAATGGAGAACTCGTCGAGGCAGAGGATCTCGGGCTGGTGCGACAGGGCGCGGGCGATGGTGAGCCGCTGCTGCTGGCCGCCGGAAAGCTTGGTGCCGAGGCTCTCGAGGCGGTCCTTCACCTCGTCCCACAGGGCCGCCTGGCGCAGGCATTGTTCCACGATCTCGTCGAGCTGGCGCTTGCGGGTCATGCCGGCGCAGCGCGGGGCGAAGGCAACATTGTCGTAGATGCTCTTGGGCAGCCCAACCGGCAGCGGCGCCACCATGCCAATCTTGCGGCGGAGGGCGAAGACGTCTTTAGTCTTCCGCACGTCTGCTCCGTCCACCTGAATTACGCCGGAGACGCGCGCCTCGGGGGTAAAGTCGATGGTGCGGTTGAGGCAGCGGAGCAGCGAGGTCTTGCCCGACTGTGAGGGGCCGATGATGGCGAAGATTTCGTTGCGCTGGATGTCGAAGGAGATGCCATGGATGACCTCTTTGTGGCCATAGGCGAGGCGCAGGTCCCGGACGGTGATCTGGGCGTCGGCGGGCATTACCATTTCTTCCGGGAGCGCAGGTAGCTGCGCACGATTATGGCGGTGGCGTTGACGAATAGGACCGACCCGAGCAGGACCACGGCGGTGGCAAACGGGATGGATTCCTTGACGCCGGGCACCTGGGTGGAAAGCGTGTAGAGATGCATGGAGAGGGCCATGCATTGCTCGCGCAAGCCGTAGGGAAACAAATCGCCCTTTTGCACGGCCTTGAAGAAGACGGCCCCGGTGAACATAATTGGGGCGGTCTCGCCCGCCGCCCGGCTCACCTGCAGGATGACCCCGGTGAGAATACCGCTGATGGAGTTAGGCAGCACGACGGCCCTAATCGTCTGCCAACGCGTGGCGCCGACGTTCCAGCAGGCTTCGCGGAAACTGCGCGGCACGCTGGCCAGGGCCTCGCGCGTGCTGGCGATGATGACCGGCAGCGTCATGATCGCCAGGGTGAGCGAGGCGGAGATAATGGAGTAGCCGAAGCGGGCGGCATAAACGAAAGCACCCAGGCCAAAGAGCGCGTGCACGATGCTCGGGACCCCGGCCAAATTGATCACCGCCAGGTTGATCATCCGGTTGAACCAACTGTCCCGGGCGTATTCGTTGAGGTAAACCGCGGCCAGAACTCCAACCGGTGCGGAGACGGCGAGGGAGATTACCACGAGATAAATGGTGCCGACCAGCGCCGGCCAGACGCCGCCTTCGGTCATGCCGCGCGCGGGGACGTCAATCAGGAAACTCAGGCTGAGGGATGGCCAGGCACGGGCAACGAGGTAACCGACGATGAGAATCAGCGGGACAATCATCGAGACGGCCATGCCGCAGAAAACCCACTTGGCGAGGCTTTCCTGCCGTTGCTTGCGCCGGACGAGTGGAGTTTCAGTAAACATCATTTCCTCTTGATGCCGCGCACAATCAAGTCGGCGGTCAGGTTGACCACGAAGGTCATCATGAACAACAGCACGCCGATGAGGAACAGGACGTGGTAATGGTCCGAGTTTGCGGGCGCTTCACCCAGCTCGGCGGCGATGTTCGCTGTGAGCGTCCGCACCGAGTCAAAGACACTGTGCGGAATATGCACCGCATGACCCGTCGCCATCAGCACGGCCATGGTTTCGCCCACTCCGCGCCCCACGCCGAGCAGGACGGCGGCCAGCAGTCCGTTCTTGGCCGCCGGCAGCAGGACGCGCCAGACGAGTTGCCACCGCGTCGCGCCCAGGGCCAGGCCGGCCTCGCGGTAGGAATCCGGCACCGCTTTGAGCGCGTCTTCCCCGATGGAAACGATGATCGGCACGCTCATCAACGCCAGGACGATGGCCCCGTTGAGAACGTTCACGCCGACCGGGGCGCCGGTGTATTTTACGATCAGCCGGCTCATGACCGTGAGGCCGATAAACCCCCAGACCACACTCGGGATGGCCGCGAGCAATTCGATGACCACCTTTAGCGTTTCCCGGACTCGCGAACCGCAGAATTCGGAGAGGTAGATGGCGGTGCCGAGACCAAACGGCACGGCGATGAGCATCGCCAGCGCGGTGACACTGAAGGTGCCCGCAATCATCGCCAGCACGCCGTAGCGTTTGTTGCCTTCCGAAGTCGGATACCACTGCTCGCTGAACAGGAACTGGCTGACGCTGAACAGCTTCCGGCCCAGGATCGGGAAGGCCTCTTTGAAGACGAAGAAGAAGATGCCCAGAACGAAGATGATCGCGCTGAAGCCACAGAGATAAATGAGGGCTTCCAAGGCCCGCTCACCCAGGACAGCCCAAACCGGCCGGGCGGCCTTTCGAACCGCGAAGCTCTGCTCAACCGGTTTGGATATAGCGGATGTGCTCATGCTGCCACAGAGTGGCTTGGCCCGGCGCCGACCTTGTCTTCCTCAGCGGCACCCTTTCCCGCCCTCAGCCCGGGAATCTCAAGCTGCCCAGTAGCGCGGGCTCCCAAGCCTGCCGTATCGCAGGTTTCCAAACCTGCGCCGCTGCGAACCGGCCCAAGCCATGCCGACTTGGAAGTCGGCGACACAGCAGGCTTGGAAGCCTGCGCTACGAGCTTGGCGGACATTCGCTTCCTGGAGCGTATGAAGCACCTGGGTACTTACGGTTTGGCACGCGCCTCGGCGGGAAGCGGGACATAGCCGCTGGCTTCAACCACTTTCTGCCCGGCGTCAGACATCATCCACGTAACGTAATTCTTAAGCGCGCCTTGAGGTTCACCCAGGGTATAGACCTGGAGTGAGCGCGCGATGGGATAGGTCTTGGCCAGAGTGTTGGCCACGTTCGGCTCAAAAGCCGGGTCGCCGGCGGTCTTCTTCACCTTGAGCATCTTGACCGCCGGGGTGGCGTAGCCCATGCCGCTGTAACCGATGGCGGTGAGGGTGGAGGAAACCAGCTCGACCACTTCCTTGGAGCCATTCATGTCCCGCGAGCCGAGTTTGAAGTCCTTTTTGTTGAGCACGTGTTCGCGCAGGAACTCGTAGGTGCCCGAGCTGGATTGGCGGCTAACCCGCACGATCTCATCGCCCGACGCGCCGGGAATCGTGACGCCCAGGTCGGACCACTTGGTGATGGTGCCGCCCTCCACGTAAATCTGGGCGATCTGGTCGAGGGTAATCTCATTGAGCGGGTTGTCCTTGTGCACATAGATCGCCAGGGCGTCGTAACCGACAACGAACTCCTTGGGCTCTTTGCCCGTGTTCTTCTTGGCGGCTTCGATCTCCTCGGTTTTCATGTTGCGGCTGGCATTGGCGATGTCGATGGTGCCCTTCTCCAGCGCCGCGATGCCGACCCCCGACCCGCCGCCGGAGACTTCCACATTCACATCCGACGCCACCTTCTTGTATTCCTCGGCCCACGCCTGGGCCAGGTTGACCATGGTGTCGGAGCCCTTATTCTGGATGGTCACCTTCCTGGCGGGGGCTCCACCGCTGTCCAGGCCGGAGGTGTTGCTGTTGCCACAGCCGGTTTGCAGCAGGCTCACAGTGAGGGCCGCCGCAGCCGCAGCGGTGCTGAATTTGAAGACGAATGGATATCGGACGTTTTGGTTCATACCTTTGTTTCAGTTTGTGGTTGTTCTAGGATCGCGCCGACCAACTCCCGGATTTGGGATTCCAGGGACTGGTAAGCGACTTCAAAAGCGGGGTCAGCCGGGCCCTGGGCTTGCGCCGGGTCGGGGACTGACCAGGTTAGACAGATGGTCTTCTTGGCACGGATGGGCAGCGCTTCGCGCGCCTGCGCGCCGAGTGCTACCACTACGTGGTAATGCTCCCATTGCGGCACCTGTGCGAGCGATTTGCTGGTCTGCCGGGAGAGGTCGATGCCCTTTTGGGTCATGAACTGTGCCGCGCGCGCATCCAACGGCAGGGGTGTAATCCCGGCGCTGCTGAAAACGAACCGGGGCAGGCCCATCGAATTGCCAATGCCTTCGGCCATCTGGCTTAAGCAGGAGTTGTTCGAATCGAAGAAGAGGATGCGGAAGGCGTCGCCTCCCTTGTGTTTGGTAAACTCTCCGGTGCACATGTAGAGCACCTCCTCGCAGAGATTCTTGGCCTGGTCAGTCACGCGCTCGAAGCGGCGCGCGATGGTCATCAGCGGGTTCAAGGCTGCCGCCGGAAGCTGGCCCTTGCCGCTGAGGTCCTTCAGCTCGGCGTTGATAGCGCTGCGCATCGTGTTTCCCTGCTCTTCGGTCGCCATCGTCCGCCACGCCAGATCGGAATCCTCCTCCAGGAAAGACTTGACCGCGTCCCGCAGCATGGCGACGGACAGATTGCCGAGTTCGGTGAACCGGGCATACGACGGCTGGGGTTCGAGCGCGCTGACCGCTAACACCTGGCGGGCGATGCTCTCGGCATAATCGCCAATGCGCTCCAGTTCCTTGTTCATCTGGATAACGGTAAAGATGAACCGCAATTGGCCCGCGACCGGTTGCTGGCGCACCAGGAATTCCAGGCACAGTTGGTTGAGTTCGGTTTCCCGCTCGTCGATGTATTGGTCGCGCAAGATTACCGAATAAGCCAACTGCCGGTTCCGCTCCACCAGGGCGCGCAGGCTTGCCTGGAGCGCCCGCTCGCTCAAGCCCGCCATCTCGGCGACTTTGCCTCGGATGTGATCCATATCCCGCTGCAGGGACTCTTCAAGATGAGAATGCGTATTCAATCGTGTAGCCACACAGTCTTTCTTCCTGCTTCGTGTGTGGTTGTCAAGTGCAACAACACCTTGGCCCCGGCGTGTTACGGAATGGTGTCAGCTTTGTTACAAATAGGTTACGAGCATGGAGCAGGGCGCCAGATTTCAATTCAGTCTCAGCGTCTGGCTCTGAGGCCACGCGGCGCACATGTCACCAAGTTGTAACAATGCCAGGCAATACTTTCGCATAGACTGGGCTCGTTTTATGGACATCACGCGTCGCCAACCCGGTTGTTGCTGTCGCCCAGCCTGCTCCACAGGGCTGCGCCAGCCTGGCGCCGTTATGCGTTCACCAAACAGCTAGAGGAAAACCATGACCGATATTGCATTCTCACCATTCTTTGCCAGCGGCGCTTTGCGGTTCGCGTTTGAAAAGGCCACGACCGAAGGCAAGATGACCATCTGCGCGTTGATCGTTCTCTCCGTTTTCAGTTGGACGGTCATCATTACGAAGAGCCGTCAGCTCTATCGCGCGCGCAACGCGGGGAAGAAATTCTTCGCCGCCTACCGCGAGACCAGAGACCCCATGGATCTCGCCCGCCGCGGGGTGGAGTTCGACGGTGCCCCCGCCTACGAACTCTATTACACCGGAGCAGAGGAGACCGAGTACCACTTGAAAAACAATCCGGTCCAAGTCACGCAAGTCAAGAGCGTGACCGGCCCAGGCAGCCCAGCCACCAAGAAGGCGGATACCGACCTCCTGGCCCGCCGGATCACGACCAAGATCAGCGCGGCGTCTTTTGACCAGGTGAGGGTGTCGCTGGAACGGGC
>Ga0364900_10198_pt1 | contig 10651 bp, 15 predicted proteins | sample ExccelJu500002D3_FD_206974 | JGI IMG/M metagenome (GOLD analysis project Ga0364900, IMG submission 206974) | Enriched cells from Trout Bog Lake Hypolimnion, Wisconsin, USA - BchlTB.July09.5000.02.D3 | ecosystem: Environmental > Aquatic > Freshwater > Lake > Hypolimnion/Profundal zone | place: USA...
GATCCCCGCAAATACCTGGGCCCTGCGCGGGAAGCTTTAAAAGAGCTCTATAAACACAAAATCAGTAATGTACTGGGCTCCAACGGAGCCGCGTAAAAATCCTGAATTCATTCAAAGCCGGTCTCATTCCACTGTGACCGGTTTTTTTTTATTTTAGCACTTTACTTAAGATAGTTCTTAATTGAACTCTAAGTATAAAAACGACAAGGAGGTGGAAGACCCGGAGCGAATATCAAAAACCTTCAAGTGAATATTATTCAATCAGTTCCCCTTTGCCCTGCCGCGTAATAACAGGCTCATTTCCGATACAATCAATGATCGTTGACGGTATATTTCCGCCAAACCCGCCATCAATAACCAGATCAACAAGATCGCCAAATTTTTCATGGATCAGCTCCGGATCGGTGGAATACTCGATAATCGTATCTTCGTCTTTAACCGATGTCGATAAGATCGGATTACCAAGCTCTTTTACGATTTCGCGGATGATGTTATTATCCGGGACACGGATTCCTATGCTTTTTTTGGTGTTGCGGAAGAGTTTGGGAATATTGCTGTTTGCATTAAGGATAAAGGTAAAAGGGCCGGGAAGATTTTTCTTCATTAATTTGAAGATAGTGTTCGAGATAGGCTTGCAATAATCGGAGATATTACTCAAATCATAAAAAATGAAGGACAAGGCCGCCTTTTCCGGTTTCACATTCTTAATGCGGGCCACCCGCTCGATGGCCTTGGGTTTGGTTATATCGCACCCAATCCCATAGATGGTATCGGTAGGGTAAATTATGACCCCCCCATCGCGAAGTATTTCAACCACCTTAAGCAAATCCCGCGGATTGGGATTTTCGTCGTATAACCGGATAAGCATTGCTGACAGGTCTTACTGTTAAACATTCTTTTAACCAACTGCCGAAAGTATGGATTTTTCAGGGTATTTTTACACCAACCGGTAAATATTTGAACATCTAATTATTAAATGCATGAGTGCTCCCGAATTGATCAAAACAAGCGATGGCTCCGATACTCTTTTTGTCAGGGAACTTGAAGAACATTACCATTCTACATTCGGTGCATTCCAGGAATCGAATCATGTTTTTATTCAGGCAGGGCTGAAAAACTGTGAACAACCGGCGCTTACCCTTTTTGAGGTTGGATTCGGCACCGGACTAAATGCCTACCTTACGTTGCTCGAAACGCTGAAAACAGAACAAACAATCCGGTATATCACCGTTGAAAAATACCCGATACCCCCCTCACTGTGGGAGGCACTTAATTATCCGGCTATGATTGCCGCAGGATCACCTGAGCTTTTCAGGAAAATACACGAAGCTGCCTGGAATGAAGAGGTAATAATCACGGAACGTTTTTCGCTACTAAAGCTGTGCTCCGATTTGTCGGACGTTGATTATTCCGCATTGCCATTACTGGATCTGATCTATTTTGATGCTTTCTCACCCGGTAAACAGCCCGAACTCTGGACGACCTCCGTTTTTCGTCTGATTTCCCAACACTGCTCACCCGCAGCCAAATTTGTAACTTATTGTGCCAAAGGAGAGGTCCGGCGATCACTCAATGAAGTGGGATTTACAACCGAGCGAATTCCCGGGCCGCAAGGGAAGCGGGAAATGTTAAGGGGTACAAAAGCGGTTCAATTACCGAATTCTGATTGAGGGCCACCTAATATACCGGTTAATTAATCACCCTGAATACATTGCATCCGGATTTTCTCCCTGAACATCGGCCCGTCTTTTCATTTCTTTAAACCATTTTAACACAAATTCGATTTTAAATTTCTCAATTAAATTTCTATCTTCGCACCTTTTAGAACAAACATTAAAATTTTATAAGAAAACGGTTATGCAAATCAAAACTCTCCTTGTTACATTGATTGTGAGTACCTTCATTTTTGGATCGTGCAACTCATTTAAAAGTTCAAAAGTTTCGCTGAAGACCCTTGCCGATTCAGCTGCCTATGCAATTGGAATTGATATAGGTAATAACATTAAGAAAAATCTCCCTACAGCACCGGGAGGAAAAGATCTTGACCAGAAAATTATTCTGGCAGCCTTCACAAGCGCTTTAAATGGTGATTCTTCTCAAATCGCTGGCACTAAAGTTTCGGGAGTAACTCAAAGTTACTTTATGAAAGCTCAGCAAGTGGAAGGTTCTAAAGCGAGCGAAGCCGGAAAAAAATTCCTTGCTGACAACGGCAAGCGTTCAGGAGTTACAACAACAAAGAGCGGACTTCAGTATGAGATCCTCAAGGATGGCAAAGGACCAAAACCTGCCGCAACTGATACCGTTGTTGTTCATTATCATGGCACGACCATTGAAGGAAAAGTATTTTACAGTTCAGTTAACCGCGGCAAACCTGCAACATTCCCGGTAAATCAGGTTATTCCCGGATGGACTGAAGCGCTGCAGCTGATGCCTGTAGGTTCAAAATGGAAACTGGTTATCCCTTCTGATCTGGCTTATGGTCCACGTGGCGCCGGAGCGGATATCAAACCTAACTCAGTTCTTGTTTTTGAAGTCGAACTTCTTGAAATCAAAAAATAAATTGATTTTTTAAATTACCTTTGGGGTGTAACCCCGTCTGAAGGATCCGGGATTGTTAATTCCGGATCCTTTTTTTATAAGTAACTTAAAAATAAACAGATATGAGCTTTAAGACAACAGGAAAAGTGCTGCAGATTCTCCCTGAAATTAAAGGGACCAGTGCACGCGGAGAGTGGAAAAAACAGGACTTTGTAATTGAAACAGCAGAAGAGCAGTATCCCAAAAAGATATGCTTTACATTGTTTAACGATAAAAACGGAACATTTGACAAGATCAAACCCAACATGGAGGTTGAAGTCTCATTCAGTATCGAATCACGTGAATACAACGAAAAGTGGTTCAGCAATATCAATGCTTTCCGGGTTGATCTGGTGCAGCAGGGTGGCGGTTCAGGGAACACTCCTCCCTCCTTTTCGCAATCCGACATCCCCCCGCTGGGTGGTAACCAGGATGACAAGGATGATCTTCCATTTTAAATGACTTCGATAAAACGAAAAAGCCTCCTGAATAAGGGGGCTTTTTCGTTTTTATCGAGTGTATGTTTCTTCTATCTGATCGGAATCTGCCGCTTAAAATCCTCCTCCAGCGAGATAAATGTCTCGGTTCTCGCTATCCCGTCAATCGCCTGAAGATCGGTGTCAATAATCTTCATCAGGTGCTTATTGGTCTTGGTCTGGATCTTTATAAAGATGGCATATTGACCTGTAGTATGATGACATTCAACAACTTCAGAGATTTCGCGCAATTGTTTTAATACCTTCTTGTCATAATTCACCTTCTCCAGATAAATACCCATATAGGCGGTGGTATTATAACCAAGTTTTTGTGGGCTGACAATAAATTCAGAACCAACAATCACCCCCACAGATACCAGTCGCTGAACGCGCTGATGGATGGCCGCTCCTGACACACCGCATTCCCTGGCAACCTCCAGAAACGGTATCCTTGCATTTGCGGTAATAAGCCTTAGGATCTTTCGATCAAGATCATCAATATGAACACTTTGCTCTTTAAAATCCTCCTCCAATTCAATATTGTTCTTCTTCACGATGCTTTCAATTTGATACAAAAATCGCTAAATATTTTCACTTTTCTAACTATTTTGCTGAAAAAATAAACAAACCAACCATTCTCAAACGAAATTAAACTTGATATTCCTCTAAAATCGAATCTGGCCGGCTTGCCACAAAAGGCTTTCGCGGGTTAGCCGGAGCTCTGTACCTGGATTAGGGGTCATTAATTGCCTGAAGGATTCTGAAATGCGCGAAGTCCAAATTCCGGGAGGATGGCAAAAATATGATCAAAAATTTCGGCTTGCAAGGCTTCATAAAGCATCGAATTCTGAGCTTTGCTGAATACAATAATCTCGATCGGAAGGCCTCGCTCGGTTGATTGCAGGAATCTGACTATCCTGGTCATGTGCTCATGAATTCCCGGATGCAATCCGCAATAACCTTCCAGATATTTTTTAAACAACGATAAGTTAGTCGGAGTATCAAAGAGATTCATTTTCAGGGCCTCCACGTCGAGGTCGTTTTGATAATCATCGGAACCCGCTGGACCCACATTCAGAAATTCATGGAACATCGGCAAATTGAAAATTCGTTCCAGCATCGGCTGATCGCAGAGCCTGATACTGGTGATATCGATATTGATATTCCGTTGAATCCTCCTCCCTCCTGACTCCTTCATTCCAATCCAATTAACAACCGGCTCTGAAACAAGGGAATATGTAGGAATGGTGGTGATGGTTTTATCCCAGTTTTGTATTTTTACCGTTGTGAGTGAAATGTCCTGCACTGTTCCATCCACATTGTATTTTGGAACGGATATCCAGTCGCCATGTTTTATCATATTATTGGCAGCCAGCTGAATACTTGCCACAAATCCCATAATGGCGTCGCGGAATACCAACATCAGAACTGCTGCCATAGCTCCCAATCCGGCAAATAAACTGGCCGGATTCTGATTCACCATAACAGCAACAATCGAAATAGATCCGAAGAAATAGGTCACGATCTTCATCAATTGAATGTACCCTTTAATGGGACGATCTTTTGAGTAGGGATAGGAATTGTAAATCTCCTGGGTAGCATTCAGGAACCGGATAAATGCAGCCATCATTATGATTGACATATAGATATGTGCCACTCCTTTGACCACTTCAGGGAACAACGTCAGGTCATCGCCGGCAAAACCGGAAGAGCTGTAAATGATAATAGCCGGGATGATATGGATCAGGGCATGAAACACGCGATGATTAAAGAGCGTATCGTCCCAAATTCCTTTAGTGCGCAAAACGATCCGTCCGACAATTTTGACAAATATTTTACGAATAACCAGAAAAACAATCGAAGCGACCAGAATAATGGTGAAAAAAGTGATAAGAACAGCGCCATAGACAGCCATCCTGGTCAAAAAGCCATAACTCAGTAATAACTCCTTAATATAATCATAGAATACCGACATAATCTGAAATATTTATGATCAAAAATAAGTAGTTTTGATCAATTATTGTAAAAATAACCAAATAAGGTTAACATGAAGATTCTTTTACTCAGGATAATTCTAATCTGCACCCCTTTTTCGGTTCTTGGGATGCCCTCGTATGATCAGTTTTTCACCGGTGAAGTTTTACGATTTGATTACCTGCTTAGTGGCAACCACTCTTCGGTTTCGGTGATCCCTTGCGAATTAAAAAAAGAAAAACAATGGAGCGGATCGCACGAAACCATGGTTGATCATTTGAATTTAGGCACTTACCGGTTTCAGGTGTACGATCAGCAGAGTGGTGAGCTGATTTTTTCCAGGGGTTTCTCCCCTCTTTTTCAGGAGTGGCAATCCACTGCAGAGGCGAAACAAATAAGCAAGGCTTATTACCAGGTGATCCGGTTTCCTTTCCCTAAAAAAGGCGTAATCCTCAAACTGGAAAAAAGAGATTACAACGGACAATTTTCGGTGATATTTTCCCAAAATATTGATCCTGACAACTACTTTATTATCAATGAGAATGCACCAAATATAGCAGTAGACCGGATTCATTATTCAGGCGACTATTCCCATAAAATTGACATTGCCATTCTTGCGGAAGGTTATATGGCCAATGAAATGGATAAATTTGTGATGGATGCCAAAAGGCTTACTGATTCCCTTTTCGAGGTGGCACCCTTTTCTGAGTTAAAGAATTACTTCAATATTTATGCCCTTAAAACGGCCTCTGCAGAGTCCGGCACCGATATTCCCGGTGAACATATATACCGCAACACCTTATTTAATACGACATTTTACACCTTTAATATCTCCCGATACCTCACAACTTCAGATTTGAAAACGGTGTGCGATATGGCAGCGGTTGTCCCCTATGACCAAATTATTGTTCTTGTAAACTCTTCCCGTTATGGCGGTGGCGGATTTTACAACTTTATTAACGTGTGCTCGGCTGACCATAAACTATCTTCGAATGTTTTTATTCACGAGTTCGGGCATGGTTTTGGCGGATTAGCCGATGAATATTACACTTCGGAGGTGGCCTTTGAGGATTATTACAATCTTAAGGTTGAGCCCTGGGAGCCAAACCTCACAACCCTGGTTGATTTTGATACAAAATGGAGAAATCTGGTTGCCGCATCCACACCTGTTCCAACACCCCGTGAAGGGAAATACAATACGATTGTCGGGGCTTTTGAGGGTGGAGGTTATCTTTCGAAAGGGATTTACAGCCCGATGGAGGATTGCCGGATGAAATCAAATATAACCCGCGATTTCTGCCCAGTCTGTAAGCGCGCCATAAAAGCAGTTATCATGGAAAATACCAAATAAAGAAGCCCGTCACCGGGCCTCTTTATTCATCAACTGATGCTTTAACGTTTTGCTTCGTCCTCCTTATCGAGCTTACGCTGCCACAGGTAAGCAACAATCAGAGCGAGGCCGCCAAAAACGAAAATCATTGAAGGATAAGCTGCTCCATCTTCCATTCCTCCGTTAGCCAGAAAATAGGCCACGACGATACCCAGACCAACGCCAAAAAGAAAGAGTCCGAATTTCATAATGCCACTTGTACCGCTTCTTTTTTTTGTTTCAAAAAGGGCAGGATCAGCTCCGCGCTCAATCAGCGCCATCCGTTCTCGGTTACGTGATGTAACCACCAAATATACAATTCCGAAAATCATTGCGAAGCACCCAATGGGTACTAATAACCCAACTGCAAAAGGTCCCATAATATTTGTTTTTAAAGGTTTAACATTTGCCCATTTGACGCAGGGATCATCTGGCAGGTTACAAAATCACCGAATAAATAATTGATAACCGATTTTTAATTAATCGCTCTTTGTTGTAACTTTAACCACTTTTGTTTTGTAACCGGAATAAGGCGGTTGACGTCTAATCAGCAAATGGAGAAAAAAACAGATGAATATTATATCCGGGAGATTCTCAAAGGAGATTCTGGCTCATTTTCACAACTTGTGGAAAGGTATAAGCATCTTGCGTTTTCGCTCTCAATGAAGCTGCTCAGCCGTCGCGAAGAAGCTGAGGAAGCAGCTCAGGATGCCTTTATAAAAGCTTACAATTCACTGAGTTCTTTTCAAAATGGTTCTACCTTTAAGACCTGGTTTTTCCGGATTGTTTACAATACCTCTATTTCCCGGTTAAGAGCAAGAAAAAATCTGGAGGTAAATTTCGATGATGTTAAGATTTCAGATACTGAAATCCAGTCTGCTGAAAATATGCTGGAACAGCTAAACAGGAATGACCGGCAAAAATATCTCGAAATTGGCCTGGAAAAGCTCGAACCTGATGAGCGTGCTCTTCTAAAAATGTATTATTACGATGATTTTTCAATTGACGAAATAAGCTCCATAACTGCACTTTCTGTTTCAAATGTAAAAGTTAAAATTCACCGAAGCCGAAAAAAGCTTTTACTTGAGCTTCAATTTGTTTTAAAAGATGAATTAGCCATTATTAGATGATCACCCGCACGAATGAAGGTTTTGACTTATTCGTGGCTTTTCCAGTTGGCTTCTAATAGAAAAATATATTCAAATGAAAAAATAATCATATTATGAATCAGCAAGATAACATGAAGAAATGGTTTAAGGAAATGCCTCCTGAAGACCCTTCACCCGACTTTACCGCTACGGTGATGAAGCGGGTGATGTCGGAATGGAGTCTGAATCCGGTTAAATATCAGCCGATAATCAGCAGGCGCGGATGGTGGACAGTTGCCGTGGTAACCCTGTTGCTGACCGGTTTATTGTTTTTATTACATTCTTCATTACCAACAGACCCCAATTCGCTGGATCAGACTCAAAAGGTTTATGGATTCGATTTGTCCCAGCTTCTATTACCGGTCAATCTGCTTTTCGTAAAATTAACCAATATATCCCCGGCAGTAGCCATCGGTGCACTGGCTATACTGGCTTTGTGGTTTTTCGATCAACTTTTTGTCAAAGTAGCAAGGCGTTAAATATTATTCACAACAACCTGTTTATCTGTATTCTAATAAATGCCGGATTCTTCTTAAAGATAATCCGGCTTTTTTGTACCCTTTTAATTTACCGGCTGTTGATCCGAATCGGCTTACAATTTTACGCCAAAATCCTATTTTTTAAATATTAAATACGATTTAACATTAAATTAACATCGTTAATTTAAACTATCTAATTATTTATAGTGCTGATTATATGTTATTTATAAAATTAAAGCTCAAATATATGTTGTGTAACATATAACTTTCAATTCGTAAGTAATCCTTCGCATTTATTTGCATTTATGAGTAAATAACCATTCGATATTAATTAGCCGACAAATAAAGTAACTCCTTTATTTAAAAGTAATTTTGATTAAATATCAGGACAGATTTCAGCACCTGAGATATTTCAGAAATTTGGTTAATTTGATCATAAAAACCAGTTCCTTTGTACTATAATTACAAATTGAAAGTATAAATTAATATCCTTAAGAATGAAAACAATTATTCGCCTATCAGGAAGAGCAGTGTTAATTTTAGTGTTTTTCACCTTGATTTGTTCAAGTGGAGTTATGGGGCATGTTTCCGGTTCAGGGAATGACAACTTCTCGATTACTGCAGACAATTCGGCAAATTCATCGGGCTGGAATTTAAAATATTCAGCCTCAGAAAATGCGTTTAAGATTACTTTATCGGAGAATAACGGAGATAAAGAATTTACGGTAAGAAGTAAATTCTTCGAAGTGGCGTATGTTTTAAATAAAAATGGATTTGGTGCGCGAATGATCAGACCGGGCAAATCGCAGGTTCCGGTTCAGATCCTGGAGCAAATTATCAACAAGGAGGCACTTAAACAACAAAAAGTGATCAGTGATCCGTCAATTAGCAACGAGACTGCTCTCAATCTCATAGCAAGTTATCTTCCTGATTTAGTGAATAATAACTACAAGCATCTGTTACAATAAGAGATATTTCAGAATAAATTAAAGAAAGCCATTCCAAAAAAGAATGGCTTTCTTTAATTTATATCACTTAAGGTTCGTAAATTTGCACTAAACCTGATCTAATATGCTTGAAATCCTATACAACCGCCGGAGTACCCGCAAATTTCTCAATCAAAAGATAGAGGAAGAGAAAATTAAAAAACTCCTTATTGCAGCTCAACTTGCCCCCTCATCCAAAGGGAGACGCCCCTGGGAATTTATTCTGGTAAATGATGCTGCACTCCTGGAGAATCTTTCGACTTCTAAACCTCATGGAGCATTATTGCTTAAACACGCTCCTTTGGCGATCATTATTGCCGGAGACAAGACCAAGAGTGATGTTTGGGTCGAAGATTGCTCTATTGCCTCTGTATTCATCCAATTAGAGGCAGAAGCGCTCGGGCTCGGCTCTTGCTGGGTACAGATCAACCGCCGGTATTACAATGACGATATCACTGCCAATGAGTATATTCATCAACAATTTGGTATTCCTGACAGACTGGAAGTACTTTCGATTGTTGGAATCGGTTACAAAGCCACAGAGCCTCCCCCCTTATCCGATCTTGATGTAGACTGGGATAAAGTTTCAATCAACAAATTTGGTTGCTTATTTGACAAGCAATAAAAGAAACCTATATTTGGAGAAAGAAAAAACCTCTGAAAATGACACTGCGAAATCAACTGGATGATACAGATTTACATATATTGGATATCATTACCAAAAATGCCCGGATCCCGTTTAAGGATGTAGCCAATGATTGCGGCGTTTCCAGGGCTGCCGTCCATCAACGGGTGAACAGGATGATTGAAATGGGGGTAATTACCGGTTCTGGATATTACATTGATCCAAAAAAAATTGACTACCGCACATGTACCTATGTGGGGATTTTCCTTGAAAAAGGGGGACTGTTTCACGTTGTGGCAGAGCGGCTTCATGCTATCAGTGAGGTTGTTGAGTGCCATTACACCACAGGCGAATATGCAATCTTCATCAAGGTTTATGCGCGCGACAATGAGCACCTCAAGGAGATTCTCAGTAAAAAAATTCAGTTAATTGAAGGAGTTTCAAGCACAGAAACTTTTATTTCCCTGGAAGAGACCTTTAAGCGCGAAGTTCCAATTTTCTCATAAACTGCTTAGTGAGCGCTGGCGCAGGGCTTCGAAAATCATAATCCCCGCTGCGACTGAAACATTGAGCGACTGGATCTGACCATTCTGTGGTATCTTGGCCCATTCGTCCGAGATTTTAAGCAACCCCGCCTCAATGCCCAAATCTTCAGAGCCCAGAATAATAGCCATAGGATCCTTCATAGCAATATTATAATAGTACGTTTCCCCCTTATCAGTAGCCGAGACTATTTTTAAACCACTGTTTTTCAAATATTTGACAACTGCCGATAAACTTTTGGTCCGACAAACAGGGATAAGATGCAGTGCACCGGCTGACGTTTTGATGGCATCGGCATTTATCTGGGCCGACCCCTTCTCCGGTATTATAATGGCATGAACTCCTGCAACTTCGGCCGATCTGGCAATAGCGCCAAAATTCCGGACATCGGTTAGCTCGTCAAGAATCAGAATTAAGGCTGTTTTCCCCTCTTCGTAGAGCCGGGGGATGATCTCCTCAATATTCTGGTAAGTT
>Ga0364900_10515_pt1 | contig 10649 bp, 9 predicted proteins | sample ExccelJu500002D3_FD_206974 | JGI IMG/M metagenome (GOLD analysis project Ga0364900, IMG submission 206974) | Enriched cells from Trout Bog Lake Hypolimnion, Wisconsin, USA - BchlTB.July09.5000.02.D3 | ecosystem: Environmental > Aquatic > Freshwater > Lake > Hypolimnion/Profundal zone | place: USA...
AAAAACAGCTGGATACTCCAACATCATTGAACCATCGGTTAACAAGACAGAGGAGATAGTCCCGCTTGAGATTGAGAAAATCCAACCCGTTAAGGTTTTGAAACGCAGAAATCTTCTCTTCGCCGACTTCGGCAAGGACGCCTATGGCAACCTTGAGATCACATTCGCAGGCACTCCCCCGTTAAACACCCTGATTGTGAGACTTGGGGAAAAGCTTGATGACAAGGGAGCAATCGACCGCACCCCTCCGGGAAGCGTGAGCTTCCGTGAGATCACACTTGTCACGCATCCGAACCAGTACATCTACAAAGTGGAGATACCGGTAAAGCCGAGACATCTCAATCCAGAGGCGGTTAGGCCTAAAGTGGAAACTGGGGAGATTGCACCGTTCCGCTATGCAGAGGTCGAGGGAATGGGAATTGATGCAGGGAAATTGTCTCTCCGCCAGCTTGCCGTGCATGCACCATTCGACGAATCACTCTCCTCATTCGAGTCTTCAGACCCCACACTCAACGCGGTCTGGGCGCTCTGCAAGCAGACCATGAAGGCAACGACGGCCTTCGGTGTCTTCATCGACGGAGAACGAGAACACATCCCCTACGAGGCGGATGCCTACATCAACCAACTCTCCTTTGCGGCATATGATCCCAATCCTCGCCTCATCCGGGCCACCTTCGACCGCCTCATGGATCACCCCACATGGCCGACCGAGTGGGGAATGCACATGCCTATGATTGCCGCCGCCGACTATATGATGACCGGTGAACCCGCTATCGCCCTCAAACACTATGAGGAGTTGAAGTCACGTCTTCTCTCCCGCCAGACCAACGACGACGGGCTCCTAGTAGCGGGAGCCATAGTTGACTGGCCGGCAGTGGAGCGGGACAATTACAATAACGGAGTTCCAGATCCAGAGCGAAAGCAACAGGTCGGCCCGGAGATCAACACAGTTGCCAATGCCTTCTACTGCCATGCGCTTGACCAGATGGCACTACTGGCAGATGCACTCGGAAAACAAGAAGACTGTTCCAACTTCATGTCCCGCGAGAAAGTGGCGCGCGAGGCATTCAACCGTACATTCCTAGATCAGAAGACCGGTCTCTATGTGGATGGCGAGGGGAGTTCTCACTCTTCTCTCCATGCCAACATGTTCCCCCTCGCCTTCGGGCTTGTTCCCAAGGAAAGAATCGCCGGAATCGCCGCCTTCGTGAAGTCGCGCGGTATGGGCTGCAGCGTCTACGGCGCCCAGTACCTCCTAGAGTCGCTTTTCGTATCCGGTTACGATCGGGAAGCCATTGCGCTGATGTCCGCGCACACGCCGAGAAGTTGGTGGCATATGATCGACTCGGGATCGACCATGACTTGGGAGGCATGGGACCCCTCCGTAAAGCCCAACCTGACTTGGAACCATGCCTGGGGATCCTCGCCTGCCAACATTCTCTCCCGCTTCGTCTTAGGCGTGCGGCCGCTCTCCCCTGGATACGCTAGAATCCTAGTCGCTCCTCAGCCCGGCTCGCTCGCATGGGTGAGCGGAACTATTCCGACGCGACTGGGACCTGTCGTTCTCAAGGTTGGGAATGGGGAGGTCTTCCGGTTGGAGATTGAGATCCCCGCCGAGGCAGTCGCAACGGCACTCCTTCCGGTACGCGGGCAAGGACAGATCGTGATGGATGGCAGGCCTGCCGCTGCAACAAAGTCCGGGAATATCTGCTCTGTGGATATCAGTTCAGGACGCCACCTGCTCGAATCACGCTGACACCTAAGGAATTCGGATTCCTCAGGAATGCGTCAGAGAAGTTTTGGCGACCCGTGTTTGAACTCGGCCTGCTTTGTTGAGATCTCCCGTTTGCTGTGCCAAGCCTTGAGTTGTATTCCTGCTAACTAAAGAAAGTACCGGCGTCGGACTCCCGACGCCGGTATCTCAATAAAAATCTATCTAGTACTTTGTATTAATTGGAGCCGCCTTCTGCACCTCCGGAATGTTTTCCCTGCTTCATCTTGTCGAGGATCGGCTGAACTGCCGGATCAACCTTAAGCAGCAGCTTTTCTCTAGTCGCTTGCAGGGCCTTGTGTGCCTCTTTCTTTGCTTCGGGAGTCTGGGCATCCTTCAACGCCTGTCGGTCGGCAACAAGTTGTTCGTTGTCCTTAATCTGCTTCATGTCAGCCTTGATTTCCTGTTTCTCGGCCTCAGTTAGATTAGCGAACATGCGTTCCTCACGCCCCCTTTCCTTTTTGACGGGGTCAGAATTCGGGCAGGAATTGGTACCTTGAGGTGCGTTAGTGCTTCCTCCCTGATTTTGGGCCCTTAAACTAGGAATGGTCAGAAGGGTAAGAGATAGCAGTGGAATGAGAATTTTATGTGGTGAGTTTGTTGTATTCATCAGCTGGTAGAACACCGGCTCATTAAAAAAGTTGCTGGATCATTTTTCTGTGAACATTCCACCTGATGCGATAATCAGCATTACCAACTCGCTTATGTTCAACTATCATACTGCGAAGACAACGTGATGACCGTTCCAAAACTGAAATTCACGACTTCATGAAAAAGCCCAGAACACCCCACTGGAAGGACAAACCGGACGAGCATGACTATCCGGCTGCGGCCAATTATCTCTCACTTCTGATGGATCCTTCACTCTCAAGTGAGATTTCCGCCCGTTTTAAGGATGCTTCCATCTCAACCTATCTCGCCAAGGATCTTCTTCGAGCCAGCAAGCTACCCCTACTTTCCATAGACAATTTCCATGTCAAAAAGGATCTTAAGAAAGTTAAACAGGGAAGCCTGCTCTCACCAGTGCTTCTACTGCGAGGGAACCTTCAAAATGATTCTCCACTGGTTATTGCGGACGGATACCACCGGGTTTGCGCGAGTTATTATTTGGATGAAAATGCAGGGGTTCCTTGCCGTATCGTGAATGCATAGAAGTTCCATTCAGGATGATAAGCTGGTTCTTCACGCGGTAATATCAGGCGGCACCTGAGCGCAGGACGGCCAAGGCTTCGTGGAGGGTATCGAAGATATACCGCGAACCGATTGTTTCTGTGATATGATGTCTGTCCAAATCGGGCCTCAGGTCGGACTGCACATGAGCCAGTACCAATCTAACCCCCTCCTTCTCCAAATTGCCATGTAGTTCAATCAGCATGCGGGCGGCTGTATAATCCACATGTGTAATGGCTCCCGCATCCACGACAAGCCAGTGTACGCGATGTGCATCTGGGCCATTGGGAACAACAAGACGGCTCACTTGCTTTGAAAAAAATTCAGAGTTCGCATAAAACAACGTTGCACTGAAGCGGTAGACGATGATGCCTGGTTCGGTAATCGCTCCGTGGACTGCTGGTACTAGATTCCAAACCCCGCTTGCATCCTGCACAAGAACCGCCGTATGTGGATGATAAGTGTGCGATACCACTCGAAGCAGCGAGAGGATCATAGCAAGAACAATCCCCTGCTCGACACCTATAAACACCACCACCAATGCGGTTAGGATGGCCAACCACATTTCCCCCGGACTTTCCCTCCCGATGGCACGGAGCGCACGGAAGTCGATCAATCGGATCGCTATCACAAAAACCATCGCGTCGAGCGCACATCGCGGCAAGTATTCGAGCGGTTTTGTTAGCAGGAGTAGTACAGCTCCCACGCACACCGCAGTGGTCAACTGGGCGATCTGACTGCGACCGCCACTCGATTCGACCATCTCCGTCTGCGTAGGGCTCCCGTTCACCACAAAAGTCCCGCTAAGTGCGGCAGCCGTGTTTGCAGCGGCCAACCCCAAGATGTCTGCGTCCTCCTCCAGCATCTGGTGATGACGCTGGGCATATACACGCGCCGTGGCGGCGCTCTGTGCAACGATCATGACGAAGCAAGATCCTGCAATTGGCACAAGAGCCTCGAACTCTCTCCATCCCACATGAGGCAGGACGATGTGAGGCAATCCGCCGACAACGGGTCCGATCACGGCTATGCCTCGCCCAGCAAAATTCCACAACACACTCGCAGAAACAGCTCCAGCCACAGCCAGCAGGGATCCGGGAATTTTTGGTGACAGCCGGTGCATTGCGAAAATCACGACCACGACAGCGATGGAAATCAAGAGCGTCGGGATGTTCACCCGAGGCAGTTGGCTGATGACTTCCATTAGCTGCGACAAGGTTCTACGCGATGCAGTCTCCAGCCCCAGCATTCCTCCAACTACGGCAACGGACACTTGAAATCCAACGCCCGTAAGAAAGCCAACCATTGCGGTCTGTGAAAGAAAGTCCGCCAGAAAGCCGAGCCTGAGCACACGGGCAATTAACAATAAGACCGCCGTCATCATCGCGACCATTCCCGCCAATTCCGTGTAATAGGGAGTGCCGGGCAGGGCGAGCGCCGAGAGACCTCCTGCCATGATCGCCGCAGTCGCTGAGTCTGCAGCAACGACCAAATAACGCGAAGAGCCAAACGCTGCGAAGGCAATGAGCGGAAAAAGAAGGGTGTAAAATCCAGTCACCACCGGGGTTCCTGCGATCTTGGTGTACCCAAGTGCCTGGGGAATATTCATCGCAGCAAGTTGCACCCCTGCAACTGCATCATGCAAAATCCGGCCTGCACTCAGAGGGCGAATACTATTGAAAATCCACGAGCTCCGGGAGACAGGCGGCTCTGGCTGATTAATGTCGCTTCTCATCGCAGTAGGACCATTGGAGTTATTTCCTGATCGAATATCAACCCGATAGGAATGCGGCCAATTTCATTAGGCCCATATGATTACTTCCAACTTGCTAGCGCGATAACATTACAAACTTAACCATATCTTCCGTTGAAATCTTACATGAATGCTCATTCAACTACCTTTGGATTGAACCCCATACCCCATTATGGACTCATCAAAAGGCTTTCACGCTGCTGTTTTGGATGATTTCATTTAAAACTTAACTTCCTCCCCACATGAAACTACCTCCGTACCAGCCACTCGCCCTTGCCACACTGCTTTCGCTGGCCACCGCACTCGGTCAAAACACTAACCCAGTTTCATCGCTACCACCTTCACTCCCCACATCGCTTACTCCAACTCCCGCAGAGAACCAGACACCCCTGATTGATCCAGAACATCCCCTCTCCTCTGTTCCCGGCGAGACAAAAGCCGCCCGCGATGCACGCATGGCCTGGTGGCGCGAAGCCAAGTTCGGAATGTTCGTCCACTGGGGTGTCTACTCGGTGCCAGCGGGCAAATACGGTACAAATACCAACTACGGCGAGTGGATCATGAACAGCGCCAAGATTCCAGTCGCCCAGTACCAAGCCTATGCAAAGGATTTTAACCCAGTGAAGTTCGATGCGGCCAAGTTCGTGTCCGCAGCCAAATCCGCAGGAATGAAATATATCGTGATAACTTCAAAGCATCATGATGGTTTCGCAATGTTCGACACCAAGGCCAGCGACTGGTCGATCGTCAAGGCGACTCCTTATGGCAAGGATCCCCTGAAGGCACTTGCAAAGGAATGCAGGAAACAGGGAATCAAGCTCGGTTTTTATTACTCACAGGCCCAAGACTGGAACAACGGGGGAAGTGCCGCGCATGGAGGCCACTGGGACAAGGCACAAGATCGCGATATGGATGACTACGTTGACAAGATCGCGATACCGCAGGTAACCGAAATTCTGAGTCATTACGGTTCAGACACTCCCGCAGTCATCTGGTGGGACACACCGGTATCTATTACCAAGGAGCAGGCTGCCCGAATAGACGCGGTGGTACAGAAACTCCGACCTGGGCTCATCCAGAACAACCGCCTCTGTCATGAAAAGACCCCCGCCGGTGAGAAGTTCTTTCCGGGTGATACCGAAACCCCCGAACAGTTCGTTCCACCCCAAGGCTTTCCCGGACGTGACTGGGAAACCTGCATGACGATGAACCGTCACTGGGGCTTCAACGCCTACGACCAAGATTGGAAGTCAACCGAAACTCTGATCAGAAATCTCTGCGACATAGCCAGCAAGGGTGGAAACTACCTTCTCAACGTCGGCCCGAACTCAAAGGGAGAGATCCCAGATGAGAGTATCAAGCGTTTGGCGGAAATCGGTAACTGGATGAAAGTCAATAGTGTCGCCATCTACGGGAGCGGTCCGACGCCCTTCAACATCGTTCAGGGAACTTATGATCCGATCAAGAAGGACAAGCACGGAAACAGGATTTTCTATCCTGAGTGGAACTGGCGTGTCAGCACCAAGCCGGGTCATCTTTACCTGATGGTCTTTGCTTGGCCGGCAAACGGAGCAATCACTATTCCTACATTCCAGCACAAGATAAAGAAAGCCACCCTACTGGCCGATCACAAGGCAACTCTCTCCGTGACACAGGACGACAAGGGAACCACCGTCTCCGGCCTCCCAACTAAGGCGCCTGATGCCATAGCGAGCGTGATCGATCTTCAGTATTGAGCAACCTTCATCGCTTCCCCCAGTTCGGCTTGCACAGGTGCAGATCAATAAAGGAGAGCTAAGGCGACGGTGGAATGGCTAACCGGCCGTAACACCTCGTCTCTTCAGGAATCTCTCGAATGCTTCGAGTGTTTCCGGGCTGACATGGTGTTCGATGCCCTCCGCATCAGAACGGGCTGTTGATGGGGAAATGCCCAGTGCTTCTAGAAACGCTATGACTGTTCCATGTCTGGCCTTCGCCTTAGCGGCGAGTTTGCGTCCGGTGTCGGTTAAAAAAATCGACCGATATGGCTGGGCCGTCACCAGTCCTTCTCTCTTCAGACGCTGCACGGTACGTATCACCGAGACATGTGTGATTCCGAGGGATTTTGCAAGATCGGTGGCACGGGCCTCCCCAATCGTCGTAATCAGATCGGCAATGGCTTCCACATAGTCCTGCGCTCGCTCCTGTGCATGTTGGAGACGGGTGCGACGCAGAAAGATTGCTGTCTCGTTTCGAATACGGGCAGCTTCCCTCATTCCGCGTGCGGATCGGGTTGGATCTGCTGCTTTTTTGGTTTTCCTGGGCGGCTTCTTCACATGGAGGGACAAAGAAGATCATTGACAGGATCTTCTTTCATGTCTAGCAATAACAACAGATTGTAGCTATTGCTACAATATTTCGCCACCCAAGCCTCTTCAAACTATAGGATTTATTCGTGAACAGAACCCCGAATGGGACATCTAGTCAGAGCGTTTTCCTCACCAGTGAGGATGTAAAACGCGCCCGGGATCGTCGCCATGTCAGGAGTCATCGTGAGGGGGGGCGATGGTGGATGGTTCTCTGGCTTCTCGTCGGACCAGGCATACTGGTGATGCTGGGTGAGAATGACGGTCCGAGCATGATCTCCTACGCAGCAACTGGTGCAACCTACGGCATCGGTTTTTTTCTGCCCTTCATCGCTTTGACTTTCGCCATGGCCTTCATTGTTCAGGAGATGACGGTCAGGCTTGGAGCCGTCACAAAACGGGGACATGCCGAGTTAATCCACGAGCGATTTGGGCCCTTCTGGGGCTTTTTTGCAATGGGCGATCTTGTGGTTGGCAACCTTCTTACTCTGGTCACCGAGTTCATTGCCATTCGGGCTGGTTTGGGCTTTTTCGGTGTGCCTCCCGCTCTCGCTGTGCTCGGAGCCTTCCTTCTGATTGTATGCATCGTTTCCTCTCAACGTTACTGGACCTGGGAAAGGATCGTTCTGAGTTTTGCAGTCTTCAATGTCATCTTTGTTCCTGTCGCCATCCTTGCACATCCGGTAAGCAGCGCAGTGGTACGATCATTCTTCACATGGAGTCCCATCGCCGGAGGAATAACAACGGGATTTATCCTGCTGCTCATGTCCAATATAGGCGCAACCGTCACTCCTTGGATGCTCTTCTTTCAGCAAAGCGCCGTCGTCGACAAGGGATTGACACCCATTGATATACGCCATGGGCGTATTGATACGGCTCTGGGAGCCATTATTGCAGCCATCGCCGCCATCGCAACCGTCCTGGCTACAACCCCTTTGTTTCTCCACCATGTCGATGCATCAAATTTTCAGGGCGCAGATTTCGCCAAGGCGCTCATACCCTATGTTGGAAATATCGGGGCGACATTGTTTGCGCTGGGACTCTTCGAGGCGGGAATTGTCGCCGCCATTACCATTTCCCTCTCTTCGGCCTACGCATTCGGAGAGGTAACCGGTCATCCGCACAGCATGAATAGTTCTATACGTGAAGCTTGGCCTTTTTATGCCATCCTGATCACCGCTGCTGGAATGGCTGCTGTTCTTGTTCTCATACCTAACGCCCCCCTTGTATTCATAACTGTCATCGTGAATGTCATAGCCACTCTGGCTATGCCTCCAGCCATCGTTTTTCTCCTATTGCTTGTCAATGACCGCGAGATCATGGGAGAGCACGCGAACCGCGGACTAAGCAATTTTTTCGGCATCTCCGTAACTGTTTTTCTGATTCTGGCAGGAATCATATTTGGTATTTCCACAGTTTTTCCTCACCTTTTTGCTTCCTCGTAAATCGGAAGGAAATCAACCAAGCTCCATTCACATGCAACTGAAGCACAAGAAACAATGAGCACTCAGCCATACGCCGGACCAGAATCACGTACCCCAGGGGAAGCAGTAAAAAACTGGGTGCATGAAGAACTCGATCCCGATCAACTTTCCTCAGGCAAGCTAAGCTATGGCCGTCGCAAATTGGGAATGGGAACCCTGATTCTTTTCTGGGGATTGAGGGTCTATGTGCTGATGATGATACTGTTGGTCGGATTTCAAATCTGGAACGCCTTTAGTTCAGGAAAGTGACCTCTCCGGATGCTTATTTTGCTAATTGGATTTTAATAGAATTCTGACGCTAGGCGAATTCACTGATGTGACCTCATCCGGAATTGCCCGCCTAACTCTGAAAAATCTTTCTTGATGAAAATCGAACATATCGCCTTTAACGTCTCGGATCCTGTCGCCATGGCCAGTTGGTATTGTGAGCATTTGCAACTGCGTGTCGTTCGCCACATTCCCCATCCTACACAAACTCATTTTTTGGCGGATTCAGATTCGACCGTACTTGAGATCTACTGTAATCCGCCGGGTCAGGTTCCAAATTACAAGTTGATGAATCCCCTCCTCCTTCATCTGGCATTTGCCAGTTCCGATCCGATGTTGGATTCCAGAAAACTGGTTTCAGCTGGGGCCATCTTTGTGAGTGAGACCCATCTTGCCGATGGTTCTTATCTGATCATGATGAGAGACCCTTGGGGATTGGCCCTGCAACTTTGCAAACGCTCAACCCCCTTGCTTTGAGCTGTTGCTGAGCGTACGGACCGCCGCGGCCGAGGAATGGATTTAAAGGAAAACGGCCTCGCCCCCCCTCTCAAGCATTAGAGACCTTCCCGAGTACGGATTCTTTTTGAATCCCGTGCTATTATGCCAAGCATGGCCAAATTGATTATTTTGACCGGCGCAGGACTGAGTGCTGAGAGCGGACTCCGTACATTTCGCGACGACAACGGGCTATGGGAAAACCATCCGGTGGAGAAGATCTGCAACGGAAAAACATGGCGGAGCAACTTCGAACTGGTACGCCAATTCTACAACGATCGCCGCACCCAACTAGCCACTGCGGAACCCAACGCCGCACACCTTATGATTGCACGGTGGCAGTCCCGCTACGAGACAGTTCTGCTCACTCAGAATGTCGATGACCTTCTTGAACGGGCAGGTTGCAGTAACGTTGTTCACCTGCACGGCTTCCTGCCAGAAATGTGCTGTGCCGAGTGTGGAACCGTCTGGAACATTGGCTACAATGAATGCTCCACCGGAACTCGGTGTCCTGAATGCAGGTCCATCCATGACGTAAGACCGCACATTGTCTTCTTTGGCGAGCAGGCCCCGAACTACTTCAGGATGTGGAGAGAGTTGGATTCTCCAACAGACAAAGACGCCTTGGTTATCATCGGCACCAGTGGAAAAGTGCTGCCGGCAGGCGAGATGGCCAGATGTTTTCCCGGGTTAAAAATCCTAAACAACCTGACAACCGAATCTTACATCGACGAGAGCGTCTTTAACGAGGTGCTGCACATGCCGGCCACGAATGCTGTCGGCAAGATAGATTCCGCGCTCACGGAATGGTTTGATCAGAGAAAAACAAGACGCGTTGACAACTGATCTTCCAAGACATTTTTTGAAGCTAATTGGGTGGGTCAACGTCCATTTAAACATTATTTTGAAATCTCCGCTTCATAGCATTATTATTTTTTCTGGTTTTTATTCTACAAAGTGCTCTGAACGCACCTTTTGCAAGGCAACAGTCAGCCAATACCTCGCCACATTATGCCTTCAAATAATTAGCAGCTCCCCCCGTGTCGAATATTTCTAAATACTAGAATGTCCTTACAGATTATTTTGTTTCTTATATATAATTCTTGCGTGAAATAGCTGCTTATACCCTAATAGCTATTAGGTATATGAATCTCTCAAATATTAACAGCAATTCGCTCCGCAACCTGGTCAAACTCATCAAGCGAAAGGATTCTCTCGCTAAAGAAATCGAGAAAATTGATGGTCAGCTCTCCTCTCTCTTTGGGGGGAAGTCGGTCCCGACTGGAAAGCGACCAGGTCGTCCTGCCGGAAAGAAAGTCTCAAAGCCGACCCCGTCAAAGAAGAAACGTGCACCCCGCGGCGCC
>Ga0364900_10516_pt1 | contig 10592 bp, 8 predicted proteins | sample ExccelJu500002D3_FD_206974 | JGI IMG/M metagenome (GOLD analysis project Ga0364900, IMG submission 206974) | Enriched cells from Trout Bog Lake Hypolimnion, Wisconsin, USA - BchlTB.July09.5000.02.D3 | ecosystem: Environmental > Aquatic > Freshwater > Lake > Hypolimnion/Profundal zone | place: USA...
TAAAAGCTTTAGATAGGAAATCAATGGCCTCGGCCAAATTCGTCTTCCCTGAACCATTGGGGCCACAGTAAAAGCTAAGTGCGGGACACGAAAGATGCACATCCCTCAATGAGCGAAAGTTGTCGATGTAAATGTCAGTGATCATTCGTCTTTCCCAAGTGACCCAAAAAGGATCGCATAGCGGCGCAGGTTGCGCAAACAGCTTCTCGCCAACTGCCTAATATCTGCCGCAGTTAACGGATGTGGGGCCAATTCGATAATTTCCCTTACAACTTCACATTCCTCAGTCGCAGGGCGTTGCTGATGACGGAGACGGAGCTTAGGCTCATGGCGGCGGCGGCGAAGACGGGGTGGAGCATCCATCCGGTAAAGGGATAGAGGAGCCCGGCGGCGAGGGGGACTCCGACGGCGTTGTAGATGAAGGCGAAGAAAAGATTCTGGCGGATGTTGCGCATGGTGGCCTGGCTTAGGCGGCGGGCGCGCAGGATGCCGCGAAGATCTCCGCGCAAGAGGGTGATTCCGGAGGAGTGCATGGCGATGTCGGTTCCGGTGCCCATGGCGATCCCGACCTGGGCCTGGGCCAGGGCGGGTGCGTCATTGACGCCGTCTCCGGCCATGGCGACGACTCTTCCCTGCTGCTGAAGGCGCTTGATGACTTCGGCTTTGCGCTCGGGGAGGACTCCGGCTTCGAAGTCCTTGATGCCTAGCTTGCGGGCGATGGCTTCGGCGGTGGTCTGGCTGTCTCCGGTGAGCATGATGACGTGGAGGCCTTCGTGGGTGAGGTCTTCAATGGCCATGGCAGAGGTGGGTTTGACGGGATCGCTGACGCCGAAGAGTCCGACGAGGACGCGGTCGGCGGCAAGATAGAGAACGGTGTGTCCTTCGGCGCGAATTGCCTCGGCTTGGGTTGCAGCGTCAGGCGGGATGGTGACGTTCAGTTCCTGCATCAGCGCGGTGTTTCCAACGGCGATGTAGCGGGCATCGACGTCGCCGAGAACACCGCGTCCGGGGCGCGACTCGAAGCGCTCGACGTGGTGCGGACGGAGTTGCGCCGACTCGGCGGCGAAGACGATGGCTGAACCTAGAGGGTGCTCGCTGAGGCCCTCGATGCTTGACGCCCACTGGACGAGGTCTTCTTCGTTATTGTGCGGGTTGAGCGAGACTACGGTCTCAAGGGTGGGACGGCCTTGGGTAAGCGTGCCGGTTTTGTCGATTACCACGGTGTCAACGCGCTCCATTGCCTCGAGGGCTTCGGCGTTTTTGATGAGCACACCGGCGCGAGCGCCGCGTCCGGTGCCGACCATGATTGCCATTGGGGTGGCTAGTCCGAGGGCGCAGGGGCAGGCGATGACGAGCACGGCCACGGCATTGACGAGCGCGTGCGGCAGGGCGGGCGCGGGTCCGAAGGCAAGCCAGGCGATGAAAGTTATGAGCGAGATTCCGACTACTACAGGGACGAAGACGGCGGAAACTTTATCGGCAAGGCTCTGGATGGGGGCGCGGCTGCGCTGTGCTTCTCCGACGAGTCGGACGATTTGAGCGAGGACGGTTTCGCTGCCAACACGCTCGGCGCGCATGAGGATTGCGCCGTTTCCGTTGACGCTGGCGCCGATGACGCGGTCGCCGGGATTCTTTTCGACGGGGAGGGACTCGCCCGTTACGAGCGATTCATCGACTACGGTGCGGCCTTCAAGGACGAGGCCATCGACCGGGACCTTTTCGCCGGGGCGCACGCGGAGCGACTGACCAACGTTGACCTGATCGAGCGCAATGTCGTGCTCGCGGCCACCAGCGTCCACTAGGCGAGCCACTTTGGGGGAGAGGTCGAGAAGTGCGCGGATGGCACTGGAGGTTTGGGAGCGGGCGCGGAGCTCCATGACCTGACCGACTAGTACGAGAATGGTGATGGCGGCGGCGGATTCGAAATACAGCGCAGGCTGGCCGTGCATGCCGGGGGATTCTGGAAAGAGCGCGGGGAACAGGGTCGCGATTGTGCTGTACAGGTAGCTGACGCCAACGCCCATTCCGATGAGCGTGAACATATTGGGGCTGCGGAACTTGATGGACGCAATGGCACGCTGGAAGAACGGGAAGCCGCCCCAGAGAACTACGGGCGAGGCGAGCGCGAATTGTATCCATGCGTCATTGAGACTGGTGTGGAAGAGCGGCGAAACCATGTGTAACATCGCGAGCACGATGAGGGGCACGCCGAAGAAAAGACTAACCTTCAGGCGGCGCGTCATATCGACCAGCTCGGGATTTGGTGCATCGGCAACGGAGACCGTGCGCGCCTCGAGGGCCATGCCGCATTTGGGGCACGCACCGGGGTGATCCTGAACCACCACTGGATGCATGGGGCAAACGTATTCAGTGCGCGAGGTGGGTAGCAGAGTCTCAGGCTCAAGGGCCATGCCACAGGAGGGACATGCGGCTGGCTTGGGGGAGCGGACCTCCGGGCACATGGGACAAATGTAGGCGGTTTCTGCCGAAGGGCTCACGGGGCTGGCCGCAGCGGTCGGAGCGGCAGGCATGGGCGCTGGAGGGATGCCGCCGAGTTGAACCATGGGCGAAGGAGATTTCGGCATTCCAGCGGGCTGGTAGGATGGCGACAAATATCTGTCTGGCTCGGCGCGAAAGCGTTCGTTGCACTTTGGGTTGCAGAAAAAATACGTGGTGCCCTGGTACTCGTAAGTGCCTCCACGGGGAGAGGCTGGATCGACCATCATTCCGCAGACGGGGTCCTTCGCTTTAATTACCGGTTGAGCCGGAAGAATGCCGCCGAGTTGAACCATAGGCGAAGGAGATTTCGGCATTCCAGCGGGCTTATAGGCTGGCGATAAATATTTGTCTGGCTCGGAACGAAAGCGCTCGTTGCACTTTGGGTTGCAGAAAAAGTACGCGGTGCCCTTATATTCGTACGTGCCTCCGCGGGGGGCGGACGGATCGACCATCATTCCGCAGACGGGGTCCTTCGCTTTGATTTCTGGCAAGGATCAATTCCCTTTCAGCGCACCGATAAGAATCCGGTATTGAATTCAACACGATGTAAGCAAGTGACTGATATAGTAAAGCGCAAGCACGCCGAATGCACTCTCACCCGGCGGAGAATGGCAAAGAACTCAGATGACGAACGTCGAAATCAGCTACAACTATGGGATGTCTCCCGATGAAGCAGTGATGCGGGGTATCGACAACATTCGCGAAGTCTATGGGATTCGCCGGCTGAAGTTCAACGAAGAGCAGCGCTCGGTGGCCGTGGAATACGACGCGAGCAGACTGAATCCGGCAACTGTGGCGAGTCTTTTGCGCCGCGCGGGATTGGACCTGAAATAGGGTCTGCCGCCGGAACACTACGAGATGCGTTTGCGCCGCCTCACTCCGACTTTCGCGCAATTTGAAGGGGCTCCAGCAATTTACTATTGCTTGGAGCCCCCTCATGCGCCACTTCGTCTTTGCACTAGATATGGCACGCCCCATGCCAAACCGCGTGCAATTTAGAATCAATGAGTTACAGATGGTGACTCGAAAATCGGGAAGGAATATTTTTCTCGATTGGGTAAGAACGACCTAACCGGGCTGGCACGGTGCCCCAGAAAGCTGACGATAGCGGCTCGGAGGCGTTCTTTTGGGTTGAGAGCTCGCTGGGTTGCGGAGCAGGTAAAGGTATGTGTTATATTGAGTTTGTCGCTGGCCACAACGACAAGGCAAATTGAAGCGCAACGCTTCGGGATGCGCCCTTAGCTCAGCTGGATAGAGCGTCTGACTACGAATCAGAAGGCCGGGAGTTCGAATCTCTCAGGGCGCACCATCTAACCCATTTCGTTATCAATCATATACAAGCTTAATCGAATTATTTTGGCGTCTGACTTTTGAGGCGATACGTAAACTTTTTCCCGTACAGTGATACTGCCGTACCTCTTATCGCTCTTCTTTTGCTAAGGTATTTAAAATGTTTGTAAAAGGTAAGGAGAGGTATGCGGTTTCTGTTTTTGATTTCTCTGGGTGTCGCGTGTGCGGTAGCTATTCTTGCGTGGTGGCGCCGCTTTAGCGCTGCACTGCCCCGTGACGGAAGGGCTCGCGTTCCCTGCGACCGCTGCGCTGAGTTGATCTATCCTGAAGCAAAAGTCTGTAGATATTGCGGAACGGAGCGGATCGTCATTCGGGCGCGCGAGTAAAAGTGCGGGGAGATTTTGAGACAGGTGTGCGTGGGAGGAATCTGTCGGGCGATCAAAGCTGGACTTAACGTATACTCATCGTTCATCTTCAAGTTTTTACCACTTAAATTCTGGGAGCAAGCTAATGAAGCTGGATAGCGCCATACGGACGGCCTTAGAGTACGAAGCTGGGGTTTACAAGGCATATCGCGAGGCTGTAGAGAAGACCTCGGACGAAGCGGGTAAGCGCGTATTTCGCGCGCTGGCCGAAGAGGAGATGGGGCATATCCAGTACCTCAAGGAGCGCCTTGAGGAGTGGCAGGCCGACGGCAAGATCACGCTGAAGAAACTCGGCACGGCCATACCGCGCAAGGACGTGATCAACCGCGAACTTCAGGATGTGCGCAAGAGCATGCGTCCGAAGAAGAACACGCCACTGACCGTGGAACTGGAGCTGCTGAAGAAGGCCCTAGTGGCCGAGCGAAAGACCAGCCAGTTCTACAAGGAGATGGTAGCCAAGCTTGACGGCGACGGCCAGAAGCTCTTTAAGCGCTTTGTGGAGATCGAAGAGGGCCACGAAGCCATCGTGGAGGCCGAGATCGACTGCGTCAGCAACTCCGGGATTTTTATGGGCAATATGGAGTTTAATCTCGAGGTCGGCTAGCTCTTCGGCCTTGGGTCAAGATTTCAAAGTGCGGCCTCGCATTGGCAGATGCGAGGCCGTCTCTGCGCCGATTTCCAGTAGCGGAGATGGCTATTTTTCCTCGGCCATCTGCTTCATCACCTTGGCGTGGCTTTGCAAGACTCCGAGTTGCTTACGATCACGTTCAAGGGCCATGCGCGGATTGGGCATGGGGCCGTAAGCTTTGTCGGCTTGCTGTGCCAACTGCGCAGTGGTTTCAGGGTTTATGTGCGCCTCGCCGAGTTCGCCGAACAACCCTTCAAAAATTCCTCCGAGGTGGTCGAGGAAATGTGTGATGCCGCCGGGACCGCCGCCAAGGTGGATTCCCTTGAACGGTCCGACGGTGGACCAGCGCAGGCCAAGGGAGTTTGTTACCAGCGTGTCCAACTCCTCGACTGAGACGACACCTTGTTGAACCAGGTAGATGCTTTCGCGGAGCACTGCTGCCTGCAGGCGATTTCCGACGAAGCCGTTGATTTCGCGATGCAACACGACCGGCGCTTTTCCAAGAGCGCGATAGAAGGCAACGGCCTCATGCACGGACTCAGGCGCGGTCTTTTCGCCTGGGACGACTTCCACGAGCGGCATGACGTGAGGTGGATTGAAGGGATGGCCGATCATCATGCGGCCGGGAAATTTCATGTCGCGCGAGATTTGAGTGGCTCGCAAACTGGAGCTGGATGAGAACAATAATGTGGCTGGCTTTACGAATTTTTCCAACCTAGCGAAAAACTCCTGTTTGAAGGCGATATTCTCCGGTCCCGATTCCTGCACGAGGTCCGCGCCATGGGCCGCTGCTTCCAGATCTGGTTCAATCCGCAAGCGTTCGTCGAATCCATCGGTTGAGTATCCTAACTGCCGCAAGGCTGGCGACGCGGCGGCTACTCCGTCACGTACCGCCTTCTCCAAGTCTGGACGCGGATCGCACACCCGCACTCGCAACCCGTTTGCGAGGAATAGTGTTGCCCAGGAAATCCCGATCAAGCCCGCGCCGGCCACAGCAACTTCGGGGTACCGAGCCAGTGTGGCGGCCTTATCTGTCGTCTGCGTTGTCATAGTGATGAGCTCCTTGAAACCACTCTGATTACTCGCTACAGAAATCATCCCAATCGAGCTGCGCGGTTACGCAGCCCGGAGAAATCGATCCGGAATAGAATCTCTCTCTTCTGCGTGAATCGCCTGCATTGTACTGCCGGCGGGTGGATTTGCAAGAACAAGAGTTCATCTGCGATTGAAATGCTGAGGAATCAGGTGCCATTTTGGCCTCCGAAGCGTGGTGACGCATATATAGGAAGCAGGGCTATCTCTGTGCTTTCACGTCAAATAGAAAAATGCTAGGCTGATCAGTTCCGCCAATCCCGACTTCCTTCAGGGCTATGAATACAGACATCGAGACGGATCTTCATACGATGCGAGTAACGGCCTCAGCCTGCAGCGCTGGAGTCAGCTCATACGCTATTTACGAAATGATTGAGCGGGTTATTCAATCGGCGGACCTCAAGGGCAGTGTCCTCGATTACGGAGCGGGGACGGCATACTTCACCCGGCGATTGCTGGCACTTCAGCGCTTTGACAAGGTTGCTGCCGCGGACATTATGGCGGCTCCCGTCGAATTGGCGCCCGACGTTGAGTGGGTGCAGCAGGACCTGAATGTCCCTCTTCGGGGCTTTGACGGGGCCTTCGACGTAGTGGTCGCCGTCGAGGTGATTGAGCATCTGGAAAATCCGCGCTTCATGGTACGTGAAGTTTTTCGGCTTCTGCGGCCGGGCGGCACTGCGCTGATCACAACACCGAACAACGAAAGCTGGCGCTCCCTGCTTGCATTGTTGGTTCGCGGCCATTATGCGGGGTTCGGCGAACTCAACTATCCGGCCCACATTACACCGCTGCTGCGCAAAGATTTTACGCGTATCTTCCGCGAGGTCGGCTTCCCTGACCCAGAATTCTATTTCAGTAATGAGGGAGGCCTTCCGGGGTACCCTGATTTGAATTGGCAACAGCTCAGTTTCGGCCTGTTAAAGGGAATGCGCTTCAGTGACAGTCTGCTGGCGGTTGCAAGTCGCCCGCGCTGATGGGCTCGATTGATTCCTTTGAGCAGAGCGGATTTCGGATGCGCTAATCACCGAGTGCAAATTTGAAGCGACTCCCGCTGTTTTGACCCACGGCATAGCGATGGCTTTTGGTTGCAGGTCGCATGGCCCGTGCCGCAGTCAGACAGAGGCCCACGCCAAAAACCATGAAGCCTTGATATGTCGGTTGCTCCATGATGGACATGAGAAGCAGCGGAATAACGGCGGGCACCAGAAGCCAGGCAAGAAGATCTTTCCTTTTCAAGGAGCGCATGGCTTGCAAGACGACGTAGATGGCCAGAAAAACGCGCATGGCCATGAACCCCAGTCCGAAAACTGGCCCAAACTCAAGGACGACCCGGGGCCATTCCCCTTCTGCAAGGAGGAACGATGCCGCACCGGTTGTCAAAACAGCGGCGAAATTGCTGCCCATACCGACCCCCTGACCTAGCCACGGCGCGGCACCGGCGGAGTCAATTGCACTCTCGACACTTCCAAGAATGCGATTGCTGAGAACATCCTGAACGTCTCCTTCGGTCCCCGAGGCATTCTCCCAGCGAGCCGACAACGTGTCGGATGCCTCCTCAAAGAAAGGCAACTGAGAGGCGAGAGCCGCGAATACGAGCAACAAGAGCAGCATCCTGGCGAAACCGAAGAGCCGGGCGGTACTGCTTGCGCCGGCGACGAGACAAAAAATAACCAGGAACCCCATTGTGAAGAGGACGGTCCGGCTGCCCAGCACCGGGATGGCGGCAACCGTGGCTATTCCGGCAGGCCATAACAGTCGCCGTCTGTACAAACCCGGCCGCGTGAGTGCATAAATCAGGAATGCGGCAACGTACATCACAAAGCACTGTGCCCCGATGCCATAGCTAAACGTACCCGCCGGACGAATGTGTCCGCCAGCCGAGCCAATCTGTTTAGCGCCTTCTCCCGCGCCGGCGTTGATCCACGAAAGGGATGGGGAGTTAAACTGGGACACGAGAAGCACCGTCATCGGCACGGACAGTATTAGCAACCACCGCCCGAGTCTGCGGAGATCATCTGCGGTCAACGTCTCTGCCATCACAACAATAAGTGGCAAATGAAGCAGGTAAGAACGCAGTCCGTAGAGCGCGATCGGGACAGTGTTGACGCCCAAAATAACCTGTGTGACTGCGAGCGGAATTATCGCCAGCGCAATGGCGGCGAACGGCCACATCGTCTTAAGGGTAAATCTCCCGCACCGGTAAGCCTGAATGTAGATCATCACTACAACAGGGTCACGAATTATGAGCAGCGGACCACTCAGGGGAGGAATAATCCATTTCCTCAATGCCCCTTCAAAAATGAGCAGGAAGAAATAGATCCATATCCAGCGCTTCAGCCAGATCAGCGGCCAGTCGGTGTTCGGTGCCTCACGAGCGTCACGCACGACCGGATTCCTCCACTGGCTGAATGAACTGACTAATTGTGAACATGAGCTGGTGACATTCTACTAAAGCTGTGAGAGTCCGTCCGGCAGATACGGGTACGAATTCCCCGGGGGTCCCCAAGCGTCTCGCTGAACTGGTGTAAAAACTAATGTTACACTTCATCGGCTTGCGCTGAAAGTCGCGCGCTTTAAATGAGTTCTGGCGTTTCACGCTTTTGGAACGGGCTTCATAAATGCCATTCGGGCGGCAGAAGAACATCCCTCCGGGCAAAGCCCAGATTTTATGCGGCTCTTACGGCACGGCTGAAGCCATGTCCTTTCAACACCTTTGTTATGCAACCAGTATAGAGTTCGAACGAGTTTTCTGACGGTGGCCTGATGCAAATTTTGATTGCGAGTTCAAACAAAGGCAAGCTGCGCGACTTTGCGGCCGCAGCGGCGGTATATGGAATTGCGTTGGAGGGGCTGGCGGATTTTTCAACGATCCCCGAGGCGGTTGAGGATGGGTTGACCTTTGAAGAGAACGCCCGGAAGAAGGCTGAGCACTACAGCCGCTTTGCGGCAGGCGAACTGGTGCTGGCGGACGATTCGGGGCTTGCGGTGGACGCGCTGGGGGGCGCTCCGGGGGTGCATTCGGCTCGCTATGCGGCGCTCGACGATGCTCCCGGAAATAGCGACGACGCGGCTAACAACGCGAGGCTCCTGCGGGAGTTGGAGGGAGTCCCCGAGGCTGAGCGGAGCGCGCGCTTCGTTTGCGTGATCTCCGCTGCGCGTGCGGGACGTGAGGTGGCGCACTTTCGCGGTGAAGCCCTGGGAGTGATGCTTCGCGAGGCGCGAGGAGGGATGGGATTCGGGTACGACCCGCTCTTCTACTTCCCCGCGCTAGCCAAGACCTTTGCGGAACTCACCGCAGGCGAAAAAGCGCTGGTCAGTCACCGAGGCGCAGCGCTACGAAGCTTTCTGGAGTGGGCGCGAAGCCTTCCCGGTCAACCGTAAGCCCACATGGGAAGCTGTATCTGAATTGACTAATCGACCTTCTGTCGCGCCTTTTCCGTCTCGCGGGGAAACATTCTTTCCGGGTTGATTGTCATAAATTTGCCCCGGCTGCGGGCGAGGACTACTCCCTTAGCATCGCGAATCTCAGCGATGTTGTGGAGTGCGCGGCCAAGCACGCGAATGACGCGTCCTTCGGCGACCAGCGGCTTGCCGAGAGGCACGGGGCGGAGGTACTCGACCTCCATACGGCGGGTGAGAGCTACCCTGTTTTTCAGCCGATTAGCCTTCCCCATTGCTTCGTCAAGAATGGTGGCGATGATGCCTCCGTGAGCGTAGCCGGGAGGACCGGTGAAACGGCTACTGAGCTCGAATTCGCAGATAGAACTCTTGTTTTCCGGGCCTACCTTGAACTTCAGTTGCAGACCGGTTGGGTTTTCGGGACCACATCCAAAACAGCCATCGCGCTGCCAGGGGAGCGCGGGCACCTCCTGCTCGGGGGTTTGTTTCTGTCTCATTAATTACGTCTCCGCATCTTTTAAAGCATGTACCACAGTTGGATTCAGAAAAGCACGTTCTCGATTCGTATAGCAGCTTGCAATGGTAAATGTTGATGCACACAAAATATTTTTCGGTAACAAATTCATCTTTTTCGCATCTACAGGTAGATGGCAGGCATTCTCTCCCGTTCCACTGACAAGCCGGTTCCCGGCGGCGGCAGCCGAGGCCCCACTCCTCCCGAAGCATTTGGAGGCGGTGGCGGCGGCGGTGGCCGTGGCGATGGAGACGGAATACACGACTTCCGGCAGCAGCTACAACGATACAGGTTGGGCCTGATGTTTACGACCGCCTCGATCGTAATGCTGTTCATCTCATTCACGACATTGTTTGTGGCGCGGCGCGGCGCAGGCAAGTTCGACCCCTTGACCGGCAACTTCAGGAGCGACTGGATTCCGGTTTCGCTGCCGATGAAAGTTCTTCTGGTCAACACCGCGGTGTTGATCATAAGCAGCCTTTTGGTTGAGATTGCGAGGCGGGCTGCGCGGATGGAAGCTATCGTGGTGCCGATGAGCTCCATTCCCGGGGTGCGCCCGATTCGACAGACTTCACTGCTGTGGGTTTGGGGGACGGCCTTCGCGGGCTTCGTGTTCCTTGCCGGTCAGTCGTTTGCGTGGAGGCAGTTGCATTTACGCGGCGCATTTCTAAATAGCGGGCCAGCCAGCACGTTCTACTTCCTGCTGACGGGCACCCACGCGCTGCATCTGGCTGCGGGACTTGGG
>Ga0364900_10518_pt1 | contig 10579 bp, 5 predicted proteins | sample ExccelJu500002D3_FD_206974 | JGI IMG/M metagenome (GOLD analysis project Ga0364900, IMG submission 206974) | Enriched cells from Trout Bog Lake Hypolimnion, Wisconsin, USA - BchlTB.July09.5000.02.D3 | ecosystem: Environmental > Aquatic > Freshwater > Lake > Hypolimnion/Profundal zone | place: USA...
GTATCATGACAGACGAAATGGACCGCCGAATCATTACACTGCTGAACCAGGATGGACGCGCCGCATACAAGGACATTGCCGCGCGGCTGGATGTGTCCGAAGGCACGATTCGCAACCGCATCAACCGGCTGCTGGACGACGGAAGACTGCGCGTTATGGGCGCGATTGATCCGGATTTGGCGCCATCCAAGCAGTTGGTTTTGCTCGGCATCCGCATCGCTTGCTCAAAGGATTTGTCCAAGAAGGCGGAGGAGATCGCCCGGCTTGACGGCGTACTGGCCCTTCACCTCACCACAGGTCGTTTTGACATGTTGGCTGAACTCTGGCTGGATGCCAAGGTCGGGCTCATTCATTTTCTGGGTCAAACCCTGGCCCAAATCGATGGCATCGTTTCGACGGAAAGTTTCCTGGCCATGAAAAGCTTCAACAAGTGGATTCCGCAATCCGATCTGTAAAACAGCAAGCCCAGCCGTGTGGCATCTGAGCGCCACATGTCGCGCCAAGAATCTCAATCCCTCAGGAGGCCATCATGTCCATACGCATTGGATTCCTGCCGGCAGTTCTCTATCTTCTTGTTTTATCCGCGCGCGCAGAAATCAAGATGACGCCCGACAAGGAACTGTATCCCTACGGCGATGCCATCACGGTTAATCTGACATTCAAAGGACTTGAAAAGAATTGCGACTACACCCTCCTGGCCATTGATGCTTACACACGCGTCTGGGCTGTGGAAAAAGTTTCCGACGCATCCCTTTCCAAGACCCTCAAGCTTCAGGTTCCTCCCATGAAGGGCTTGTCGCTTGTCCTGCAGCGACCGGGAAAGGATGCCAAGGAAGGCAGCATCATGATCGCTGCGACATGCCCCATCATGTTGAACGTGCGCGACGCGAACAATCGGCGCCCGGCCAATTTTTACAACATGATCTGGGGCGGCGGAACCGACACGAAAGAAGCGCACCGTCTGATGCGTAGCATCGGCTTGAATGGCGGCATGTGCTACATGTGGATATCCGGGGAAAAACTGGCGGCTGACGACCTGGACTTCTACCATGAATACCTGTCAGGCGATAAACGCGGCATTCAGGACACGGATTTTCCAACCGCCCGCAACTGGTTCATGCACGACGTGAATGCGCGCGGTTTGTGCATCCGTAGCGACGTGCTGGGGCACGAGGAATGGAAAAAGAAAACCGCCCCCCTGTTCGATCCCAAGCATCAGTTTGATGAGCTGTTTGCCAAATACACTGACGACGTGGTCAAACTACATACGTGGGCCCAGATGCTTCGGGATGCGCCCACGCCGTGGACGCTCAAAGAAACAACCATCCACAGAATCATATTCGACACCTGGCGTCCGAAGTTGGCGGCCCTGAAACCAGGCCAATTCCTGTTTCAGCGGCCTTTCAACTGGTGTGACCCCGATCAAATCACCTGTATTCAGGCCTCCTTTCAGGGTAACGCGGCCAAAGACTGGGCCCATCAACCGCAGGGATTCGCCATTGGCGACGAAATCAGCAACACCTATTTCTCAAACCCGTTTGATTTCGATTATTCCGAAGTTACGTTCAAGCAGTTTCGCGAATGGCTGAAAAAAGAATATCCCTCTCTGGATGCCTTGAACGCCGAATGGGGCACACACTACGCGCAATGGGATGCGGTGATCCCGTATACGATTGATGAAACGCGCATCTTGAACATGCCCGAATACAAAAAACGCATGCTTAAAATGCTTCAAGACGGCGGGCGTTTCGAGATTCCCTGGGAAAGCCGGACTGTTCCCGATCAGCGAAATTATGCCAGTTGGTCCGATTTTCGAACCTTTCAAGACACAGCCTGGGCGGACAGGTTGAGCGAACTGTCCCGCGCCATCCGAAAGATTGATTCCACCACGCCGATCGGCATCGAAGGAGCGCAAGCGCCGGCGGCTTTTGGCGGGTTCGATTACGACAAGCTGATCCATTCGGAAATGAATTGGATCGAACCCTACGACATCAGTTGCTCCAAGGAAATTCTGCGCTCGTTCAACAAAACGTTGCCGGAGGAAAAGCGCTGGTGCATCTCGCGGACACATTTCCCTTATGGCGAATCGGGGAAATACAGTTTTTGGTGGTATCTGTTCATGCGCGACAGTCATAACATCATGTGGCAGATGTATGCGCCCGACGGGTATTTCACCGATCCTCAGAGCCTGCAAATGACCGAAAAAGCGGTCACGATGAGAAAGACGATGCTGGAATCCATCGATGGCATCGGGAAGGCCTTTGCAGAAAGCCAAGAGCCGTTTTATCCCATTGCGATCTACCTTTCCCAGCGCAGTGTGCAAGCCCACTGGATGATTGACTCTGAATTTGACGGATCAACCTGGATTAATCGTTTTGCCAGCACTGAGGCCAAGAACAACTCCCTGAACCTGGACAACATGAGTTGGACCAAGCTTCTGGATGACCTGGGGTATACGTATGATTTTGTCGGCCAGACCGGTTTGCTGGCAGGGGATCTTGAGAAACATGGATACCGCGTCCTGATTCTGCCGAAGACGATTGCGCTCAATGATGAGGAAGCCGCGGCGATTTCAAAGTTCGTAACTGACGGGGGCACGGTTGTTGCCGATACCTCGACCGGAATTCTGGATGGGCATTGCAAAGCCCGTCCGAAATTTAAGGGCGCGCTGGACGACTTGTTTGGGATTCAACGCACAAGTTATGCGCTCACCGAGGGATACAATGACGACGACGTGCCGTCAGACCCCTGTTTCATCTTCGAAGGGGTGAACAGGAATCTGCTGACGTTCAACGATCCCTCTTGTGCATTAGCGAAAGGCTATGTTCCGCAAAAGAATTTTTACGCGCCGGAGGCCGGCTTGCAAGAAGCGGGCGCCAAGGCATTGGCGGCCCAGGGCAGCCAACCGGCCTTGTTCATGCGCGAACACGGCGCTGGACGGACCTTGTATCTGGGCGCCAGTTTGCTGCGTTATTGCGAAGACCGCCTGATCCCTGGACAGACAGTCGCCATTCGCGCCGTTATCGCCAACATGTTGCGCGATCTGGTCAAGCTGGACCCCTGTGGAAGCGGCAGCGTGGGTGGTCAGCACATGGATACACTAAAAATCAGGCCCTACACCTTTGGGGAAAATGCCTGGTTGTATGGTATATGCCAGAATGTAAGTCTGCATCAGGACGAATTGGGTAACGTAACCATGAAGGGGCTGGCGAACGCCACCCCGATCGACATTGATCTCGACTTGGCCAACTCCGGGTATCTGTACGATGCACGTCAGGGAAAATACCTTGGCAATGGGCACACGGCGCGAGTCCATATGATTCCGACCGAGGGCGTGGCGGTCAGCATGCTGCCGTACAAGGTGGACGGCGTGGATTTGAAAGCCGAACCAGTCGAAGGGTCCGGCGGTTTGGTGCGTGTGAATCTAACGGCGCAAATCAAGGGCGTCAGCGGAAAAGCGGCGCGCCATGTGCTGCGCTTCCAAACCTTTGATCCACAAGGCAGACGCGTGCGCTATGACACCGTCCTGACCACATGTGACGTCACCGGAGCAGCACATGCCACGGTCTATCTCTCGCCCAACGATGAAACCGGACGCTGGACATTCAGTGTAGTGGATAGTCACACGGGATTCTCCTCGCCATCGGTGGGCGTGGAAAAGAAAACCGCCACCTGGCGCGACCTTCACACACAGGACGACCCTTATGTCAAAACTCCGGTGATCACCACCCTGCCCGAAAATGAGATGCCGCTCAAACCTGGCCTCTTCATGGCTATGCATACGCCAAAAATCACGGTGGCCGACGGCTCATTGCATGTTCTTGTGCCCATGACCCTGTTGCCGGAATTGGATGAAACGCCCGACGGGACATTGACGGTCTTTGACCAGACGGATTCATCCCTGCCCAGGCAAACATTCAACGTGCATGAGCTTCTCAAGAATGCCACCAATGGTCTGGTGAATGTCCTGATCGTGCGTCCGCTGAACACCGCCCGCGACATGGATGTGCATGCCGTACTGGAATACACTGGCGGAAAACGCGAGGAGAGCCAGGCTGTCAAACTCGGTCTGGCGCCATACGGCACACCACGTTTTGACGCTGCCTTGAGCGACCCGCTGTGGGAAAAAGCAAGCGTGATGGGCAATTTTGTGACGTTTGATGCCGGCAAATCGGCCAGGAATCCCGTGCAAATCAAGATGGCGTACGACAAGCAGTACGTCTATGTCGCCATGGATGTCACGCTGGCCGGCGGGTCCAAAAATCTGGTGGATGCGGATGTCGGGCGCTGTGGCGACTGGTATGCCGCACACCTGGATACGATTGAAATGCGCTTTGGAAAAACACACGCCTCCGAACCTAAATACAATCTCGCCCTTTCATGGAACGGAAACCAGTCCGACAAGGTTTTTGGAAACGATCCATCCATGGCCGGGATTCATTGGGACGGCGTGACTCGGAAGAACGATCACGGATGGACCGGCATGGCCCGCATTCCATTGTCAGCATTGCGCTGCGGCGCGCCGGGTGCCGGGGACATCTGGCTGATGGACTTCACACACAGCGCCTTTTCAACCAACGAGGAAATCACCGAATATGCCCCACAGGGACGCGGCGATTTCAACATCAAGAGTTTTGGACGCGTGATTATGTCCGGCAATCCTGACCCAAGTGTCGGCAAACTGGAGCTTCCGCGCGAGCTTCCAACGATCTCCGTTCCCATGAACGCCAAACCGGATCGCGATGGAAAACTAGGCGATGCGTTCTGGAAACAGATGCCCCCGCTCCAGTTCCATTATCTGGAAGGCCTGCTTCTTGATCCGGAAGATGCAACCGTGGCCCGCCTGGCGGCGGATCAAAACAACCTCTACTTCAAATTTGAAGCGTCCGAGCGCTTCATGCAAAAACTGGTTCTTAAAACAAAGGCCAACAACGATCCCGGCATCTGGAATGACGACATTGTTGAGCTGTTGATCGATCCAGACGGATCAGCCAACCCGAACGCCTATCTGCATGTCATGATCAATGCCGCTGGAATGACATGCGCCCGCGTGGCCAAGGATGATCCCGCCTCGTGGCAACCCGCCTTGAATGTGCGTGTCGCACAAAACGACAATGGGTGGACTGCGGAAGGACGAATCCCCTTCTCTTCCTTCCACTACACGCCGAAACCAGGCAGCACACTGCATCTAAATCTGGTTCGCACCAAACCTGGAAAGGGGAAGAGTTTCTGGGAAGAAACATCGTGGTCGCCCATTTTTGACGCGGACAGCAAGGTCCCGAGTCGTTTTGGAATCGTCACATTCCAATAATACGAACACGATGAAGAGCCCGTCGCGCGGCGTCGGTCATCGCGAAATTGTCAAGGTGGTTGCCGTGCCGGGCTTGATCACGATCTTTTGCGCCGTGACAAGGCCCCATGCATTGGCGACGCCCTCTCCGGAGCCGCCTGTGGAAGTTGACCACTTGAATTTTTCGCCCGGTTTGAGTTTGAACTGCTGACACCGACGCGGCGTAACATCCACGGTCATATCCGCCTGGCACAGGTCATTGGACAGTTTCACGCTCCACGTATTTGATGCGTCCGAAAGATCACTCCATACGAATCCAAGGTTGATGCCGCCTGTCTTCTCGCCATCCTTAAGCTCTTTTTTATCGTCGAGTTCGCCAGTTCCTAGATCATTGTCAATAGAGCTGTGGGCAAATGCCGGATAACTTTTATGAAGGGCGAATTTTTCATCAGGATAGTATTTTCTCACGATTTCCATGGGCTTTGGCCCGTCGGAATGATTTCCGTCGTTCCAGGCAAATGCGAAGCCATGCCCATTGGCTGTCAACGCCTTGACCATATCGACCTGCTCTTTCCAGGTGGCAAAACCATCGTGCCGCCCGATGGACCATCCCAGAAAAGGCAGGTCTTCATGATGTTCCGACACAAACTTGACGGTGTCCATGCGATCCAGATAACAGGTTTTTCCATCATCCATGACCTCATCGCCCTTCAGCGGATAAACCTTGGCGTTGGGAAGCCCGCGCTGACGCATGCGCGGCATTGTGGGATGAAGAGCCGCAAAAATTTCCGGGTGGCGCATGAGCACGCTCATGGAGCCCCATCCACCCATCGATTGACCCGCGCCGGTGACGTGCTCGGTGTCAATGCCATAGGCTTTGATCACCCAGTCGATCATCCATAAAAGCCGACGTTCCGAAAATGGATATGCTCGCTGTTCAGCATGTGAAGCCCACTGGGGCACGCAGGCATAGCCAAACCAAAAGGTTTCCATGGGGGTCGCGTCGTCTTTCAGCCCCTGAACGGCATCAACAGGCGCCAGTTTAAGGCCATTCGGCCCATTGGCTTCCACGGAGAAAACACCGGGTAATCCTTCACGGAATGCCCAGGCGCGCGGGCAGAAGAAATTATAATAATCGCCTGTTTCCCCCCTGGATGCCGGCCCCCTGAATCCTCCACTGGCATGTAAAGAGACCATAAGCGAAGAGCCCTTTTCGCCGCGCCAAACCGGTTTGTGAGAAGCAGGATCTTTACCCTCGCTGACTTTCACAGGCTCAATGGGGCTGGAGATTCATCAACCGGCTGTTGGGTGGCGTTCTTTCCAGGAACAATTGCGCCACACGCGCTTCCGGCGGATTCAGCAACAACAGCATAGTAAGCTTGCCCGGGTTTGTCCGGAGTGATTACAGCAAGGCCATGTCCGGATGGAATCGGCGGTTTTCCTGCTTCAATAACATACCCCGGTATGGCCGGGTTTGAGCGATCAACCGGTTTTCCTGAATTTGAGAAGACGAAGGTGTAAATCTGCCCTGAGTTTTGGGGAATATTCCAAACGCGTTTTTCCGCCTTGGAAAGGGTCGCCGGTGTAATGGTTTCTGTGGAGCGGTAAACGGCGTAGTGAATGTTGCTGCCTGCGTCGCCATCTGACGCATCTTTCCACGTGATGAACGTCTGCCCATGAGCATGTGATGCAACTATTTCGGTCACATCCGAAACGGCTGAAGCATGCAGGGCAAGAAAGAAAATACCGGCAATCGGGCCAAAATACTTGTGCATGAGCATGTCTCCCGCAACACGATTAGATGCAAGCCAGACGAACACCCGTCATTACGATTTCTTCAGGACTCACGGCAGGCACATCGAGCACGCGCGCCGTGCGCCCGGACTTTGCAAGTGTGACTTTTTCACGGTGTTGCGCTCCGTGCAGGAGATAATTCCATTCTCCCTCCAGAACCGCGCCGGGCGAAAGTTCGCCAGCCTCGATCCAGAGCGGGTTGGCGCCAGGCACGAGCCTGGGCTGCGCAAACATGTTGTGCTGGAATCGCACCGTGATATTCATGGCCTGCATGACCAACGTGGGTTGTTCGGCATGCGTGACCATATCCAATCGCAGCCAGAACTCGCGCAACCCCTGCACAGAGGATTGATGCGCCTTCCACTGCGCCTGGCCGTTGCCGGTCACGCCGTAATGCGGTCCATGCGATTTTGTCGGAAGCGACCAGAGGCTCCGGCGGTGATCCGCGCTGAGCGCAAGCCCCCAATAATCGCCGCCACTGCCTGTGACATCATAGTCAATGGTGATTCCAGAAACCAGAAACGGAAGTTTGAAATGCCACCAGACTTCACAGAAGTCATGGCGGTTGGCCGGGCGCACCGTGCCACGCTCAAAAACAGCGAGGCGCGACTCACACGTTGCGCCGGCGCCCTGTAGCAACGGTTTCCATCGCAACGCGCCCGAACCATGCCAACGCACGGGACGACCTTCATTAAGCAATTGCTGCGCGGGCGTCGGCCACAGGTAGTTCTTCCAATACGGGATGTGTTTCGCGTGTTGTTGAAACCCCAGGCGGCTGATCTCGGCGATGTCGCAATGGCTGCCATTGGGAAAAGCCTCCGTATTCGGCTCGCCCAGGGACGGATGCCGTGTAAAGAGCGCTTCGCCCGGCGCTTCCGGCATAAAATTAAACGCAATCTCCATGCCGCGCTGCAATTCCCAATCAAGCGATTGCGAGCGTGGAATCTGGTCAATGATGATCTGGTCCTCCGTGCGGTGACGATGAGCCAGATTCGCGCGGTCCGGATGATGGCCGAGAGGAACCGGATGACCGGGTAATGGATCCTGAACGAGGCGCGGATTAGCCGCCAATTCCGCGCAACTGGCCACTTCGCCGCGCTCATTGAGAAAATACCAACCGCCAAAGGGATCAAATGCGTGCCACTGCTCGATGCCATCATCGCCGCGATACCAGACTTCGTAATAGGTGTGCCCGCAGTTATGGACCACAACACGGCGGGCCTTGAGGCCGGCGGCATTCAGGCATTCGGTCGCAACCCAACCCCAGTACGTACACTCGCCGCCGGCCCAGGATGCCAGGACCAGAAGCGCATCAAAACAATTGGAATAACCACCCGCGCCATCCGGCACAATCGGATTGGGCCCCCGCAACAGGCAGCGCGTCAGCCAGTCATAAAAGGCCAACGCCTTCTGTTTGTCCGTTGTTGCCCCCGCGAGTCGAAAGACATCCTTTGCAAAATCCCCGCACGAACGGTTGCTCGGCCATGCGCCATTTCCAAGCCATACATTGCTTGCTGTCATCAGTTTTCCATTCCACGGATTTGCCCAGGCTTACGCGAAGCCTCGAATCGCCCTATGTGCTTTGCAGCTTCTACTCTTTCGTCGGAGCGGGAGGTTCTGGTTTTTTGGCAGCGACAAAGGGGTCCACCGGAGCTGGAGGATGCCAGGCATTTTCAGGCATCCAGACCGGTTGGCCATTGGACAGAGCCAAGTCCACCATCTGTGGAAGTTTTTCAGTCGCAGGCATCGTGACCGTATAGGTGAATGGAGATTTGGTAATCTTCTGTTCGATGGACTTGATGTCTCCCGTCCATGCCGGGGCTTCGCGGTAACGGTAGGTCAGGCGCAGATCCGAGGCGGCCAGGGAATCCGGATTGCCCACGGCAACTGTCACTTGATTTGCGCCAGGCATCAGATGAGGCGCAGCCATGGCATTATGCGTAAACCAGGTCTGCAGGAGATAATGATTCAAGACAGCCTGTCCCTTCAGGACAAACTTAATCTGATAATCATGATAACCCTTTCCTGAGCTGACCACGACCTTGTCCAGGTTTCCCGTATAAGTCTTGATCCCTTTTTCATTGGCGACCGCAACATCGACCCATTGCTGCCCATTCTGCGAGACAAACAAGGAGACAGAATCATCCGAGCCGGGGCAGGTGGCTGAAAAAAGACACTGGGCTGAGGAAATATAAAAAGGGCACGCTTGTGGAACAATCAGCGTTCCACCGCCGGTCAATCCATTGGAACCTGGATTGACGCCGGTTGCCGAGACAATACCATCTCGAAAGGCATCGGTGGTCAGGTCCGGCGAATAATTGATCAGCCCATTGAAATAATGCCGATAACTCACCGTGGTGTTTGGGCCCAGATGCGGTACGCCGTAGGGCTCCCAGAACTTAAACAGCTCCGGATTGTCATGCCGGTCCTTGGTGCCGCAGGTATGCAACGGGCCCGGTCCATTCTTGGGGCTCCATGATCCAGGAAGCGGCTTCCCGGCCGGCCACCAGCTTCGAATCATGGTCTCACCCTTGCGCAGGGACATTTGCTTGACGGACCAATCCACCTTGAGAGGTTCGTATTCCGTGACTTTGACGTGTTTGGAAAAGAACATGGGGTCATCTCCGCACGGGCACATGCCTGCCGGGCAACGCCCCTCCTTGCTCGCGTCGGCGATCAAGGCCGGATCCTTTTCCAATTCCTCAAACGAAGCCACATAGGGTTTGTCGCCGCGTGTCATGATGTAAAAGTTGCAGAACGTGTCATAGCCATGCCAGCGGCCGTCATAAAACGCCTCATAAAAAGTATGCCCGGGGCCGCTGACCACATGCGCCTTGATCCCTGCCGCCGCGAGCAACCCTTTCATGCAGGTCCCCTGGGAACCGCACAACGTGTTGCCGATCACGTTGACGCAAACCAGGGGATCACGGCTTTCCGTGATGGGCATATAGTGGTACACGCGCTGCCGGAAGAACGTAAACAGGGCAATCGACTTCTGTTCGTCCGTCATGCCGTTTGTCAGCACGCCCTTCAGGATGGTTTCATAACTGGAACAGTCAATGGTGCGGTCGGTGGTCACCCATGGATTTGAAACCGCGGCAGATGCGGACAGGAGAAAACCGGCAACCAGCCACAGAATGATCACTCCACGCGCATGAGTTCTCATGAGTCCTCCTTGAAACATTCAAACCGGCCTTACTTCACCGGAAAGCCATGTGGTACAGATAGGTTAATCATGCCTGAAGCCACAAGGGGGCGTCAATGGTTGTTTGTGAACCACGCGGACGCGATGAAGGATAGAGGAATGGGATCAGACCCGGTCTTCACGACACACGCGCAACGGTCTGCCCTTCCATGAATTGAAAACCGATGCGATGGGCCGTGGAGCCTGCTGGAGGTTGCGGCTTTTGGCAGCGTTCGGCCAGGAGACGAACCGCCGTGCGCCCCATCGCATTAAAGTCGAATCGGCACGCCGTTGGGGAGATACCCGAGTTG
>Ga0364900_10533_pt1 | contig 10306 bp, 5 predicted proteins | sample ExccelJu500002D3_FD_206974 | JGI IMG/M metagenome (GOLD analysis project Ga0364900, IMG submission 206974) | Enriched cells from Trout Bog Lake Hypolimnion, Wisconsin, USA - BchlTB.July09.5000.02.D3 | ecosystem: Environmental > Aquatic > Freshwater > Lake > Hypolimnion/Profundal zone | place: USA...
GATTTATTTACATTTCGTTTTTGCAGTTCAAAATCGTGCGTCATTAATCGACAATAAATGGCAAATAGACTTATATAAATATATGGGTGGAATAATAGCCCAGTATGGTCATAAAGTGTATTCAATTAATGGGATGCCAGACCATGTGCATACATTGATTAGCATGAACCCAAAACAAGCACCATCAGAATTAATGCACGATGTAAAAAGAAGTTCTTCAATGTGGATAAATGATAATCGTTTGGTTATGGGTAAATTTTCGTGGCAAGAAGGTTTTGGAGTGTTTAGTTATGGAAAATCTCAAATACCCGATATTGCAAAGTACATTGAGCAACAAGAAATACATCATAGGAAAAGAACATTTATAGAAGAATATATAGATTTTCTGAAATTATTTGAAATTGAATATGATGAGAAATATATTTATAAGCCTATTTGAGTTTCTATGGATATTAATTCCCTACGGGAAAAAGAAAAAGGGAATATTAGTGATTGATTAAAAGTAAATTTAAAGATGAATCTTTTCCCCGTTAGGGGATACATATCAATAGAAAATCAATATCAGGTGAAATTAATTCCCCGTAGGGGATAAACATTATCAAATTAGCGTAAAATTACAATTTCAAATAAAAAAACTACTTCCGTCGTTTAAATTATTAAAACTACAAATTACTCCTTTATGAAGAAGCTGAATGATATTTTCTTTTCAATGTTCACCAGTGTGATTTTATTGGTTATATTCGGTGCCAGCATCGCTATTGCCACCTTTATTGAAAACAGTTCAGGGACAGAATATGCTCGGCAGGTGGTTTATAATGCCAAATGGTTCGAAGTGTTATTATTCGTTTTAATCATTAATTTACTGGGAAGTGCCGTCCGGTATCAGCTATTCAAGAAGCGTAAATTCAGCGTACTGCTTTTCCATTTGGCATTTATCTGCATCCTCACAGGGGCTGCAGTAACACGTTATTTCGGTTCGGAAGGTGTCATGCATATCCGGCAGGGAGAAACCAGCAATGAGATTTCTTCCGACAAGAATTCTGTCAGGGTGGTGGCAGAATACAAAGGGGAACGGGTTGAAAAGACAAAAGAAGCAAGTTTCTCCGAAACAGGTTCCAATACATTCTCAGAGACATTAGCGATTGGAGGAAAAACAATATCTGTTGAAAACGAACTCTTTATTCCGAATTCAGTAGAAACGATTGCTCCTGATGAACAAGGAGAACCTGCACTCTCACTCTTTGTGATGAACGATCAGAACCAGGGAATGGATTTTATCCTGTTAAAAGGAGAAACCAATCAATTCGGTGATGTCACCTTTGCATTCGAAGACACCACTAGAAAAGCTGACGTTTCATTTTCACTGGTTGGAAATGAACTTTATTTTAAAACAACTTTACCCCTATCGAAAATGAGCATGATGCAAAAGAGCGAATCGTTCATGATGCCCGGTGCAATCGTACCTGCAGAACAAAAGACTATTTATAAAGCGAATAATATCCTCTTTGTGTTGAAAACCTTTTTTCCAAAAGCTAAAAAGAACCTGACACAAGCAACCCAGGATATGGAGAAATCAGGCATTATCCGAAAAGGAAAAGATGGGATCATATTCAAAGTAAGTGACGGAAATTCCACCAAACGAGTGAATGTATTAAGCTCTGCAAATGAAATTTCTCAACCGGGAACCTGCCAGCTAAACCAAGTAAAGGTTTCGGTATCCTATGGTATGTTACAACAAAAACTGCCTTTCGACATAACTTTGAGAGCCTTTCAACTGGACAGGTATCCAGGCTCGAACAGCCCATCATCGTATGCCAGTGAGATTACGGTGATTGATCCTGAAATGAAGAGTGAGCGACCATTCAGAATTTATATGAATAACATCTTAAATTACAGGGGTTACCGGTTTTTTCAATCCTCCTATGACCCTGATGAAAAAGGGACGGTATTGTCGGTTAGCCATGATTATTGGGGTACCCTGATTTCGTACATCGGTTATTTCTTTATGGCCTTCGGAATGATTCTCACCTTATTTAATAAAGACAGCAGGTTCAGGACAGTATTGAGATTGAGCAATGACTTGCAACTCAAGCGTAAAACGTTAATTCTGTTAGCAGGACTGGTTTTATTATCGGGCAGTATGTTTGCTGCCGGAAGTGAAATTCCCAGGCAATCACATATGGATGCCTTAAACAGCCTGTTGATCCAGGATGAAGCTCAGGGACGGATAGAGCCTTTCAATACCTATGCGTCTGATGTAGTCCGAAAAATAACCAAACAAACCACTTATAACCATCAGACTGCCGTGGAGGTATTGCTGGGAATGAGTGCAAACCCTACCAGTTGGCAAAACGAACCCATGATCAAAGTCGCCAATACCCAATTAGCAAAGGAATTAGGTGCCGTTAACGATTATGTATCCTTTAATCAGCTTTTTGATTTTGATAATGGAGGAGCGTACCGATTAAAAGAAAAGATTGATAAAGTGTATCAAAAGGAACAGTCGACCCATACTAAATATGACAAGGAAATAGTAAACGTAGATGAACGGGTCAATATCTGTTATCAGATTTTTAATGGTACTATGTTGGCTCTATTCCCTGTCCCCGGTCATACTAATGGAAAATGGAGTACTTCAGTTGCCCCGGAATCAGCCCAAACAAATCCTCATACCGGAATGGGAGGAATGAACGGAATGCCGTCAGAAGGTGGGATGAATGGAACGGCAGCAACCGGAATGGGAAGTATTGAAGGAAAAACAGTTTGTCCTGTAAGTGGAAAGAGTGGAATGGCATCAAGCGGAATGGGAACCGATGAAGGAAAAACTGTTTGTCCGGTAAGTGGAAAGAGTGGAATGGCTCCGAAAGGAAAGGGAAGCATTGATGGAAACACTCCTCCTCCGGGAATGGGAGGAATGTCGCAGGAGCAACTGAATGCCATTATGGGTAAAAGCCCTGCTGCAGGCTCGATTTCAGATGATTCGCCGGAGATGTTACTTACAAATTACCTGAAGGCAGCTAACGATGCAATGACCTCCGGTAATTGGGAGATGCCCAATGAACAATTAATACGAATCAAGAGCTATCAATTGATGAATGGCGGTACAAACTTACCATCAAAGAGTAAGATTAACCTTGAGATATTTTACAATACAGTAAATATCTTTGGGAGCCTGGCAATCACTTATGCCATCTTAGGGTTCTTATTATTAATGTTGCATCTGGTTAGTATTTTCAAACTCAAATCAGGTTTGGAAAAATACCTGAATTTTGGTATCTATCCTTTTATGCTGGTCTTTATTATCTACACGGCAGGATTAGCCATACGATGGTATATTTCGGACCATGCACCCTGGAGCAACGGGTACGAAACCATGATATTTGTTGGATGGGCCGCCTCACTATCCGGGTTATTGTTTGCCCGCAAATCACCCATCACGTTGGCGGTAACGGGTATTCTATCGGCCATTGCATTATTTGTGGCTGGGATGAGTTGGATGAATCCTGAAATCACCAACCTGGTTCCGGTACTCAAATCATACTGGTTGATTGTGCATGTAGCCATCATCACTTCCAGTTATGGATTCCTGGCCATGGGTGCCCTCCTGGGAATGCTAAATCTGGTTTTAATGATTACACGTTCAAAAAAGAACGCCCTTCGTTTGAAAGACAGCATTCAGGAAATCAGTTATATCATCGAAATGGCTTTAATCATAGGTTTAATCATGTTGTCAATAGGTTGCTTTATTGGTGGAGTATGGGCAAATGAATCCTGGGGCAAGTACTGGGGTTGGGATCCCAAAGAAACCTGGGCATTGGTCAGTATTCTGGTTTATTCTGCCATTCTCCATTTGCGAAATGTGCCGAAAGCGAATAATCAATTTGTATTAAGCAGCCTGGCTCTAATGGGATTCAGTACCATCATGATGACATTCTTCGGAGTAAATTATTATCTCTCGGGGATGCATTCTTATGCGCAAGGAACCCCGCCACCGATTCCTGTTTTTGTGTATTTTATTATTATCGGGGTTATTTCATTGGTCCTGTTGGCCTATAATTCGGAGAAAAGAAATAAATTAAATTAATTTTTTCATAATTGAAACAAGTTATTTATATAATTGTTATATAATTAACCGGCATGCTCTATTTACATAAAATTTATAATTTGATAAAACAGAGGTCTATCAATTGGTTTAAACTTCAAAATGTTACTTTACAAATTAATTTCCTTATATTTGAGATTTGAAATAGACTTTTAATACAGATTCGAATGGAATTACTTCTCAATAGGTACAATTATAAAGCAAAAAAGATTAAATGACTCGATTTATTCATAGATTATCATTAACATTTTATTCTCTCATTGTGTTTATTTCGATAATTGTACTGACTTATATTGGTTTTTCGTATTACAACAAACCGATTGAAGTGCGGTTCTTTGATCCCAATTACAATTTATTAAAACCAAGCGGGGTACTTGGACATGGACTGGGTGTTGTAGGTTCATTCCTGATCGTAATCGGGTTATTTTCCTATATGATCAGAAAGAGGTTTAAGATATTTGCCCGGGTTGGAGTATTGAAATATTGGTTGGAGTTTCATATTTTTTTATGCACGTTAGGTTCCATATTCGTATTGTATCACACGACATTTAAATTTGGAGGCATCGTATCAGTTGGATTCTGGAGTTTGGCAATAGTATGGACAAGTGGAGTCATTGGCCGGTTTATCTATATTCAAATTCCCCATACCATTGAAGGGCGTGAACTAAGTTTACGGGAAGTTTTGGATTACAAAGCACAAATAGGGTTAGAGTTAAAGAATAGATATCAGGTAGACATTACAGATTTAGAATCGGTGAATTATTCCACAACTAAACTAAGTCAATTCTCAGAGAACAGAGAAGTTGAAGAAATAAAGAAAATCAAGAAGTTAGTTCATGCTCAAAAAAAAATAAGCAAACGGATTGAACGATTGGATAAGATGCAAAACCTATTTAAGTACTGGCATGTAGCTCATTTGCCTTTTGCGCTTATCATGTTAATAATAATGGTCATACATATAGCAGTGGTGCTAACGTTTGGTTATAAATGGATTTTATGAAATGCTAAATGATATAATAGAATTTTCGATATATGGATTTGCCTTTTTGCTCATTTTGCTCGTTTTGCTTATCTATATCAAAAAGCAAAAAAGAGAATCGAAAGAGGTTGATAAAAAAATTGAGCAGGCTAAAGAAGATGGCAAGCACGAACCGGTTTCAATATATCCATTTGTTGACCCGAACCGGTGTATAAAAAGTGGCGCCTGTATTGAAGCCTGCCCTGAACATGATGTACTTGGAATTAGAAATGGCAAGGCAACACTTATTAATGCTTCCCATTGCATTGGTCATGGAGCATGTTTTCGGGCATGTCCTGTGGAGGCTATCACTTTATGGATTGGAACTGAAAAAAGAGGGGTCGATTTGCCGGATATAAGCCCGACATTTGAGACCAATGTTGCAGGTATTTATGTTGCGGGTGAATTAGGCGGGATGGGATTGATAAAGAATGCAGTCACGCAAGGGAAAGAGGCTGTTGATAATATTGCTAAAACAATCAAGAAAGACGCTAAGGCAGAATATGATTTAATTGTCGTGGGTGCCGGACCTGCAGGTATTTCAGCCACCCTAACGGCTAAAAAACACAATTTGAAGGTACTGACACTGGAACAAGATACGTTGGGAGGTGCAATTTATAGTTTTCCACGGTCAAAAATAGTCATGACAACTCCTGTGGATTTGCCATTATACGGGAAAGTAAAATTACGTGAAACATCGAAATCCGAATTACTTCATTTGTGGCATGCTGTATTATCAAAGAATAATATTGAAATAAAAGAAAATTCAAAAGTAGAATCTATCGTACCTGAGGGGAACATATTCAAGATTGAAACACTGGCGGGTGATGTTTTCACGACTAAATCTGTATTAATTGCCATTGGTAGAAGAGGGACACCCCGGAAACTGAATGTAAAGGGAGAAGACTCAGAAAAGGTAGCCTACAGGCTCCTGGAACCAGAAGAAATAAAAGGAAAGAGTATATTGGTTGTTGGTGGAGGTGATTCAGCCATCGAATCAGCCTTGTTATTAGCCGATCATAACCAAGTAACTATCTCCTATAGAAACGGTGCTTTTAACAGGATCAAAACAAAAAATGCCGAAAAAATTAATGAGGCAATAAAGAATGGTTTGATAGATGTCAGGTTTAATTCTACCATTATTTCAATTGATACTGATTCTGTGTTGTATAAAATAAATGATTCCGGTGAAATACTGAAATTGAAAAATGATTTGGTATACATATTTGCGGGTGGTGAACTTCCGGTGCAATTCCTTAAGAAGATTGGTATAGATATTACGACCAAATATGGAGAAAAAGTAATGAAACACAGATAGATGAATACATGATTTTTTACTCTAATTTTTCAAATAAATTAATCAATTAACATCAAATATGAGATTAAAAGTATTATTACTTATTCTTGGAATCTTCTTTTTATGTGAGTATCAAGTGAATGCTCAGATATCACCCGGTGACCTGAGCAATGCACATGCTTCTCTGGAAGGGGTTAGTAATTGCACGAAATGTCATGATGTTGGTAACAAAGTCACCAGGGAAAAATGCCTGGCATGTCACCAGATGATTAAAACAAATATATTAGCCAAAAAAGGATATCATGCATCAGCCGAAGTAACCGGAAAAGAATGCGTAGTCTGCCACAATGAGCACCATGGGCGGACATTTCAACTTGTCAGGTTCGATAGAAAAAATTTTATCCATAGCAAAACCGGATTTGAATTAAAAGGGGCTCATGCCCGCCAGGAATGTAACGCCTGTCATAAAGCGGCATTTATTAAAGATCAAAGACTCAAAAAAAAGGCAACAACCTTTATGGGATTAAATCAGGCATGCCTGAATTGCCATGAGGATTATCACAAGGGCAGATTTTCTTCAAAATGCAATACATGCCATAATTTTGAATCTTTTAAAAAGGTTACAGTATTTGATCACAATTTGACAAGATTTCCATTACTTGGTTCGCACAAAACTGTAGCTTGTGATAAATGTCACAAAACTGAAATGATCAACGGGAAGCCGGTACAGAAATTCAAGGGCCTTGCATTCAGTAATTGCACCGCCTGCCACAAAGATGTGCATAACAATAAATTTGGGCAGAATTGCAAGCAATGCCATAACGAAGAATCATTTCATGTCGTCAAAGGAATAAAAACATTCGATCACGATAAGACTAATTTTAAACTTTTAGGGGTACATGCACTTATTTCTTGTAAATTGTGCCATAAAACATCTTTAACAGCGCCTCTCAAACATAATCATTGCTATGATTGCCATGCTGATTATCATAAAGGGGATTTTGCCAAAAACGGGGTTTCACCGGATTGTGACCAATGCCATACGAACGATGGTTTCACTAAAAGTATTTATACCATTGAAAAACATAATTTGACTAAATTTCCGTTGGAAGGGGCACATCTTGCTACACCTTGCATGACATGTCATCAAAAACAAGGAAAGTGGACGTTTAGAAATATGGGACGTAATTGCATTGATTGTCACAAAAATATACACATTGGCTTTATACAGGACAAGTATATTGTGAACAATAATTGTACTGCCTGCCACAATACGACAAGTTGGAAAAATGTTACTTTTGATCATAATAAAACGAATTTCAAACTAGATGGAGAACACGCCAAATTACTTTGCAGTGATTGCCATTTTGCAAAAGATGATAAAGGACTAAGAATACAAAAGTTCAAAGGGCTTTCGGCCGATTGCGCCAGTTGTCATAAAAATAACCATGCCGGTCAATTTGATGTTGATGGTAAAACAGATTGCACGAAATGCCATGATACAACGTCCTGGACCAAAACAAAATTTGATCACAACACCTCCAGGTTTAAGCTGGAAGGAGCTCATGCCCAGGTAAATTGTAATGAATGCCATAAGGAGGTAACAAATGAAAAAGGAAAATACATTCAGTATAAATTCAAAAGCATAGAATGTGCGGTCTGTCATTCATAATCATATTGAATTACTAATTCATATTCTTCCTCAATCAAATTGGTTGTAACAAATTAATTATTACCAAAAATGCGAAGATTAATATTATTCATGTTATCAGCTTTTTATGTTATATAGATATTTGCTAAATCTCCGCATGGTGAAGATTTTAAGATGAATTGTAGTGTATGCCATACAACAGATAACTGGTTAAAAATTAAAACAGATAGTTTTAATCATGACAAGACGAATTTTCCTCTTTCAGGGCAACATAAAACCCTCAAATGTCGGGAATGCCATTTAGATTTAGAATTCAAAAATGCCAAAAGTGAATGTTTTTCTTGCCACAAAGATGTTCATGAGCTTACTTTGGGACGTGATTGTGATCGTTGCCACACAACCTCAAAATGGATTGTAAATAATATCATTCAAATTCATCAACAAAGCCGATTCCCCTTACTTGGAGCACATGCCGGTTTAGACTGTTACCTATGCCACAAATCAGCGTCCCTGCTGAGGTTTGACCCTATGAGATCAGACTGTGTGAATTGTCATTTAAATGATTTTAATAATGCTTCAAATCCTTCCCATATAGCATCGAACTTCTCAAAAGATTGTTCTTTGTGTCATAATGAAAATTCATGGCAATCATCCTCTTTTAATCACAATGCGACTTCATTTCCTTTAACAGGAGCACATTTTGGGTTGGATTGTATTAAATGTCATGCCAATGGTTATAAATCAACTCCAACCACCTGTGTGAGCTGCCATTTGGTAAATTACAACTCCACCACCAATCCAAACCATATTATTGCAAAATTCTCAACAGATTGTCAAACATGCCATAATACAACAGCCTGGGCTCCTTCAAGCTTTAATCATAGTACATCAACCACATTCCCGCTAACCGGTGCACATATCGGTATGGCCTGTATAGCTTGCCATACCAATGGATATGGACCGATTCCAACAACATGTGTAAGTTGTCATTTGGCAACCTATAATGCAACGAACAATCCAAATCATGTTGCTGCAAATTTTCCCACAACCTGTGAAACTTGCCACTCTACCACAGATTGGTTAACTTCAACGTTTAATCACAATACTGCCACTTCATTTCCGTTAACCGGGGCACATATAGGAATTGCCTGCACAGCTTGCCATACAAATGGATATGGACCAATTCCCACAACATGTGTAAGTTGCCATTTGGCAACTTATAATGCGACAACGAATCCGAATCATGCAGGTGCCAAGTTTCCAACTACTTGCGAAACATGCCACTCAACCACTAATTGGACATCCTCAACCTTTAATCACACAGTTTATTTTCCTATTACCAGTGGAAATCATAATGTCAGTTGTTCAACCTGCCATACAAATCCAACAAATTATGCCGCATTTTCATGTGTGACAGCTTCTTGTCATACCACGGCCCATAACCAAAACCAGGGAAGTGCCGGATGTTATTCTTGTCATCCTACGGGCAGAAGTGGAGGTTAACACAAATTATTAACAACATCTATTCATTTAGAACGTTTTAAGATAAATACAAATCACCTGAATTTCAATATGAATCGTTGTTTCTTTTTTCGTACTATTTGGATTATACCTGTTTTTTGCACATCTCCCCACGGAGCCGGATTTAAAATGGAATATGCATTTTGCCATAATACAATTAATTGGGAACAATTGAATACTATCGCATCATATGAAAAACCATTTATTAGTTATTTTACTATTCTTCCTAGGTCTTACAGCCTATGGACAAACCTCTCAGGAGGTGTTAAATGGGAAAATTTCGTTCATTACTACCCTGAATGTATACGTTAAATTCGATAACACCGACGGTATTCAAATCGGTGATACATTGTTTATTGCTCAGGATACAAAATTAATCCCTATTTTAATTGTCAATAATTCATCTACAATTTCCTGTGTTGGCACACCTTTAACCGGCACTAAATTAACTCTTTCTACTCCAATTATTGGAAAGAAGAGAGTTTTAAAAAAGACTCCTCAAAATGACACCCAAAAATTAAAAAGCATAGGTACACCTGGTGATCATAATATTAATACTGCATATTCAGAACAAAAGAATAAAACGAGAGAAAGATTTGATGGAAGACTTTCTATTGCATCATATACGAATATATCAAACTCTTCTACTGCAAATGAACGATTACGTTATAATTTAACGTTGAATGATAATCATATCAATAATTCGGATTTTTCTTT
>Ga0364900_10544_pt1 | contig 10030 bp, 10 predicted proteins | sample ExccelJu500002D3_FD_206974 | JGI IMG/M metagenome (GOLD analysis project Ga0364900, IMG submission 206974) | Enriched cells from Trout Bog Lake Hypolimnion, Wisconsin, USA - BchlTB.July09.5000.02.D3 | ecosystem: Environmental > Aquatic > Freshwater > Lake > Hypolimnion/Profundal zone | place: USA...
TCAGATAACTCGAGCCCTCATGGAGGCTGGCGTTGAGTTTGTTGGGAATCCTGAGGATCGCCCTGGAGTTCGCCTAAGTTTGCCCAAGAAATAAATGTCCCGATGAATTTATCGTCTAAATCTCGACGCTCTGGTGGACCTCGAACCACCCATGGAAGAGAGGTGGCTTCAAAAAATTCCTTGAAGTTGGGTATTTATACAAAACAGGAAATCTTGCCCTTCGAAAGTCAGCAAGAGTTTGATGAACTTAAAGAGCTGTTTATTCAAGACTTTAGACCTAATGGCGTAACTGAGTTTTCATTAGTTCATGAGATGACTGTTCTGGCGTGGAAAAAATTACGCTTAGAAAAAATCGAAAATAACTTTTTGCATGGATTACTTAAAGTTGTGGAAACTCCCGAGGAATTCTATGCGGCTGGCTTTCCTAAGCGAGATCAAATTGATTGGCTTTTAAACGATTTATCTGCCCTTACTCCAGCGTTTATTTCTAAGCACAAAGATGAGTTGGAGTTAGCGAGAAGGATTCGTAAGCCTGAGGTTTTGGCTAAATTTCTAGAAACCGCTCAAGAAAAGCATTTTGAGTTTTACGAGCGACTTAAAGCGGCTATTCGAAATCCACCAAGAAAAGAGGGTGACGGTATTCGTTACATTGTGATCCATAATGGCTTGCCTGGATATCGTGAGGACGCCGAGGAGGTTACTGTTTCGGCGGTTGATAAAATCTTAAGCAGCGTGATTAAGCAATCAGAAGCCGTTTTATATGTTGCTGAGCATTTAGAAAAGTTGACGCAATTAAAAGAGCTTATTCGGGATCGGCGTTTAAAAAATTTCATGGAAACGTCTGGGGTTGTTCGGCCCTATCAGGAGTTATCCCGCTCCTTCTTTAAGGTCTTATCGGAGTTACGCAAGCAACAAGAGTGGCGCTATCAGAAGGGTCCGATTGATGTTGCCATTGAAGCCCCAGCACTACCAACGTCAAGATCTCGTAAAAAGTAGCTTTTACAAAACGGACTCATTCTCAATTGGAGGGGTGAGGAGCGGGGTAAGAGCGCTAATACCTCTTATCGCTCTTCATCTCCAATTTTCTTTTATGGCACTAAACTCAAAAACAGATACTCAAAGAAGATGATCAGGTGCACTACACCTTGCAGCAGGGTGGTTCTACCTATAGCTAAGGTAAGCGCCCCGATAAAGCAGGACAGGTATAGGAGTGTGATGTTCAGATCACTAATACCTAGGCTCAGTGGCAAGTTAAAGTAAATCGCAATAGCGGCCACGGTTGGAATAGTTAGGCCGATACTCGCTAGCGCGGACCCTAGTGCTAAGTTCAAACTGCTTTGTAGTCGATTGGCCTTAGCTGCCCTGATTGCTGCAAAGCCCTCTGGCATGAGCACTAAAAGCGCAATCGCAATACCCACAATCGTTTTAGGTGCGCCAGCGGCTTTAACGCCAGCTTCAATGGCAGGGCTCAGTAATTCAGCTAAGCCCACGACAGCTATTAATGAGAAGAGTAGGAGGGCGCAACTTATAGTGGTTTTCAGCTTGGTGGGTTTTTCAGCGTGTGCATGCTGGTTGGTAACTTGATCTTCTGCTTTAGGCAGATAGTAGTCACGGTGGCTTACTGTTTGGAAAAATAAAAATGCGATATATAAAATAAAAGAAGCAATACCTGCAAAGGCTAATTGACTCTTGGTGAAATCTGGCCCTGGGGTACTGATGGTCACAATGGGCATCACGAGAATGAAGGTGGCCAATGCGGTAAGTACTCCCAGGGAGGAGATCGTGCCTTCATTGCGAAAACTCATCTCGTGATGCTTGATGCCACCCATAAAGATACAAAGTCCAATCACACCATTCACCACAATCATCACCGTGGCAAATACGGCATCACGCGCGATAAACTCTGAGCCTTCATGGCCCGAGAGCATCATTGCAATGATCAGAGAAACTTCAATAATCGTGACGCTAATAGAGAGCACCAAAGTACCAAAAGGCTCACCGGTTTTATGGGCAATTACCTCTGCATGATGAACGGCGGAGAGCACGGCACCAATTAAAATTGCCGCAAGCAGAGCAATAAACCAAGAGTGGGTGAGCAAGTTAGCCATAGTTATTTATTTATAAAAGAGGTAAGTTCGGGTATGGATGCGGGCAGTGGCCGGGGTAAGTGTGAAGCCTGCCGATAGTAGGTAATATAGAGTAATTCCAAATTCAGGCATTAGTAAAAAGTATGCAGGCAATTATTCTATTTGGCCATGGTGCACGTGATGTCCGCTGGCGTGAGCCTTTTGACCGTTTAGCCGCTCTCTGGAAAGCCCAATATCCTGGGGTTTTGGTGCAATTGGCTTTTCTGGAGATGATGCAACCAAGCCTAGAAGAGGCTGTTTCTATTTTAGCTAACTCTGGCGCTTCCAAAATTGTTGTTGTACCAGTATTTTTTGGTCAGGGCGGTCATTTGCGGAATGACTTTCCAGTATTGCTCAATTCCTGTCAGGAAAAATTTCCTGAGGTGGCTTTAAGCACGACGCTTGCTGTTGGCGAGGATGAAGCTGTTTTGCAAGCCATTGTTGATTTCAGCGCCAAGGCTTTGTAAGTCTTCTTTTGCCTTCGCATGAGATTTTTTTTGTAACGCCTCGCCAATCATGATGAGTGCTGGCGACCGACTATCAAACCATTGATCTGCAGCGCCCTTAGCCAGTTCTTCAAGGGTGCTCGACCAGTGGCGCTCTCTGAGTGTGCTTACTGCCTCAAGAATATGTACTGGTGTTTTGCTGGTGTGATTTGAATTTTGCTTGATGAGTTGTTGGGCAATATGGGTAGCATCTTTTCTACCCATGTAGTACACCAAGGTGTCTGCGCTAGGATTGGCAATGGGTTGGCTTGTATCCGCAGTTTTCGTATTGTCTGTTGCTTGCGCAAGCGTTACAAATGCAACGCTGCGAGATATGCCTCTTAGAGTAAGCGATTGTTGTAAGCTTGCTGCTCCTGCTAGTGCTGCGGTAATGCCGGGCACGACTTCTACTTCAATGCCTGCTTTACTCAGTGTTTGCAATTCTTCATCGGCCCTGCCAAATAGCATGGGGTCACCACCTTTGAGGCGCACAATCGTTTGATATTGCTTGGCTGCATCCACCAAACGCTTATTAATAAATTGCTGGGCGGAAGACAATTTACCGCAACGTTTGCCAACCGCTACTTTGACGGCTTGCGGGCAGAGGGCAAGCATCTCCGGCTCAACCAATGCATCATGAAACACAATATCCGCTTGCGCTAGCAACTTGGCGCCACGAACGGTAATCAGATCCGCTGCGCCAGGACCAGCGCCAACGAGATAGACTTTTCCGTAGGTATTGTTATTCATGGGTTTGCTTGTATCGGCTCTATGCTTGCGTTGACTTAGGCTTCTAGCAAGCTACGTTGCAGTAAAGTTCTTTTTTGACGCCAGCTATTTTGAGTCGTTATGCTAAAGAGGTCGAATTGCTTCAAGCCAACTTCTAGATTTTGATCGGGACGCATTTCAAAAGCATCAAAGCCCACACGGGCACCTTGTAGCAACTGATCAATGAGTACATCGCCAATAGCGCGGATTTCTCCTTGCCAGCCAAAGCGGTCTCGCAAGAGTGCGGCAGTGCTAAAGCTTCTACCATCTCTAAAAATGGGGAAGTGCGCTGCGACTACAGGCCATAAAGCTTTGCCAGCCTCGATGATGTCCGCATGCTTGAGGATGTCATCATCCGTTGCAAACCAAACCCCGATTTCACCTTTGTTGGCGCGCTCTATGAGGTCGGCATTTTTGTGGTGCGCGCTGTACTGACTGCGCCACCAATGAAACGGTACCAGAACTTTAGTAAATCCATGCTCTAAATCGGGAATGCTGCCTTCATCGCGCTCACCATCCCATACTTGCCAATCATTAGCTGCCAGGCTGGGCTGGCCATCTTTGGGAAAACGAATAATGTGTTTGTTCATAGCTAGCTCGCAGCGCTTTCTGATTTGACTTCCGCCTTATCTTTTTTCTTGGCGTTCTTATAGGCAGCTTCTTTGAATGGCGTAACGCCGAGTCTGCGATAGGTATCGACAAAAGATTCATCATCGGCGCGATGTTCAACATAAGTGTTGATGACGTTGGTGATCACATCAGGGATTTCATCGGCATAGAAAGAAGGCCCGATGACTTTACCAATCGTAGCATCATTCCCTTGCTCTCCGCCAAGCGTAATTTGATACCACTCTTCACCATCTTTATCGACACCTAAGCGGGATTTGCGCCCCCCCATAATGATGCCCAGCAAAAATAGAACAGCCAATTCGTTGTTATAGGTATTTGGTGAAATATATTGTTCTGAATAAGCGTACAAGCAACCAGCCAAGCCAGCAAAGCCCGCACCAATCACAAACGCAATTACTTTAAAGCGGTATACCGACACCCCCATACAGTCACAAGCTACCGGGCTATCACGCAATGCCTCGAAGGCGCGACCCATCTGAGATTTCACAAAACGATCAATCGCAATTAAAGCCAAGATCATGACACCGGCAACTAACCAAAAGTACTCGGCCTTATCCATGGGGACACCCATGAGCTCTGGCCTAGTCAACTTGATGCCCAAAGGCCCCTCAGTTAACCAAGTCATCTCGTTAATAAGAATTTGAGCAATCGTTCCAAACGCTAAAGTCACCATCGCAAGGTATGGCCCGACTACCTTCAAGGCCGGTAAAGCCAAAATACCGCCGAAGATAGCTGTCACAACAATCGAAGCTGGAATGGTCGCCCAAATTGGCCAGCCCATATGGAAGAACAAAACACCAGCCGTGTAAGAGCCAATACCGAAGAGTCCGGCATGACCAAGAGAGACTTGTCCTACGTAGCCGACCACAATATCCAAACCAAATAACAGAATGGTGTAAATCAGAATCGTTTCAGCCAAGTGAATGTAATACGGATTTTGAATTAATAGCGGCAAACAAAAGAGTGCAACTATCGCAACTAATAGAGGGAGTTGTGCCTTCAATTTCATTATTAAACTTTCTTAATTGCAGATTTACCAAACAGACCTGATGGTTTGTATGCAAGCACGAGCAATAACAAAATCAAACCCGGTACATCTTTGTAACCAGTGGAAATGTAGAAGCCAGTAGCAGTCTCTACGATTCCCAAAATCAAGCCACCAACAATAATGCCGAGGCCACTAGAGAGGCCGCCAATAATAGCAACAGCGAAAGCTTTGAGACCCAAAGCACCGCCCATCGTTGCGCCCGTCAAAGTCAGCGGCGCAATCAAGATGCCTGCAAAGGCTGCAGTCAAAGATGAAAGCGCATATGAAAAGGTAATCACTAAGCTGGTATTGATGCCCATTAAACCTGCTGCGTCACGGTCGTTTGCTGTTGCAACCACTGCCTTGCCGTAAATCGTTTTACGGTTAAAAAACTCTACCAACAACATCATCACAAGCGCACCAATCACCACCAAGATTTCCATTGGCATGATGTTGGCGCCTAAGAAATTGATTGGGTCAGTACTTAAAGGGGATGGGAATGGCAAGGCATCACGTCCCCAGATATTTTCAGCAACGTTCTTAAAGATAATCCCGAGGGCAATGGTGGACATAATCCAACCAAATTCAGATTTGATCTTAATTGCTGGACGAACGCCAATCAACTCCACCAATCCACCCTGCAACATACCAAAGACGCAAACCACGGGAATCATAAGCCAGTAATTCATTCCCAGAGTATCTACACAAGTAAGGCCAACCAAGGCACCCAACATCAAAGCTTCACCCTGTCCGAAGTTCAAGGTGCCAGAAGTGGCAAAGGTAAGCTGAAAGCCGAAAGCAATGACCGCATAGATCATGCCCACCGCTATACCACTCGAAAGGATTTGTGCAAGGATTTCCATTATCTAGACCCGAAAAATACTTAAAATTGTTTAATTAAAGAATGTGCCATTGTAAGCAAAACGCCGCTTTGCAGGCGGCGTTTTGTCATTCTACAGTGCAGAAAGGGCCACAAAGACTCCCATTCATTGCAACAAACTTACTTCTTTTTGCTGCCCTTATTTGCATCCTCAGCATTTAAAAATTCAACACGACCATTTTCCACTACGCCCATCACAACTTCTTTCTCAGTGATAGCCTCATGATCGGCCTGTGTATAAGGCTTGTTATAAGTTGTCACAACACCTTCCAAAGGTGTATTAAAGTTTTGCAATGCACCCAAAATTTTTGGTCCATCCGTGCTACCAGCTTGCTTGATTGCAGCAGCTAATAAGTAAACAGAGTCATAACCTTGAGCGGCGGAAACTGGTGAAGCGATGATGCCGTTCTTCGGCTTAAACTCTTTTAGGTAAGCATCAATAAATGCTTTACGTTTTGGAGTGTTGCCTACTTGAATAAAGGTTTCTGGCATAGTTGCGCCGTTACCATTTTTACCGGCTGTATCAATGAAGCTAGCCATGGACAATGTCCAGCTACCAATCATTGGTTTTTTCCAACCCAATTTAGCCATGCCATTAGCAATTTGCGCTAACTCAGGTCCAATCGCATAAGTCAAAATTACTTCTGCGCCAGCATTCTTAGCTTTGAGCAACTGGGATGTCATATCAACATCACCAAGGTTGAATTTCTCTTCGGCAACAGGAGTAACACCATACTTCTTCAATGCCTTTTCCATATCCTCACGACCCAATTGACCGTAGTTTGTAGAGTCGGCCAAAATCGCTACTTTCTTGAGGCCACGTTTTTCAACGGCCTCTCTAGCAATCATTGGAGCTTGAATATCATCAGCTGCTGATGTACGGAAAACATAGTTCTCTGGTGCGTTCGGGAACTGGTGAGTAATCAAAGTACCAGTAGCAACGTTATTGATCACAGGAATCTTCGCATCCTGGAAAAAACGCTGTGAAGCCAATGCAACACCAGTATTAATGTAGCCAACAACAGCAACAACTTTTTCGTTGTTAATCATCTCTTGGGCAATTTGCACACCGCGCTCATTTTTCGCTTCATCATCGCGTTCAACTAAAACAATCTTGCTGCCATTGATGCCGCCCGCAGCATTGATTTCTTTAGTCGCCAAACGCACGCCATCGCGCATGCTCACGCCCATTGAAGATGAGCCCCCAGTAAATGGACCATCTACACCAACTTTAATGTCGGCAGCATAAGCTCCGGTTGCGAGTAACGCGGAAGCCGCTATTGCAAAAATGTGATGACGAATATTCATAAAGTCTCCATGACTAAAAGTACTATTGAAATAAATTTTTTTATATGGTTACAGCAAACTTGAACAGCTATATTACTGTTAATGCAGAGGCAAAGAAAGCCCTTTCTATTAGGGTTTTACAGTAGTCCTGCAGCAAGAAGGGTCATATTCATAAATGGTTCTTAAGCTGATTGCGAAGGCTTAGCCAAAATAAATTCACCATCAAACCCGTAATGACCAAGCCAGCGGCGAGGATTTTCCAGAGAGGCAAAGGCTCGCTTAAGAAAAAAGCAGATGCCCCCATTCCGAAAATAGGCACCAATAGTGGAGCGGGAGCTACTACGGCAGCAGGATGTTTTGAGAGCAACCAGCCCCAAGCAGCATAGCCAAAAAGGGTATTTCCCCAAGATTGCCAAAGGACGCCAACCCATGCCCCTATTGGCGCTGCGGTCAATGAGGCGCTCATTGATTCCCAGCCCCCTTCAAAAATCAAGGAAATAATTAGCAACGGAGGAACAGCAAAAGCGCTTGCCCAAACCACATACGAGAACATATTGATAGAGCCAGCACTGCGACTAGTTGTATTGGCTATACCCCAAGAAAAGCCTGCCAAAACGACCAAAGCCAAACCTAAAACAGTTGTTGTGGCATCAGTGTGCACTGCAATAATTCCCAAGCCAATCACCGCCACCGCCACGGCCACCGCCTGATAAAGCCTTAGTTTCTCCTTGGCAAAAAACATGGCAAATCCAATCGTAAAAAAGACTTGGGTTTGAATAACCAAGGAAGCCAAGCCCGGGGGAATGTGGCCATTGATGGCGTAATAAAGAACCCCAAACTGACCTACCCCAACCGCCAATCCATACATGCAAAGATTGCCCCAGGACACTTTAGGCCTGGAGACAAAAAAGACGGCAGGCAATAAAGCAAATACATAACGTAGTGCCGCAAACAGAAATGGCGGAAAACTCGCTAATGAAATCTTAATCACTACAAAATTGGTGCCCCACACAGCCACGATCGCCAAAGCTAGCAGCAAGTGACTGAAGGGTAGTTGGTAATGCGGTTCTTTCTTGTGGAAGACTTTATTCACCAGCGAGCAACTCCGCTACACGCTGCGCAATCATCATCGTGGGTGCCGCGGTATTGCCAGAGGTAATGGTTGGCATCGCTGACGCATCCACCACACGCAGATGATGAATCCCCCTCACTCGCAATTGTGAATCCAATACCGCCATTGGGTCATCCGCACGACCCATCTTGCAAGTTCCTACTGGATGGAAAATTGTTGTGCCGATATCACCCGCCGCCTGAATTAACTCCTCATCACTTTGATATTGTTTACCAGGCTTGTATTCGTCCGGCGCATAAGGCTTAAGCGCAGCGCTTTCTACAATTTTGCGAGTTAACCGCAAAGACTCGGCAGCAACCTTACAGTCTTCTTCCGTGGATAAATAATTTGGACTAATAACCGGTGGCGAATCAGGATCAATCGAATTGATATGAACGCTGCCTCGAGATGTGGGACGCAGGTTGCAGACGCTTGCGGTAAACGCATTGAAGGTATGCAAATCTTCACCAAATTTTTCCAACGACAAAGGCTGTACGTGATATTCCACATTGGCGGCTTTCTGATTGGGCGAGCTATAAGCAAACGCACCCAACTGAGACGGCGCCATCGACATTGGACCAGAACGTTTTAATAAATACTCAAGACCAATAATCAACTTGCCAAATAATGAGTGCACTTTGGCGTTAAGTGTTTTGATGCCCTGCACCTTGTAGATCATGCGCAGTTGCAGATGGTCTTGCAGATTTTCACCAACGCCCGGCAGGTCGCTCATCACCGGAATGCCAAACTTTTCCAGATGGGTCGCGGCACCAACACCCGAACGTTCCAGGATCTGCACGCTACCAATAGAGCCCGCTGTTAATAAGACTTCGCCACCCCGATCAATTGCACAGAGTGCTTCAGCAGGAGCGCCATTGCGAAGAAACTCAACGCCGTAACAATTTTTACTAACAGGATCAATCTTGACTTTAGTCACTGTTGCTTCAGTGATTACGGTGAGATTACTGCGCTTCGCAGTATCACGCAAAAACGCTTTGGAGGTATTCAGACGCCAACCCTTGCGCTGACTTACATCAAAGTAACCTACACCAAAGTTATCACCACAGTTAAAGTCATCCGATGCCGGAATGCCAGCCTCTACAGCCGCCTGCCTAAACACATCCATAATGGGCCAGCGCAAGCGTTGCTTTGAAACAGTCCATTCACCACCCTTGCCATGCCATTCATTAGCATCGCCGTGATAGTCCTCGAACTGCTTATAACGCTTGAGTGCATTCTTCCAAGACCAAGATTCATCTCCCGTTGCTTCAACCCAAGAGTCATAGTCGCCGGCTTGACCACGCATATAAATCATGCCATTAATGGACGAAGATCCGCCCATTACCTTGCCACGCGGGTAAATTAACGATCGGCCATTCAGGCCCGCTTCTTTACTTGTTCTAAAACGCCAATCAGCGCGAGGGTTATCAATGCAATATAAATAACCAACAGGTATATGAATCCAAATGTAGTTATCGCTTTTACCCGCCTCAATCAATAAAACCCGTTTATTAGGGTTCTCTGTCAGACGTTTAGCCAACAAACACCCTGCGCTGCCCGCCCCAATAATGATGTAGTCGTAGGTATTATTTTGAGTCATGTCGTTTCAAATAACTACAGAAATTATGGTCTCTATTATTTACTAGAATAAGCAGTTCAGAATAAGCTCATTTTAGAGCACAGTCAGAAAATAATGATTCTGACTCACGATCAAGT
>Ga0364900_10548_pt1 | contig 9880 bp, 7 predicted proteins | sample ExccelJu500002D3_FD_206974 | JGI IMG/M metagenome (GOLD analysis project Ga0364900, IMG submission 206974) | Enriched cells from Trout Bog Lake Hypolimnion, Wisconsin, USA - BchlTB.July09.5000.02.D3 | ecosystem: Environmental > Aquatic > Freshwater > Lake > Hypolimnion/Profundal zone | place: USA...
CGTAGTAGTCCTTGAGCGCGTGCAGGCGCACCCATGGCAGACGGTATTCACCGCTAACCAGATCCTTGTAGAAGGGCTGGTGCATATGCCAAAGAAGCAGGAGTCGAAGTTTACCTTGGGCCATTGAACGTAGGAATCCGAAATCCGTTTAAAGGAAGCACAAACACTAATAAGCAGTGAATAGGATAGCAGCATTCGGATAGCTCCCAGAATGTATTGCCGCCATGCTAGACTCTCGAAAGAACCAGAGATTCGACAAAGGTGTCTTGCCCGGTTGCGCCGTGAAGATCTTCTCGCGTTACATTCTTAACGAAGTTGTCCAGCACGCCGCAATCGGTGTCTCTCTGTTCACCTTCGTGATTTTCATGAGGGACCTCGGGCGGTTGCTTGAGATTGTCGTTCGCGACAGCGCCCCCCTGCCCAGCGTCGCCGAGCTTTTCTTCCTAACCCTTCCCGTAGCCTGTACCATAACCATCCCGATGGGCCTACTGATTGGGATCCTCATTGGCCTTAGTCGCCTCGCCGCGGATAGTGAAGTCACCGCAATGCGTGCCAGCGGACTCGGCGCCTGGATGTTCGTCCGCGTCATAGCCATTTTTGCTGTCTCCACCTGGCTGATCGCGCTGGTCAATAGCGTCTGGATCGCGCCCATGTCGTCCGCCGCGCTCGCAAGGTTGCAGAGCAAACTCAAGAGTTCGCAGGCATCCTTTGAAATTCAGCCGCGAGTCTTTTATGAAGACTTTAAGAACATGGTGCTGTATGTCGAGGATGTTCGTTCAGGCACCAACGCCTCGCAGTGGCGGGGAGTCTTCCTCGCCGATGTATCTGACCCCACTAACCCCAGGATCACGCTGGCGCGCAGCGGCGTCATTATTGCCGAGGGCCCAGACCAGATTCGCATGCACCTGAGCCACGGCTCGCAGCAGGCGGTGCAACCCAACAATCCTCAGCAGTATGAAATTTCCACCTTCGCTCAAACGGATCTTCCAATGGCCCTCCCTGGGCCAGACGCGGCAAAGCAGGAGCTGGTGCCGGTCAGCGAAATGAGTACCGCCGAACTCTGGTATCGGGGCAACCATCCCGAGGTGAACACCGGCAAGCAGCGTAACCCGCAGGACACACCAATCGTCCGCGCCCGTTGGTATCTCGTCGAGTTCCATCGCCGCCTCGCCCTGCCAACCTCTTGCCTGGTCCTCGCACTCGTCGGAATCCCTCTTGGCCTCTCCTCGCGAAAAGGCGGCAAGAGCATGGGCTTCGTGCTCACCATCGGCCTTGTGTTTCTCTACTACTTTGTTTCCTTAACTGGAATCTCGTTAGGACGGAATGGAAAGATTCCTCCATTCGCTGGGGTATGGGCGGCGAATGCCCTGTTCCTTGTTGCCGGACTCGTACTGCTCCATCGCGTCGAGCGCTCAATTATCGATCTTGGATCGGTGCGTGGCGCGTGGGATGCAATCCGCGAGCGCTTTAGTCCCAGGCCGCACGGCGAACTATCGCAGCACCAGGGTGTCGGAGGCGCTGAGCGCGGAGTCGCCGCAGTTCACTACACGCGACGCCAGAGCGTGCGGTATCCGATGCTGCTTGATGAAATGATCCTGCGAGATTTCGCCACGTATCTCGGCATGATCCTGGCCTCGTTTATCCTGCTGACCCTGGTCTTCACGTTCTTTGAGTTGCTCGGCGACATTGTGCGCAATCACGTTTCGCTGCTCGTGGTGGGTCAGTACCTGCTGAACGTAACGCCCTCCATGATTTACATCATGGCGCCGCTCAGCGTGCTGCTGGCGGTTCTTACTACCGTTGGATTACTGCAGAAATCCAACGAACTAACCGCGATGAAGGCCACTGGAACCAGCATCTACCGCGTCATCTTCCCCGTGTTTGTGATCGCAGCCGCAATCAGCATGGGCTTGTTTTTCTTCGACCAGTTCTACATCCCTGCGGCAAACCAGCGCCAGGAGACTCTACGCAACCAGATCAAGGGCAAGCCTGCGCAGACCTATCTGCGCCCTGATCGTAAGTGGATATTCGGCGAGCACAACAACATTTACTACTACGAGTTCTTTGATCCTGACCAGAACACCTTCGCCAACGTCACTGCTTTCCAGTTCGACCCTGTGACCTTCGAACTGATTGGCCGCGTACACGCCGCACGCGCCCACTGGTCCGTGGAATTGAAGAAGTGGATATTCGAGCGTGGATGGGAGCGCAGCTTCCACGGTTCGGCGATCCAGAACTTCCGCGAATTTGACGCGAGTACATTCCCTGCCCTGGTCGAGCATCCCAATTACTTCAAGAAGGAAGTACATCAAAGCTCGGAGATGAACTACCGCGAGTTGCGCTCCTACATCGCCGACCTGCAGCAGAGCGGCTTTGACGTGGTGCGCCTGCGGGTGCAATTACAAAAGAAGTTCTCTTATCCGATCATTACGCTCGTCATGGCCGTCCTCGCCGTCCCCTTTTCGCTCTCCACCGGACGCAAAGGCGCGCTCACCGGAATCGCCGTAGCCCTGGGCGTGGCGATTGCTTACTTCGTAGCCGCCGGACTGTTTGAGGCCATGGGAAATGCAAGCCAGTTGCCTGCCGCCATGGCCGCATGGGCACCAGACCTCATCTTCGGCTTCCTCGGCGGATATCTCCTGCTGAAGGTTCCGACGTAGTAAGAGCTTAATTACCGCGCAAGGCATCCCTGCGACCAGCGCTGCTACAATCGCATCTATATCGCAACGATGTTTTTCAGGTGACCACTATTGCAATCTTCCAAGTTCCGGCCCCTGCTGCCATACATGAAGAAGTACTGGAAGGGTTTCCTGGCCGGAACCATCGCTGTCTTCTGCAATAACGGCATCTGGATTCTCAGCCCGCTGCTCATCAAGCGAATTATCGACGACCTCAACCATGGCGTGACCCACGGCAAATTACTAACCTGGTGCTGGCTTCTGGTAGCGGTCGCCGCCGGCAAAGGGATCTTTCAGTTCCTCACCCGCTGGGTAGTGATTGGAATCTCTCGCGAAATCGAGTTTGACCTCCGCAACGATCTCTTTCGCCATCTTGAATCTCTCGATTTCGGCTTCTACCAGCGTACCCGCACCGGCGACATCATGGCCCGCGCGACCAATGATCTCAATTCCGTGCGCATGTTGCTCGGCCCAGCGATCATGTATTCCGCCAATACGCTGGTATTCACCACGGGCGCACTGATCTTCATGAGCCACATCAGTCCCAAGTTGACCCTCTGGGCTTTCCTCCCTCTGCCCATTGCCAGCATCATCGTGCAGTATTTCGGCTCACGCATTCATGAGCGTTTTGAGCGAATCCAGGCCAAGTTCAGCGATATCAGCGCCCGCGCCCAGGAAAACTTCTCCGGTGCCCGCCTCGTACGCGCCTATGCCCAGGAGGACGCGGAAATCGCCCTCTTCGAGGCCGAGAACATCGACTACATCAACCGTTCCATGCCACTGGCAAGGCTCATGGGAATGTTGTGGCCCACGCTTGAGATGATGCTCGGATTCGCTCTGGTCATCGTGCTCTGGGTCGGCGGTCAGGAAGTGTTGCTCCATCGCATAACGGTCGGCGAATTCGTGGCATTCACCACCTACATGATCCAGCTTACCTGGCCGATCATTGCCCTCGGTTGGGTCATCAACATCTTTCAGCGCGGCACCGCCTCCATGGGACGCATCGATGAAATCCTGCGCCAGAAGCCCACAATTGCCGACGATCCTGCGCTCATTACCGTTCCCCCCGGCACGGTGATTCACGGCGAGATCGAGTTCCGCAATCTTACCTTCGCGTATGACCAGCAATCCAAGCTCACCGCGTCAAAGCTCGGCATTACGGCACTCTCGTCCGAGGTGGAATCGGGCGTAACCGTTCTCCACAACGTGAACCTGAAAGTGCCCGCGGGCACAAGCCTTGCCATCGTTGGCCCCACCGGTTCAGGCAAGTCCACCCTGGTCTCGCTGATCCCTCGCATAGCCGACGCTGCTCCCGGTTCCGTGCTGATCGATGGCCGCCCTATCCGCGAGTATTCGCTCGAAACCCTTCGCCGCCAGATTGGGTATGTCCCTCAGGAAACGTTTCTCTTCAGCGCCACCGTCCGCGAGAACATCGCCTTCGGAATCGAGGAAGCAACCGACGAGCAGGTGCGCGGCGCAGCGGAGATCGCACGCATTGCGCAGGATGTCGAGGCTTTTCCGGAAAAATACGCAACCATGGTTGGCGAGCGCGGACTCACCCTCTCAGGAGGCCAGAAGCAGCGCACCGCCATCGCCCGCGCCGTGATTCGCGAGCCTCGCATCCTCGTGCTTGACGATGCCCTGGCCAGCGTCGATACCCAGACCGAGGAGTACATCCTCAACGGTCTCCGTGAGGTCATGAAGGGCCGCACCACGATCTTCATCTCGCACCGTGTCTCCACCGTGCGCAACGCCGACCGTATCGCAGTTCTCCATCATGGGCAGATCGTCGAGTATGGAACTCACGACGAACTCCTCGCCCTCAACGGTTACTACACCGGCCTGCACGATAAGCAATTGCTGGAAGAGGAATTGGAAACCGCGTAGTCCAATAGCTGAGCCGTCCCGCAGGACGGCTCGTCTTAGCACACGCGATCGGCTTACCGAGCTAGTTTCCGGCGAATGAAACCTGCCGCGCTAATCAGGCCCGTGCCGAACAGAATCAAGCTCGATGGCTCAGGAGTGGCGGCGGTGTAGGTTGCATTCGTGAACTCCACCCTGAGTCCAGCAGGACCAAAAGTGTCATTCTGACCGTTCCCGTTGGCGACTACAAAATCGAGTGTGTTCGTGCCAGTCTGGAACCAGGCCGCATCGTTGATCACAAATTGCGACCAGTACGCGAAGCTATAATTTGACGGGTTGGTGCCGTAGGGAATGGAGGCGCCAATATCGTGACCGTTCAGCAGGATTGCGATACCGGCGTTATCGGTGGACCAAAATCCAGTAATGGACGGGGCCGTGAAACCGCTCGACAAGGTGAACGTGGTTTCGTAGACGTAGTATTGCGGAGGGTTTGAACTCAAATTACTTCCCTGGACCGAGGCCCCCTGATTGGCGGTCGGAGAGATCCATAGAGAGTTAGGTCCATTGTCCATCCACGAGCCACCCCCGACCGGGGTGCCCGGACCAGACACATATGCGGGTCCCACGACTGCGGTAACCGGAGAGCTCTGGCCGGTAGGAACCGCGACCAAGGAATAGTGCAGGTCGGGAGTACCCTGGGACGTGTTGAGCCCCACGCAATTCGCTGTAGTCCCTGTATTGCACAAGCCGATGTTGGCTGCCGTAGCCGAGGCAACGAGCAACGAAAGTATAACTGCAACGAGAACTAGGCTCCGTTTGTTCACCTGTGTCTCCCTTCCAACAATCATCCGCGTTTCGAGCTGGGACAGCTGAACACACAACTCCGTGCTTTAACCTAAATTGGTTGAGCGTATTTACAGAAGCACGCGTAATACCAATCTCAAGGCAAACGCGCACTATTTCACACGCTGAACTCGCGCCTTCTTAAATTATTGATATTAAGTAAGTTAGCTCTGATTCCGGAGTACTGGGGAGCATCGCCATGATCTGATAACCGCAGCACTTAAGTGTCCCGTCCATGGCAGACCGCAACAATTTGCAGTGTTCATCGGAAATGATATTCCGTTCACGCGAGCTACCGCCATTTCAGTTTTAATCTGACTGTGACGTGCGTCCAAGCGGGCGCTCTACCGCACCAGCAGCACTTCCCTGATGTTCTCTTTGCCCAGGAAGAACTTAATTGAATTGTAGTTGTGGAAGAGGTTTTCGATGTGCCGGTTCTGGAAGACGCGCTGCAACTGGAAATGTGGGCCCTGCTGCAACTCCAGAGTCTCTTCGTCCTTGATGTGATAGCGGAAGTATGGCGCCTCCGCTCCGGCATCCTTGGTGTGAAAAAAGGCCAGCAACGCTCCGCGCGGCTTCGTAATCTCGTAGATGCGCTCCACGACCGGTTTTACCAGCGGCTCCGGCAGGTAATCGCAAACATCCCAAAGCAGCACCGCGTCAAACGACTCCGCCTCGTACTGCAGGTCCTCGGCAAGGAAGCGCGCCACATCGACCGTTTTGGTGCCTTCTTCCAGTCCAGGGATAATCAACCGGCTGGCATTGCCCGCCATCAGCACGTCTTCGTTGTACGCCTTGTGCCCAAGACCTGTAATGAAGTTGATGTTGCTGCTGGAGGTCGAACCGAGATCGAGAACCCTCTGCCCATCCGGCCGGAGAATGGCCCTGGTGAACTGATTGAATCCCGTCGAGCGCCGTGGAATACGCGCAGCGCTCTCGTTCAACGAGATTGGTGGCGGCGCACCGCCGCCAAACATATTGCGGAAGAAACCCAAAGGAGACCTTACCAAGCTTGGGAAGTTTGGACCGGCACGCTCACGAGTGCCGGCCCTATGCTTTCATTCTACTTCTTTTCTGCCAGGCTCGATGCACCGGCATGGGGTGTGGCAACCGCTGGGGGATTGAACATCGGCGCCGCGGCGGCGTGGGCGGCCGGACGCGCGGCCTCAACCTTCGCCTCGCTTTTGCGGATATCGATTGAGCCCTTGAAGAACGCTCCGTCTTCAATCACGATGCGCTGCGTTTCGATGTCGCCGTTCAGCACCGCGGATTTCTTCAACTCAACCTTATCGGTACCCGTAACCTTGCCGTCCACCTTGCCATGGACCACTATGTCCTTGGCCTGAACGTTGGCGTGTACCCGGCCATTTGGCCCGATCACAAGGTTATGATTGCGCAGATCGATGTTGCCCTCGACCTCTCCGTCAAGGTACAGATCTTCACTTCCAGAAAGCTCGCCTTTTATGATGACAGACTTGCCGATGTGGGCGACGTCGGCGCGGTAGTTGTCCATTTTTGGAGTCTCCACGGTGCGGGTTGGTTGGTACGAGGTCGGGGCCGGGACCACCGGTGCCGGCTGCTGCGGGTTAGGAGAAGGGGATGGCTTCTCGTCTTCTCTGCGCGATTTCCACATGGGAACACTCCCGTTCAATTCAATTTCGGCGCCACAATCTCCGTGCCGCCCTTTCGCTATCACTAGGAATAGCGCATTCACTCGTTAACTTGACTATAGCGAAACCATACTGCAAGCGGCAACGCCCAATTTACTGACTCTCCATCGATTCTACGCCTATCTCTGCGCCCTATATTGCTGGTCGTCCGTTGGCCCTGAGAATGTCGCGATTCACCCTTGTCGGAGCTTTGCCGGTACGCTGCTTTGCCGATTGCCGCACCGGACTACAACAGTCCCCGCTTCGGCTGCGTCTAAGTCATGAGTGTGGAAGTTTTGGGCCTGCCATGACCAAACCGCAATCCCTGTGCCGACGTTCTCGAACATGTTCTTTGGCCTTGGCATGCGTGCTGGTCGCCCTCTGCCATGCAGCAGCAGCCCAGCAAACTCCTCTCCAGGAGTTGGTGCGCGCGGCAATTCAAAACGAAATCAACGATGACTCCGCGCACTCCAGATTCTTCAGTTGGAAGGAGCGCAAGTACCGCGACAACGTTCCTTTGGTTCAGCGTGTCGTGGATACTCCTGGCGGCGACCTTAGCCGTGTCATTCTCATTAACGACAAGCCTCTCACCCAGGAACAGCGAAACGCAGAGAATGAGCGCATCCGCCGCATGCTCAATCCCACCCTGTGGCGCCGCAAGCAGAAGGAGCAGCGCGAAGACGACGAACGCACCCACAGAATGCTCGTGGCCATCCCCGAAGCCTTTGACTTCGTTTACCTCGACAGTGTTCAGGCTTCCAACGGACACAAACTTATCCACCTACGCTTCACTGCCCGCCCCGGATTCGTTCCACCAACCCGCGAATCAATGGTTTTCACAGGTATGCAGGGCGAAATGCTGATCGATGAAACTGCCCGCCACATCGCAAAAATCGATGGCTCTCTCTTCAAGGATGTGAATTTTGGATGGGGCATTCTCGGCAGGCTTTACAAGGGTGGGCGCTTCGTCGTCGAGCAGAGCGAGGTCACACCCTCGCACTGGGATACCACTCGAATGATCCTCCACTTTGATGGCAAAGCACTACTTTTCAAATCCATCCATATCGATGACAACTCAACTTCGTGGGACTACCAACCCGTGCCCCCCATGTCCGTTGAACAGGCCCTGCAATATCTCGCCCGCAGCGAGACTCCGCAAGACGCAAGGCTCACACATTAGCTAATCAACGCTAGTGCGCCTCCGCAAAATTAGAACATGCGGGATTCGTACTGCCGCCCTACCCCCGGATGGTTTCCTTGCGCACCGTGAGCCGCTCGATTAAGTCCTCTTTGATCGCATACCCGCGCCCCACCCCATCGCTCAGCGCAATCGTTCCCTGCGCAGAAACCGTGACCTCGGGCTCGATTATGTCTTCTTTCCAGAAATTTGCCGAGGCGGAGACGTCTCCGGGCAGAGAGAAGCCGGTCAGGCTGGAAAGCGCCAGGTTATGGGAGCGCCCGATTCCGGTCTCCAGCATTCCCCCGCACCACACCGGAATTTCCGCCGCCAGGGCCACGTCGTGTACCCTGATCGCCTCGCTGAACCCGCCCACTCTCCCTAGCTTCACGTCGAGAATTCGGCAGGCCTTCATTTCTATCGCCGCCATCGCGTGCCGTGCACTGACAATCGATTCGTCCAGGCAAAGACTGGTCTTCAGCTCGTACTGCAGCAGCGAATGCAGATAAATCTCATCGCTCCACATCGGCTGCTCAAACATTAGCAACCGGTACTGATCAAACTGTTTGAGATGCTCCACCTGGGCCAGCGTATAAGATCCGTCAGCGTCGCAGGAGAGCAAAGTCTGGGGAAACTGCGCCCGGATCTTCTCCAGTACTTCCACGTCCCAGCCTGGCTTCACCTTTACGCTGATGCGCTGATATCCAGCCTCAACTTCAGCCGCAAATTTCTCCAACACTTGCTCGTGCGAGTCCTGAATACCAATCGAAATGCCTGTTGCGATTTCCTTGCGCGTACCGCCAACCAGGCTCCACAATGGAAGCCCCTTCGCTTGCGCCTCAGCATCCCAGACCGCGTTCTCCATTGCCGCTTTGGCCATCCGATGCCCACGCACGGCAGACATGTGGAAGGCCGCCCCGCGCCCACTCTGCAGTTCCCTTCCCGCAAACGCCGGAGCCAGGTACCCCCGCAGTGCGTACCACGCCGTGTCGGTCGATTCTTCGGAATAGAAAGGGTGCTCTCCCGCAGTACATTCGCCCCAACCATCCACACCCTCGCAGTGAACGGTGACGAGCAGGATGCGGCGCTCAGTGGTGCGCCCAATGCTGGTCTCGAAACACTGAACCAGCGGCATGCGGATTTCACGCAGAGTAATGGCTTCGATTCTCATTCTGCGTGCAAAGTATCAGAGCCACCTGCCACTGCGCAACTCGGAATCTCAGGCCGCCCTTGAATCCGTCTCCAATTCTTCACGATTCCAATTCGCCAGCCTTGCCGCGGCCTCATAAGTACTCTGCAGAAAATCCAGCAGCATCTGCTCAGGCGACTCCGCAAGGCGAACCTGGTCATACATCAGGATGAATTCCTTCAGTTCGGGATGATAAAACGCGGCCTCCGGACGCACTCGTTGCAGTTCCAGCCCGGCCGGCGCGGGAGCGGCATAGCAGTAATACGCCGCGCCGCCCACGCCAGCCCCACCAGGCCACCAACCGGCGCTGATGACCTCATGCGAATAGGCTTCGCGCGTAATCAGGTCAGCGTCGGGACGCACAGGGGCGCGCCGTCCTGAAAAGCGCGTGCATGCCAGGTCAAAGCTTCCCCAGAAAAACTGTACCGGGCTGTTCTTTCCCGAAAAGCGGGCACGAAATTTCTTGAACACCGCGTCACTG
>Ga0364900_10549_pt1 | contig 9830 bp, 12 predicted proteins | sample ExccelJu500002D3_FD_206974 | JGI IMG/M metagenome (GOLD analysis project Ga0364900, IMG submission 206974) | Enriched cells from Trout Bog Lake Hypolimnion, Wisconsin, USA - BchlTB.July09.5000.02.D3 | ecosystem: Environmental > Aquatic > Freshwater > Lake > Hypolimnion/Profundal zone | place: USA...
GGGCGATTTATGGTAACCGGCAACCGCTGATGGTGGGCGTGTGCAAGTCATTCAGCAAAACCCCGCGCTTCAAAATCGGGCCCGGGCGGCACAAGGAAGTCAATTTGTGGCAACTGCTCGCGGACTTGCCAGAAGGCAATCGCACTATCGCATTCAAAGGCCAGTTCGCTGGCCGCAACACGGCCGTCTGGTATCAACGACTCCGGTTGCGAGCGCAGATGGATTATCCGCTCATGGGCGTCATCAAGGTGGAATTGCCGGTGCTTGGCACGGAAGTGCCACCGAGCGAACTCATTAGCAAGCTCGCCAACGCCCTACTCGCCGAACGCACTGTCACGCCGCACGGGCTGGATCGTCGTTGGCACGCGCATCTTTATCCGGTATTTCAGGCCGAGCGTTGTGTGAAGAACAGTTTTGTCAGCAATGAAATCTTGCGGGCGGGCCTGCGTTGGCCGCCCGCAAAACCCATGAGGTCCAAATGAGCGAAGAAAATAAAATCATCGGCCGCGCGTCGGCTACAGAAAAAGCCCCGAACCAGTCCAACGAGTTTTCCTTCTGGCTTGCGCCAGACGTGCTCGTCAACCCGTTCGACATAGTCGAGGCCGAATCCTATAAGGGCAGCAAGTCCTACGGCTTGGTGATGAATCTCGAACACGCCACCGATGCCAACACGCACCTGTCCAATTACATTTCTAACAATTTCGGCGAGGCAACCGAAGACCCGCAGACGCCGCGCCAGGGCACGACAGTTGCCAGTTGCAACATCATGTCCAACACGGAGGAGATTTATATGCCAGTGCCCAGTGAGGCGCGGATTCGTTTCGCCGACGCGACCGGTATCTTGAAGGCGCTTGGCGCGGACGAGATCAAGGAGGAGAACAAGGTTCCCGCCGGTCTGATTGAAATGAGTAACGGCACCAAGGCTCCATGCTTCCTTGACGCCCGCTATCTGCTCGGCCCGGAAGGCGCACACATGAACATTTCCGGCATCTCTGGTCTGGCGACGAAGACGAGTTATATCATGTTTCTGCTCACGGCTACGATGCAACGCTACGCCGACGCTGACAAGACGGCCGTCATTTTACTCAATGTCAAGCATGACGACCTGCTGCATATCCACGAGCCGAACGAAAAATTGACGCCCAACGATCACGATACCTGGAAAGCCCTCGGCTTGGATGCAAAGCCGTTTCCCACGGATCGCGTTCATTATCTTTTGCCCAACGGCAAACACACAGCCAACACCGGCAAAGCCAACAGCCACTCCACGCCCAACATCCCGTTCGATATCTACGCCTACTCGCTTCTGAATTCCAAGGACAAGCTGGATTTGCTCATGGGCCACGTTTCGGATGCGTGGGACACCATGCGTGCTCTCGTTGGCGAAATCCAGCAGCGGCTTGAATCTCCCGGGAAGGATGCTAATTGGGCCTCGGTAAAAACGTGGCAAAGTTTGCTGGACGGGCCGGGCCTCGTTGATCCCAAGGAAAATAAAACCCGTGGCTTGGGCGAAGTCGCGGCCATCACGGTGAACCGTTTCCGCCGCATCCTACGTCGCATCGTGTCCACGCGGCAGTCTGGCATCTTCGTCGATCAGTTGAGCCGCAACCATTGCGACTTGTCGGAAAAAATTCGCAATATTAAGGGCGGCCATACCTATGTTGTGGACATCTATAATTTGAAGGACGAGGAAAAAACCCTCGTCTTCGGCGACATTCTGCGCACGATTTACAACCTTTACGCAGAAAGCGACGTGGCAGAGGAGGATTTGCCGAAAAAGGTTATCATCTTCGTGGACGAGTTGAACAAGTATGCGCCCGAAGGTTCCAAAGGGTCGCCCATTGTGGAGCAGGTGCTTGAAGTGGCCGAGCGCGGCCGTTCGCTAGGCATCGTGTTATATGGGGCGCAGCAATTTTTGAGCGCCGTTCACGACCGCGTTACCGGCAACTGTTCCACTACGCTGCTTGGCCGCACCAATGCTGCCGAGATGGCCGAGCGCAGCTACCGCTTCCTCAATTCGGACATCAAGGCCGCAGCAACGCGATTGGAGAAGGGCCAGTTAATTCTGAGTCATGCCGTTTTCCGCGAGCCTGTCAAAATTAAGTTTCCGATGGCGGCATACAAACAGCCGTCATAGGCTCAAGCCTCCTTGGTCCACAGCTAATCAACGATGACAATGGCAACGCTGAAGCGACTCGGATAGGTAGATGAGAATCTCTGCGGAGCCTATCCGAGTTTATGAATCACTTCCCTTGTCCAGGTGCGCCTTTCGGATTTGCCGTTGCAGTCCCGCTATAACGCGTTCACGCCAATCCTGAATAAAAGCGATCAATTCATCCACCGGCACGATAAACCGGTTAGGCCCCAAAGGTCCGACGCTTATTCTGTGTTCTTTACCGAAAAACTCGATTGCATCTTGAAGCGCTAAGGCGTTCGTTTCGTCAAAATAGGAATTGCCAAGAATCACTTGGGGAAGTTCATCCGGAAAACACGAAGCGACAACCTCAGACATGTAAACCTCCATGTCTGAAAGCCAAGGATATGAATCAACATCGGGTAGACAACCTAAGAGGCGAAGTTGTAGTATTTCAGGATCTTGTCCTTCTTCTGATATCTCTTCAGCGAGAATTTCCTTAAAGTTGCTAATTCGTTCAATCCAGGGATAAACAGCAAAGTTCTTCATCCCTTTAAGAGCAGCTTCTGTCAAAATCTCAGCTTGATGTTGTGCAGGAAGCAGCCTGAACAATGCTATCAGTCGTTTCTCATCTTGTGATAATTTCATTTCGTGTTTCTTTCGTTACTACAAGGTAGATATTGTCTATTTGGACCACTACTCCTCAAATCAATTCCGGCTCTTCCCATCCTTCTTTGAGATAAGAAATGGCCTGACTGACAATGGCGTCATTCAAGCCCTGCATCTGCTCGTCAGACAGATTCATCCCTTCAAGGCAGGAGGCAATTTTCCAATTTCTGTAGAAATCCTCAATTTTTTCACATGCCTGTTTGAGCGAGCTTGTTTCGAGTTCGAAATTGCATACCGAGATTGTGACCCGCCTCTTTTTCTTCCATGACTCCATTTTGTATACCATTGGCCGGGAGTCCCAATCAAGGTGCTCACAGGCCAGCGATTCGAAATCGATTGCGTTGCTCACATGCTCCTCCGGCAGTTCCTCTAGCGTTTCTGCAATTGGATCGAACAGCAACCGCTGGATATAGGTTTCAAAGGCCACCATCGGCAGCCCTTTAGTATAAGTGCTTCCAGGCAACGCGCGGTGCCTTTCGATTTCACACAGGAATGTGCCGGGACAATCCGGGTGCTCTTCGAATGTGCCCCCACGGTCTTGAAACTTATCGGCTGTTACGCCAAGGTGCTCACCTTTCCCGGCCTCCAAAAAGGCGATGAGCTTTTTCTGCGCTTCGTCTCTGGTGATCATTTGTTTCGATTGCTGGCCATGATATTGAATTCAGAAACCCGCGTCAAATTCACTGACAGCTAAAAAAAGCCCGCCCCGAGTGCGGGCAGGCTTTTTCCGCCCATGCGCGGTTCAGTGCATGGACTGGCACATCTGCTCGATGTGCTCTATGGCGGGAACGGCCTCCCGCTTCGCGTCTCCCGTGCCGCTGGAGAACCAGCATCGGTCGCCCGCAACATCCTGCCATACCACTTTGACCATGCCGTGTTTGGTCCAGACGGTGGCCCGCAGGGGATGTTCCCAGCGGTCCAGGTGGATGGAGCGGATGCGTGCATTCCTGTTCACGACGTAAGGGCCACGCCGGTTTCTGCATCGAACAGGCCATGCAGAGCCTCACCGCGCCGTAGGGCCGTGTGCGGGTTCACGGTTTTGTGGGCCTCTGTGAAGGCGTTGAACAGGCTCCAGGCATTGCGAGGCTCGAACGCTTCATGCTCCGGCTTGCGCCACTGCATGAGCACATCCGGGATCTGGGCGGGTGTGATCGCCGCACAATCCACCGCACGGATGATGATGTCGTGCGCCCGCTTGTTGGTGATCCGCTCCTCCTTGTAGGCCAGGACACGCTGATCCAGATGATGGAACCTGTCTCCAAGCTGACCAACAGCACGGGCTGTCAGGTGCCGGAGGTCACGTTCTGCGAACCGTGTGTGCTTTCTGCTGATCCGCACCTCGCCTGAAAAGCAGAGGTTGTCGCACACGAAGGTTCTCGTGCCAGCCACAAGACCAGCAGGATACGACATATCGTGGCTGTTGCGAATACCAACAATCCAACCGAAATCCGCCTGTCCACGGTTCGGCAATGTGACCGACATCACAGCGAAATATCTGGCCCCTTCGTGGCTGAGTGCGTGTGTCTCCTCAAGGATGGTGAATCCGCTGGTTTCGAGCTGGGTTTCCACCTCGCCCAGGATTGTGCGGTGGCTGAGTGGATACCAGGTTTGCGTGCCCGGTGGTGTCGCTACCGCAAACAACTGCTCGCGGCTGACGATTTCGGCCCCGCAATGAAGAAGCATCCCGCGCGGCGGAGCTTGGACGCGGGGTGCTGGTGGTTCGATGATGTTCATAGGTTTTGAATAACTTGTGAATAACAACAGAGACCGGGAGTCGTTTGCCCCCAGCCTCTGTTTTGTGTCGGTCAGATTTTCATGCCCTGGAGAGAGCGGATTGTCTGGCGGACCTGGTGGATTTCTTTTTCACCGGCTTTCTGATCCCGCACTGCCTGCCGGAGCAGAGTTGTGAGTTCGGTGATGCTGGTGAGGGCTTCGCGAAAAACCACCTTGAAGCCGTCGAGTTTATCGATGGCGACTTCGATGGCCGGTTTGTCCGCTGCCGGGATGACCGGCGTTGTGGAGCGCGGGGCTCCGTTGAGGTAGGGCGTTGTCGCCCCGTGGGTATGTCCGTTGATTGCGGGCATGGGTTTCCTTTCTGGTTGTGGCTCGCTGGGAGCCGGTTGGTTTGTTGGTGAGGGATCTCCGATCCGCAGAGGCATGATGACCATCTGCCTGCCCTCTCTGGTGAAAAGCAGTGCCGACATGGGATCAATCAGGCTGATTCTGGTGAGCCCGTAGTCGAATGCCTTGGTCAGGTAATTGCGGTTGAGCCGGATTTTGATGTCTGCCCCCTTGGCTTTCGCTCCTTCGAGGAGGATGCTGCTTCCTCCGGTGGTGTCCTTCACCGCAACGCTGCCTTTCTCGATGACAAGATCCACGGGGCAGTTGTTGAGGTCTGTCATGGGCAGGCCGTTGACGATTTTGCCGAATTCATGCTCATCCGGCAGGGTGACTGTCGTGCTGTGCTGCCGGTTGTCGGGCACGACCTGTTTCCAGTTGGGGTAGTTGCCCTCGATGGTTTTCAAGGTGAGCGTCCAATCCCCGGCTGCGATGCGAACCAGCGTGTTGCTTTTCTTTTTCTGGCCCGCCAATGCCCACGGCAAATCAGCCAGACCCCGCCACAGCAGAAGTTTGTGGTTGGGGATGATGACCGATTGCGAGAGCGGTAGGGTGAAGCTATTCGCGCTGAACAGGTGGCGGCCGTCTGTGCCGACCATGTTGTGACAGGCCGGGTCGCTGACATCCAGGAGGATGCCGTTGAGGACGTAACGGGTGGCATCTGTTGAACTGCAGCCCATCGTTTCGGTGAGCCTGCGCGGGAATGACTCCGGCAGGGCCACTGTCTTGATTTCGAAGGCCGGTTCCTCGGGAAACTCCTTCAACGCCAGACTTTCAACGTTTTCACTGACACGGCCGGTGCCCAGATCGCAGAAGATTTTGCCTTCTTCGATGTTGAGGATGGTGCGGGTATTGAACCGCTTGGCAATCGACTGGAGGCGATCAAACGGGAGCAGGAAGCTCGCCGCTGTGTCGCATTTTGCTTCGGGCAGCGTGATTCTGGCGAACATGTCCAGGTCGGTGCCCATGATGCTGACTTGTTCCGGTGTTGCATCCACACGAACGCAACGAAGGCATTCAAGGGTGGATTTGTTGCTGACGACTTTCGAGAGGCCCGCGATTGCAGGCTTCAAACTATTGATTGAGATGCTGATCATATATTTTTCTTTCTGTGTTGAAATGGAAACGGCCCGCGAGTTGTGACAAGCAGGCCGTTCCTTGGTTTGGTTGTTGGTTGATTACAAAATCGTCTTTCCTTTGGAGGGCAGACGGTTGACGTATTGACGGATGAATTCCTTCGTGTTGGCTTCGCACCGGAGGAGGAATTCTTCACCGACCCGCGTGAACCGGTGTGTTCGCTTCTCAGCCACCGCCAAGGCAAATTGCTTCACTTTGGATCGGTTGATGAGCTGGGTTTTCATGCCGCCACTTCCTCCGGCTCTTTCCTGAACTTGAGTTGGTCGCGTGTGCATTCAGCGGCGGCGATGTCGTCTCTTGTCCCCAGAAACACCGGCTGAAATAAACTGCCGCTGGCAGCCATCGCGTAGAGGTATCTGACCTCCGCCACATCCCCCACTTGCGGGATGGGTTGATCTGCTGGGATGGTGACGTTGCCAGCCGAGACCAGCCTGCCATTGTCCCACACCGCGATTGCCACACTGCGCTTGGCATTGATCGCGTTCACAATCACCGATGCGGTTTCCACGAACTTGTATTTGAACTGCGTGCCACCGGAGCTTGGACGCCCAGGTGAATACGGTGCCCCGATCTTCTTGAAGACCACTCCTTCTGCGTTGTCCTTGCGGAGCTGGTCATAGGCCCGGCGTTTGGGTTCCTGCGCGCCGACGGTTTCGACCCACTGGATTCCAGTCTGCTGGCCGCTGGCGAGCAGGTTGAGGAGTTTTACCAGCCGTTCACGATACGGGATGGCCCGCAGATCAGTGCCGTCGATCTCCAGAATGTCGAAGACATGGAGGGTGTCCCCCACAGCCTCGCCATCAATCAAGAAGCTTCCGGGCAGGACCATTGCCGACACACGGATGCTTTCGGGGAACCCGCATTCGATGCCTCGCCGGTTGATGCCGGTCACGTCCTCGCCCAGTTTTTGGATGAGCAGGCGTTTGCCGTCGTGCTTGGGCTGGAGGTAGAACCCGCTGTGCTTGAGCAATGGTTCAGGGTCGTCAACGGGGTTGAGCAACTGCGGGCGAATGTCTGTTACTTTCCTGCTGCCGTCGCTGTAGGCCATGCTGTCCTCGCCGGAGGTGTAGCCCTTAGCCATTTTCTCTTTCACGAGCTTGTCGTAGATGCGTTGTGCCTCGTCCGATGTGACGGGGCTGGTTGTTTTGGTGCCTGTGTTCAGCGTGGATCCCCTGCGCCCGTAGGCGAAATTGACCACATACCCACCGTCACGTTCTTCGAGGGAAACCCGGTAAACTTTGTCCGAGCTGCCTTCTTTGAAATAGAGCGTTGTGCTCTCCATAGATTTTGTTCCTTTCGTTGTTGAAATGACAAAGGCCGGGGGCTTTTTTTGCCCCCGGCCTCAGTCTGGTTGATTTTGGGTAGGTAAATTTGTTCCTACCCAGCTATTTTTTCCAATGGTGCCACGCGAATGCGAGTGCCACCGCGAGAACCACAGCCACCCCGAACGGGATGAGGAGTGCGGGAGCTGCCGCCGCCAAGACCAGCAGCGAGAGCACGATAAGCAAAGCCACCAGAACGTAGGGCAGGTATGTCCAACGCATGATGACCGGCTGCTCGACGAATTTGCCGAACACAAACACGAGTGCCGCAAGCACGAGCATCATCCCCAGAAACTCTAACCCGTGGCCAATTGGCTGCGTGTCGATCAACTGGCGAGCCTTCTCCTCCTGACATGCCGCCACCAACAGGGTGCCAGCGATCATGACGGCCATTGCGATTTTCCTGTTCATGCCGCCACCTTCCTTTCCTCTGGAATGACACACTGACCATTCCACGCCTGGCACTCGCCAAAATACTCGCAGGAAAGACAAGTCATGCCCGGTGAAGGCACAAAGTCCCGACGATCCAGACCATCAAGATAACTCTCAATGGCCCGGTAGAGCCGGGTTTCCTGTGATTGCGTGACCGCCCCAAGTGGAAGAATCACGATCTTGGGCGTTTTGAGCTTCACCAGATGATGCAGCTCAAACCCTGTCTCCTTTTCTCCTGTGGCCTCCCGATAAAGAAGACCGTAGCAGGCGAGTTGCAGCCCATTCTGATGGGCCGCATTGCTGGCATTGGGGGTCTTGGCGGTGGTCTTGAAGTCGACGATGCGCCCACCTGGACGCACCAGATCGATAATACCGACCAGCTTTGGGAACCCATGCTGAACGAGGTCCGCTTCCACCATCACTTCCACTCCCTGCGGTTTCTCATCCTTGGGAATGGTTGTTTCGGCAAAGTAGGTTTCCAGCATCGCCCAGGCCGTCTGCTTCTGCTCGTCCTCTTCGTCCTTCCAGTTGATGTCCGCATTGGTCTCCGGATTGCTCCAGAGGGTGCTGAACAATTCCTGGAAGAACTCTGGTGTGCGCTCTTCCCCTCTCCACCGTGCCAGATTCCAGATCTGGAGCACCGAATGAACGGCACTCCCGACGAACAATGCCGGTGTTTTCGCCTTCTGGATTTCGGCGACATACCGGAAGAAGAATTTCAACCGGCATTGGTGGAAGCAATTCAGCCGCGAGGCTGAAACTGTCTTCTTCAGTTCCTCGATGATGGCCTTCACCGCGCACCCCCGTTCTGATGCACTGGAGGGCCATTGCGACGTTTGCCGCCACGGTTCGGCTTCTGGCCGACCCGTTCCAGCATTTCGTCGATCAGGCCGGATGCTTCCAGTTTGTTGAGCTGCTTCACCCCTTTCCCGTCGAAACGGTCTCGGGCGAGAGTCTCGATGTCCGCTTTATCGAGGTTGTTTTCCCCGATGACCTTCAGGATGAGGTCGCGCTGTTTGTCGGAACACAGCCATGCCTCACCGTTGCCGTTGGTGTGGACGTTGCCGTTGGTGCCGTTGCGGTGACCGTTGCGAGATCCCTGCTCGCTGATGCCGTATCCTTCATCGGGAACGAATCCCGTGTGTTGGATCTGGTCATCCACGCTGTTTTGAAGCGTTTCGTAGAGGCAAGCGCTTTCTGCGGCCACCTCGTTGATGTTGCTGATCTCCGTTTCGACGGTGACCGCAAACTGATGACTTGAATACCCCGGCAATCCGAGGCGTTTGCTGTAATTGGCGATAAGTTTGAGTGCCATTTTCTGCTGTTCCTTTCTTTTGGTTTGGGCACGAAAAAAGCCAGAGGCGTTGAACCACTGGCTTTCCTGTGCTGGTTGGTTGGTTTTGGTCAGGATTGACCGTATGTTGGTGTGTCCTCCGCAACTCGCAGGCTCTGGGCCTTGTCCCATGACTCTGACCCACTCAATTGCTGCCGGAGCAGCTCATCGGTGAGTCTGGTCATGGGTATCTGGCGGCGCTGGGCTTCGTGATAAAGCACAGAGACCATGAACCGGGAGATCTGCGGAGAGTAATACCTGGCTTGTGCCATGGAATTCCTCCTTTTTGGTGAAAAATCAGCCGTTCCAGCGAATGCTGGAGGCTGAGTCCTCGTTCAATGTATTATACCAGCTTTTCGCTCAAAATACTGCTCAGTTTAGAATCCCGATGAAATGCCACCTTGCGAATGAAACGATCTGATCTACTTATTTTCTTCTGTGGTTTTAGCGGCGAGCCATATGCCTGCGTCATTGATCATATAGAGCTTTCCGTCTCTAATGACAAGGCGATCAGCTTTGGCACATATTGCAAACAAATGTTCTTGGGCTTTCATTCCTACACTCATCCCATATGGCACGCCGTACCAAAAACCGTACCAAAAACAGACAGCAGCAATTGCAACGATCAATGCTATTCCGACAAGCGCACTTCCAATCCAGACGAAGATCTTCCATTTCGATTTCA
>Ga0364900_10350_pt1 | contig 9731 bp, 8 predicted proteins | sample ExccelJu500002D3_FD_206974 | JGI IMG/M metagenome (GOLD analysis project Ga0364900, IMG submission 206974) | Enriched cells from Trout Bog Lake Hypolimnion, Wisconsin, USA - BchlTB.July09.5000.02.D3 | ecosystem: Environmental > Aquatic > Freshwater > Lake > Hypolimnion/Profundal zone | place: USA...
ATAGAACAGCTTCCAAGCGGTATGTATGTTGTAAAAATGATTGGGGATGATTTTGTCAAGATTGAAAAATTCATAAAAGAGTGATGTGTATGATTAGGTTGGAATGGTAAATAAATATTAAAAAAATGAAAAAAATTTACATTCTTTTGTTTGCGGTGTTTTTATTGAATAATGTGAATGCTCAATCCATTACACTGATACCCAATCCGGAGGCAGGGCAGGGTTTTATTAATGAAGGCATCCCGATAGTTTATAATAATAACTTATATTTTGCTTATACGGATTCATTAGGTACTTATCAATTGGCACAATTCAATGGAATATCCATTTCGCTGATTGCTAATCCACAGGCAGGGCAGGGTTTTGGAGTCAATCCGATAGTTTATAATAACAACTTATATTTTCCATTTGAGAATGCATCAAGTAAGTATCAATTGACACAATACAATGGAACTTCCATTTCGCTGATTGCTAATCCGGATGCAGGGCAGGGTTTTTGGGGTATCCCGATAGTTTATAATAACAACTTATATTTTCAATATGAGAATGCTTCAGGTACTTATCAATTGATACAATACAATGGAACTTCCATTTCGCTAATTGCTAATCCGGATGCAGGGGGGGGTAATGGTGTCTGTGTACCGATAGTTTATAATAATAACTTATATTTTCCATATATGAATTCATCAGGTATTAATCAAATGGCACAATATAATGGCAATTCTATTTCGCTGATTGCTAATCCAGATACTGGATGGGGGTGGTGGAGCTACCCGATAGTTTATAATAATAACTTATATTTTGGATATGAGAATGCATCAAGTATTTATCAATTGGCAAAATACAATGGAACTTCCATTTTGCTGATTGCTAATCCGGATGCTGGGGGGGTTGTTGTTGGCGGTGTACCGATAGCTTATAATAACAACTTATATTTTTCATACAAGAATTCATTAGGTACTTATCAATTGGGAAAATATAATGGGACTTCAATTTCGCTGATTGCTAATCCGGATGCAGGTGGGGGTGTTGCTTTTAATGAAGGCTATCCGATAGTTTATAATAATAACTTATATTTTGATTATAAGGATTCATCAGGCTATTATCAATTGGCACAATATAATGGGGCTTCCATTTCACTGATTGCTAATCCGGATACAGGGTCTTGTTTTTGGGGCTTCCCGATAGTTTATAATAACAAATTAAATTTTCAATATTTAAATACTTCAAATTTTGGTCAATTGGCAGAATTATCAACATCATCAGGAATTGATAAATTATCAATTAATGAATCCAACTTTTCTATTTATCCCAACCCTGCAACAGATAAAATTACCATTTCACTTAATGTAAATTCAGCAGAAGAACCTACTATCAGCATATTAAATATGCCAGGTCAACAAATAATATCTGAAAAATTCAATAGTCAAAATCAGATTCAGTTGGATATAAGCAATCTGGCGAAAGGAATTTATTTTGTGAAAGTTGAAAATGTAAATACAGTTGAAGTAAAAAAAATCATTAAAGAATAATTTTTAAAAATTAGATTTATGAAAAAAATATACTTTTTAATTCTTGCATTATTTACATTAAACATTGCAAATGCACAAAATTGGGAATGGGTCAATCCATTACCAACTGGAAATAATTTAAACTGTATAAAATTTGTTAATTCCGATACAGGTTATGCGGTTGGAGATTATGGAACAATAATAAAAACTACTAATGGGGGTACCACTTGGACTACTCAATCCTCTGGTATTTCAAAAACATTATGGTCTGTTTATTTTACAGATGCCAATACAGGTTATGCGGTTGGTGATGTGGGTACTATTCTTAAAACGACTAATGGTGGAGCCACTTGGGCTGCTCAATTTTCAGGTACTTTTAACAAATTATGTTCTGACTATTTTACAGGTGCCAATACAGGCTATGCAGTAGGTGATTCTGGTACTATTCTAAAAACTACCAATGGAGGCTCCACTTGGGCTAAACAATCTTCGGGCGCTTCAAACTTGTTACAATCAGTTTATTTTACAGATGCAAATACAGGCTATGCGGTCGGAGATGATACTAACAATATAGGAGCAATTCTGAAAACCACTAATGGAGGTGCCACTTGGTCTAATCAATCTTTGGATACTGTTAGTATTTTAAATAAAGTTTATTTCACAGATGCAAATAAAGGGTATGTGTTGGGTTATGATTATAATGGAGAACCAATAATTTGTAAAACAACCAATGGAGGTATTACTTGGACAACTAAATTATCAAGTTTTTCAGGTGATTTATTAAATTCCATTTATTTTATAGATTCTATTACAGGCTATACTGTGGGATTAAATGGCGAAATACTTAAAACTGCCGATGGAGGCAATACTTGGGTACTTCAATCTTCTGGTATGAACTTTCAATTATATTCAGTTTATTTTACTGATACCAATACTGGTTATTTAGTGGGAGAAGGGGGAACTATACTAAAAACCACAAATGGTGGCAATCAATGGGCATCGCTATCTTTAGGTACTACAAATTGGTTAACATCAATTTATTTTACTGATTCCAATACGGGTTATGCTGTTAGTATTGGTGGTATTATAAAAACCATCAATGGTGGTGCCACCTGGACTGCTCAATCTTTGGGTACTTCATACTGGTTAAATTCCGTTTATTTTACAAATGCCAATACAGGTTATGCAGTGGGTGAAGATGGACCAATTATAAAAACCACAAATGGAGGAGCCACTTGGACTGCTCAATCGTCGGGTACTTTAAATAGTTTATATTCTGTTTATTTTACAGATACCAATACTGGTTATGCGGTGGGTGAAGGGGGGACTATCCTTAAAACAAGCAATGGAGGTGTTACTTGGACAGCTCAATCTTCAGGTATTTTATACCCGTTACTTTCAGTTTATTTTACAGATGCCAATACAGGGTACATTGTAGGTTTGAATGGTACAATTCTAAAAACCACTAATGGGGGTAACACTTGGACAGCTCAATCTTCGGGTACGTCAAATCAATTAAATTCTGTTTATTTTACCGATGCCAATACAGGTTATGCAGTTGGTGATGTGGGTACTATTCTTAAAACGACTAATGGGGGGGGCGCTTGGACTCCTCAATCTTCGGATATTTCATACGATTTAAGTTCAGTTTATTTTACCGATGCCAATACAGGTTATGCGGTAGGAGGAGGGGGTATTATCCTTAAAACTACCAATAGGGGTATCACTTGGACTGCTCAATTTTCGGGTACTTTAAACCCGTTACATTCAGTTTATTTTACAGATGCCAATACAGGTTTTACAGTAGGAGAGTATGGAACAATTCTTAAAACAACTGATGGAGGTGGCTTGGGTATTCCTCAAATTACACAAAAAAATAATGAAATAAGTATTTATCCAAATCCTGCAAAAGACAATATCACAATAGAAACATCACAAATAGGGATGAAAGGTATTTTGTCAATACTAAATATCACTGGTCAGGAAATGAAAAAACAAAATATTACAAGTGATAAAACGCAAATTGATATTAGTGATTTCCCAAGTGGGATTTATTTTGTGAAAATACAGACTGATATAGGAATGGATTGTAAGAAATTGGTGATTCAGTAATCTTAATCAGCGATAATAAAACATAGAAAAATGAAAAAAATTTTATTCATCATGTTTTTAATGTTTTCCATATTTGTAAATGGTCAAACATCAGTTTATCATCCTTTCCCTGACAGCAATGCTGTTTGGAATTTTGAGATATTTTTACCTTTCGGTTGTGATTTTTTTGGACAGTCAAATGTTAATTATTCAATCATAATCACAAGCGACACAATTATTAATAGTCAATCTTATCATAAATTAATTATACCGCTTCTATCTTCTTCGAGTTATTGTGTAGGGTCTACTGGTTACCAAGGCGCTATTCGTCAGGATAATTTAAATAAAAAAGTTTTTTATATTCCACAATCAGAAAACCAGGAGCAGTTGTTATACGATTTTAATATGCAAGTTGGCGATACAGTGAAAGGATTACTTGAAATATGCAATGGGTCTCAAAAAGATATAGTTCAATCTATTGATTCAATTTTAATAGGAAATGATTACCGTAAAAAGTGGAATTTTGTTTGTAGCAATGATTATGGTTATTACATTATAGAAGGGTTAGGTTCAACATACGGACTTATTAAGTGTTTACCTGGTTGTTTGACTGACCAGAATAGCATTTCATTAACCTGTTTCCAACAAAATGGAAAATCACTTTATCCTGACACAACAACAAATTGCCAAATTATTACTTCTATAAATAATACTGATAAAATCTTAAATGAAATAACATTATATCCCAACCCAGCCACGGATAAAATCACTATTACACAAAACGGAAATTTAGCAGAAGAATCTATTATCAGCATTTTCAATATGGCAGGTCAGCAAATAATATCTGAACATTTCAATGGTCAAAACCTGATTCAGATGGACGTAAGTAATCTTGCAAAAGGAATTTATTTTGTGAAAATACAGACTAATGCTGGGGTTGAGAGTAAAAAGTTGGTGATTCAGTAATTTTATCCTGCAAAATAAAAGGTAAAACACATAAAATAATAATTATGAAAAAATCAAATTATTTTATTCCGATAACCATAATGATTGTTATAATTTTTATGTCCTCATGTAAAAAAGATAATACGAATGGGAAACCATACAATCCTTTTGCTAAAATTCAAACCATTACTACGAATTATAATGGATTCCCTGAAAGTATTGAAACTTTTCAATATGACTATCTGGGTAGAGTTGTAAAAGACATGATGAATGACAGTAGCTATATAACATATGAATATTCAAATTCAATGATTACGGAAAAACAATTTAGTAATAATAATACATTAACAGCATTAATAGCTTTATCATTAAACTCAAATGGGTATGTAACGTCCGGCACTATAAATTTATACGGAAATAAAAAGAAATCCGGCACAAATAGAATAAAGTTAGGAACAAATTTAATTTCAACATGTAGTGGTAGTTTCAACGCAACTTATGACAATAATGGCTATCTGATTTATGTGGGTTGGATTGAAGAAGACTCAACCAAAACAATTTTTTATAAAGGGACATCAAAATATACAATTTTTAATGAAAATACTATTTCTTTAACCACTTCCGATATTTATACAACAGATTCTTTAATACAAACTGAACAATATACTTTTAAAGATACATCAAATACGATTGGCTTGGAAAATCAGGGTATCTTTTTTTTGGGTAAGCAAAATAAAAATTTAACTTCTACTTACACATTTATTACGAATGATGTAACTAATAATTATACTTCAACTAATAATTATACAGACACCTACGAATATGACAGTAAAGGACGTGTAACAAAACAAACAGAAACAGATAATTCTAATAATACGACTATATCCATCTACACATATTCTAATTAAAATGAAATGAAAAAAATTTACATTCTTTTATTTGCATTATTTCTATTGAATAATGTGAATGCGCAGTGGCAATCAAAGCATCTAATAAAACAAACAGATACGCCTAATGAAAGTGGTGGTGGTGTTATGTCTTTTGCGGTAATTAATAGCAATATTTTTGCAGGGACATTTGGAGCAGGAATATTCTTATCAACCAACAATGGCAGCAGTTGGACAGCGATAAATAACAATTTGCCGTTTAATTTAGTGGTCACTTCATTAGCCACCAGTGGGAATAATCTTTTTGCGGGGACTAATTGGGGAATGTATTTATCAACTGACACAGGTAGCAGTTGGACAGCAATAAGTAACGGTTTAACATATGATGGTACTAATACAATCCAATCAATAGCCATAAGCGGGAATAACATTTTTGCTGGGTCTGAAGCTAATGGTGTGTATTTATCAACCAACAATGGAAGTAGTTGGACTGTAATAAATAGCGGACAACCGAATTATACTTATGTTTCTTCATTAGCAATAAGCGGGAGCAATATTTTTGCTGCGACTGATAAAGGTGTGTATTTATCAACTGACACAGGCAGCAGTTGGACAGCAGTGAGTAACGGTTTAATATTTGACGTTACTAATACAATCCAATCAATAGCCATAAGCGATAGCAACATTTTTGTAGGAACAATGATTGGTGGTATATATTTATCAACCAACAATGGAAGTAGTTGGACTGCGGTGAATGACGGATTCCCTATAGATTCTTCTGGTAATAATCCTGTTGTCTATTCATTAGCTATAATAGGTAATAATCTTTTTGCGGGAACAGATAGTACCATTGGGGGATGGATATGGGAAAGACCATTATCTGAAATGATTGGATTAAATAGCATTGATACTATTTATTCACAAATTATACTTTATCAAGAAATAAAAGATTCAATATTCTTATCGGTAATAGATAGTTGTTTATTTGATTACACACAACCAATAGATACTTTTTATATTGCTTCAGCACAAATTAATAATTCGCAAATGCAATGTAACTGGGTGTTCAAACAGGGAGTTAACACTTATAATGTAGTTTCTGATATTGATGTTGACAAAGTAAGTAATGGTTATAATTTAATTTATCTTACGATTCAATGTAATGAATCTAAAAAGAAAGGGTTACAAACTAATACATTTGTAGCACCATATAATATCACTTTAGTTTCTGTTCAAAATGTTACGCAAAGTCCATTAGATGTTACCATTTATCCCAACCCTACTACCGATAAAATCACCTTTTCACTTAACGGTAATTCAGCAGAAAAGCCTATTATCAGCATCTTCAATGTGGCAGGTCAAAAAATAATGTATGAACAATTCAATGGACAAAACAAAATCGAAATGGATGTGAGCACCCTTGCGAAAGGAATTTATTTTATGAAAATACAGTCCAACGCCGGAATAGTAAGCAAGAAGTTGGTGATTCAATAATCAGATGTATAAATGGTAATAAAATTAAAAAATGTAAAATTTAAAGTATTATTAGGTTTCATTCTATTATTTGAATTTAATATAGTAAAGGGACAAACACAAAATAATGCTTGGAATTCATTTTCAAATATGGAATATAAATTTAAAGTTAATTATCCTACGCCTTTATGTAAAAAAATTTATACAAATAATTGTTTAATGTCAGATAGCCTTTTAAAAATTGGAAGAAAAAATCATATTTTAAATTATGGAGAAGACTTAGTTGTTTATTATGTTGCATTTGAAAGTAAATTTTACCCTGTTTTCTCAATTGTTATTTTTAAAAAACCAGATACCATTGATTTTAAAACATTTTGTACAAAAACAATTCTTTTAGATGGTATATATAAAGAAACAGATATACATATGGAAGATTTTATTTTTTATAAACTTCCAGCAATTAAAGCAACATATGAGAGTAAAATAGAAGTTTCTGGTATAGTTAAAAATGTATTTATACAAAAAAGAGATTTAATATATGAATTTTCTGTATCAAAAAAAACAGACCCTATTTCATATGACTGTTTTTTTGAAGAACTATTTTCAACTTTTCAGATGTGGTAGGCAACACTCTGGCGAAAGGAATTTATTTTGTGAAAATCTTGACCAACGCTGGAAAAGTAAGCAAGAAGTTGGTGATACTGTAATCAAAAATCATCAATTATTCAAAGGTCTTTAAGTTGTTCCAAGACCTTTTTTTGTTTTTATGGCCAATTCCAGAGAAAAATCGGAAAAGGGTGCTTCTCTCCTACTGGATGCAAAAAGAATACTGGAGCACAGTTATACCAATCAATACAGAGCTTGAAGAAATGTTTATAAATTTTAATTTATCTGAATACATTCCAGATTATTATATTTTGAACAGAAAAACAAGGTATCAGGGAGCTGAAATATTATCATCAAACCACGCAAACAATAATTTTAGAAAAATTAGAGAACAACTAGAACTGGACTCAAACTATACTCTCTATTCTTTCCGACATACTTTTGCTATGTATTATGCTTCATACAAAAACAGAAGTTAAAAAATGCATTTACAAGAATATCCTGGTCACGCTACAAAACAATAAACAACGGAATACTTACATCAGCTTAAATTTGAACTCCCTAAAAATGGAAAAATTGATGGTTTTCCAAACTTATAAATTTGTGGAAAAAATTGTGGAAAAAAAATTGCTTATTTCCACATTGATTAAAACGTTAAAAATAAGCAAGTTTTGATGACTTGTGCGGATGAAGGGACTCGAACCCCCACGGCTTACACCACCAGATCCTAAGTCTGGCGCGGCTACCAATTACGCCACATCCGCATTTTTCCTAAAACGGAGTGCAAATATAGTCGAATTTTTAAATAGTTTGAAGTTTAAAGTTTAAAGTTTGCAGGATGAAACTAAACTTATAAATTTGCAGAAATAAAAAAACAGATGTTTGAAAATAGGATTCGGAATATTGTATTCAATATATTTCTTCTCATAACTCAAAACTCATAACTTTAAAAAACCTTGCATTGCATAAATTAATCCCTTGCTCTTCATGACAGGCACTCAAGAAATTCTATGGAACAGCCTTTCCGAATCATTAATAATCACTTTCTGGATTTTTATTTTAATGATAGGGATTGAATTACTTGTGCTGAAATATAAAAGCTCGTCATCATTACTGAAAACAAAAAATAATTTTATATCATACCTGGTTTCTTCTCTTTCAGGGTATATACCTGGTTGCGTTGGAATGTTCGCCATGGACTCATTGTATATGGCTGGACTCCTGAGTTTCGGTGCACTGGCGGCAACCATGATCACTTCCATCGGCGATGAAATCGTTGTACTTTTTTCACTGGTCATCAAAGGAATGATCTCTTTAAAAATTCTCACTATTTTGTTGTCTGTACTTTTTATATTGGGCATAACAGGCGGTTTTCTGGCAGACTGGCTGGTCAAAAAATTTAAAATAAAACAATCCAAAAAATGCAATATTGAAATTCACGAACATGATAAAGCGTTTTCATTGAAACATTTTTTCATGCATCATATTTTTCAACACATCCTCCTGAAACACATCTGGCAGATAGCCATCTGGATATTTGTCACGTTAACCATCATGAATTTTTCACAAGGTTATCTGGTAAACTTCAAACTCGGCGAATTACAAAAATTTTACCTGATCATCATTGCAGGATTGATCGGATTAATACCTATTTCAGGTCCTGGCACCATTTTTTTCATGTTATTTGCTAATGGGTTTATTCCATTCTCGGTATTGCTCACCAATTGCATCGTTCAGGATGGACACGGCATGCTACCCATTCTTGGGTTTTCTTTTAAAGATGCTGTAAAAGTTAAAATATTTAAACTTGCATTCGGTTTGATAATCGGGATTGGCTTGTATTTGTTGAAGATTTAGAATATAATGACCCTTTATTCTTTATCTATTCTTACCTGAATCTTAATGCCATCTTAATTGGAAAAGATTATCAAACTGACCAGCCCGCGATCATTTCATTGACTACTTCGAAATTGTTCATACTATGAATATAAAGAAGATCAACTGTTTGATCCAAAGGTGATCAATGTGATGATCTTTTCCAATATCATATAATCCTTTTTTTCTTATCGAATTCAAAATTAAATGTCCACTTTAGTTGAAACTTACAAAAGCTTTTAGAATTAAAATAAAGCATGCAGTTTTCTACAAAAAAGTTTAGCAACATTAATTGGTGCCAGGACCTGAAATAGGTATTAATCCGATCAATCCTGCAATGATG
>Ga0364900_10559_pt1 | contig 9669 bp, 6 predicted proteins | sample ExccelJu500002D3_FD_206974 | JGI IMG/M metagenome (GOLD analysis project Ga0364900, IMG submission 206974) | Enriched cells from Trout Bog Lake Hypolimnion, Wisconsin, USA - BchlTB.July09.5000.02.D3 | ecosystem: Environmental > Aquatic > Freshwater > Lake > Hypolimnion/Profundal zone | place: USA...
CCAAGGCCGTTGGCGAGCACGTAATGCCCGGACACCTTCCCCCCGGCGCTGATGGTGACGTTGCCCGGCTCCGAGCCGAAAGCGCCGGTGCCGCCGTCGAACACGGCGTTGTCGTAGTCGTTTTGAACCGGAAGGTAACTGGTGACGTTGCCTCCGGCGGTGATGGTAACATTGCCACCAGCGCCAGTGCTGATGCCGCCGAGGCTCGGGGAGACCCTATAGTAAGGCGCCGTGTACTGATCGAAGAGGTATCCACTGACGTTGCCCCCCGTATTGACATCGCCAAACTGGGCGGTCACATCAATGTTTCCGCCATTGCGCGTTCGAATCCCGTTGCTTCCCACGCCCCCAGTATTGCCCCGATAAGGAGGGTCGGGATTGACGATCACCTCGTTGGCGGCCCAGAGTTTGATGTTGCCATTCTCGGTCTGAATATAGGAGTTGCCATTCAGGTAGATCCCATCGCCGGAGGCTGGTTTTGCCAGCAGACCCTTGGGTCCGGCAGACAGATTCACGTCCCAGTTGTTCTCCGCTATAATGGCGGAGCCGTTATTCAACGTGATGTTGTTGCCCGCCGTCAGCGTCAAGGCCGCGGCTCCGCCTGGGTCGGCGAGGGTCCAGACCGTCTTGAGGGTGATGTTGTGGTCGGCCTGAAGGCTGATCTCGTAAAGGCCGGCATTCAAGACCGGGGTCAAGGCGCTCACGTAAGCGCTGTCGAGTGTGAGATCATAAGGATCGAGCAGGAGTTTTCCGCCCAGGAAGCCGCCGGCGGCATGGCCGTCGATGCTGGATTGGGGGGCGCCCAGGGTGGTGGCAGAGATTTCCATCTGGCCGCCGTTGCCGCCTTGCGCTCCGCCGGCGAGGTTGATGGTCGAGGTGGGTTGGTCGGAGAATGTGTTGGCGGACTTGATGGTAACCGTTCCGCCGGGGCTCACGCCCTGGCTGTCGCCTTGCGCGGAGAGGACGGAATGGGCGCCCAGATTAATGGCATCGCTGGCGACCAGCTCAATCACGCCGTTGACTTCGCGCACGGAATTCGCCTGCACCAGCCCGCCCTGGTTCACCACTTGCGCTCGCATGGCAATGGCCCCGGCATCGGCGATCAACCGGCCAGAGTTATCGACCGAGCCTTCGGGGAGAGTGACTGCGGCGCTCAACCCCCGGCCATCCGGGCGCTCGGATACGAGGACCTGTTTGCCGGCGTAAAGCCCGATGCTGCCTTGCGGGGCCGAAATGGTGCCGTGGTTCTCGATGTCATGGGCGATGAGGAAGGCCGAGCCGCCATTCCCGACGTTGATCTGGCCATAGTTGATAATGCTGGCGGTGGGCGGCGGCGCATTGAACTGCCAGGCGCCGCCGCTGGTAAGGTCCGGCACAGGAGTCGGAGCGGTGGTCATGAGCAGGCCATGGGCGTTGAGCACAGCCTGGCCACCGATGAAGAAGCCGGCTTGGTTTTGCAGCACCACGTAGCCGTTGGCGTTGAGGGTGCCGAGGAGTTGAGAGGGATTTGGGTCGTTGATCCGGTTCCAGACCACGGAGGAGGCTGAGGGCTGAAGGAAGGTGGTGGTTTGCCCGACCCCGATATTGAAGCTTTGCCAATTGATGGCGGCACGGTCGGAGGTCTGGACGGTAAACTGCGAACCCTGGGTGCTGAAAGAGGCGTTGCCCTGGCTCACGGTGGGGCCGGCAGGGTTGGCGTGAAGGAAGGGCGCAGGCAGACCCCACGATAGCAGCGCGACGAGGGCCAAACGTGTCCGAGCACAGCGGCGATCCAAAACGGCATTCATATAGTCATACCTGGTATGTGTTACGTTTCAATTGCAGCAGTCAGAATTGTGCGGTCAGGCTGAAGTTAAAGCGTGGCTGACCCGCCGGGATGGCGCCGACGCTGAGCAGCGGCCAGGAGCAGAGCAGACGCGCTTCCCAGGTGGCCCCGATCGAGGCGACCCCGCCGAAACCGGTGCCCCACAGCGCGGTGCGATCCTGGCGGCCGCGCGGATCAAGCAGATAGACCTCACCGTATTCCATAAACACCGAGCCGCGCACTGTCAGCGGATGATTGCGATAGACCAAACCCACGACCTGGGGCGGCGTCTTTTGCTCAACGCCGACCCACCAGCCAGTATCTCCAAATACCTGGCCCTCCTGGTATCCCCGGACACTGTTCACACCGCCGAGCCCAAATTGTTCATTGCTGATTAATGGTTGATCGGTCCATTGGCCTTCCCCATGCAGCGACAACACCCAATTCGTGTGGATCAGGAAGTCGCGAGAGAGGCTGGGGCTGAGAATAACATAGTTACCGGAAGACTTTGAAGAACCGCTTATGCTTTGAAGGTTGCTGGCCGAGCCCGAATACCAGGCGTTGCCGCTGAGACCAAGGCCGAAGGTAGTCAATCCCCGGGAGTCGCGCAGGCTCGCATCGTAGCGGACCGATAACGGAAGGTAGTCCAACGACTGAATCGTAGTCGGCACTGGTGAGTAAATGGTCGAGTAACTGCCGTTTGTGATCACTCGGCCTGGATCGGAAATGGTATCCAGGATTTGACTGGCGAGGGAGAAGGCGTTGGTCTTCAGGCTGGTGAGCTCATATTGCTTGTAGTCGAGGCCCCCGGAAAAGCCGGACTGAAATTCGGCTGAGCTCTTAACGGGGAGGCTCAGTCGGGCTCCCAGGGTGCTGTTGATGGTGATGTCCTGCTGCACGTCCTGCCGGTTCAAGGAATTGCCGTTGGCGTTGAAGAGGTTTTCATTCAACAGGGTCATGACGTCCGTGTCGATGGTGGATCGGCTGGCGTAAAGGTTTAACTCTGGCCGGCCGGACGGAGCTGGCAGGCGGAATTTACGGCTCGCCTCGTCATAGCCGAAATTGTCCGATTGAGCAGCGACGGCCTCCGCGACCGATTCGGGGCTGGCCAACGGCAGCCGATAGAAGCCGCCGTAATTGGCCACCAGGGGCTGGTCGTAGAAGTTCCACGAGTTCCCTTTCTTGTATTCTTGCGGCGAGAAACTGTATTGGAGGCCCACGGAGTGTTCGAGCTGCCAGAGGTTTTGGTAGCTGGCCGAGGTGTTCAGACGCAAGTCCGGCGTGCCGGGGGAGCTTTGGTTGTTGAAATCGACTTTGGCATGCAGCGGCAACCGGTCCTTCACCTGGAGATGCAGGGTGGTGGTGTTTTCCTGGAGACCCGGCTCAAGCTGTGGATAAATCTGCCGGTCCTGGTTGGCGTTGGCCCGATCAAGTTCAGCCTGGAACAGTGCGCCATTGAGGATGATGTTGGTCTTCAGGCTCGGTAACGCCCGCATGACATTGTTGGAACTGAAATAGTGGTTTTGGGCCACGAGGATCTCGGACAAGCGTCCTTGGAAAACGCGGATCTTAACGATGCCATTGGTGAGTTGCTGCGGTGGTATCGTGACATTCACAGTCGGGTAGCCCCGGTTGCGGTATTCCATCTGCAGATCGGACGCGGCTTGCGTAATGTCGGACAGGGTGACATTCGTGCCCGTGCGCTTGGCGAAGATGGACATCAGCGTGTTCGTGGTAAGGAGGGTGTCGCCCCTGATCTCATAGGCGAGCACGTTGAACCGGGGCTCGGCGTTGGTCTTGACGGCCGCCGTGGCGTTCGTGGCGCTAGACGCGGCTGCGAGGATCGCGGCGGCACCTGCCTCGCGGGAACCAAAGCAGGGCTTGCCGGAGATCAAAACCTGGGGAAACGCCCCCTGGTAAACGTGCATGGTGACAATGCCGTTGGTGATTAGGTCCTGAGCAATGGATACGTTCGCCTTCGGGTAGCCGCCTTTCTGGAATTCCCACAGCAAGGCTGAGGCCGCTTGCACCAGCCGTTCCGGGCCGACGTTCGTCCCGGTGTACTTGGAGAGCATGGGGGCCAGCTTGTTGGTAAACACCAACGGGTCGCATTTGACGACGTAGGCTCGGACGTCAAAGTGCGGGGCGGCGTTGGCACCGGCCGCGACCGACGTGTGAACGGCGGCGCAGCCGAGCGCGAGGAGGCAGAGGCACGCCCTGCTGCTGGCCGCCTTTATCAGCGCGGGGAGTCGCCGGCGTCGGGTACGGGGATCAAGCCCATACGCCGGGAAGGAGAACTCGGGCGGTCGCCCGAATTCCTTCTTCCCGTATCGCTGGCGCAACTCGCCTGAACCTGCATCGCAACTGCTCTCGGACATTCAGTAGGCGAAAGGTGCGGGAGTTCTGTTACAAATTGGCGACGGCTATGTGACAACTGGGAAACGAAACCAACGCCAAACTCGCGCACGAGCGCGCGGCACAGGACCTCCCTGAACCGCGGCTCAGAATTGTTTCACAGTTGTAATGTAACCGCCATTTGACCGTAACATCGCCTCTCCAGTATGCCCGGGTTGGGTTCCAATCTGGCGGGCCCTCAGAGAACGGCATGTGAAAGACGCGACTCGCGGCAATCGAAAACCAGACGACTCTTTTGAGCCGCAATTGGTTGTTAACGAGCTGGCCTTGCCGCCCGGAGGCGAATGGTCGCCAAGATTCCCCGGGTGGTTGGTCATTCACGTGAGTGCCGGGGTAGGCTATTGGCTGCACCCGCGTAAAAACTGCGAGCTTCAGCCGGGGGCGGTCGTGCTGCTCTCCGATCGGGTTCAGGGTTGCGTTCGGGCTAGCCAGGTGGGGGAATTGCATCTGCACTTCTTCCGCACGGACCCCGCGAAGCTAACCGGGATGGTGACCATGGCGGACCAGACGCTTTTGCAAAACGCCGCGGGGGACGAGAAACTGTCGCTGCGCCTCCTATCTCCTGGCGCCCAGTTCTCCGACAAGCTCAAAGAACTTGGTTCGGAGCAAACCCGGAATACTTTCCCGACGCGCGTGCAGTTGCTCCAACTCTTTCTCGAAGTCTTTGAAGGCAGGTTTCCACAATCTCAAACAGGTTTAGCCGGTGTCTTTGATGCCAAAGAACGCCTCAGACAGAGGCTCAACCAAACGCCTGTGTCCGATTTGCTCGAACTCAGCTTTTCCGGGCTGGTGAGCCAGACGCGCTGCTCGCCGCGGCACGTGAGTCGCCTGTTTACCGAGTTGGTCGGGGTATCCTTTCGGGAAAAGCAAACCGAGCTCCGTTTGGCGCGAGCCTGCGAACTGCTGGCCACGACGGATTCCAAAGTGGTGGAGGTGGCGCTGGAAAGCGGCTATCAATCCACCAGCCTGTTCAGCGCGATGTTCAAACAGCGCTTTGGCGTCACCCCTGCGAAGTGGCGGGGGCGGCTCGAGGGCCGCGGGAGGAAGCCCGCCAAACAAGTGGTCAGGCGATTGCGGGTCGCGGCGTGACCAGTCGTCCCTAGCCTGGGAAAGTCATAATTGGATTGAACAAAGAAGTGGTGAGAGCGTCAGAAGGCTTGAAATCCCTCAGCCCAATGAAAGCGCCCCCCACCGCTTTTTCTAAGACAGACTGTAAGGAACAACCGCTGCTTTTTTAAGACCTGGGTTCGCGCCAGGGGGTGGCGGATTTTTCCGGTGGCACCCTCTCCAGCGATGGGGGCGCGTTGCTGCTGCGTGAGGTGGAGCGCACCAGCGATCACAGCGCGGCCCAGGGCGTGGTGCCGGCACTGGAAAAGATCGTGGCGGCGATTCGCAAGCGTGGCCGCCAGGCGCGGATCATGGTGCGCGGGGACAGCGGTTTTGGCTGGGAAGAGCTCAGGGCTTGGTGTGAGGGCCAGTTCCAAGTGTATTATTGGCTGGGCTTGGCCAAGAACAGCGTGCTGGTAGAGAAACTGGCCCTGGCGCTGGCCGACGCGCGGGCGCGACGTTGCCGATGCGGAGCGGTCAGCGTGCGGGTGTTCCGGGGGTTTGAATATCGAACGCAAAAGACTTGGAGTCAGGCTCGGCGGGTCATCGGCAAAGCCGAAGTGGCGCAAGCCACCGCCGGGAGTGTGCGCCTGAAGCTCTTGAAAGTAGCGGCGCAAGCGCGCGTGAGCGTGCGCCGGGTATAGGTCCAATTGAGCAGTGCCTATCCGCTAGAGGACCTATTCCGTCCTTGTCACCAGCGGCTAAGGCGATTGGCGTTGCCAAGTGGCTGAAAAAGGAGCGAGCTCAAATATCCCGATCCCATGGCGCACCAAGCGCTCCGGAAACAGTGTCTTCAAAAACGGCCTGAAAACGACGTTTTGCAGGGTTCAAAACCCCCTTGACCATAGCTCCCCTCCTCAATCTGACAATTGCGGCTCCCCGCCCCGATTTTCCCCGCAGGGTCCGCGCAAAACTCGCAACATCACGATGCCCTATAAAACATCCGGGTTAGGCCGGATGTTCTGGGCCTTACAGCGCGAGGATTTGATCCAGCTTTCCTGAGATCTGCTTCAGGCGTTCGGCGGGCTCCTCGCCCTTGGGCGTCCACGCAGGTTCGGCGATGGCCCAACCCTGGTAACCGATGTCGTCCACCGCCTTCATTACTGCCGGCCAGTCGTTGTCGCCTTCCAGGTATTCGACCGCGAAGCCGGCGTGCAGGCCCTTCTCTCCCATCTTCTTCCGGCTGAATTCCTTCATGTGGAGCTTCTGAATGCGCTTCCCGAGGATGCGAATCCACTGCTCCGGCCATCCAAGATAAATGGCATTGCCGACGTCGAACTGCCAGCCCGCGGCCGGGCTGTTGAATTCCTCCATAAAGCGGGCGGCTTCCATCGGGCTCAGCAGGAAATGATTCCAGACATTCTCAAAGGCCAGCTTCAAGCCCAGTTCTTCGGCCAGCGGTATGGCTTTGCGGAGGGCGTCCTGCACGCGCGGGTAAGCATCGGCGTAAGTGACTTCCGCGGTCACCCCGCCGGGCACGACCAGGATGGACGAGGCGCCGTAGCGCTTGGCGTCGCGCAGGGCCTGTTTGATGCCCTCGACCGCTTCGTCGCGTTTCGCGGCATCCGGGTTGGAAAGGCCGCGTGAGTGCTGGCCGCAACTGACGCTGGGAATGACCAACCCCGTGGCATCGCGCGCGCGCAGGACTTGGTCCTGGTCCAGATGGCTGGGAGGTTCGATGCCGTCGAAGCCGGCGGCCTTGGCGGCTTGGAACTTGTCGAGCACCGTCTTGCCCGGCGCCGCCGAATACCAGATGCCTTTCTTCAGGTTGCGTTTCATGGGGGAATCAGGAGGCCAGTATCTTGCCCAGGCGGTCGGCGAGGTCTTTGAGCCCTTCCGGGGTGTCGCCGCCGGGCTGTTCGGTCATCACCCAGCCGCGGTAGCCGACGTCATCGACGGCTTTCATGACGGCGGGCCAGTTGTTGTCGCCTTCGAGCAGCTTCACGTCGAAGCCCTTCCACAGGCCCTCGCTGTCGCGCTTCTTGAGGCTGAATTCCTTGATGTGGAGCTTCTGGATGCGCGGACCGAGAATACGAATCCACTGTTCGGGCCAGCCGTAGTTGAGAATGTTGCCCACATCGAAGTGCCAGCCAACGGCGGGACTCTTGAATTCGTCCACGTAACGAGCAGCTTCGAGCGGGCTGAGCAGGAAGTGGTTCCAGACATTCTCGCAGGCGATCTTGACGCCGAGTTCTTCGGCCAGGGGAATGGCCTTGCGGATTTCCGCCTGCGAACGTGTGTAGGCGTCGTTGTAAGCGACTTCCTTGTTCACCACTGCGGGCACGAGCAACACCGAGGAAGCGCCATAGCGCTTGGCGTCGCGCAGCGTCTGCTTGAGCGCTTCGAGGCCCTCCGCGCGGACCTTCGGGTCCGGGTGCGATAGCGGCTTGCCCCAATGGTCACGCCCGCAGACGCTGGGAATGGTCAGGCCCGTGGCATCGCGCGCACGCAGCACTTCGTCCTGGTCCATGTGGCTCATCATCTCGGTGCCCTCGAAACCGGCTTCCTTGATGGCCTTCATCTTTTCGAGCACGGAGCCTTTGACGCCCACCGTGGCCCACATGATGCCCTTCTTGATGGCGCGCTTCGGAGCGGCGACTGCGGGTGTCTTCTCCTCAGCGGCAAACGCGCCAGGGGCGAGGGCTGCCAGCGCAAACGCGCCGGCACTGGTTTTCAGGAACTCACGACGATGCATAAGATAATGCGAATAGAACGGATGCGGGTTACACGAGTTTGGTCACGCCCGGCATGGCCACCGGCGGAAAGTCCAGCTTCAGCTTCCAGTCGAGCTGGTCGGGCACCAGTTTCTCCTGCGAGTTCATGGCCTGTTCCCAGGTGACTTCCTGGCCGGTGTAGGCCGCCATGCGCCCCATGATCCCCATCAGCGAGCTGTGCGCCATCCACTCGCCATCGTTGATCGGCTTGCCGCTGCGGATGCTGGCGAACAATTCGTTGTGCTCGAGCTGATACATGTCGGCCTTCGGCCCCTTGTAGCGCCAATTCTCTTTGGCTTTGATGTACGGCGCCGACCACCCCTGAATCTTGCCAAACCCGGCAGAGCCCATGAGATAATCAGAATTGTCCGTGTGCGTGTTGCCTACCTGCCGCTGCCCTACGAACGCGCGCACGTCGTCGGGGAATTCGTAGACCACGAACATGTGATCGAAGATATTGCCCTGGTTGTTCGGGGTTTGGCGTCCGCCGACGGCGACGGCTTTGATCGGATTCTGATCCTTGAGAGCCCAGGCCACTTTATCCACGCTGTGGCAGGCTTGCTCCACGTAGCCATCGCCCGAGAGCCAGGTGAAGTTGTACCAATTGCGCATCTGCCACTCCAGATCACCCATTCCGGCGGGGCGCTCGCTCGCGGCGGGCATCGGCTTGACCTGACCGGCATAGTAGGTGGCATAGATTGCGCGAATGTCCCCCATGGCGCCATCGTGAACCCGCTTGTAAAACTCCCGGCGCGCCGTCTCATAACGCCAGCAAAAGCCCGCCACCAGAGAAAGGTTCTTCTCTTTGGCGGCCTTGACGGAATCAAGCACCGAGCGAATGCCCGGTGCGTCCGTTGCGACCGGCTTCTCGCAGAAGATGTGTTTGCCGGCATCGACGGCCGCCTTGAGGTGCAGGGGGCGGAAGCCCGGCGGCGTGGCCAGCAGCACGACGTCCACGCCGCTGGCAATGACCTTCTGGTAGGCGTCCAGGCCCACGAAGCATTTCTCGGGAGTGACTTTGACCTTGTCCGGGTGCGCCTTCTGCAGGCTTTGCAGACTCTTCTGCAGTTGATCCTCGAACGCATCGCCCATCGCGGTGAGGACGACGTTTGGGTCCGCACTGAGAGCTTGGTTGGCGGCCCCTGAGCCGCGTCCGCCGCATCCGATCAAACCGACCCGCAGGGTATCGGTGTTCTCTTTGGCAAACAGGTTCCCGGGCAAGATCGCAGGCGCGGCCAGCACGCTGCCGACCAGAGCAGAGGTTTTGAGGAATTCCCGGCGCGAAGTCAGATTATCCGATGGTGTATTCATGATGTAAATATTGACGAGCATTCAGACCGAAAATTCAGGCCAAGTAAACCCCCAAATTCGCTCGCGAAATGAGAGGTTGCACAGAGCGGCCGAATCTGTTACAGACTAGTGCAGTGGCAGCGGGTGTGGTTCAGTGGTAGAATGCGGGCTTCCCAAGCCTGAGATGAGGGTTCGATTCCCTTCACCCGCTCCAATCTCCCCGAACCCTTGTTAACAGGGAGCTTTGTGGCAATCCTGCGTGTCGCAGCGCCTCAAACGCATAACACATGCATAATACCCGCAGCCCGAGTTCATTTGGTTTTCGTGGTTGACCAAGGT
>Ga0364900_10567_pt1 | contig 9567 bp, 11 predicted proteins | sample ExccelJu500002D3_FD_206974 | JGI IMG/M metagenome (GOLD analysis project Ga0364900, IMG submission 206974) | Enriched cells from Trout Bog Lake Hypolimnion, Wisconsin, USA - BchlTB.July09.5000.02.D3 | ecosystem: Environmental > Aquatic > Freshwater > Lake > Hypolimnion/Profundal zone | place: USA...
GAGGATTCATGCAAACCCAACCCGTAATAGTCGAACGCACCTATCGTGGTTGCCACAAAGCATGACAGGAATCCGTAGAAGGTGATGTGGTGGAACCAGCGCACAGACTGCGAACTCTCGTTCTCAGAGGTGCTGCATCCCGCCCCGCCATTGTCCAGATTCTCAAGGGTGAGCACTTCCTTCGCCGCTTTGAATATTGCCGCGGGGTTAGCGAGCGTGGAAAGTGGCTCTCCCACGCTGCGCCAGAAGCGGAGAAATCCGATCAGCAACGCGAGCCCGGCGAACAATCCAACTACGGCGAAAGTCCCCGTCATAACTTCGTGCGAGGTGATCTGGTAGAAATCCCCGCCGCGAACCGGCGTAAACAGCTTGCTGCCAAGTGACACGTTCGCGCCGAACATGAAGACGATGAGTACGGCTGCCGTCAGCAGGGAAACCAGGAGCCCGTTCTTGTTGAACGCCTTGGCCAGCGGCCCCGGCCAGGCATACAGCTCATAGGTGTACTTGCGTATCTTGGCCAAGGTCTGAGGCGGATTGATTTTAAACTCGTGCGGCGGCGCATACTGGCAGGCATAGTAGCAATCGCTGCAGTTGTGGCAAAGGTTCGCCAGATAATTGAGATCGGCTTCCTTGAAAACCAGGCGCCGCTCCATCGCTTGCCAGACGGCACAATACCCTTCGCAGTAGCGGCAGGCGTTGCACACCGTCATCAGGTGATCGCCCTCTTGCATCAACTCAGTTGGCAGCATGAAGCGATACCTCCTTTTTTTCATCACAAATGTCATTCATTTTCAGGGCTCGCGCGGCCGCTTCCGTGCCCGCGATCCGGCCGAACACCGTACCGATGGTCACGCCAAAGCCTGCGGCATAGCCCTTACCAAGAATGCTTCCCGCCATGATCTCCCCGGCCGCGAAAATGTTGCGCCCGGTTTTTCCGTTCTTGAGCAAAATTTCTGCCCGCTCATTGACCTTCACGCCGAGATAGGTGAACGTGATCCCCGGGCGGAGGCTGTAAGCATAGTAGGGAGGCTGATCGATTTTTAGTGCCCAGTGCGTCTTCTCCACCTTTAATCCGGAGGTTTTGCAATCGTCCTGAATCGAGTGGTTGAATGTGCCGGGCTGAACCGCGTCATTGTAGGCCTTTACCGTTGCCACGACTTGTTCGACCGGCAAACCCTCGGCCTTCGCCAACTCTGCGATCGTCATAGCTTTGGTTGGCGGGAATACCGAGGGCATGAATTTTCCCATTGCCTTCGAGTCGATGATGCAGTGTCCAATCTGCTCCGGCTGTTGAGCCACCAACCGTCCCCAAATGGCATACCGTTTAGGCCAGAAATCCTCGCCCTCATCGTAAAACCGTTCGCCGTTCTTGTTGACCACGATACCCAGTGAAACGCAGTCGAGCCGAGTCACGATTCCGCCGTCGAACTTTGGCGCGCGCGCATCTATGGCGACGCAATGCCCCTGCGTGGGATCGCCGATTGATTCGACGCCACACTCGATCAGGCACTTGAGAACTTTGCCCATGTTGTACGGAGTACCACGGATCAGGAAATTCTCCGCGGCCGGTCCCCATGCCTCTGTCAACCACGCGACGTTCGATTCGAAGCCACCCGCAGCCGCGATCATGGTCTTTGCCTTGATCTGTGTGGGTTTGCCATCGATCATAACCGTGGCACTGCGGAAGACGCCGTCCACGATATCGAGGCCGGTGACTTCAGCATTGTAAAGAACGCGAATGCCCGCACGTTGCGCGGATGCAAAGTAGGCGTTCATCATTGCCTTGCCGCCGCCCAGGAAGAATGCGTTTGTGCGCCCCAGATGGAGCGTGCCGCCCATGGCGTGTTGGAAGCGAACACCTTGCTTCTTCATCCAATCGGTGCATTTTGCCGAAGCACGGATTGTGCTGCGGAGCAGTGGCTCATTGGTCTGGCCACCGGTTACCTTAATGATGTCGTTGACGAATTCATCTTCAGGGTAGGAATCGGTAAGAACCTCGGTCGGTGCGTCGTGCATGGCTCGCAGGTTTCTGGTGTGCCGGCTATTGCCGCCGCGAAATTCCTTCGGCGCGCCCTCCAACACCATCACACTGGCCCCGGCTTCACGGGCGCTAAGCGCAGCCGCCAAGCCGGCATTACCACCGCCTATCACTAAAACATCAATATCAAAATTCCGTGTATCGTCTGGCGTTGCCATTTCTGATTACCTCGGGACTAATCTCTCTCAAGGACCTACTCCGGAACATACCGCACCGCTCCAACGCCAAAGCTTAGACGTAAGAACAATTAGGGTGAGTGAAGTCAGACTAGAGTAGCATTTCCATGAAATCAAATTGTCTGATCTTATGGCGATCATAGGGATACCCAATTGCCCTGTCTTCGTGTAGCTCGAGATGATGATCAACGGGAGAAGGCGGTGGAATGAAATGGACGAGATACGTGGCTTCTGGGAAACAAATGGCGGTGGAGGTCGCGGGGAAAATCTGGGAGAGGAGAGGTGTGGTTGCTACGACCCTAAGAATTATAGAAACAAGATAACTAATAGCAGTAACAGTAGGCACACCGGAAAAGTGGAAAAGTAGATAAATTTATTACTTTCAGTAATTTAAGTGCGAAACAAATATGGAAAACGTGGGTGGGAGGCCTACTGACCAGAGGACAGATCTGGAGATTGATTGGGATGCGACTGAATTGTTCAAAGGATACACAGCGCTTCCACAGGGTGAGCGATGAAAAAGACTGCCGAATTAATGGAAGTGTGGCCAGGTATGGGAGTTAGCTAGCAAGCGACTCTGTCAGTTTGGTGGGTATCTTGTTCAAATCTCAATTTGTCATGCGGCTGGGGATGCAAATCTAATGATCTGGAATCGTAGCCCTTCACATGTGCAAAGTGACGTGAGTGAATTTTAGTCAGAGTCGAAAGACTGCACATTTCAGTGGAAAACCTTAAATGAAATCCGGATAAATCTGGATAAGATATGTGTAATTCAGTTGTGGTGCGGCATACCAAAACTCCAGCGCAATGCCTGGTAAAGCCAATCCACTCTCATGCGGCACTTCGTCTAACTTTTCAAACTTTGGTTGATTGTGCTGGCGCAGTATTCCGGCTAATCGTTGAGGAGGACGTGTGTCTGCTGGCTTGTCTTTACAGTTCCCTGAAGCGGGATTCCGACGTCTTGACGCGAAGGCCTCTGCGGTTATTCACACGCTGGCCTATTTCTCAATGTTCAGTCATCCTCTGAGTGAAGCTGAGCTGGCGAAGTACATGCAGTTCAGTCATGTTCCGGTCGTCGATCTTTCAGAGACGCTATCAAAGTTGACCGCGATGAGGATGATTGGCCACTTGAATGGATTCTACTTTCTTGCAGGCCAGCAGCAATTCGTCGAATTTCGGATTGAGCGGAACAAGAGAGCAGAGTTGTGGAAGAATAAGATTGATCGTGCGGTTCGAGTGATGTCATCTCTTCCATTTGTAGAGGCCCTTGCGCTGAGCGGATCGCTTTCAAAGGGAACACAAGACGCCGACGGGGATATTGATTTCCTGGTGCTGACGCGGCCTGGGCGAGCGTGGACATTCCACTTCTTCTTTTTAGCGCTGTTGAAATTCCTGCCCAAGTCTCTCAAGAAACATTTGTGCGCGAATCTCATACTCTCTGCGGATAAGACTTCCATTCGGAGAAGGAGTCTGTTCTCCGCGACTGAAATCATCACGCTTCGCCCGCAAACGAATAGCGCGCTCTGGAAGGATTTCTTCAATGAGAATTCCTGGGCGACAGAGTTTTATCCGGAATGGGTTCCCACTAAACACGCGGAGCGAGAGGCTTTGGTATCGCGCCCTGCAAGAGCGTTTGTGGATCGTGCTATGTCGGGTGGTTTTGGAGACTGGTGCGAAGAAGTACTCGAGCGTTGGATGTCAAAGCGCATCAGGCAAAAGGAAAACAGGAAGTACAAGGGTGATCCGCTTCATCGGAGATGGCTGAACTCAGATGAGATAGGGCATCCCCCGCTTCGTCAGCAGAAACTGGAAGAATCGTGGGAAGCTGCGCTCGGAAGTTTTGAGAGACGACATTCGGTGCGGCTGGTTCGCTGGCAATGGGAGTTGGGTAATCAAGAGGATAAATTTGGCGCGCTCAGCTTCGGACGCGGGCCATCAGGGTCATGGTTTCCCCAAGCGAAGTCCTCTGAAACGTGGCGAAGAGGGACGCAGCCGAGCGGCGACTGATGCCGCCGAGAATTCCAGGCAGTGGCAACATCGACTTCATGGATTCAGCGATCAGCCAATAAGGCGACTCGAAGGTGAGACTCAACACTTCGTAACCGGAGCGTTCGACAAGTCGGCGGAGTGATTCAGCTTCAAAGTGTACGAGGTGACGCGGCACGCCAAGGCCTTTCCAGTGTGCTCGAAAGACTCTCGCTCCCATGCCGCTAAAGTTGGAAACGCCAATTCCTAGAACTCCGCCAGGGACAATTGAGCCGCGGAGCTTTTCCAATAACGCCTGAGGACGATAGATCAGTTGCAAAAGACCCCAAAGGGTAATCGCGTTAAATGCGCCCGACGGAAGCGGGTCACGCTCTGCATCGCCTGCTGAGCAACTTTCCAGCTTCAGCGTGGTCCGCGCGAATTCGATTACGTCAGGCTCGGTGTCCATGCCGGAAACTCTCCATCCCTTCGTTTGCATCAAGGCGAGGAATACTCCGTCTCCCATTCCAAGATCGAGCAAGCGGCCCGGCGCTGGATGTGCATTCGTGAGACTTGCGGCGCGCGAGTGATATGGCCGCGCTGCGGCTTCGTCCAGCGATTGCGAGGTATCCCTGGCGCGCAGGTAAAAAGGATAGTTTCCCTGGAAAGGGATGTACTTGAATGCTTCACGATAGCGCGGAGAGGTGTAGCAGCCGCGACATGCATCGCAGCACAGCACGCTGAACTTAAGACCGCGAGCCGGACCCTCTGGAACCCAATCATCCACCGCCTGCAGCACTTCGTGCGCTGACGTTTCTCCGCAAAGAGGACATGGGGGAGCTTCCATCTGCGATTGGAGTTCGTCGTTTGCCGGAGCGCGATTGGGGGAGTTCGGCATCTGTGGAGGATACCGCGAGATGCCGGGAAAAGCATCTCGCGTGGGTTGTGAGTTGCCGTTTAGTGTGCGAGCTGGGTTAGAGCGGCGCGGAAGAGTTGTTCAAAGGTGCGACCCTCGGCAGGGCCAAGTTTGTCGATTGCTTTTTCGGCGGCGGCGGGTTGGTATCCCAGGTTGATGAGAGCCGAGAGCACGTCGTCTTCGAGAACATGTTTGGGGCGGGGCACTGCGGGAGCTATGGCGAATGCTGCGAGCTTGTCCTTGAGTTCGAGCACCATTCGCTCGGCGGTCTTTTTTCCCACTCCTGGCATTCGGGTGAGCTTGGTTGCATCAGCGCCGCGAATGGTGGCGACGAGATCGGGAGTTTTCATTCCGCCCAGGATATTGACCGCGAGCTTGGGGCCGATCCCGCTGACGGAGAGGAGCTTTTCAAAGAGCGCTTTTTCTTCTGCAAGATGAAAACCGAAGAGAGCGATTTGATCTTCGCGCACATGGGTATAGATGAAGAGCGAAACTTCTTTACCCACATCGGGCAACTCGGTGAAGGTGTTCATGGAAACCGTTACGTCGTAGCCGACGCCGTGGCAGTCCACCGTGGCGTGGCCCGGAGAGGTTGCGAGAAGAGTTCCACGAAGATGCGCAATCATGCCGGCTCCTAGCGAGGTTCGGGACGGCGCTTGTAGAAAATGTTGAATTCAAAACCGCGAGGAGCAGGGAATAGCTCATTCACCTTACGCAGGCGCTCGGCCATGGCAGGGGGAGAGAGCAGGGGGTAGTCGCGTTCGCGGAGTTCGTAGTAGTCCACATCCAAATACAGCGAGAGCAGGTAGATCGCGATGGCATCGGCAAAGGTCGTCTCAAAATATTCTTGGCGCGCCTTCTCGGCATCTGGAGCATTGGAGGTGACGATTTTGCGCAACTCGTTGGCGTCGAGAGAAGTTTCTCCCTTGACCTTGTCCTGCGCCTGCTTCCACACGAGATCGGCGAATGGCTGCGAGAAACCTGTGTGATCGGCGAAGGCGTGAGCGACATTGATATAGAACTCGAAGGCGACGGAGAAGCGGTCATCCATCAGACGAGTGGAGATGAAGACGCACTGGGCATCGCCAAGCGTAAGATTGCGGTGACAAACTGCCTTGTCGCTGAGCAGCACATCGTAGCGGTCGGCAATCAGAGTCTGGTCCCCATCGGCAACGGCGAGCGGGACAAAGTAGAATGCTTTGCGTGTTAGCACCGCGGCAATTGGCTGCGGTACGGCCCCCACCATTCGTTGCAACTCGTCGGAGGAGAGGTTGACCTCGCCGCTCGAAGAGTAGCAAATGCCGTTGGACGCTTGCTGGACGGGAGAGATCCTTAATATTTCGGCGGGCGAGTGCGTGGTTGCTTGTTGAATGTCGGCCATAGGAAACTATCATTCTAGCGCAGGCGGGCCTTTGGCGATATGTGGGCCTGCTCCCAAGACGGAGGAAAATGTGAAGATAAGCGAAATGGAAGCGCGCGGAAGCAAGACTCTGGTGGGCGGCGAGCCGATGAAGGAGCCGAGTTGGCTGATATGGACGCTGATGAAGGGGGCTCGCGTCTTGTTCCTGACGGTGCTCTGGGCGGGAATCGGAATGGGGGCAGGATTGTTCTGCGGTATCCTCGGCGTGCTGGCCGTAGGAGCACTGCAGCACCAAACGCCGGATATGAGCGTAGCGTACCGGAACATCTCGATTCCGGTTGCGATCTTCAGTGGTGGCTGCGCGTTCTTGTGGAACCTGGTACGGACACTTCAAGCTGCGGTCAAAAGGCGCGCGTCGCAGAGTGGCTTGAAGTGAGCTCTAGAGAATAGTGGCGCTGTCTGCCGATGGCGCGTTATTTGGACCTGTCTCGTGATATTTCGTTCCTCTCACTCCTAGTTTTTCCCCACATATGATGGGCTTCATATTCTAGCGAGAAGAACCTCGCGCCTGAGCCGCGCAAGCGGGGCAACATCTTCGGCAGCAGATTGCAACTAACCAGTTGCAGCGGAGCGACAGACGACTCCGGGCATTACAAATAATTACAAGGATAAAGGAGATGACGATGGCTACTCAGCCGACGCACGAGCAAGGAGAGCTCCAACTGAAAATCTTCGATCTTCGCCGCGAGGCACGGCTGCGGCAAGCGCGCGATTGGTTCGGCAAAAACTACTTCGCCAATACCCTTGATGAGGCGATGCGAATTGCGCCGATGGGTTCGGAAGCAGGCACATCATTCATGATGGTCGTAAGCTATTGGGACCAGGCATGCGCGTACCTTAATCATGGGCTACTGCATGAAGATCTGTTCTTTGAGACCAGCGGCGAATTCTTCTTCGTTTGGGAGCGCGTAAAGGCGACCGTACCAGAAGGTCGCCAGCGATGGTCGAACCCAATGTTTCTCGCCAACCTTGAAAAGGCTGCAAACCGTTATGAAGCGTGGAGCGAAGAGCGAGCGCCGGGCCATGTGGCGGGGATGCGCCAGATGATGAAACAGATGGCGCCCCAGGGCAGCAAAGCGGCCTGAAGCGCGAGCCCATGCCGAAATCTCGAAGTTGCCGGAGGGGAACTGCGCAGGTTACACTAAAGAGTCTGTAGTTAACAGACGGATGAGGACTATGAAAGCAGCTACCCACCCGAAGTACGAAGAGATCCATGTAAAGTGCGCCTGTGGCAATACGTTTACCACACGCAGCACCCACCATGGCGACATCCACGTTGAAATCTGCTCGGCCTGTCACCCGTTCTTTACCGGAAAGCAGAAAGTGCTAGACACTGCCGGCCGTATCGAACGCTTCCGCCGCAAGTATGCGAAGAACGAACCCAAGGTGGAAACGGTTAAGACCGAACAGAAATGATCCCGCGGGTGGTCGGGGTCTCTGGCAAGCGATCCTTGCTGGGGTGAAGACGCCCTTAGGCGCAAGAATTAAGCCCTCGCTTCGGCGGGGGCTTGCTGTTTTTGGACGAGTAGTCTCCGGGAAGCGGGACCGCTACAATAGCAGTGTGCAGAAACTTTATGACAACCCGCTGGTTCACGAAGCCCCCGCTGGCGTAAGGGTTCCGGCAGAGTTGCAGATTGGCAGAGTGCGACTCGCTCCGGCCACGGTGCTGGCGCCGATGGCGGGAATTACCGACACGGTGTTCCGGCGGTTCATCCGCGAGATGGATGGATGTGGGCTGCTGATGACGGAGTTCACCTCTGCCGATGGTGTAACCAGGAAGAAGGACAAGAAGGCCCAGCGCTTTCTGAACTTCTACGATGACGAGCATCCGATTTCCTCACAGCTGTTTGGCTCGAATCCTGTTTCGCTGGCCGAGGCGGCGCGAATTGTGGAGGGCTTTGGTTTCGACCTGGTGGATCTGAACCTGGGTTGTCCGGCGAAGAAGGTAGTGAAGTGCAATGGCGGCAGCGGACTGCTGCGCGAGTTGCCCGTGATTCAGAAGATCTTCGAGTCCGTGCGGGCCGCAGTGAAGATTCCATTCACGGTTAAGTTCAGGGCAGGCTGGAGTGAAAGTGAATTGGTCTTCCGCGAGTTGGCAAAGATGGCCGAGGGCTGCGGGTTGGATGCGGTTGCCATGCACGCGCGCACGCGGGAGCAGGGGTACAGTGGGCAGGCGCAGTGGCAGTGGATTGCAGAGTTGAAATCACTGGTTTCTATTCCGGTGATTGGGAATGGCGATATTCGTACGCCGGAGGACGCGCGCGCGATGGTGGCCGAGACCGGCTGCGATGGCGTGATGATCGGACGCGCAGCGGCAGCAAATCCGTGGATCTTCCGGCAGATTTCGCAATACACTGCAACGGGCAGCTATGATATTGCTTCCAGAAGCGATCGGCATGAGATGATTCGACGGTACTTCGAGATGCTGATAGAAGAAGGATTCCCCGACGCGATCGGCAAGATGAAGCAGTTTGCTTCGTGGTTCACGCATGGAGTAGAGGGCGGAGCAAAGCTGCGGAAAGAAATCTACGAGTCGAAGAGCGCCCAGAAGATTGTGGATGCGGTGAACGTGTTTTTTGCTGTAGCGCCTCGCGGAGTCGATGAGGCTGGGCATACGGCTGGGAGCGGTTACGAGTAGTGCTTTGGTTGAGGATAAGCAGTACGCGCGTGTTTCGTAAAAAGGAACATCGATGACCGTTCAATACAGTGCGGTGCGAAGATTTACAAGATATTCCCTGGATGTGCGTGCTAAGTTAAGCGTCGGCAACCAGGAGTTCACGGTTCGGACACTCGATATTTCGGAGGGCGGGATTGGTATGGTTTCGCCGCGGGAGATTCCGGATGCGGAGTTGGCTGCAGTAGAGTTTGTGTTTCCGACGACACAAGGTGTCTTTCGGGCAGAGCTCGTGGCGCGGAGCAAGAACGGGTTTCGTTACGGCTTCGAGTTTACTGGGTTGGACGCGGAGAATATGGCGCTGTTGCGGAAATATGAGCGGCGCTGGGGTATTCGCGCGGAGTAGAATTGCTGAACGCGAAGTTGTGACGTATATCC
>Ga0364900_10568_pt1 | contig 9551 bp, 6 predicted proteins | sample ExccelJu500002D3_FD_206974 | JGI IMG/M metagenome (GOLD analysis project Ga0364900, IMG submission 206974) | Enriched cells from Trout Bog Lake Hypolimnion, Wisconsin, USA - BchlTB.July09.5000.02.D3 | ecosystem: Environmental > Aquatic > Freshwater > Lake > Hypolimnion/Profundal zone | place: USA...
CACAGTATTTAAATTTATGGCCAGTTATAACGCCCCTTTGGGCGCAGAAATGTCTACAGACATTGATAACTACTTAAGTTTTGCGATGACCACTTTCTTGGCATTTGGTATTACTTTTGAAGTGCCAGTAGTTGTCGTGGTGCTGGTACGCATGGGTATAGTGCCTTTGGCAAAGTTACGTGAGATTCGCCCCTATGTCATTGTGGGCGCGTTTGTAGTGTCAGCCATTGTTACGCCGCCCGATGTTCTTTCCCAGCTTTTATTAGCAGTGCCTATGGCCTTGCTTTATGAGATTGGCCTATTGGCAGCACGCTTTTACGTTCCCAAGCCTTCTGATGAGGGTGAGTCTGGTTCTGAAGAGCCTACTGGAAATTAAGCTGGCTCAACTTCAGCTTGGGCTTTAGAAAAGGTTGAATTTAGCCAGGATGTGACCCGATCAAAGCGATAGCGTCTTTGACGTAAGTTGCCTTCTTGATCCAATTCTGTTCCAGCAAAAGCTTTACCTGCTGCCAATAAGAAGCGTCGCTGCTGAATGCTGTCAATCTGAATGAGTCTTGGCAGAATTTTTGGCAGCTCCCAACGAATATCCACCACAACGCAATGTTCGTGTTGAAGTTGACCAACTTCACAAAGCAGGAGTTCTGCCTTACTAAGATTAAATTGATTAGCAATGATGAGACGATGACACATCAAGATCCATTCGTGATCAAGCTTATATTCAGCATGGTGATTTAAAGCTTTCTCGGCAAATAGCGCTAATTGATACCAATCATTTTTCTTGGGATCAGAAACATTTTCTAAGATCTTGCTAAGTAGCTCCTTAGCTTCAGGTACTCCTTGTTGGTGTGCTTGCCATAACCAATAGGATGCCTGAAGCCCTCGTACCTTTTCTTCAATCTTTTCTCGTTTACGCCATAAATTAGCCCCTTTACGAAATTGGGCCTGCGCATGACCCAGATCGGCAGCACTATCAAAGCAGCGATCACTTTCTGAAGCGTTGTATCCAGAAAACTGGGGGCGACGATAAATCTCACCTAAAGCAAACCAGGCATCGCGGTCACCATCTTTAGCTGCTAACTCTAACCAGTGAGCTGCTTTCTTAAGAGAGGCATTGGATTTAGCTCCCTCCTTTATTGCAAGGGAGGCTTCATCAAATTGAGCTAACTTCAAACCCAAAGTCAGTTTTGCAATGGTTAGGCCAAATTCTGCTGCTTGAATTAGGGCATCCTCATTTTGATCAGCGATCCAAGCATTCCATAAAGAAGAAAGCGCTTCATTTTTTGGTTGAAGTTTAATAAGCAATTCTTTGGCTTGTGAGGTAAATGCGCATTCAGTTTCTACAAGAGCTGAAAGATAGCTTTTCGTGATGTTCTGCAAGGATATGAAATCAGTAGCTTTTAATTTTTGCGGAAGAGTGCTCAAACCATTTTTGGAAACCCAAGCTTCTAATTGAGTTTGGAGATCCTTCTTAAGTGGGTTTAGTAATAAATCGGCTAACTGCCATCTAGCAGCAGCGCCGACAAAAGAAGTGTTCTCCTCAGCAATTCTCCAAAAACATTCCCAGCCAAAAGCAAATGCTGGTGAATTGAAAGTTGTGGATAGGGGTACTTCTGAGATTTGCTGATAAATCTCAGATATTTGTGTATCACCTGAGCTTTGATCATTAAGCTTATGATTTGTAATGAGAAAATAAGATTTTTCTAGCCAAATCAGAGCGTTAGCAGGTTGTATGGGGGTGTTAAAGGCGCCATTAAGGTATGCGGATGCTAATTTTTGTTGCGCAGAAACATCACCTATACGGGCGGAACGAAGGATTTTTAAGAATTCACGGCTTGCCATATGACAATTTTGACATCTCGGGCCTATAAATACCTGAAAAGGATGCTCTTGTTGCCGTGATACAACAAAGAAAGCCAAAAAACTGCCTTTTGACAAGCAAAAAGAGCTCCTAAATACCCTGACCCCTAATCTATCAGGGCAAAACAAGCAAAATTCATAGGTCCCAGTTTTATTCGGGCATTACTTTCAATTTATGGAGATTTAAAGAATGAAAAAATCGCTATTCGCACTTGCAGCTTTAACAGCAATCGCTGGTGCAGCTCAAGCTCAATCAAGCGTAACTGTATACGGCCTCTTGGACGTTGGTTACATTGGCTCAAACGAGCGTTCATCTAACTCAGTTACACCCGTAACCAAAGCAACTACAAACCAGTTTGGTCAATCTGCTGAGAGCACATCACGTATGGGCTTCAAAGGCGTTGAAGATTTAGGTAACGGTACTTCAGCTTTCTTCACAGCTGAATTTGCTTTGGCACCACAAGACCAATTGTCTTCTGGAAACACAAACGGTGGCTTGTTGAACCGTCAAACATTTGTTGGTTTGAAAAAGAATGGTATTGGTCAAACAGCTATCGGTTTACAACAAACTGGTATCTTTAACGCTGTTGCTGTAACAGACCCAGGTCAAATGAATAACGTTGCTGGTAACGTTATTTATGCATCAACTGCTGGTACATCTACAGGCGGTTCTGATGCTGGTGCAAACAGTGCTGGCTTTACAAACCGTATTGCAAACACATTGTCAGTTCAATCTGATTCATTTGCCGGTTTCCGTGCAAACGCTTTGTATTCTTTGAATAACAAGAACCAAAACGAAACAACAACATCTCTTGCAACTACCGGCGGTCAAACTAATGCAAGCGGTTGGGGCATTGGTGCTGATTACACAATTCAAAAGTTCTTTGTAACAGGTCAATACCAAGCATTCAAGCAATTGACTAGCGCTAATGACTTAGTTGCAACAAACCTTTCACAATTTACAAATCCACAGGCTAACGGTGCTACTTCAGCTCCTGTAAGCCAAGGTTCAGTTGCTGGCTCAAATGGCGCCACTACTACTACTGTTGCTGGATCTGCTGCTGTTACTGGTACTGGTTCAAACGTTCAAGATAACCAGTTCTACGCTGGTGCTACTTATGACTTCGGTATCTTGAAGGCATATGCAAACTACTTGAACCGTAAAGTAACAGCTGTTGCTAACACAAACTACTATGGCAAACGTCAAGCTGAGCAGATCGGTGTTCGTAGCTATATCACCCCAACTATCGAAGCTTGGGCTTCTGCTGGTTTGGGTCGTTACACAGCATTTGGTCCAGCTAACTCAGCTGTTAACTTCAATGCATGGCAGTTGGGTTCAAACTACTACCTCAGCAAGCGTACTAACTTGTATGCTATCTACGGTCAAACTTTGACATCAACAGGTTCTTATGTTGGTTTAAGTGGTTCTTCTTACAACGGCAACTCTTCTGGCGTAAGCAACTACGCTATTGGTGTTCGTCACACTTTCTAATTTGATGCTAGCGTAAGCTAGTAGTGAATTTCTAAGTTGTACGAAGAAGTAGACTTACCCACTGTGGCAACACAGTGGGTTTTTCTTTTATAACTACAAGTAAATTTTTTAAAAAAGGTCGGTTAATTAAATTAATTGCACCTCGTTAGAAGGAAAGATTCAAAAGCCTGTACTGGAATCATGTCAGCAAACAAAAAGTTTTTATTGACTTTTATTTGAGCTTTTATTTGCTTAATCTTTTCTTTATTGCAGGCCAATTCAATTGCGAAGGTAATGTACTCATCTTTGGACTTTGCTATTAAAGGATTTAGTCCTATCCGTTTAAGTAATCCACTTGCAAGGCGGCCGCGCATGAATTCCCCGTCCATTGTCACTATAGGCAAATCACACTCTATGGCCTGAATAGCAGTATTAAAACCAGAAAATCCAATGGTATCCAAATAAAGATCTGATTGCTGCATCAAGCTACAAAAGCTTTCCTTGTCTAAAAATGGAATAAATTTAACGTACTCATTAATGACTAGACCTTCATTTTGAAATTTTTGTTCTAGACGCTCTTTTAGTATGTTCGTGAGATGTTTCTGGAAGTCAAAAAATATAAATTGGCATTTTTTGAGTTTCTTTGCGATCTCTGTGAAAACGTAATCATTTTCGGGGGAGTACTTAGATGGAGACCCTGGGCACAAGAGAATGGGTATTGCGCCATTAATGCCAAGCTCTTTTAAGTTTAAATTACTGGCCTGAATATTTGATGGCTCAAAATAGGTTCCTAAATTTGGTAGTAGCACTAATTTTTCAGAATAATTTTGTTGCGCATTTTCCGGTTCAAGATTTTCTGCTGATAAAAAATAATCAATAGTTTTTAGGCCGGTGGTCTCTGGGTGCCCCCATGAGGCAATTTGAATAGGAGCAAGCCTAAGTGATGCTATTTCGCGTGTAAGGGGATCCATCCCTATCTCTGGAAAGAGTAAAATCTCAATATTCATTTCTAGAATATTTCGACTCCATTGCTTGAGATCATGTCTGCCACACGTATAACTTGCACCATTTTTTTTGGCAAGGGCAGTTTCATCATCTTCACTTTTTCCTAGATCGAATAAGTGAATCTCAAATTTAGCCTTATCTATATTTACTAATAACCCCTTGGTAATTGCATGCCATACAGGGTGATTGGAAAAATGGGCGCTGACTATACCAAGGTGAATGCGACCTTTATTGGGGCTTGGTTGATAGATCATGCCTCGATCCTTTTGCCAGAATTTCAAGATGGTTGTGCCCAGATTCGAATATCGCGCAATCAGATCTTTGTTATCAAGTTCTTGATATGCCAAGTAGAAAGGTTGATGACCACCAATGCCAGTAAATCCTTTGATTGCTTTTGATGTTGGCAGCCATTGCTCAAGCGAGTCTAATTCTTCTTTAAATCGCTTTCTTGTTTGTTCGATGGAATCATTGCTTGTAAATACTTTTGGTATTTGCGCTACTGCAAAAGCGAAGCGTGCTTCTGGGAAGTCTGGTTTTATTTCTATAGCAGTTTGATAGCTTAATTGGGCTGCTCTTGCGTTTCCAATTTCATAATAAACTTCGCCCATTAAGTAATGCGCTAATGAGCTGCGTGACTCAACTTGAATCACCTTTTTATAGCAGTCGAGGGCCCGATCAAATTCTTTGGATGCTTTGAAGGTATTTCCACAATTGATGTATGCATCAACGTAGTTCGGATTTATTTGGAGGGCTTTTTCATAGCATTCAATTGCCATCTGATAATTATTCGCCTGCTGAAATGTATTGCCAGCATTATTAAAGGCTTCTGCGTAATTGTGATTAAGCTGAATTGCTCTTTCAAAGCAGGCGAGGGCATCTTCTAGCTTGCCTAACTCTTGAAGCGTAACGCCAAGATTATTATGGGCTTCTGTGTATTCTGGGCGTAATTCAAGGGCCTTTTTATAGGACTCAATAGCTTTCTGAGATTGAGAAAGACTCTTTAGGGCATTGCCTCGATTGTTATGAACTTCCGGAAGGTTGGCTTGAAGACCCAATGCCAAATCAAAATGATTTAGCGCTTCTGTATGACACTGAAGATCCTGGTATATCAGGCCAAGTGTGTTGTGTGTATATGGTGATTGACTATTTATAGTATTTGCCTGGTGAAGGAGGCAAAGTGCATTTTCATAATCTTGTCTTTGAAATGCGCAAATCCCCGCAAGATTTAATGCATCCAAGTGATCAGGATCAAGCGCTAAGGATTGTGTAAAGAAGATTTCTGCTTCATGACCTTGACCTTTTTGAAAGAGTTCAAGACCTTTTGCAAATAATTCTTGAGCGGTAAGTTTTGACTCATTACTGGCATCAGATTTTATTAAATTCATAGCTGAGCCATGAGCTTTGCAAAAGAGATTGTTAATGTATTAAATACTTATTTCTTTAGGCTGTCGCGAATCTCGCGAAGCAGAACAATATCTTCTGGCTCTGGTGGAGGAGGGGGCGCATCCATAACTCTGACCTTATTAACGATTTTGACCATCTGAAAAATAACAAAGGCTAGCAAGATAAAGTTAATTGAAATAGTGATGAAATTACCATATGCAAAAATAGGTACTCCAGCCTTTTTAAGGGCGTCATAAGTATATGGAACGTTTTCAGGGGCTTTTCCAAGAACAATAAACAGGTTTGTAAAGTCAATATGACCCCCTAAAAGGGTTGAAATTACGGGCATAACGATGTCATTTACCAATGAATCGACGATTTTTCCAAAAGCGCCACCAATAATGACACCCACTGCCAAATCGATCACATTGCCCTTAACGGCAAAGTCCCGAAACTCTTTTAAAACGCTCATAAGTACCTTTCTTTTTGTTTACATAGAGATTAACCCGAAATTAACCCTATAACTTTCTTGCTTACCCTACTTTTTACTTTAAAATCCTACCTTTAAGCAATTTCCACACATAAATGCTTCTTTTGAGGAATTTTGTAAATGAGTGATAAGCCCTGTATGGACAAGGATCGCCGTAATTGGTTGATCGCTACTTCGGCAGTTGGAGGCGTAGGTGCAGCCGCAGCCCTTTATCCTTTTGTAGATAGTTTCGAGCCATCTGAGCGTGCTAAAGCTGCTGGAGCAGCTGTAGAGATCGATATCGCTGGCATGAAGCCTGATGAAATGAGGATGGTTGAATGGCGCGGCAAGCCTGTGTGGGTTGTGCGCCGTACGCCTGAGCAGGTTGCAGAACTCTCCAAGATTGATTCTGAATTGGCTGATCCTGATTCATTAAGAAACCCCAATCAATTTACCCCTCCTTATGCTCAAAATCAATGGCGCTCAATTAAGCCTGAGTACCTCGTTGTCGTGGGAATTTGTACGCATTTAGGTTGTTCACCTTCTGCTAGGTTTGAGGCAGGCCCTCAGCCTTCCTTGCCAAATACTTGGCCAGGAGGCTTCCTTTGCCCATGCCATGGTTCTACTTTTGACATGGCAGGCCGTGTATTTAAGAACAAACCAGCCCCAGATAACCTTGAAGTACCGCCACATATGTATTTGAGCGATACCAAGATTCTGGTTGGTGATGATAAGAAGGCCTAAGGAGAGATAAATGGCATTTCACGAAAAAGAAGTCCCGGCAGACGCTTCTGTAGCTCAAAAGGTATTGGCTTGGGTGGACTCCCGTTTCCCCCTCACATCATCGATTAAAGCCCATTTAACCGAGTATTACGCACCTAAAAACCTCAATTTTTGGTACTTTTTTGGCTCTTTAGCGATTGTTGTATTGGCTTTGCAGATTGTTACCGGCATTTTCTTGGTAATGAACTATAAGCCTGACGCTGCTAAGGCTTTTGACTCTGTTGAGTACATCATGCGTGAAGTTCCATGGGGTTGGGTAATTCGTTACCTTCACTCTACTGGTGCCTCCATGTTCTTCGTAGTGGTGTATATGCATATGTTCCGTGGTTTGATCTATGGCTCATATCGCAAGCCACGAGAGCTCATCTGGGTATTCGGTTGTGCGATTTTCTTGTGTTTGATGGGTGAAGCCTTCTTTGGTTACTTGCTCCCATGGGGTCAAATGTCCTATTGGGGCGCTCAAGTCATCGTGAATTTATTCTCGGCTATTCCATTGATTGGCCCAGATCTTTCTTTATGGCTACGTGGTGATTATGTTGTCGGTGATGCCACCCTCAACCGTTTCTTTGCGTTTCACGTTATTGCTATTCCGTTGGTATTAATCGGCTTAGTTGCTGCTCACATTATTGCTTTGCATGAAGTTGGCTCAAATAACCCAGACGGTATCGAAATCAAAGATAACCTTGATGCACAGGGTCACCCAGTTGATGGCATTCCATTTCACCCTTACTACACCGTGCATGATGTATTCGGCTTAGGTGTGTTTTTAATGATATTTGCCTTAATTGTGTTCTTTGCTCCAGAGATCGCAAAGAAACTCAAAAAATGCCAATTTATATTTTTTGACTTTCAGAAACATCTCACGAACATACTAAAAGAGCGTCTAGAAAAAAAATTTCAAAATGAAGGTCTAGTCATTAATGAGTACGTTAAATTTATTCCATTTTTAGACAAGGAAAACTTTTATAGCTTGATGCAGCAATCAGATCTTTATCTGGATACTATTGGATTTTCTGGTTTTAATACTGCTATTCAGGCCATAGAGTGTGATTTGCCTATAGTGACAATGGATGGGGAATTCATGCGCGGGCGCCTTGCAAGTGGATTACTTAAACGGATAGGACTAAATCCTTTGATAGCAAAGTCCAAAGATGGGTACATTACCTTCGCAATTGAATTGGCCTGCAATAAAGAGAAGATTAAGCAAATAAAAGCTCAAATAAAAGTCAATAAAAACTTTTTATTTGCTGACATGATTCCAGTACAGGCTTTTGAATCTTTCCTTCTAACAAGATGCAATTAATTTAATTAACCGACCCTTTTTAAAAAGTTTACTTGAAAGTACAAAAGAAAAACCCACTGTATTTCTACAGTGGGTTAATTTACTTCTTCGTATAACTTAAAAATTATCTACTAGCTTACACTAGCATCAAATTAGAAAGTGTGGCGAACACCGATAGCGTAGTTGCTGATACCAGAGCTATTACCATTAACAGCTGTACCAGTTAAGTTTGTATACTGGCTAGTTGATGTCAATGTTTGGCCATAAATTGCATACAAGTTAGTACGCTTGCTAAGGTAGTAGTTAGAACCTAACTGCCAACCATTAAAGTTAGCTGTTGAGTTAGCAGGGCCAAATGCTGTGTAACGACCTAAACCACCAGAAATCCAAGCTTCGATAGTTGGAGTGATGTAGCTACGAACACCGATCTGCTCAGCTTGACGCTTCAAGTAGTAGTTGCTATTAGCAACTGCAGTTACTTTACGGCTCAAGTAGTTTGCATATGCCTTCAAGATACCGAAGTCATATGTAGCGCCAACGTAAACTTGATTATCTTGAACGTTTTGAGCTGTATTAGTAGCTGCAGCAGCGGGTGAATATGTACCATTCAAACCAGTTTGTGGTGCATAAGTAGCGCCGTTACCCTGTGGATTTGTCCAAGGATTAATGTTTGCTGGAAGTGTGTCGGTAGCAGAAGTCAATTGCTTGAATGCTTGATATTGAGCTGTTGCATAGAACTTTTGAATTGTGTAATCAGCACCAATGCCCCAACCGCTTGCATTAGTTTGACCACCGGTAGTTGCAAGAGATGTTGTTGTTTCGTTTTGGTTCTTGTTATTCAAAGAATACAAAGCGTTTGCACGGAAACCGGCAAATGAATCAGATTGAACTGACAATGTGTTTGCAATACGGTTTGTGAAACCAACGCTGTTAGCACCTGCATCAGATCCACCAGCTGAAGTACCAGCAGTCGATGCATAAATTACGTTACCAGCAACGTTATTCATTTGACCTGGGTCAGTTACAGCAACAGCATTAAAGATGCCAGTTTGTTGTAAACCGATAGCTGTTTGACCAATGCCATTCTTTTTCAAACCAACAAATGTCTGACGGTTCAACAAGCCGCCGTTTGCATTACCAGATGAGTTTGTGTCTTGTGGGTACAAAGCAAATTCAGCTGTAAAGAAAGCTGATGTGCCGTTACCTAAATCTTCAACACCTTTGAAGCCCATACGTGATGTGGACTCAGCAGATTGACCAAACTGATTGGTAGTTGCTTTGTTTACAGGAGTAACTGTGTT
>Ga0364900_10216_pt3 | contig 9513 bp, 7 predicted proteins | sample ExccelJu500002D3_FD_206974 | JGI IMG/M metagenome (GOLD analysis project Ga0364900, IMG submission 206974) | Enriched cells from Trout Bog Lake Hypolimnion, Wisconsin, USA - BchlTB.July09.5000.02.D3 | ecosystem: Environmental > Aquatic > Freshwater > Lake > Hypolimnion/Profundal zone | place: USA...
GTCCGCAACGTAGATGTTGCCGCTACCATCCACCGCAACGCCTTCGGGAAGATTGAAGCCGCTGCCCAGCGTCTTAATCGTGGGTGAAGCCGGAATGCTGCCACTGACCGCCACAATCTGTTTCACCGCATTGTTGCCGGTGTCCGCGACATAGACGTTACCGCTGGCGTCCACCGCAACATCTTTAGGGCTGTTGAAGCCACTACCCAGTACGACGACGCAGCTCGCGGAAGCACAACCAGGCGGAATCTCTTTTATCGCGTTGTTCAAGCTATCGGCGACGAAGACGTTACCACTCCCATCCACCGCAACGCCCGCGGGACCACTGAAGCCGCCACCCAGGGTGTTGACCGTGACGTAGCCGTCCACCGCCAGAATCTGCTTCACCGCATTGTTCGCGGTATCGGCGACGTAGACATTTCCGCTTGTATCCACAGCCACGCCATTGGGCGTCGCGAATCCGATGCCCAGGGTTTGCTGCGCATAGTTGAAATGGGCAGTCTGCGCCCAGGCGTTCACTGTAGAAATCAACCCAAACAATAAGACTGTGACCGTCAGGCTTGCAAATTCGCATCGAGAAGTACGCATAGGTGCCACCTTAAGGTTTCGCAAAATCGACCACTTCAAGAGGTCGATTCGGAATCACAATGAGTACGCGGTAACGGTTGAGGCTGAGGCACCCGAAGGAGGGAGAGGATACCAACGTCGCTGACGTAGTTCGAACTGCAAATAGCTCGCAGCCCATGCCAGTCTCCTTCAAAATGACTTCAGCACCATGCAACTAAGACAGCGCGAGTTAAGAAGGAAATGACTCAGTTTTTTTCAAAGCGTTAGGTTGAAGCCAAGAAGGGAGAGTGATAGTGCTGATCAGCCGCGTCTTACTAGGTTCGGCTCACCAAGTTGGAGCCCCTCCCACTCTTGATGAGATCGAGAGACTAGAACTGGTTGCATAAACAAGGTCTTGAAAGGGCACGGCTTCAGCCGTGCCATAAGAGCCGCATAAAACCTGGGCTTTAGCCCCGGAGGGATGTTGGTCTGCTCCTCGAATGGCATTCATGCAACCAGAGGTAGATCAGTGCCGCAAGCACAAAAATACCAGGGCCCCGCCGCCGAGCAGTATAAACGGGCTGATCCGTGTGAATAACAACACCGTGCCGGAGATCAATGCCACTGCCCACGCTAAGAGTCCGCCTTGCATCGAGCGAAGCAGAACGAACACAGAGGCGAGAATCATTCCTGCAGCAACTGGAGCAAGCCCCATCTCGACTGCCTTCTGCCACAGCGCTCCGTTATGACGTTCCCACAGCTTGGCTAACGCGTACACCAGCAGGGATGAAGGCCCAAAAATTGCCAGGGACGCCAGAATGGCGCCGCCCCAGCCAGCGACCTGCCAGCCAACCAATGTGACCAGCAGTGAGTTCGGCCCCGGAGTCAAACGCGCGACCGCAAATAAATTGAGAAACTGCGAATCAGTCATCCAATGATGCACGTTCACAGTTTGCCTCTGAACGTCCGCCACAATGCTCTGCCCCCCTCCAATGGTTAGGAATGAAAGTGGGGCGAAGAGCAGCAGTATTTGGATCAGCAGATTATCTTTCATTTGGCGACAGTCTTGTTTCTCAACCGAAGGTATGCGGCAGTAATACTAACTGGCGCCATGACACATACAACCAAAACCAAGGGAAGTCGGAAAGCAAAAATCGCAACAAAGGTAATTACCATAATCGCGATCGGGACGACGGAAGATGCTGCCCGCCTAGCTGCACGAACTCCCATTTGCAACGACAGACCAATCGCCGCGGCTACAATCCCCGCAAGAAGAATGTTCGTGACGTGAAAGCGTGCCAGCTTAGAGTAAATACTGAATACTCCAATTGCGACGAACATCGCCGGTACTACCATCCCGAGCACAGCGACCAGTGCCCCCGGACCCTTGCCCATACGATAGCCAATCCAAATAGCCAAATTAACGACATTCACACCCGGAAAAGCCTGTGCCAGCGCAAGCCCCGAAAGAAATTCCGTCTCGGAAAGCCAGCGTCGGTTACGCACGAACTCCAGCATCATCCATCCACTCAACCCGCCGCCAAAGCTGGTCAAGCCGATTTTGGTGAATACAATAAAAATCTTAAAAAGGCCAGGCTGCGTCGTCCCCGTTAGTTCGGTCGAATCCACTACCGGTCTCCTCGCTAGGTCATCTAGCGCCCAATCCTAAAGGATTCCTATTCATCCACTCAATTCATATATCAACTAAGCGTGGACGGTCTCCGCCAGATGGTGCGTTCGTGTGACTCGTACCCAGCACCGGGACAAAGCGGTATACGTTGGGTGAAGTCACCGAAGCGCGCTCACTTTTTCAGGAGAAGCACTATTATGAGTTATGGCGGATATGGAGTCCAGAACCATCGCAGCGCTAGCGCAGACTAACGCCGCATCGGAATAAGCCTGTAGCTTCCAGGTGCTCACACATTCTTTTGAAGGAAGGTGTTTCTATGCGTTTTTGCCGGTTTATTGATACGGAAGGAATTCGTTACGGATTAGTCGAAAAGATTGACGGGATCGACACAATCACAGCCAGGCTCCGCGGCCCCCACATCGAAATAAATGAGTTTGGTACCCCGGAGACTATCCTGCTGCCCGACTTCTCAAAATCCGAGCCCATGGAAGAGCCCTTGGCGCTTGACTCCGCGAGGATCCTGGTTCCTTTTCCGTTCGTCAGTAAGATCATCTGTATGGGACGCAACTACGCAGAGCACGCAAGAGAAGGTGGAAACGAGCCTCCCAAGGAACCTCTCATCTTCCTGAAGCCCCCGACTTCGTTACTCGCTCACGGTGGCAAAATCAAATATCCGCGAATTTCCGAAAGGCTTGATTACGAGGGAGAACTGGGTCTTGTAATCGGACGTACCTGCTACAAACTGCGCCCTGATGAAGATGTGACTCCGTACATTCTTGGCTATACGTGCCTGAATGACGTTTCTGCCCGTGACTTGCAGAGAAGAGACATTCAGTGGACGCGCGGCAAAGGCTTCGATACAAGCTGCCCGGTAGGGCCTGTAATCGCTACAGGACTGGATGTCTCGCAGCTGAGCGTCAGAACGATTCTGAACGGCGAGGTTCAGCAGGACGGCAATACGCGCGATCTGGTCTTTGGAATCGACGTAATGATTCGGTTCATGGCTGAAGTGATGACGCTGTTGCCGGGCGACATTATCGCGACCGGCACGCCCGCTGGAATTGGTCCGATGAAGGTCGGAGACACCGTCGAAGTCACGGTTGAAGGCATAGGTACTCTCCGCAATGTCGTAGTTCGCGAGTAAGCGTTTGAAGCGATGCTTCGGACGTTTCAATAGGCCGGGGGGATATCTGCTCAAATTAAAATACTTCGGGGCTCGACGTGGTCGAGCCCCGATAAGCAGGGAACTACAGTAAACGACGCCGGAGAGTTTCAACCTCGACCGGCGGAACAGCAGCCGATCATTTTGTGCCTACCGCAACGCGCAAATTGGATCCCTTCGTTTCGCGCAGCATAAACGCCGCTAAAAGTGCCACGCCATAGGCCGAAAGTGCGCAGATTCCCATAGCTTTTCCCAGTGGCATGGTTGCCGCTAGAATGCCAACCATTCCTGGAACCACGGCACCGAAACCGCGGCCGCCGCTAAGCGTAAAGCCCTGTCCGGTAGCCCGAATGCTCGTGGGAAACAGCTCTGAGAATGAAGGCAGCATGCCAGAGGCCAAGCCACCCTGCAACGCCCCAAGGAAGAAGCCAAGAATCATCGTCACCCCGGCTGTAATCGGAGCGAACATGTAGATCGCCACGTTTGTGGCCTGGCAGCAGAGGAAGATCATGAAACTCTTCCGGCGCCCGATCCAGTCGGCGAGATACCCATACACGAAAGGCCCCACGAACGAGCCGAGGATATTCAAAGCAAGATACCCCGCCGTTGAAGAAACGCGCAGGTGCAATACGGTTCTCAAATAGGTGGGCAGCCAGGTAATCATCACGTAGGCACCGCCCAGAATCCCTGTGGAAAGGACGCAAGCGGTGATCGTATTCTTCAAGTTCGGCGGAACAAAAATGTCCCAGAAATGGCTGTCCACTACCGAGGTTAACTTACGTTTTTGATTCTCAACATAGATGTCGGAGTCGGGAACAAACCGTCGGATGAACATTACGAACAGCGCAGGCAGCAGTCCGATGGCGAAAAAGACGCGCCAGGCCATGTCTTGCGAAAAATGCGTAAAGATAAACGGCATCATCGCCGTTGACAATGCGTAGCCGACCGCGTAGCCGCTCTGAACCGATGCCGCAACACGCCCGCGCAGCCTGGGAACAATCGTTTCGCTGATCAGCACGCCTCCTACGGCCGCTTCGCCACCGAAGCCGATACCCTGGATGGCACGCGCTATCAGAAGCTGCCAGAAAGAGTTTGTGAAAGCCGAGAGGAACGTGAATACGGCGACCATCAGGACCGTAATCTGCAGTACCCGAACCCGGCCGATGCGGTCGGCGGCAATGCCCGCCAGCGCACCACCGACGGCGGAGCCAATTAAGGATGCCGACGCGATCAGGCCAGCCTGCGGTTTAGTAATCCCAACCAAGGCGATCAAGGTTGGCATAACCAACGCATAGATGGTGGTGTCCATGGCATCGAGCCCAAGGCCACCAAAACAGGCCCAATAAGTCAGTTTTGCGCGCTTATCAAGCTCGGAATACCATCCCAAGTGTCCCCCTTTACGGGGTGTCTCCGCGGCTGGTTTTTCTATCTGAATGTCCGCCATATTTCACCTTACAATTAAAATAGATGTAATCAAATCAATAGCTTGGCCCAAAATCGCAAATTAGTTCCCAGTGCTTCCAAATTACAACCGGAAGGAATGGTCCAAACCCCGATTTTCTAGAACAATTTCTGCCGAATGGCCTTGTAGATCGACGGCGGTTCCGGACGGTCTCAAGATTTCCGGGATGCGATTAAAAATATACACTAGCCTCTTTCTTCCTCCTACTTGATTCTCTCTTGCCCTCCGCGTGTCCCCCGCTGAGTGGGCTTGAACTCGATCACGCCGAATGGAGTATCGCTTGTCGCCTGCGCCGTCATGCCAAGAGCGCAGACTTGCCGGCCGATACGAAAACGGCCAGAGTCTGAAGACGATCCAGTTCTTCGCTTCGCCCGACCTTCCGGACGTTTACAATTACTGACGGGACTAAACGACATGGATGAGAAGAAGTTTCGAGTACTCGTGACCGGAGCATATCTGGTCCCTACAGCCATCAAAAAGCTTGAGTCTATTGGCGCTACCGTCGAGATGCTGAGCGGGAAACTCACGGAAGAGCGGCTCTTAAACGAAATTGCGCAACGGCCTACCCACGCAGTTCTCATGAGGGGAAGTCCCCCTTTCACTGGCGCCGTGCTCGACGCTGCCCCGGCACTTCGCGTGATTGCCAAGCACGGGGTCGGAGTGGACTCGGTGGATGTGGAGGCAGCGACCAAACGGGGTATCTTGGTAATGGTTGCTGGCGACGCCAACGCGCCCGCAGTCGCGGAAATGACCATGGCATTCGTGCTCGCCCTCAGTCGCGAGCTCCAGCGCTTCGATGCTGTGGTTCGAAGTGGAAAGTGGGATCGCGAGCGTGATCACGGCACCGAGTTACGCGGTCGCACCCTGGGATTGGTTGGCTTCGGGCGTATCGGAAGCCGCGTGGCGGAGCTGGCACGATGTTTTGGAGTGCACGTCATCGCGTTCTCGCGTTCTTCCGTGTCCATCGACGCCAAGCTCGCGCGCAAGGCGGAATCTCTGGAATCGCTCCTGGCGGAATCGGACATTGTCAGCCTGCATTGCCCGCTCGACTCGACAACCAGGGGAATGATGGACCGCCGTGCATTCAGTCTGATGAAATCCGGAGCCCTGTTCATCAACACGGCACGAGGCGCCTTGGTCGACGAAGCCGCGCTTGCCGAGGCTCTGACCAGCGGTCACTTGCGGGGAGCGGCCCTGGACACGCTGGTGGACGAACCGCCCGCGCCGGGTAATCCTCTGCTCTCGGCTCCCAACTTGATTCTTACCCCACATAACGCTGGCGTCACCTTCAGCGCGGTGGAGCGGATGGGGGAAAACGCAGCGGAGAATATCGTAGCCGTGCTTACCGGCGGCACCATCGACCCGCTAAACGTTGTGAACCGTAGTCTGCTTGAGAGCCGGTCCAAGTAACTGTCGTACCTGACGCACGTCTTGCGTCTGTAAATAGCTCATGTACTTATGGAAGAAAAGTAGAAACTGAGAGGAAGTTGAAACTATGTCAAATGTCGGCTTTCGAGTTTACAAGAAAATCAATCGTCCCGATCGAGCCTTGGTAGAGGCGTTCAAGGGAATCCCCACTTCAAATATCAGCGATGAAATGAACCGGTTGGCGTGCATGGATGCACGTATCAAGCCGCTAAATGCCGCGCCGCTGTTGGGCACCGCGTTCACCGTAAGGGCACGCTCAGGGGACAACTTAATGTTTCACTACGCCCTCGACGCGGCACTCCCCGGGGACGTACTTGTGATCCAGGGCGAAGGGGATCTCTCGCAATCATTAGCGGGCGAACTCATGATGTCCTGGGCTATACAGAGGAAGCTCGCGGGTGTCGTGGTCGATGGCGCAATGCGCGACCTGGAAGCAATCCGGGAGATGACGATGCCGGTCTATGCTGCGGGCATACAGCCCAAAGGCCCCTATAAGCAGGGCCCCGGCGAGGTCAATGTAACCATTTCCTGCGGCGGCATTGTTGTTCGTCCCGGGGACATTCTAGTTGGAGATCCGGATGGCGTGGTTGTAATTCGTCCGGAGGATGCGCCCGAGATTTTGAAGAAAGCGCTGAAGAAGCAGGCATCGGAAGAAAAGAGTCGCGAAGCGATCCGGAACGGAAACCCGGATCGGTCCGCTTACTCGGAAGAAGTACTGCGGAAGTTGGGTTGCGAGTTTATAGATGACGTCGAACCCTCGTAAACACTAGCAATCTACTCAATATGTGCCTCGAAGAACTGGATGCCATCGAGGATCGGACGCCTCCCAAAGTCCGCTCCTCGATGGACCCGCGAGCTGACGCCAGCGAGGGGATGATCTTCGCGACGATCTGGCCAAATTCTCCGCAATCGCAGAATTGCTAAAGGAAGCGTGAACCGTGAACAAGAAACCCATGATTATCGACTGCCACGGCCACTACACCACGGCGCCCATCGCCTTGGAGGACTGGCGCAATCGCCAGGTCGCGGCCATCAACAATCCTTCCGCCATGCCGAAAGCGTCGGAGCTGAAAATCAGTGACGACGAACTGCGCGAGTCGATCGAGAAGAACCAGTTGCGCCTGATGCGCGAGCGCGGCTCCGATCTCACCATATTCTCGCCCCGTGCCAGCTTCATGGCACACCACATCGGAGACTTCAAAATCTCCAGTGCCTGGGCGTCTGTCTGTAATGAGCTGTGCTACCGCATTTCGAAGCTCTACCCAGATAACTTCATCGGTGCCGCCATGCTGCCCCAGTCTCCCGGCGTGGACACGGCAACGTGTATCCCCGAACTGGAGAAATGCATAAAGGAATACGGCTACGTCGGCATCAACCTCAACCCCGATCCCTCAGGCGGTCACTGGACTGCGCCTCCTCTGAGCGACCGGTATTGGTTTCCGATCTACGAGAAAATGGTGGAGTACGACATTCCCGCCATGATCCATGTTTCCACCAGTTGTAACCCATGTTTCCATACCACTGGCGCTCATTATCTGAATGCTGATACCACGGCGTTCATGCAGTGCCTGACCGCTGATTTGTTCAAGGATTTCCCGACCCTTCGGTTCATCATTCCGCATGGCGGCGGTGCCGTGCCTTACCACTGGGGCCGCTTCCGGGGCCTGGCGCAAGGACTGAAGAAGCCGTTGCTCAAGGATCATCTGCTGAACAATATTTTCTTTGACACCTGCGTCTATCACCAGCCCGGAATCGATCTGCTCAATACCGTGATTCCAGTGAAGAACGTGTTGTTTGCCTCAGAGATGGTAGGTGCGGTTCGTGGCATCGATCCTGAAACGGGCCATTACTTCGATGACACAAAGCGTTACATCGAAGCCTCAAAGATTCTGAGCGATGATGACCGCTTCCAAATTTATGAAGGCAACGCTCGCCGCGTCTTCCCGCGTCTCGATGCAGCCCTGAAGGCGAAAGGGAAGTGACCGAAGACAATTAACTCGTGACCCAGAGTTGGGCAGTTTGTTCCAACTCTGGGGTTCGCGCCACTGCTGGATTTGAAGCGCTCCGCCTAATCCGCCGCTGGTTCTTCGCTAACCCGTGCGTCCAGCACCGTCGCCGCAACCAGTTCGCGAATCTCCTTGAGTAGAGTCTGCCGGCTATCGCCCTTCTGCACAATCTTCCGCACATACCCGTTCAGCCGTTGGTGGTCCTCCAACGTCAGGTCCTTCGCCGTCAACACAACGACCGGCACATTGTCGGCGCCGGGAAGTCGACGAAATTCCTCCAGGAAGACGAAGCCGTCCATCTCCGGCATCATGAGGTCGAGCAGCACAAGGCTGGGCAGCATTCCGGTTAGGCAGGCGAGCGCCTGGCGTCCGTTCTCAGCAGTCTGAACCTGCCAACCGTCTCGCTCCAACGTGCTTTGCAAGGTGTATTGCGTATCGCGATCGTCTTCCACGACTAGCACCTGCAGGGAGCCGCGAGCGTGAACATGCTTGCGCAGAACACGAAGCAGAAGCTCACGATTGATCGGCTTAGTAAGGTAGTCGGTGGCGCCAAGCGCATATCCAATCGCGTCGTTGTCGATCATGGTAAGCATGACGACAGGAATCTCAGCCACGTCAGGGTCGGCCTTCAATGCCGAAAGAACGCTCCAGCCGTCGACACCCGGCATCACCACGTCGAGCGTGATGACCTCTGGGTGAAGTTCTTTAGCGCACTCCAATCCTTCCTTGCCGCTAGCGGCCGTGGTCACTCGATATCCTTCCTTGCTCAGGAAGGATCGCATCAAATCCCGGACTGCCGGGTCGTCATCGATCACAAGAATTGAACCACCGGCAACATTGCGCGCGGCAGCGAACTCACGCGGTGGAGAGGTGAGCATGGGCGCGTCGGCGTGCGGTGCCTCCACTTGGAGTGGCAGGCAGATTGTGAAGCTCGTCCCCTTGCCCTCTTTGCTCGCTACAGTGATTTCACCTCCCATCATCTCGCAGAACTTTCGAGTGATGGTGAGTCCCAGCCCGGTGCCTCCGTATCTGCGGGTTGTAGAGGTATCAGCCTGGGTGAATGCTTCGAAGATTTTGGAAGCCTGTTCAGGCGTCATGCCAATACCGGAATCAGTAACGCGAAATTGAATACGCGGACGGTCAGAGGGGCCGGGATCAAGCCGGGCTCTTAGTTCTATGGTCCCGGATTGCGTAAACTTGCAGGCATTGCTAAGCAGATTGAACAGTGCCTGTCGCACTTTTGTGAGGTCGGCGCGAATGTAGCCAACATCCGGAGCAA
>Ga0364900_10196_pt1 | contig 9475 bp, 9 predicted proteins | sample ExccelJu500002D3_FD_206974 | JGI IMG/M metagenome (GOLD analysis project Ga0364900, IMG submission 206974) | Enriched cells from Trout Bog Lake Hypolimnion, Wisconsin, USA - BchlTB.July09.5000.02.D3 | ecosystem: Environmental > Aquatic > Freshwater > Lake > Hypolimnion/Profundal zone | place: USA...
GGTAATAAACCTATCGTTACAGACAATATTTATTTGCGCGGTGTAGTGATTACCTCTAAAAGTAAAGATGGCACTTTAGATGGTTTTGCTATTTTTGAAATTGATGGCAAACCTACTAATGCCATCAGCGTTGGTGAATCTCTAGGCAAAGGCTTAAGCTTACAAAGCATTGGTGATGAATCCGCCACCCTGCTTTACCAAGGTCAAAAGATGAATTTCAAACTGAGTAGGTCCAGCAAAGATAAAAGTAGTAGTAAAAAGTAGTGCATCGCCAACTTACATAACGATAGAGATTAACCATAGAGATCAATGATAGAGATCAGCCATATAAATGACTAACTCAAAACTCTATCTTCACGCTCTTGCGTGTGTGTTGGCAGCAGTATTCACAATGACTACCGGTCCGAGCTATGCTCAAGGCACTGATAGTGCTAATGACTTCATTCACCTCGTCACACCAGAAACTAAAAATCAGCTGTGGCTCAATCCTGGCATGGCGTCATATCACTTTCAGCAAGATAAAAACTTCAATGGTGGTAACTGGGGTGCTGGTGCCGAATATCGCTTTAATAGCGTAGCCTCAGTCACTATGGGGCGCTTTTATAACAGTGATCGTGACTACTCCAACTATGCAGGGGTTTACTACCAACCCATTGCAATTGGACCCATTAAGTTAGGCGCAGTCTTTGGGGGTTTTAATGGCTATCCCGGCGCCAATAATGGTGGTTGGTTCCCTGCGGTATTACCAGCCTTAACTTGGGAGGGCGACTGGGTTGGGGCTAATCTCTTTGTGATCCCTACGGTTGGAGATCGGGTGCATGGGGCAATTTCTTTACAGTTAAAGCTGAAGGTTTTTGATCACGAAAGAATTGCTGAGTAAATCAACTTCTTTATAAGTGCATAACCCATTAAGTTAGACGCATCGCCTAACTGTTGAGAGCAATCAAAGTGGCTATGACTCGTCGCACTTGTAAGCATTTAATCGTAATCTAGTACTGTTAACCCCACTTAGGCTTATGTAAATGGGTAAATATTTAATCACAAGATGGGAATTAAAGAGTTACAAATACAAATGCAGAATATAAGCTGATAAATCTTACGGCAATAAGACCCTCTTGGATGAGTGGAATTGCAAAAGATAAGAGTTTTCCAATCAAATAAGTAGCCCAAGGCATTCTGTTTTTCTACAGCCCTTTACCGCAAATTTTCATTTTAAAAAATACCAAACAAATAAAGCGACTGCATACCCGACTAATACACCAGCCAAAATTTCAACACGAGTGTGTCCCATGCGTTCACGCAAATATAAAGGGCTCCCAGTTGACGTTACATTAAGCTTATTGATTGCAATAGCGTGTTTTCCAACTTGTCTACGCAAGCTACTGGCATCCAATATGACAATAAATGCCAGAGCAATTGCAACCCCAAAAGCAGGATTTTGAATACCCTCTTTTAGACCAATTAACGTCACAATACTTGAAACAATCGCACTGTGATTACTTGGTAAACCACCATAACCAATCAAATCAAAAGCAAAACAACGTGCTCTTATACTATTAATCAGAAATTTTAAAATTCCCGCAATGAACCAAGCCAAAAAGGGAGTCAAAATATACGAAAAATCTTTCATAAATGCAGTCCCGAAAGAGCCCAAACACAAGCCGCAATCCAAAAAGCCACTACCGCCATCAATTGCCAATCAGCCAATAAAGCATCAGTTGGGGACTCACCACCATCCAGAGCCTCAACCACATACCAATAACGGAAAAGCCCATATAAAACTAAAGGAATGGTAATCACCAACTCTGGCCGGGCAGACATCACAAACATACTATAGAAGAGCAATGCACCAGTAGCAGACATTTCTGCATAACGATCAACCAACCCCACGGAATATCTTTCTAAAACCTTGCGGCCATCAGATCCATTTTGCGCCAGCTCTTGGCGGCGCTTAACTGCAGCCAAATAAAGGGCTAGACATAATGTTGTAACACACATCCAAGATGAAGCATTTAAATTTAAGGCAACTGCACCCGCAATCACGCGAAGTACAAAACCTATGGCGATCGTGAAAATATCAATGACTGGCTCATGTTTGAGAAAAAAGGTATACGCTAAATTAAGAGCGGAGTAGCCCACAATTACCAAGATGACTTGGGGCATAAGCGAATACCCCAAAATCAAAATAAGATAAAAGATCATTAAAAGAGATAATGCTGCACCTTTAGATACAGCCCCAGAAGCTAGAGGACGAGATTTAGACTTTTTAGGATGCCGGCGATCTGGTTCAATATCATGAATATCATTAATAATGTAAGTGGCAGAAGAGGCAACACAGAAGAACAGTGCGGCCGATAGTGCATGAGTAAAGGCAAATGGATTAAACATCTCTCCCGAAAATATTAATGGAGCAAAAACAAAGCCATTTTTAACCCATTGCTTGGGTCTTACTAGCCTTAAAAGCCCAGTCAGGCGCTCTTTTAGGCTATATGATGTCGCAGTATTTTTCATGTGTTGGGATAGTTAACTTCAAAACCAAAGTTAATCTGATATAGAGGTACCACTATTTTCGCATTAATTACAATATCAATATATATTTAGAGTCCAAAATAGAAAAAAGCCCCTTATTAAGCATTAGAATTCTGGAAGACCATAATTAAAAAAAAATTACTATCTCACCCCTTTGAAAAGCACCCTTAGAACTCAATGAAACCTATCTCCTCTTGGGGTCGCTTAAGTCAGCATAATCATCAGATCATACCTTTACATGATCGGAATAGTATCCCGAATATTATTCATCACATAAAAAATCACTTGGGGATAGCGCATGGAATGGGGCGTAGTTATGGTGATGTGGCGCTCAATCCAGAAGGAACTTTGTGGTTAACCACTGGACTGAATCATTTAATCAGCTTTGATGAAAGCTCTGGCCGTCTCCGATGTGAGTCAGGAGTGCTTTTAAGGGATATTCAAAAGCTATTCATTCCAAGAGGCTGGATATTACCTGTTACTCCTGGAACTCAGATGATCACAGTGGGGGGGGGCGATTGCTAACGATATTCATGGGAAAAACCACCATCTTCTAGGATCATTCGGGGACCATATCCAACAAATAAGATTGGCTCGAACTGATGGCACTGAAATTGCATGTGGTCCCATCCAGAATTCGGAATGGTTTACTGCGACAGTTGGTGGACTTGGCCTCACCGGCTTCATAGTTGAGGCAGAGATTCAACTTCGCCCTATCCATGGACCATGGCTTAACACGGAAACCATCCCTTACTCTAATTTATCTGAATTTTTTCAATTAGCAGATTCCTCTGAAAAAGACTGGGAGCACACTGTTTCATGGATTGATTGCATGTCTAATAAGGGGCAAGGCATCTTTATGAGAGCCAATCCTAGTAAAGAATTAAACCAGACTCCAAAAATGAAGCCGGAGAAAAAAATGCCATTTGTGCCGCCTTTCTCTCTAGTTAACTCGCTAACATTGCGCCCATTTAACTTTACTTACTACGGCCTACAGAAATACAATGCTGGCCCAGGAATTGTCCATTATGAGCCTTTCTTTTATCCATTAGATAAGCTATTGGAATGGAATCGTATGTATGGACCAAAAGGTTTTTACCAGTACCAGAGCGTAGTCCCGAGAAATGTAGGGCAGGATGCTACACACGCAATGCTCAAAGAAATTGAAAAATCCGGTGAAGGCTCTTTTCTTGCTGTGCTGAAAACTTTTGGGAATCGAGAGTCTCTTGGCATGCTAAGCTTTCCAGAACCTGGTGTTACTTTGGCATTGGATTTTCCTAACCATGAGGCACGCACACATAAACTTATGAATCGACTAGATGCTATTGTTAAAGAGGCAAAAGGTCGGATTTACCCAGCCAAAGATGCGCGTATGCCTCGTGAATTATTTGAAGCTGGCTATCCAAAGTTAAATGAATTTTTAAAATATCGTGATGTAGGAATTAGCTCCGCATTATCACGGCGCCTACTAGGAAGTTAAATTGAATACTATAAAACGAATTGCCATCATTGGCGCAACATCCTCAATTGCAGAGCACTGCGCAAGAGAGTGGGCAAAACATAGTCCCGTGAATTTAATATTGGTTGGTAGAGATCAAAGGCGCCTTGAAATAGTCGCCGCTGATTTGCTAGTTCGCTCTCCAGCAGCAAAAATAGAGACTTTGGTGACAAATTTTGTCGATCCGATAGCTATTGAGAAAACCGTGGATTACTTGTTTCAAAGAGGTGCTGTCGACATAGCGTTAATTGCCCATGGTACCCTTCCTGAGCAAAAAGATTGTCAGAATAATTTAACTCTAAATTACAGCGCCCTAGAAATTAATGGTGTTTCACCGGTACTCTATGCAGAGGCCTTTGCTCAACATATGACCAAGATAAACCGTGGTTCTATTGCCATCATAGGCTCTGTGGCTGGTGATCGTGGACGAAAATCAAATTATGTTTATGGTGCCGCCAAGGGCTTGGTAACACGTTACGCACAAGGGCTACAACATCGCCTTGCACGATCAGATATTATCGTGACACTGATCAAGCCAGGTCCAACAAATACACCAATGACTTCAGCAATGAAGGGGAGCGAGAAATTCGCCCATCCAGAAAAAGTAGCGAAAGACATACTTATAGCTATTAATAATAAAAAATCTGTAGTTTATACCCCAAGTAAATGGCGATTTATAATGTTAGTAATTACACATTTACCATCCGCTATTTTCAATAAAATCAACATATGAAACTCAAGTCAAATCACCCAAACCCCGAAGTAAAAATAACTTATCTTCTTTATGTTCTGCCCTGTTTTTTAGTTGCCTTTTTTAGTTACAAATCAAAAGGATTTCAACTTGACGATGCATTAATTTACTTACGCTATATAAGAAACTTTCAAAATGGTTACGGCCTTGTTTATAACCCTGGGGAGCAATTTAACGGCCTTACTTCGCCATTGTTTTCATATCTCATGGTGTTGGGCTCTTTTTTCACAAAAAATCTGCAAATTCTATCAATTGCCTCATCTGGCTGTTTTCTTGCCATTGCAGCGATCATAGGGGGGAAGTTATTTTCAAAAACCTCTCTTGGGCAATTATTTACAAGTTTAAGCATTGCCTCATTTGGTTATTTTTATCTTACATTTGGGATGGAAACCCCCTTATTTTTATTGTTGTTATCCCTTTCTCTTTATCTATATAAAGTAAATTCTCGATATTTATTTCTCTCACTTGCTTTTTTGGTGATCACAAGAAGCGAAGGGATACTTTTAGCGGCTCCGTTAACTATTGCCCTGTTAGTGAGAAATAAAAAGCTTCCAAATATCAATATATTATTACTAAGCATTCTCATTTTTCTCACTCCATATATCATTAATTATATAAACTATGGGGATTTTATTGCCGCCACTGCCAACGCCAAGATTGGTCAGGGTAAATCTGGATTATGGGGATATGGCTGGATATTTTTTAATATTGATTACTTGTTTGATTGGGCATTTTCAGGAAAAAAATTCCTAGCAATTTCTCTTATTGTCACCTCAATTTATGGTGGATTTCTTTTAATTAGAAATAGAGTGGCCTTGCTTTCTATGGTTTTCTTAGTGTTACTATTGGGATTTTATGGTTGCCTCAATATACCTAACTACCACTGGTATTATGCGCCCTTCTTTTTCTTTTTTATAATTTTTTCATGCTCTGGTATTGAATCTTTTGCAAAAGAGTTGTTGAGGTACCCATGGCCAAGTAATCAAACATTTGTTTTCTTAATTACCCTAACGGCTCTCCCCTTTTTTTATATTAATACCATCTCATTGAATGGCGGAGGAAGAAACGAGCCATATGCTCAAGTTGGAACCTGGTTAAAAGAAAATACCAATCAAAATGCATCTATAGCAATGGTTGAGATTGGAACAATTGGCTGGTATTCAGATAGAAGGATTATTGATATTCTTGGGCTGGTAAATAAGTTTAATGCTGACTACATAACCAAAGGGGATGTTACCAGCTGGATTAAAGACTACCAGCCTGACTATATTCTGAAACATGAGCCTATTTGGCCCCATGAAAAAGCAACAATAGAACTTGAAAAAATTGGGGCCTACAGCCCTGATCCAACTTTCAATCAACCAGGATTTGTGCTTTTGAAAAAAACAGATAAATATACTGATGGCCAAATCGCCAACTCTCTTCACGGATCTTAATTTTTAGCGTCATTTAAAATCAGAATAGTGTTGTTGATAGAATTTATAATCTAGAAATTTATCAATATCCAGGAAGTTGAATGGCTATAATCTCGCCTATGAAATTTTTATTAAGTGGCGCTTGTAGATTTTTTGTAAAAAGGTTAAAACTGATAGTCCCTTTGGGCTGCCCTTTACTCTCCTAGTGGTCAGCCTAGCATTACTATAAAACCTCTAAATCATTCATTTAGTAACGCCAAAATACCACAAAAATTACAAATTAGATGGAATTTTTCAGCTTGGAGTTCCAAAGACTTTTAGTGCCAACAGTTTAATTATACAAAAACTAAAAAATACCCTATATTAATCAATATACTTAACCCAGTAAAGCTAAATGGGCTATATACCTACCTGAGTGATTGATAAATTAATTTTATTAATCAGCATCTAAAACTTTGCAGAAGATACAGAACGAAATACATATAATTTCATACCAATAAAATTTAAAATTGCCGATACTCCAGCAGAGAATATAAAAGAAATATATATCGAAAAATCATTTCTTTTAAATATATTCAACATTATCGAATTAATGATAACATTTGCGCCTAGAGTTACCGTGTATAAGGAGATAAATTTAATGGCATTGCCTGCTGAGTGGACTGAATATGAAAAGGTCCAAAATCGATTTAAATAATATGATGCAATAGTACCAAAAATAAATCCGCATCCCTTGGAAATTTCAATAGGCGGAGTAAAGAAAAAAACCGAGCTACGGTAAAAGAAAAAATCCACCATAGCCGAAAAAATACCAACTAGAATGAACTTTAAAAACTGAAAATTAAACATAGAACTTTTAGAATTCATTCGGGGCTAATTAAATTTGGCCTTAATAAGTAACTGTACAACCAAAATAATGCAGGGGCAGCCAAAATTGAGGCCTAGCTAGATATAGTTCGGCGACAAAAATTTTTTCACTATTTTTTTGATGGATCTGTATTTTTTTCAACACAGCTTGCACTACTCTAATTGACACTGCAATATCTAAGGTAACGTGTTGCGTTTTAATTCAGAAAAAATTAAGCATAAATAGAAAAAACCAAAGGCTATAAATTAGGTGGCCATTTATAACTAAAATCACCTCTTATTAAGGAAAGATTAGGATTGTATGCGGGATCATTTTTTAATAGACTACCCCATCGACCAATCATGTATTTAGCCTCCTGATTAAATCTAAGAACTTTTTCAACTGAATCTTCCGCCCCCCTTGTGGCAGATTCGTAATGGTAAAGCTCTGCATATGGGGTCCATACATTGCGATAACCCACTTCTTTTAATCTTAAACAAAAATCAACATCATTAAATGCAACCTGCAAATCATTCTCATTCAAACCGCCTACGCTCTGATAGAGATCCTTTTTAACGAGCAAGCAAGCTGCACTTACAGCGGAAAAAGAATTAATTAGATTTGCTCGCCCAAAGTAACCATTGTGACCCCTTTGCATTCTGTCATGAGCATGTCCAGCAACAGCGGAAGCGCCAAGCCCAAGAATTATGCCACCGTGCTGCAACGTATTATCTGGATACCATAAACGTGCTCCAACGGCTCCAATATTAGGCTGCAATGCAAGGCTCACCATCTCTGATAGCCATTCCGCAGAGATTACCTCAAGATCATTATTCAACAAGCCAATCAAAGAGCCCTTTGCTAATTTAACCGCTGAATTATTAAGGGCGGAGTAATTAAAAGGCCTTCCATCCCGTATAACCCTTACATTGTTTTTAGATTTTAAATCTTCAAAATACTTCAATACATTAATATGATCAGATCCATTATCAATAATAACTATCTCATAGTTTTTATAATCTGTTTTCTGGATAATACTTTCAATACATTTAGTTATCAATTCAAATCCATTTCTAGTCGGAATTATTAAGCTAACTAAAGGCAGGTCAATCGGTAGCTTATAGTGGACTCTATATCCAAATCCGACTAATTCAGCACTTGCATTTATTTCTTCCCTTTCAAAATGCTCATTAAGCGCCCTTTCCCCGGCGATCATTGCATATGGCTTTGCCTCTGCAGAATAAGCAGTACTTCCAGCATGTACCCTCCAGTGATATAAAACGCGAGGAATATGGTGAATTTGATTTTCATTGATCATTTCAATAGACCTTAAGGCCAAATCATAATCTTGAGAGCCTTCCAGACCAAGTCTAAAACCCCCAATACACCTCAAAAGACTTGACTTATAGACACCAAGATGAGAGATCATATTTTGGGAATAGAATAGATCTCTGTTCCAGTCACTTTTAAAGTATGGATCGAACCTTTTGCCCAACTCATCAACCTTATCCTCATCTGAATATATTAATTGAGCATCGGGATGCTGATTTATTGCATCTACAACCCAAAATAAAGCATGAATATTTAATAAGTCATCCTGATCAAGAAGGGCTACCCATTCACCACTTGCTAATGCCAAGGCACTGTTAGATGCCGCTGAGATGTGACCATTTTTTTCACGAAATACTATCTTTATGCGAGGATCTTCTTCTGCATATCCCTCTAAGATAGATTTCACAGACGAATTAGTGGAGGCATCATCTGCAATGCATAGCTCCCAATTTGGATAGCTCTGCTGTTTCACGGATTCAATAGCTTGAATTAACCAATGCTCAGGTGGGTTGTAAGTTGGAATAAGTATCGAGATGAGAGGGGCAACCTTGAACCCATGTATTCTTTCAGCCAAACCCTGAGAAGCCTTTTGACTCAAAACATTGTAAGCTTCAACCCATAATCCATAGTCGCTCGATTGAGGCGGATGACCCTCATGAATCCCATGGCTTAAATAATGCTCTAAACCACTTCTGAAATCACCCTTTAAAACTGCCTGAGCAACATCAGGCCTCTTTAATAAATACTCTCTCTCGTTAAAGCGTACTCCAGTCACTTTATCGATTTTACCTTTAAGACCTTGAAGCCCCTCCGCAGAAAGAACTGAAAAAAACTTGTAGATAAGCTGAGTAGCTGAGTTAAATCTAGAAAAATTACTTCTTATTGCCGTGACTCTATAGTCAACATTAAACTTAATCGCATTATATTTTCTTGGGAGAGCGGTAATAATTCCCATACTAGGGTTGGACAGAATTTTTTTACTGAAAAGCGATAATTGAAACCTTATATTTAAAATTTCTTGCTTTAGCATTCGTATTGAATTTGTAATCTTCCAACTAGTAGAATTGTAGATAGATAATATTTCAGCATCTTTTTGTGCAAGC
>Ga0364900_10216_pt2 | contig 9334 bp, 3 predicted proteins | sample ExccelJu500002D3_FD_206974 | JGI IMG/M metagenome (GOLD analysis project Ga0364900, IMG submission 206974) | Enriched cells from Trout Bog Lake Hypolimnion, Wisconsin, USA - BchlTB.July09.5000.02.D3 | ecosystem: Environmental > Aquatic > Freshwater > Lake > Hypolimnion/Profundal zone | place: USA...
CCGCCATATGGTGCGCGTAAACGTGGAACTGAAAGACGGCCGCTCGCTCTGGAAGACCGTGGAAGCGCCACGTGGCAGCGAGGTCAACTTTGCGCCCGATGAGGATGTCATCGCGAAATTCCAGAATCTCGCCGGTCACAGGATGGCGCCGTCCAAGGTGGCTCAAATTCGCGATACGATGATGAATATTGAGGCTCTCGAAGACGTGACAGCCTTTGTCCGCTCCCTGGGGATTGCCTGAAATTTCGGCAGCCATCCGGTGAGCGTTCCGGCGGGCTGCCGATCATTTCTGCAGAGGTTGGACTCTGCCGGAACGAAGAAACCGCAACGCGCTCTTCACAGCCGCAGCGTCCTTCCGCGCGCAGGCTCGCGGACCCGTATCGCGCTCAGCCATTCACCTACCGAAACGTACAACGATGCCGGTACTGAATCGGAAGTTGTTCTGGTGATCGTTAGTACCGTTGGGCAACAGCGTTAGCAGGTAGTCAGCCTGCATGAGTCGCAATGCAAAACGCCGCGACAGCTTGAGATCGAGACCTCCGCCCATAGCCATGGCAAACCCAGTTGACGAACCCAGTCCGGACGTACCCGGTGCCAGGCTCCCGGAGGCATGCGCAGCCCCGATGAGGACTTGCGCAAAGGGAGTGAAGCGAGTCGAGCGCCGCAGCGAGTAGCGCCCGCCAACAAGATAGTTCGAGAGCACGAGGTCCAAGCCGCTGGAGTTGACGTTGCTGGCCGCAACGGCTCCAGCCTCGGCAACCACGCTGAGCGAGTTGCCAGCAGGGTAGGCAAACGATGCTCCTCCGCCATTCATCGAGAAGCAGCCGCACGCGTCCGGAGGCGCGTTCGTATGCAGGTAAGTGTAGTTCAGCGCGACTTCTGCGCTCGGCTTGGTCGACAAAGCGGAAGGGGTCTGTGCAGCGGCCGGAGCAAGGGAGACCGCAGCGATAAGCAACAACATGGTCAGTGTGGCTTTCATATTGATTCGCATAAGGTCTCCTTTACTTCACCGTCAGTAGAACGGTAGTTGAATGAGTAGTATTTCCACTGGTTCCGGTAACGGTGAGGGTGTAGGTCTTAGATTGCTGAGGCATCGCAAAGCCGCCGCCGCATCCCGCCATGGCAGTTACGATTCCAAGGGCGGTAAAGATCAGCAGAAGTCTGAGCAAGTACTGCCTGCGCAAACGTCGCGAGGGCATCAGCAACAGGAGGCCCACTGCGGGCGCCACAAACGGCCAGCTCCGGATTCGCGAATCGCCCGTCAGCACCTTCGGGGCCGTCTGCACGGTAAGGGTTGAGCTTCCGCTGGTAGTTGCCAGTGCAGCACGCCTGGCAATATCGGGCATGAGGGAGCCAAGCGTGATTGGGTTGGGCGAGAAACTCGCTGTTGCACCTGGAGGCAAGCCCGTTACCGTAAGCATGACGCTGCCGTTGTAAGCGCCGACGGCTTGCACCGTGAGCCCATAAGTCGCGACCCCGCCCGCTGCGACGGTCTGAGCGGATGTCGACATATTGACACTGTAGTCGGGCGGAGCCGCACCGGTACCGCTGAGTGAAGAAGTTTGTGGCGACCCCGCCGCGTTGTCAGCCACGGTAAGAGTTGCACTAAAGCTGGCGACCGAGGCAGGCGTGAAAGTAACGTAGATGTAACAGCTCGCTCCTGCCGCAAGCGATGAGCCGCACGTGTTGGTCTGAGAGAAATCCGCAGGGTTAGTGCCCGCAATAGAAATGCCGCTAATTGCCAGCGCTGCGTTGCCCGTATTACTAAGCGTAGCCGTCTGCTGCGTGCTGGCGATGCCGCTGGTTGAAGTAAAGCTAAACGTGGCTGGCGTCAGAGAAGCAATGGGAGCCGGCGCCGCCGTCCCCGTGCCATTGAGTGAAGAAGTTTGTGGCGAACCCGTCGCGTTGTCAGTCACGGTCAGAGTCGCGCTGAAGCTGGCGACGGACGCAGGAGTAAAGGTAACGTAGATGTTACAACTCGATCCCGCCGCAAGCGATGAGCCGCAAGTGTTGGTCTGCGAGAAATCCGCCGGGTTAGTACCCGCGATACTAATCCCGGTAATTGCCAGCGCAGCGTTGCCCGTATTACTAAGCGTTGCTGTCTGCTGCGCGCTGGCGACACCGCTGGTTGAGGTAAAGCTAAACGTGGCAGGCGTCAGAGAAGCAATGGGAGCCGGTGGCGCCGTCCCCGTGCCATTGAGTGAAGAAGTTTGTGGCGAACCCGTCGCGTTGTCCGCCACGGTGAGAGTCGCGCTGAAGCTGGCGACCGACGCAGGAGTGAACGTGACATAGATGTTACAACTCGATCCCGCCGCAAGCGATGAGCCGCACGTGTTGGTCTGCGAGAAATCCGCAGGGTTGGTACCCGCAATGCTAATCCCGGTAATTGCCAGCGCTGCGTTGCCAGTATTACTAAGCGTTGCCGTCTGCTGCGCGCTGGTAACGCCGCTGGTTGAGGTGAAGTTAAGTGTAGTAGGCGTCAGTGAAGCAATGGGAGCCGCCGGGACCACTCCCGTGCCGCTCAGCGTGATGCCGTGCGGTGAGCCCGTGGCGTTGTCCACGATCGAGACGATGGCCGAGTAGTCGACGGGAGTGGTGGGAGCAAACCTCACCGTAATGGTGCAGGTGGCGTTCACTGCCAGCGGACTCGCGCTGACGCAGTTATCGCTAACAGTGAAATTACTCGGGTTGGAGCCGGTGAGTGTGATGCCGGTGATGGAGAGCGGCGCCGTTCCGGTGTTCTTGAGTACGGAGCTTTGCGATGCGCTGGTAGTGCCGTCACTCTGAGAACCGAAATTAAGCACCGCAGGTGTGAGCGTTACCGCCGAGGAGCCGGTGAAGTTCGCCGTTGCGCTTTGCGGCGCGCTCATAGTCACAGTGGTTGAAGCGCTATTTGCAGCAGCAACGTTACCCGTCCAACTGCTGAACGTGTAGCCTGCGTTCGGCGTCGCTGTCAGATTCACGACCGTGCCTGGCGCATAGTAGCTTCCCGAGGCAGGAGAAACCGTTCCGCCATTCGCTGGATTTACCACAGCCGTCAACTGATAGGCAGTGTTGAAGGTGGCCGTGTAACTTGGGTTGACACTCGTCGCAGTGACAGGATGCGATGCCGCTCCGCCATCGGACCACGAAGCAAACGTGTATTGCGTTCCTCCGGTACCCTGAGGCGTGACGGCAGCAATCGTGTGCATGGAGCCGATGCTCCAGGTCAGCGTCTGCGAAGTGTTGTAGGTGGTGCCGTCCACGCTGAACGAGAACCCCGCCGGAGTTGTGCCAACGCTCACCTGCATGATAGCTGCGCTGACCGCAACCGAACTCGAGCCGGTTGCTGCCTGGTAAGTGAAGTAGCCAACCGCATCAGGCAGATACGTTGCGGTTAATGTATTTATACCCACAGGCAGCGTTGCGGCAGGGATGTTGATAGTAGCGCTCCCTGCGCTGAGGGTTACCGCGGCAGATGTGTAGCCTTCGCTGGTGAGCGTCACCGAGCCGGTGGGTGTTGGTGTGCCGCCGACGGACACGGTTACCGCCAGCCCCTGCGCGCTGGTGACGCTGGCGGGAGAGGGCGTGACGGTCACGGTCGGCGTGGTCTTTGTCGCCGCGCCAAGGCCGGTGCCGGAGAGCGCGAATTTATGCGTTGATCCGGCTGCATTCAGGGCGTTATCGGTTACAGTGAGCATGCCGGTCAGCGTGCCCTTGGTCGTGGGAACGAAGTCCACGCCAATCACGCAAGAAGCACCTGGCGCCAGCGCGGTGGAGGTGGAGCAGGTTGTAGTTGCGGCATCGAGGCTGAAATCCGCGCCTGATACGGCAATTCCACTCAACGTCAGCGGTGCGTTGCCGTAGTTCTGGATGGTAGCTGTCTGCGTGCCGTCCGCAGTGTCCGGTGTGCCGGGGAGGGTAGCCGTTGCAAAGGTTAGTGCCGGCGGATCGGCGTAGTCCAGCTTCCATATCGCGCCATGATCTTGGTCACTGACATAGAGGTTACCGCTTCCGTCCACCGCAATGCCGGTGTAGAGCCCAGGGACGTAAGCAGGCAGAAGCGTGCTGGTAAGAGTGTTGATCGTGGTGTATCCGCCCACAGCAGGAATCTCCTTGATCGCGTTGTTGCCCACATCTGCCACAAAGAGATTGCCGAAGCCATCCACCGCAATGCCCCAGGGAGTGTTGAAGCCGGTGCCGATGGTTTTGACGATGGTGTAGTCACTGTTGGCCATCACCTCTTTGATCGCGTTGTTGCCTGTATCGGAGACGAAGATATTGCCCATACCGTCAAAGGCCAAGTTGCTAACATAGTTGCTGAAGTTGAAGCTTGGGCCGCCGCCACCTACCGCATCCGGCTTGGTGGCGCTTCCATTAAGCGACTTCAACACATACGGACCGTTTACTGTCGCGCCTTTTTGGTTTGCACCCGCGGCGGCAAAGCCCACACCGCCATTCGTCCATCCGTGTAACAACTCGTACAGCGCACCGCCGGAGACGGACAAGACATCGCCATTTCCGTCCACCGCTACGGCTTGCGACTGCAATCCGCCAATCGTGCCCATTATCGTCTTGTAGCCTCCCGCTGCCTGAATGTGGTAAACGCCGCCCATCCAAGCCGAGAAGAACACGTTTCCGGCACCATCTACCGCGATGCTTTGTGGGCCGTATATACCTCCCGTGCTGTTGGCGTTGCTCTCCAGTATCCGGACGCAACTGGCGGAGGTGCATCCGAGTGGAATCTCTTTTACCGACCCATCGTACTGGTAGCTGCCATCCACCAGGGAAATGTACTCCGCAACGAAGACGTTGCCGTAAGCATCCACACCGACGCCCTCAGGCACGGTCCAGCCGCCTCCCAGCGAACTCAACGTATAGGGCTGGAAGATCATCTGCGGGCCGATGCCTGTGCCGTTCAAGTAGCCTGTGGCAATCGGGTTTCCGGCAGTATCCGCAAGAACCACGGCTCCCTTGCGATAGCCCGCCAGCTTGGGCGAGAAGGTGATGTATGCCGTGCAGGTGCTACCGGTGTTCATGATGGTGCCCACCGTACACGTCCCCACATCGGCCACAGCAAAGTCCATGCCGGTTGCACCTTGGGTTACGGCTACCAAGCTGGAGATTGTCTGATTCGAACCGTTGTTATTGAAATAGTTGAAGGTATAGGGAAGGGTGATCGGAGACGAAGCGCTGGTCTGGCCAACGGCAACGCTCCCAAAATTAACCGAGAATGAGTTTGGAGTCAGACTGGACTGGACCCACCAGGTGTAGTTCGTGGCGGTGCTGACGTTGCCGCCCGTGTCCTTGGCCTGAACCGCGAAGGTGTGCGATTGGTTGGCAAGCGACGAGTAGCTGATGCCACTGCTGCACGCCGCATAGGTTACGCCATCGAGACTGCAGAGATAGGTTACATTCGGCTGTGTGTCCGTGAAGGTGAAGGCTGCGGTCGGCAAGGTGGTCGGATTTGTCGGACCAGAAGTGATGACCGGGGGCGGCGGACCTACCGAATTCACTGTCCAACTGTAGTTGGTGGTAAAGCTGAGGTTACCTAGAGGATCCTTGGCCTTTACCGCAAACGTATGCGCACCTCCGCTGAGCGCCGGATAGACGGTTGCGCTGGTGCACGCTGTAAACGGTACGGTATCGAGGCTACAGAGGAAGGTGACGCCCGCCTGTGTGTCGCTGAAGGCAAAGGTTGCAGAGGTCGTCGTGGTCAAGCTGGCTGGCGCGGAGTCAATCGACGGCGCGGGCGGCAACGTGAGCGCAGAGATCGGAATCTGCTGCTTTACTCCATTGCCATTCATGTCGTTATCCGTCAGCGTGAGCGTACCGTTAAAGGTGCCCGTCGTGGTAGGAGAGAAGACGACGCCAATCCTGCAAGCGCTACTCGCGGGTACCGGCGCGGAAGTGGAGCAGGTAGTGATGGTGTTGTCGAATTGGAAGGCGGGGTTGGAGAGGACCATGCTGCTCAGGCTTAATGGAGCAGTGCCATTATTCTGCAGGGTTACGACCTGGGTGCCGTCTTTCGTATCGGTTGTTCCGGCAGGGATGGCCGTGGGGAAGGTTAGCGACGGCATGCCCGTGAAATCCATTTTCGTCACGGTCCCGCCGACCACGTCAGGAAGGTAAACATTCCGGAGGCTATCCACAGCGACGCCCTCGGGGTACAAGAAATGGAGTCCTGACGATAACCACCGGGAGTTTGTGTAACCGCCCCCCGCCATAATCTGCAGCGAACTCGCATTACCATAATCGCCGGTAAAGACGTTACCGCTGCCGTCCACTGCCACGCCGAAGGGATTGCCAAATATCTGGCTGGCTAGCGTCTTAATGGTGGTGTAACCGCCCTCCGCGACGATCTCTTCCACTGCGGTTTGGGGAATCAAGCACATCGGCCCCCCACAACCGCCAGAGCCGTTGGCGACAAAGAGGTTGTTGCTGGCGTCTACGGCGACGCTCCACGGAGTGCTATATCCGCTTCCCAGGGTGATGATCGTGGTATAACCGCCTGTGGCCAGGACCTCCTTAACCGCATTGTTGAAGGTGTCGGCCACGAAAACGTTACCGCTGCTATCTACGGCTACTCCGTAGGGCTGGTTGAAGCCGTTGCCTATAGTCTTGACGCAACTCGAGTCATTACATCCGTAGGGAATCTCTCTTATCTCACTGCTCCCAGCTTCAGATACAAATAGATTTCCGGCCCCATCAATGGCAACGCTCGTGGGTTGATACAGGTAGTCGCGCACGGTGATAACGCAGTCAGCCGAGGTGCATCCGGGAGGAACTTTCATCAAAGAGTTGCGGGCCATATCCGCGACAAACACATTCCCGGCCCCATCTACCGCAACGTTGGGACGGCCAAATCCTCCGCCAATCACCGACTCACTGCTGGGAGACGTCGAGATGGTCCATTCAAACTGATAGCCCCAATTCCAATCTCCGTTAGTCTTCTGAATGCTCAGTTGTGGCCCCTGGCCAATGCCATGCACGTATTCCATGGCGATGGTGTGCCCGGAGCCATCCTGCAGGAGTACGCCTCCATTGCGAACACCCGAATACTTCGGGGTAAACGTTACGTTCAAAGTACAGGTGCCACCAGAGTTGAAGCTTGCGCCCGCCGTACACGTGCCACCGCTGACGATGGCGAAGTCAAGACCTGGCGCACCCTGCGTCAGGGCGATCACGCTGCCAATGGTTGCGTTGCCGCCAAAGGTTAGGGTTAGTGGGACGATCGCGCTCGTCTGGCCGATGAGGACAGTTCCGAAGTCTGCAGAGTTCACCGGTGGACCGGGTATACCAGAGGTTACCGAAACCGTGTTCGATCCGCTGGCGCCGCCATAGGTGCCGGAGCTGGCGCTATCTGGAGTGTAGTTTGCGGTAAGCGTATCCGTGCCCACCGGCAGCACTCCCGCCGGGATATTGAAGCCCGCACTGCCCCCCGTGAGGGGTGTTGCGACCGACGCATAGCTCCCGCTGGTGAGGGTTACAGAGCCTGCAGCCATGGGATTGCCGCTACCGCCGCTCACATACACAATTACCGTAAGCGTTTGTGCGGTTGTGATGTTTTGCGCAGCGGGGGCCACAACTACAGTGGGCGTGATCTTTGCAGTCGCGGACATGCCGGTTCCAGAAAAACCCGCCTGCTGAGTCGCTCCGACTACGTTCAGCGCATTGTCCACTAGGGTGAGCGTCCCGGTAAGCGCGCCTGTCGCGGTGGGCGCAAAATCCACGCTCGCAACGCAAGCAGCGCCGGCGGCCAACGCAGACGAAGTGGAACATGTGGTGGTGCCGCTGTCGATGGCGAAATTCAAGCTGGGCGTGATTGCGCTAAAGCTTAGCGGTGCATTTCCGATGTTCTGGACAATCACTTCCACCGGGCCATCGGCGGTATCGGTTGAGCCAACGGTCGTGGGCGAGGGAAAGACCAAGCCGCTCGGAGCGCTCGCATATGGCAGTTCCAATACACCTTGCGGAAAGTCGCTGCTGATATTACCGAAGAAGACGTTTCCACCGCCATCTACGGCTATGCCTGCAGGCGTGTCATAAGCGCTGAGCAGAAGGGTTTTGACAGTCGTGTAGCCGCCCGCGGCTGGAATCTCCTTGACCGCATTGTTTGAGGTATCGGCAACAAAGACGTTTCCGAGGCCGTCCACGGCAACGCCAAAGGGCTGGAAGAAGCCGCTGCCCAAAGTTATAACGCAGCCGGAGGTCACGCAGCCGGGCGGAATCTCTTTCACCGCGTTGTTAAACCGGTCCGCGACAAAAACGTTGCCGCCGCCATCCACCGCAACTCCGAAAGGCTGGCTGAATCCACCGCCCAACGTGTTGGTTGTAACGTAGCCGCCCGCCGCCAGAATCTCTTTCACCGCGTTGTTCATGGTGTCGGCAACGTAGACATTGCCGCTGTTATCGACCGCGATGCCGTACGGCTGGTTGAAGCCACTGCCCAGCGTCTTCACACAACTGGACGCAGTGCATCCCGATGGAATCTCTTTTACCGCACCGTTAAAGGTGTCAGCTACGAAGACGTTTCCGCTCCCATCCACCGCAACGCCCTTGGGGCCAAAGAATCCGCCCCCCAGCGTGTTGACCGTGGTGTAGCCGCCGGAGGCCAGAATCTCCTTAACCGCGTTATGTCCGGAGTCGGCTACAAAGACGTTTCCGCTCCCATCCACGGCCACCCCAAAGGGCACGTTGAAGCCGCTGCCAAGCGGCACAAGGGTCTGGGGCAGGAAGCTGACCTGCGGTCCCGATCCGGTGCCGTGAATATAGCCCATGGCAACAGTGTTTTCGGACGCATTGACTAGGACCGCCGCGCCGTTGCGAAGGCCTGAGAATCTTGGTGTGAAGGTAACGTCCACCATGCAGCTTCCGCCCGCGTTATAGGTCTGGCCCGCCGTACACGTGCTGGTGTTCGCGACCACAAAGTCCAACGCCAGCGCGCCCTGCGTCAACACCACAGGGCCGCCAATCGTGCCGCCGGAGTCAAAGGTGAATGCCAACGAAATCTTAGGGCTAGTCTTACCGACGGATATGGTCCCGAAATCCACCGCACCCTGTTGCAGTTTCAATACACGGTTGCGGTTGGTGTCGGCGATATACACATTGTTCTTTCCGTCCACCGCGACGCCGTCAGGAGCGCTGAAACCGCCTCCTAGCGCTACTACGCAACTGGCATTCGTGCATCCGGCTGGGATCTCGCTGACCGCATTCGTGCCCCGATCGACGACATAGATGTTTCCATTCGTATCAAACGAGATGCCCGCCGGAGACCCGAACCCGCCACCGAGCGTCTTGATCGTCGGCGAGGTCGGTATGGAGCCATTGACCGCCACGATCTCTTTCACCGCAC
>Ga0364900_10391_pt1 | contig 9334 bp, 9 predicted proteins | sample ExccelJu500002D3_FD_206974 | JGI IMG/M metagenome (GOLD analysis project Ga0364900, IMG submission 206974) | Enriched cells from Trout Bog Lake Hypolimnion, Wisconsin, USA - BchlTB.July09.5000.02.D3 | ecosystem: Environmental > Aquatic > Freshwater > Lake > Hypolimnion/Profundal zone | place: USA...
ACATTGAGGACCTCGGTTCCCGATGCGGCCCCGGTTTTTTGAAGCTCGCTCAGGCGTTTCAAGTAATTCTGTTGGATGTCCTGGACCTCCTCCTGGCGTTCCACTTCCAGGGCGCTGAAAAGAAATTCCGGAGGGACTGGCGCGGCCACGACTTTGCGGGCGTTCGCCCGGGCGAGCTCGAGTTCGGCTTTGGCCTGCTGGATCTCGTTTTCAATCTTCGCGGTGGATTTCCTGATCTCCCAGGAATCCATCCTGGCGAGCACGCTGCCTTTTTCGACGAACTGCCCGTCCACCACCGAGACGGATTCCAGGATTCCGTCGCTTTTTCCGAAGACCAGCCAATAGTCCGAAGGCCGGATCTCACCGGGAGCGTTCACGTATTCGTCCATCGGGCTGAACAGCACAAGCACCGCGCACAGAAGCGCGGACGCCCCGGCCCAGACAAAGCCCAGGCGCATCCATCGCGGCGGGATGACCGGGCGGAGCTTGGAGGGCGGCGTCGCAAAACCCGCCGAACAAAGCGGGGAGGCGGCCCGGAATTCGGATGTGCCGGATGGATGGGGCGCGAAAATCATTTCGGTTGGCGGCTCCATGGCCGGCGGGTGGCTCCGCTCATCGGGATCATCCCCTCGACCTGGGCTTCGTAGAGACCGAGGTAGTGGCCGGAGGGTCGGTTGACGAGTTCGTCGTGAGTGCCCTGTTCAACAAGCCGGCCCTGGTGCATCACCAAAATCTGGTCCGCCTGAAAAATCGTGGAAAGCCGGTGGGCAATCACCACAGAGGTCCGGCCGGCCATCAGGGCGTCAAAGGATCTCTGGATCGCCTTCTCGGTTTCGCTGTCCAGCGCGCTCGTCGCCTCATCCAAGATCAGGAAGGCCGGATTTTTCAGGAAGACCCTGGCGATGGCGATCCTTTGCTTCTGACCCCCCGAGAGCCGTGTGCCGCTGACTCCCACGGGCTCTTCGAGCTGGTTCGGGAGCCCGCGAACAAAGTCGTCGATATGCGCCCCCGCCAGCGCGGCCCAGATTCTTTCCTCGGGATAATCGTGTCCCATGCAGAGATTGGTCCGGACCGAATCATTGAAAAGCGTGGCATCCTGGAGAACAGCCCCCATGCTCCTGCGGAGCACGCGGAGATCCCAGTCCCGCACGTCCGTGCCGTCGAGAAGGAGTTTCCCTCCCGTGGGCAGATACATTCCTATGAGGATGCTGGCGAGAGTGGTTTTCCCGGAACCGGACTGCCCGACGAGCGCGACCGTCTGCCCGGGCCCGATGGCGAAATTCAGGTCGCGGAGAATCGGCTCGTTGCCGTCGTAGGAAAAGCTGAGGTTTTCGGCGATGATTTCTCCCTTGAAGGAATCCGGGGAGACGTTCTTTTTTTCGAGATACGGCTCCTGCGGCACTTTGCTGAGCTCCTCGACTTTTTCCGCGCTAGCGGCTCCCTGTTGCTGTATTTGGCCCGCGTGGAGCAGGGTTCCGATCGGCGCCCAGAGCATGGCCTGGTAGGCGTAGAATGCAAAAAACGACCCGAAGGTAATCTGTCCCTGGATTGCCAGGACGCCGCCGACAAACAGAAAGATATCTCCGCCCATGCTGCTCAGCAACACGAGAAGGAGGTTGATCATGTGGAAGCGGGTCCAATGATGCAGCCCTTCAAACCGGAGCGCCTCCGCCTTGGCGCGGAATCTGTCCAAGAAAAAGGCCTCGGCGGAAAACGTGCGGATGACGCGCATCGCGCCAAACGTCTCCGAGGTCGTGGCGTTCAAATCGGCAAAGCGGTCGGATTCCTCGCGGCTGAACACCTGCAGCTTGCGGAAGGACCAGACCGTCAAAGCGGCGGTCAGGGGCATGGTGGCAAGGACGATGGCGGTCAGCCAGGCGTTCAAGAAAAGCATGAAAGCGACAACGATCACGATGAGAAAAATGCTCGTGAGAAAGTTCCGGAGGATCGAGAAAATCGCCGAGTCCATCCCGGCGACATCCAACCCGAGACGCGAAGCGATCCGGCCGGTTTCCAGTTTTGCCAGCGCCTTTTGCCGGCCGCCCATGAGCCTGAGGGCCGCGTCGAGGCGGGTCTCGTAAAGGGTGTTGCGCGTGATTGTCAGGATGTAGTGGCTCTGCCACCCGCCGAAAAGCGCACCGAGAAGCTTCAGCAGAACACCCAGAAGAACGATGGCGGCGATCATCCAGATCTTTTGGGAAATCCCCAGCCAGGTCGTCACGTCGCCCGTGGCGCTCCCGCGAAAAATCAGGTCGTCGATGATGATCTTCGCGAGATAGGGAGCCGGCGCGCTGACAAGGCTCGACAAGAATCCCAGCAGGACGATGATCCAGAGAACCCGCGGATAGCGGCGGATCAACCCGAGGAGAATCCTGACGCCCGAGCGGGCGGAAACGTGTTGGGGGTTTTCCTCCATCAGTAGAATCGCAAGGACACCTTCAAGGGGAGTCAACCAACAGCCTGCAAAAGCGCAACAAAAAACGTCAGATTCCGCGCCCAGGGAGGGATTTCTTCTGAAAAGTCGTCTCGGGCGAAGCTTGTCGGGAGGGTATGGCCCCATTGCTCTAACCGGCATCCGGATTGTTGATGTCTCCGGACAATCACGGTAGCCTCGGGAATGAAGTTTCCCCGTCCTTCCGTTCTCGCGGCAATTCTTTTGCCGGCATTGGCCTTGGGAGCAGCGTGGCTGGTGGCGGGGCACGATGAGAACTACGCGCTCCAGAAACTGTTTTTCCGCGCGCGCTACGGCCGCTATGACGGGTTGATCACCCAGGCGGCGGCCCGATACGGAGTCAGCCCTTCGCTGGTGAAGGCGGTGATTTGGCGGGAGTCGAGATTCCACCCCGACATGCAGGGTGCGCACGCGGAGCGGGGGCTGATGCAGATCACCGAAGGAGCCGCGCAGGACTGGGCCCGCGCGGAGAAAATCGGGATCTTTGCTCCCGCCGATCTCCTGGACCCGAAAACCAACATCGAGGTGGGCACCTGGTATTTGGCCAACGCGCTCAGGCACTGGTCCGACAAGGACGATCCGGTTCCCTTCGCGCTTGCGGAATACAACGCCGGCCGCACGCGGGTGATGCGCTGGGAAAAAACCTCGGGGCTCGGAGGCGGCTTCGGGGCGGACGACCTGCACAGCATCATGGATTTCCCAGCCACGCGCGCCTACATCCGCTCGATCGTCGACCGGTATCTCGATTTCAAAAAACGGGGCGAGTTTCCCGGCGAGAAGCCCGCCGGCAAACCGCCGCACTAGCACCGGGCGCGTTTGCGGGTTGATGCCCGCAGCCATTCGTGGTTTGCTAGGCGGCCGATGACGAACAAATATCTGGAAGTTGCCGAAGAGGCCGCGCAGGCGGCGGGAGGTTTGCTGCGATCGCAATTCGGCCGTCCGTTGACGGTGGATGAAACCCACGCCCACGACATCAAGCTGGAGTTGGACAAGCGAAGCCAGGCCCTCATCGAGTCGCTGATTCTCTCCCGTTTCCCCGGCCATGCGATCTACGGCGAGGAAGGGATCCGCGGCGACCAAAACAGCGAGTTCCAGTGGGTGATCGACCCCATCGACGGAACCGTGAACTACTTTTACTCGCTGCCGCATTTCGCGGTGAGCATCGCCCTCCGCCAGTCCGGAAAAATCATCGCCGGCGTCATTTACGACCCGATGCGCGATGAGTTGTGGTCGGTCTCCGGCGGCGGCTCCCCCACATTGAACGGGCATCCGATCCGGGTCAGCGGGCGCGCCAGCCTGGGCGAGGCGATCGTCTCGGTCGGCGTCGCGAAATCCATCGATTCCATCAACAGCAGCCTGCCCCTTTTCGAAAAGATGGTCCGCGGTGCCAGAAAATGCCGGATGATGGGCAGCGCCTCGCTGGACATCGCCTATGTCGCCTGCGGCCGGCTCGATGCCTACATCGAGAGCACGGTCAGCCTCTGGGATGTGGCGGCCGGAATCCTCCTCGTCGAAGCGGCGGGCGGCACCGTGAAGCTGACCCCGCATGCGGATAATCCCGACAAATACGCCATCGTGGCCGCGAGCGGAAAAATCGCTCTGCCATGATCGCCACCGGGATCGGATACGATGTGCACCGGCTGGTGATGGACCGGCCGCTGATTCTCGGAGGGGTCCGGATCGAGCACTCCTTGGGATTGGAAGGGCATTCCGATGCGGATGTCCTCTGCCACGCGATCGCGGACGCCCTGCTCGGTGCCGCCGGGGAACCGGATATCGGCCACATGTTTCCCAACACGGATCCGGCGATCCGTGGGATCAGCAGCCTGGAAATCCTCCGCAAAGTCCGCGCGCGCCTGGACGAGCTCTCGGTCACGGTTCACAACGTCGATGCCACGCTGATCGCCGAGGAACCCCGCATCTCCCCCCACCTCGCCGCCATGAAGGAAAACGTGGGCAGCGCCCTCGGGCTGCCTCCATCGCGTGTCGGCATCAAGGCCACGACGAACGAAGGGATGGGGTTTCCCGGACGCGGCGAAGGAATGGCCGCGCTCGCCTCCGCCTGCGTGGACCGCTGATCGGCGGCCCAAAAGGCCCGGCACCATTTTCCCTACAAGCTCAAGCCAGCCGGACGGCGGCAGCCTGGGCTTTGAGGCAGAGTTCTGCGGCTTTGAAGGCGTGTTCCTGGGTCATGGCCTTCTCGGTGCGGTTGAGGCAGTCGAGGAGGAGCTGGCCGAAGAACGGATAGCCGACTTTTCCCTCGCACGGGATGTGCCGCTCGCCCTTTTTATCGACGAGGAAGAGGTGGTTCCCGCTGGTTTGATCACTGGCGAGATTGATGTATTTCCGCATTTCTATGAACCCCTCGGTTCCGAGCAGGGTCGTGCGCCCGTCCCCCCAGGTGCGGAGCCCGGCCGGCGTGAACCAGTCGCAGCGGAAATAGCCGGAAGCCCCGTTGTCGGCGGTGAACGAGGCCTCGCCGAAATCTTCGAGTTCCGGATGCGCGGGATTGCCGAAGTTGGCCACCGCGCTGAAGTTCAGTCGGGCATCCGCGGCCCCGGTGAAATGCAGGAACTGCTCGCACTGGTGGCTGCCGATGTCGCAGAGGATACCCCCGTATTTTTCAAACTCGAAAAACCAGGGAAGCCGGGAGGCCGCGCTCAGCCGGTGCGGGCCGGTTCCCATCGTCTGGATCACCCGGCCGATCGCGCCGTCGGCGACGAGCTGCCCGGCGAGAACCGCGCACTCCACGTGGAGGCGCTCGCTGTAATAGACCATGTATTTTTTTCCGGTGCGGAGAACGGTCGCGCGGGCTTTGTCGAGCTGCGACAGCGTGGTGAACGGGGCTTTGTCGGTGAAATAATCACGCCCGGCCTCCATGACCCGGCATCCCAGCGGACCGCGTAAATTGGGGACGGCGGCGGCGGCGACGAGCCGGACATCGTCGTCCTGGAAGATCTCATCGAGATCCCTCGCGGCTTTTGCCTGCGGGAAGGATTTTTGGAAGGCCGCGACTTTTTGCGGGTCGGGATCATGGACCCAGCGAAGATCGCCGCCAGCCTCGACGAGCCCGTTGCATTGCCCGTTGATGTGGCCGTGGTCGAGCGCCGTGGCCGCGAAAACGAATTCTCCGGGTCCGCAAACCGCGGACGGTTTCCCTTTCGGGGCATAGTTCATTCCGTCTTTCATAATTTTGTTCAAGCCAAGTAATTTCCGGGCGATCCGTAATAGGGGACCGGCTTTTTTGCGGGGATGGATTCCGCGATCCGGTCGCGGAGAAAGGCGCCATACCGGGCGGACGAGGCGGGGAGTTCGACCGTGCGGTCCGCGAACGAGGAAAGCTGGATGCCGTTGATGATCACGAGGGATTTGAGGCCCTCCTCGGCCCGCGCGATCAACTCCTCGCCGTGCAAGATCGCCCGGATGAAATTCACGAGGATCTTCAGATGCTGGTTCCCCGTGTCCCGGGTCACGGGGATCTCGACCTGCCAGGTGGCCGGAGGGAGATATCCTTCACGGGTGGAACGCGAATACTCCGCTGCGCCGACTTCGTTCCTGATGAACGCGAGCCTGCGCTGCTCGCAGGTGAGGCGCCCGAGGTCGCCCGAGACTTCCAGGCGGTTGACTCCCGGGGCCTCGCCCGTGGAAGTGACGATTACGCCCGTGGCCCCGTTGGCGAACTCGAAAATCGCGCTGACATCATCCTCGACCTCGATGGCGTGGTGACGCCCGAAACAACACAGCGCGCGCACTTTCTCCGGCATCCCGAAAATCCACTGGAAAAGGTCGATGTTGTGGACGCACTGGTTGATCAGGACTCCTCCGCCCTCGCCCGCCCAGGTCGCGCGCCAGCCGCCGGAATCGTAGTAGGCCTGGCTGCGGAACCAGTCGGTGATCGTCCATTGCACCCGCCGGATTTCCCCCAGCTCCCCGCCCTGCACCAGGGACCGGATTTTCTGGAAAACCGGATCCGTCCGCTGGTTGAACATCGCGGCGAAGACCTGTTTTTTCGACCGGTGCGCCGCGATCAGTTTTTCCGCGTCGGCCGTGTGGACGGAAATCGGTTTTTCGACCAGGACGTGCAGCCCGGCCCGGAGGGCATCGACGCCGATCGGCGTGTGGGAATAATGCGGCGTGGCGACGAGGATGGCGTCGATCTTTCCCGAACGGATCATCTCGCTGCTGTCGGCGAACCAATCCGCATCCGTGTAGGGGCGCAGCTTGTTTTCATCGGTATCGCACACGGCCGCCAAGACACATCCCGGAACTGACCCGGCGAGCACCATCCGCGCGTGATACCCGCCCATGTTTCCCACCCCGGCGATCCCGAGGCGGACGGAAGCCGCCGCTTGGGTTGTTTTCTTCAATTTGTCTTCAGGAATGATTTGGAAAAATCTTCGCCGGCAGCAGTCTTTTTCACGGCCTTCTTTTTGAAGCGCGAAGTCGCGATCAGGTTCTTCAAGAGTTTTTCAAATCTGGCCGACGCAAACGGCACCTCGACCGTTTCGCCGAGCATCGAGGACATGAGGATCGCGTTTCCGAGCTCGACCGAGTGGATGCCCTCGGCCGCGGGAGCCAGAAGCTTTTCGCCGTCCAGAATGGCGTTCGTGAAGTTTTTCAGGATCCCGTTGTGATGCTCGCCGGTCTGGACGACCGGGATCGTCACATCCCACACCGGCGGGCGCGAGAAGCTTTCCTTTGTCGTGCGGCTGAATTCCGTCATCGGGATCTCGTTGCGGGTGAATGAAAGCTTTCCACTTTCCATCACCAGCCGGCCTCGCTCGGCGGAGATCTCCAGCCGGTTCGCGCCCGGGGCTTCGCCTGTCGAGGTGATGAACACCGCGCTCGTGCCGTCCTTGTATTCAAAATACGCCGTCACATCGTCCTCGACCTCGATCTTGTGGTGGTAGCCCAGCTTGCAGAATCCGCGGACCTTGGACGGCATCCCGAAAATCCACTGGTAGAGGTCGAGGTTGTGCGGGCACTGGTTCAGGAGGACGCCGCCCCCCTCGCCCGCCCAGGTCGCCCGCCAACCGCCGGATGCATAGTAGGCTTCGGTGCGGAACCAGTCGGTGATCGTCCATGTCACCCGCCGGATTTTTCCCAGCTCGCCGCCCTTCACGACCTCGCGGATTTTCCGGTAAACCGAATCCGTGCGCTGGTTGAACATCGCGGCAAAAACCTGCTTCTTCGACCGGTGCGCAGCGATCAGCCGCTCGCAATCCGCCTTGTGGACGGAGATCGGCTTTTCGACGAGCACGTGCAGCCCCGCCTCCAGCGCGGCGGCTCCGACGGTCGTGTGGGAGTAATGGGGCGTCGCCACGAGCACCGCATCCACCTCGCCCGAGGCGATGAGCGCATCGCTGTCCGTGCAGCCATACACCCCGGGATATTTTGCGACTTTTTCCTGTTCCAAATCGCAGACGCCGGCGAGCCGGCACCGCGGGATATTGCCGGCCAGAATCGAGGCCGCATGCACGGCCCCCATGTTTCCAAGTCCAATGATGCCGAGGCGGAGTTCTTTCATGGGTTCAAAAACGGATCGAACAAGCCGCAGATCCTTTCTTCCAAAACCGCGAAAAGAAAGAAAAATCTTCGCAGGCGACGGGATGGGTCAGCCCGGTGGAGAAGCGGGGGATTCGGGCATCCCGAACGAAGCAGTTTCCGGAAATGGCAAGTGCGGGAGTGACAAATGTTCGCGCCGGGCGTTTGATGTCCGGACTGTGAAAGTGACAATACTCAAGCTGAACTGCCCGGACGCGGTGGGCTTGCTCGCCCGCATCACCGGGTTCATCGCGGCCTCGGGAGGCAATCTTCTCGACGTCAGCCAATACACCGACCCCGTGGCCAAATGGTTTTTTGCCCGGCTCGCCTTCGAGGGCGGGCAGGCGGCGGACAGCCCGGAGTCGTTCCGGAGCGAACTGGCCGGCGTGGCGGCCGGGATGCAGGCGGAGTGGACGCTCCGTCCGGCGGAGCGGCCCGTCCGCACGGCGATTCTCGTCAGCAAGCAGGACCATTGCCTGGCCGACCTGCTCTGGAGGTGGAGATCCGGCGAATTGAACATTTCGGTCGCGGGGGTTTTTTCCAACCACGAAACCTGCCGCTCCCTCGCCGAGAGGGAATCGCTGAACTTTGAAACGCTCGACTTCGCCGCGGACAAAGCGGCGGCATTTGCCGGACTGGCCGCGCGCCTGCGGGCGCTGGACGTCGAACTCGTCGTCCTCGCCCGGTTCATGCAAATCCTCCCGGATTGGTTCTGCAAAGAGTTTTCCGGACGGGCGATCAACATCCACCATTCGTTTCTGCCGGCGTTTATCGGGGCCAACCCCTACCGGCGGGCCTTCGAGCGCGGGGTGAAACTCATCGGGGCCACCTGCCATTATGCCACCGAGGATCTCGATGACGGCCCGATCATCGAGCAGGAGGTGGCGCGGGTCGAGCACTACCACGAACCGGACGACCTGGTCCGCTTGGGAAGAGACTGCGAAAGGCTGGCGCTGGCCCGCGGCGTGAGGTTCCACGTGGAGGACCGGGTGCTCGTCCACGGGAGCCGCGCCATCGTCTTCCGCGACTAATACCGGAATTTCGGGGTGGTGGAGGGCGTGGCGTCCGGGGCGGGGAGGTTCTTCGGCACAACTTCCGGCTCCACATTCAAATCCGGAGGAGGGACGTTCGGATCCGGCAAGGGCGTGTCATTGACCTGCGGCCCCGAATAGAGCGGGCCTTCGTCGCCACGCTTCCCCCCCCGCTTTTTCGCAGCAGCAGTTTCCGCCTCCTGTTTGACCTGTTCCGGAGGGAGATGGGTTACAGCCTTGTCCAGTTGGAGGATTTGCGGACCGGATATGTCGCGAATGAGAACATGGCCGTCGCTCCCCCGCGTCC
>Ga0364900_10524_pt1 | contig 9305 bp, 8 predicted proteins | sample ExccelJu500002D3_FD_206974 | JGI IMG/M metagenome (GOLD analysis project Ga0364900, IMG submission 206974) | Enriched cells from Trout Bog Lake Hypolimnion, Wisconsin, USA - BchlTB.July09.5000.02.D3 | ecosystem: Environmental > Aquatic > Freshwater > Lake > Hypolimnion/Profundal zone | place: USA...
AATCGAGTTGGATGCATAGGTCTTCAAGGTCGCAGTCCCGCCTGTTGCGATTGTATTATGTAGTCAGGGCTGTAATGAGGCGTTCAGGATAGACACGGATTTTCAGCAGGTCGCACTGTGAGTTGAGGCATGACGGCAGACCCGGTACAACCATGCCATGGATTTCCTGGCCATCAGGAACGCGCCCGACCAGATCGCCGCCCGGACCGCGGCCATCGCCGCCGCCCTGATGGCCCGGTCGTTGCGTGTGAAGGAACCCAATTTCAAGCTCATCGGAAATGATGACCTGTCACGCCTGTTCGATCTCTACGACCGCGACTTCTTCGACGGCCAACTTGCCCTGCAGGTCAAGACCAAGACCACCACGCCGCTGCAATTCGCGATCTCCACCAGGATGACCAGCGCCGGCGGCAAGACCATTGTGCAACGCCAGCCCGGGGCAGACGGGACGCAGCGATTTCACTACCAGATCGCCATTGCCGGCCGGCTGCTTTTCATGACTTTTGGCGGCGTGGACCGGCCGGTTATCGTCAACGGGTTCACCTGCACCGACCGGCTTTCCGCTCTCCAGCGGATAATGGAGCATGAGATCATTCACTTGCTTGAGCTGACCACCTTCGGCGACTCAAGCTGTGGGGCACGGCGTTTTAAGGTCCTGGCCGCCAATATCTTTGGACACACCGGCACGAAACACGCGCTGGTTACGCCGCGGGAACATGCCGCCGTGCGGCACGGAATTACCCTGGGGTCCATGGTAACCTTTGAGTTCGAGGGCAGGAAGCTGGTCGGTCGGGTGAATCGAATCCATCGTCGGGCGACGGTTTTGGTGGAGGATAGCGACGGGGTCAGGTACACCGATGGCAAGTGGTATCGCAAATACTACATACCGTTGGCGTTTCTCGGGATTGCGTAACCCGGACGCCGAAAGTATAGCGTGGATCATTGGCCCTGGCATTCGCCACTCTTCATCGCCTATCGGGCGTTGATCGTGCAGGCATCGGCAACCCCGCTCTCCGGCGATGATTTGACGTATTCCACGAGAACCTTGTCGGCGGACACAGTCACGCGCACATGGCCTGAGTTTCCTAGAAACGTGCCGTGCTTGTAGCCGTAATTCTCCAGGTCGCGGATGCGATCGGTTCCCGCGAAACTCGGCTGGGGAACCATAAGGTACAGGATGCCATCGAGTTCCTGGCGGGCGTAGAAATTGTCATGAGCCTTGAATACCGCTGTCACATGGTTGCGCAGGAGCAACTGGTGGACCGGTTCGGTCCAGCCGGGGCGGTGGTCCTTGAAACCGTCGCTGCCATCGGCATTTCTTCCGCCCCATTCGTTGCCGGAGGCGATCTCCACGCCGCCCCGCGAGGCTTGGTCGCCGCTGAGAAGATTGTGGATGCAGACAAACTTGAACTTGGCGCAGCTCTTGTGCAGCGTCTGTTCGAGCCACTGATATTGCGCCTGACCCAGTGACCAACTCCAGCCGTCGTCGCCGCCGTGCTGGCGGAGGGAGTAGCGGAAAGGATCGAGCACGATGAAGAGGGCATCGCCCCATTCCCAGGCATAGTAGTCCTGCGGCAGGCCATAATGCGGGCCGGTAGTAGCATTCCCGGTATAGAAATCATCGGGAACGGGATTGGGAAAGTAGCGCTTGCGGATCAGGTTGGACCACACGGCCAGGCAATCGGCCGAGCCATCATCATACCGGGCAGCTTCGCCATCATGGGTGCCCAGGGCAAGGAAAACCGGCGCGCAAGCGGCAATCTGGCCAAGGTAATACCGCTGGGCCAGATATTGCCGGACGGCTTCCTGCCGTCCGGTGTGCTTGTCGGTCATGAACAGATTGCCCAGGTCCAGGTGGAAATCCGGCTTGTCGGTCCGGATATTCTTCAACGTCCGACCGTAGACCTCCGCACTGGTATGTTCATCCAGGTGGGCATCGGCGGTCATGGTGAAAACAAACCCGCCCTCCGGCGGGCGGGCGGTATGGAATGTGCACTGGGGACTGTCTTCATTCCCCGCTTGGAACTGATAATAATAGCGCGTGTCGGCTTTGAGGCCATCGATCAACACTTCCGCCGGCTCGTCTTTCTTGAACTGGCGCCGGGGCGTTTGCGCGGTGTAGATCCCCGGCTGCGTTCCCCAGCCGAAACGGCCTTCCATATCCGCATATGCCAGCACGCTCAGGGTCACCGAGTTCTTCGTGGGGCGGCAGAGAATCAGGTCATAATCATGGGTTGGGATATCCAGGTTAAACTGGCCAACTGGCCCACGATCACCATGCCCGCGGGCGTTTGTCGATTTTGTAGTTGGGTCGGCGCCATGAAGTACCGCTGACGCCACAAATAAAACCACAAGGGCGGGAAAAAACGCTGAACGATGAACACATAGCGGGACGCGAACAACCTTGGTTAATGAAAGATCGGAGGTCCTCATGCTTTGGCCTTGATAGTATAACTATGGGCAACCTCGCCGGTCTGGTGCTGATCCGTTTCATCCTTGGGCAGATAGCAGCGCACATACTCAACCTTGACCTGCTCCGGGGCCACGGCGACGCGCAGATATCCGGAATTGGGCATCTTGACGCCGGCCGGGTAGCGGTCGTCGTTGTAGGTCATGTAGTTCTGGTCCGCCGGCATGGGCACTTCCTGATAGACAATTCCATCCCGTTCCTGCCGAGCATACAGATGGTCGTGGCCCTGGAAGAAAATGGTGACGCCGTGTTTGGCCATCAGTTGGTGTATGGGCAGTTCCCAGCCCGGGCGCTTCTGCTCGAATTGTCCGTTGCCGCGCTTGTCCTTCCCGCCCCATTCAAAAAGATCGCATTCCTCGATGCCGCCACGGCCCGTGCCCAGGACGTGGTGGGCGAAGACGAACTTGAATGACGCCTTGCTTTGCTCCAGGGTTTTCTTGAACCACTGGTACTGGACGTCGCCCAGCGTGATCTGCCACCAGTCCCGATCCTTGTTTCCATGCTGATCGGGCCCTTTGCCGCCGCCGTCGTGGAAGGGATTATCCACCTGGCCCGGGGAGTGCCAGTAATTGTCCAGCACGACGAAAAGGGCATCACCCCAGGTCCAGGCATAATAATCCTTCAGCAGGCCTATGCTCTTCAGTTCGTCGGCATCGCCGCTGTAGAAGCCATCGGGCGCCGGGCATGGATAATAACGGTTCCGCGCGTTCTGGGCATCCACCGCGATATCGTGGCGCATATCCGTCTGGTTGAAATTGAACAGTGAAGCCTGTTCGTGATTCCCGTTGACCAGAAAGAGCGGCGCTGATTGGGCTATCAGTCCCAGGAATGGCCGTTGCAAGCGGTAACGTCCGGCGACGGTCTGGGTGTTAATCGCGTCCAGGGCATCGACGCTGAAATCATCGCCCATGCAGATGTAGAAATCAGGCTTGCCGGATACGGCGTTCAACAGGGTTCGCGCGTACAGATTAGCATCGTTCATTTGCGGGCGTTCCGGGTGCGAATCGCCCTGGACGGCGAACGTGAAGGCGCTTCCGCCGACCCGTTGCGTGTGAAATCGTCCTTCGGGTCGGGCATGGAATTCGGTTTCGCCTTTCTTGCGACATTGCAGCCGGTAGAAGTAGGCGGTATTTGGCTGAAGCTTGTCGAGTGTCTGCTCCACCGGCATTCCCGCGCCCAGATCCAGTAGATCTGTCTTGGCGGAGTATTTGCCGGATTCCTCGCCATATTCCAGATATCCCTCCAGCGCATCGGTGGCCAGGGTACTCACGGTCACGGAGTGGTTGCTGACTCGTCCCAGCACCAGCGAGACCAGGCCAAACTCGGCCAATTCGCGGGGCAGCAGGTAATTATCGGCATCCCGTTTGTGGCCCGGGTCCTTGCCGCTGCGCCACGATCCATAGCTGGCGCGGGTCTGACCTCTGGCCGGCAGACAACACCAGCCGATTGCCGAAACGAGCATGCTCAAAAAAGTCCTCCGGCCGGTAACCAATTTCATGCGTTGCTCCTTTAATCCAGCATAACGCTCGTTTCCACCATAAATTGCCACCCTTGCCGAATTATACCTGGCGCAGCCAATCCCGGCGCTATCGCGCCGGTGAAGTCCGCGATTTTTCCCATGGCCTTTGTGCAAAATATGCACGACAAAGGTGATATATGGCGAAATAGGTTACAGTATGCAGCAAGCTCAACACAAGGAGACATAATGAAAGGCAGTAGTTCGAGAAGATGGACAATGATGGCGACGGGAATAGTGATTCTGGGGGCGGTGTGGTGTGCCTTGCCTGGGCGCAACTCGGGAGTACAGGCGGCGGATGGGTCGACGGCGGCCCCGGCGGCAAGCGCCGTCGACACCCCTGTGGTCAAAGCACAAGACCTGTTGAAAAAGGGCCTGGCCTACCTGCGAACCCAACAGGACCCCAAAACATTCACCTGGGGCAAGGGTGATGAAGCGCCAGGGATCACCGGCATGGCCATTACCGCGTTTGTGCAATCGGGCGTCGATCCCGATACCGACTGGCTCGATCACGCCGGCGATGCCATGATCGCCTTCCAGAAGAAAGACGGCGGGGTCTACGACACGCTATTGCCAGCTTACAGCACCGCCATCGTCATCCGGGCGCTATCCAGCGCTCCCGAGGCCGAATGGAAGGAGCCGCGCGAAAAGGCCGTGGCCTTCCTCAGGACTCTACAGTGGACCGACAAAATCCAGGGCCTGCCGGCCAACGAGCAGCCGCCCACGCCGGATAGCCCGAAATGGGGCGGCGTCGGCTACGGCAGCGGCAAGGAAGGGCGGCCCGACCTGAGCAACCTCCAGATGTTTCTCGACGCCATGCACGATGCCGGCATCAAGCCCGATGATCCGGCCTACAAAAACGCTGTTATCTTCCTGAGCCGCACCCAGAATCTTTCGGAAACAAACGATCAGAAGTGGGCCGGTAATGACGGCGGCTTCGTCTACTCCCCCGCCAACGCCGGCATGTCGGCGGCGGGCGAATACACCGATGCCAACGGCAAGCGCATGCTGCGCAGCTATGGATCGATGACCTACGCCGGCCTGAAGAGCATGATTTACGCCGGGCTCACCAGGGATGATCCCCGCGTGAAGGCCGCCTGGGCCTGGATAGCCAAAAACTGGACGCTGGATGATAACCCGGGAATGAAGGAAGGCGACCCTAAGTCCGCACAGGCAGGACTTTATTACTACTACCATACCCTGGCCCGCGCCCTGCACGCCTACGGCGAGCCGATCATAGTCGACCCCCAAGGCAACAAGCATGACTGGCGCATCGAGTTGATCAACAAGCTGGCCACGCTGCAGAAGCCCGATGGCAACTGGATCGGCGATAAAAACCCCAAGTGGATGGAAAGCAATCCCGTGTTGGTGACCTGCTATGTAACACTGGCGTTGGAAGAGACGCTGACCGACCTGAAGGATCATCCTGTTAAGTAAGTGGTCAGCGACCAGTGATTGTTATTGGTGGCCAGTGTTTAGTGGCGAATAGCCGTTGATCACTGGCCACTGGTCGCTGACCACTTATACTGGTGGCCATGTCGCTCGATGTGCCGATCACCGGCCCCGCAAACTCCCTGCGACGTGATGTCGCCAGCGCCTACTTGGCGACCGGATCACGCGTGGCGGCGTGGGTGCTGGTCTCGGCTATCCTCTTTCGTCGGGGCGGAGCCGGACAGTTTGCCATGTTCGCCCTGGTCCGCTCGACTGTGGGACTGCTTAATTATACCTCCTTCGGACTAGCCCCGGCGATGATCCGCATGCTGGCCGAAGCGCGCCACGAACCGGCCCCCGCATCCGCCCATGACGCCGACTCATCCTTTGCGGCTCGCATCTATGCCAATGGCATGATTCTGGCGCTGGTTGGCTGCGCCATAGGACTGGCCTTGACCATCGCCTATGGCGGTCTGTTTTCTTTTCTGCACACGGTGCCGGCCCAATTGAAGACCTCCATGCCGGCTTTGGTGCTGCTCATGGGCGTGGGCAACCTGTCCCGCCTCCTGAGCGATCCGGCCAGCGCCGAACTTCAGACCAGGAGGTTTATCGCGCGCGATAATTTTCTGGTGTCCGCTTCCGAGGCTGTTTTCGCGTTGCTGGCCTTGGCCGCGAGTTGGCCGTTGCAGCCGCTGCTGGCGGCCGGCGGAGCGTTCTGTATATCGGGACTAATGCTGCTGGTTGCGCGGTTGGCGCAGGTGCAGCGCATCGCCGGCGGCGGTCGGGCGCGTTGGGGACTCATGAATGTTCCCCTCCTGCGGCGGCTACTGGGACTGGGATTGGTCGTCGTCATCGCCAACCTGGCCGACTACCTTTACGCCCCGACCGATTTCATTCTCATCAACCGCCTGATCGACGCCAAGACGGTCGCCGACTACGCTCCGGCGACGCAGATCGACTCGGGAATGCTCCTGCTGGTCAGCGCCCTTGCGGCGGTGCTGCTGCCTCGGGCGGCCCTGGCCCACGTCGCCGGCAACCGTGCCGCCGTCCGCCGCTATTACATCCGCGGAACCCTGGCCAGTCTGGCGCTTCTGGTTCCGGCGGCACTGGCGGTCTACGCCCTGGCGCCGATCCTCTTTCGTTTATGGCTAGGTAATCCCATGCCGCTGACCTGTGCCATTCTGCCGCTGGTTCTGATCCACACGGTCGCCGGCGGCAGCGCCATTGTGGGAAGGTCGATCCTCTTGGGCATGGGCAAGTTCAAGCCCTTCACCGCCGCCGTGCTGATCGCGGGAGTTGCCAATGTTATCCTGAGCTATGCCTTTGTGCGTTTTGGGCACCAGGGGCTGCGGGGCATCGTGCTGGGCACAATCGCGGCGGTGGTCGGGCGCTGCGCTATATGGATGCCGTGGTATGTGGGGCGGACAATCAGTGAATAATGAACAGGGAAGCCTGGGACAGGGAATGTTGAGCAATGAGCTGTTCATGGCTCACTGGTGATGGGAAATATCACTCGGCACGGGTTTGGGGAATAGGGGCGCCCAAATTTTCCGACAGGGCATGATTGCGGAGTCTTCGGTAGCCCAGCCGCCCTCGGCTGCGGTCTGGTTTGTCCGCCGGTTCTTTCGCTCAACCTTTCTCAATAGCTTTGGCCTCAGGGGCGGCGCTCCATATCCGGTAGCGCACTTCAACGCCTGCGGGAACATACACCACTACCGGCAAGCGGCTGTTGTAGCGGATGAGAAACGGCTCGCCGCCCAGGGCAATGAAGCGGTCCACCTTTGGCGCGTTCGGGTCGATCGCCATCAGCGTTCCCGCCATAGGACCCAATTTGCTGACGTTATAACACGGGAATCCCCAACCTTTGATGATCTCTTCATCGATCCTGCCCGCGAAGAAATAACGGTTTCCCTGGTCGACCTGCATCGTCTTGCCGACGATGAGTTCCACCTTGAACGCCGCCTCATCATCCTGTTTGGGAAGTTGCAGAACATACCGAACCATTCCCTCCCCGGCCGGCGCAAAAGCCTTCATGTTGTCCGCCTGCACGGCTAATGCCAGACCGCAAAACACCAGGGCGGCGATGGTGCATATCCTTGTCATATTGTCTCCTGACTAAGAATCTATCTCAGAACCCAATGACTCCGCGATGGGCCATTCCCGGCACACTCTCCGGGCGATGCATCTTGCGCCCGCACTCGTCGTCGTTCCTCCTCGCCGTATCTCTCCATTGATACGCCTCGTCGTCGCTCCTTGATTGCAGGCGAAATATGCATCGGCGCGGGGCCATTGGGTTCTGAGATAGATTCTAAAGGGAAGAAGATGTCATGTACATTATTCCATGCGATGCTCGCACAAATTTATTGCCGCATCAACAACCGTCGCAAGCATCGCGCGCCGAGAATTCTTTTCATTGCTCCGTCCCCATCACTTCCCGCAACTTCCCAATCACCCCCGGCAACACCTGCAATGTCCGCTCCACCTCCGCGCTGGTGGTATACCGCGAAAGGCTGAAGCGGATCGCCCCGTGAGCGCTCGGCTCATCAACCTTCATCGCCCGCAACACATGCGACGGCTCAAGGCTCCCACTGCTGCATGCCGATCCGGCGCTGGCACAGATGCCGCGCTCGCTCAACAACAGCAAAATCGCCTCCGCCTCCAGGGACCTGAATCCGATGTTCGTCGTGTTGGGCAGGCGGGCGGCGGCGTTGCCATGCACCGCCGTGGACTCGATGCGTTGGAGAATGCCTTCCTCCAGCCGGTCGCGCAGGGATGCCACCTGGTTCATGAGCGGCAAACATTTCCCGGCCAACTGCGCGGCTGCTCCCATGCCCACGATTCCCGCAACATTCTCCGTGCCGCCACGCCGGCCGCCCTCCTGGGGGCCGCCGATCAGCAGCGGCGCGATGCGCAAGCCGCGCCGTATGTACAACGCCCCGATTCCCTTGGGGCCGTGGAATTTATGGGCGGCAAAACTCATGACGTCCATGCCGGCTTGAGGTACGGTCACCGGCAGTTTGCCGACTGCCTGAGTGGCGTCACAGTGGAACGGCACGCCGATTTCCCGGCACATCCTCGCCACTTGCGCCACCGGAAATATCACCCCGGTCTCATTGTTGGCCCACATAAAGCTGGCCAAGGCCACCCGGTCATCCAGCGCGCCGGACAAAGCCCCCAGGTCGAGCATGCCCACGGCATCCACGCCGATTTCGACCACTTCGACGCCCTGGCGCGCAAGCTGCCGGCACAGTTCCCGCGATGCGGAATGTTCCACAGCGCTGGTTATGATGCGCTTGCGCGGGGTTCGCGCCGCCAGCAATCCGCATAGCGCTGTGTTGATCGATTCCGTGCCGCCGCTGGTGAATGTCAACTCCCCCTCGGCGCTTCCGACCAGGGCCGCGACCTGGGCACGAGCCTCGGCGATGGCGTGCCGCGACCTCTGGGCGAAGCGGTGTACGCTCGAAGGATTGCCATACCACTCCCGCACAAACGGTTCCATCGCTCTGACCACTTCCTCCGCCGGCTGGGTCGTGGCATTGTTATCCAGATAGATCACGTCCATAATAGTCATCTTATTCTACGTCGTTCGGGAATCGCGCACGATGGTTCGGTAACTTTTTGTATTCACATGATCATTCACGCCTATGCTCACGCCCGCGCCGGCCTGGTTGGCAATCCCTCCGATGGCTACTTCGGCAAGACCCTCTCCTGTATTATCCGCAACTTCCAGGTCAAGGTCTCCATCTGGGAGAGTCCCTATTTTGAGATTTTACCCGGCCACGGCGACATGGGGCATTTCGGCAGCATCGGCGAGTTCGTGCGCGACCTGCGCCTGCACGGATATTATGGCGGTATGCGCCTCATCAAGGCTGCCGTTAAGCGGTTCAC
>Ga0364900_10575_pt2 | contig 9256 bp, 7 predicted proteins | sample ExccelJu500002D3_FD_206974 | JGI IMG/M metagenome (GOLD analysis project Ga0364900, IMG submission 206974) | Enriched cells from Trout Bog Lake Hypolimnion, Wisconsin, USA - BchlTB.July09.5000.02.D3 | ecosystem: Environmental > Aquatic > Freshwater > Lake > Hypolimnion/Profundal zone | place: USA...
CGGGGTCGAATACCACTTGGTCGGCGGTCACCCCGGCCGCGTTCAGTTTTTCCAGCCGTTCCCCGAAAAAAGCGGCGACCTCGCCCACAACGTTGGAGTACACCGGATGGTTTTGCATGGCGGGCGGCAGTCCTTGGGCATGCATGGCCACGTATCCGGCGCCGTATTCCGCCACCGCCTGCCACATGGCGTCCGCGCCGCCCGCCACGCGACTGAAGGCGGCGACATCGTTGACAATGCTGGCCCCGGCGGCCAGCGCGGCGCGGGCCACGGCGGGCTTCAGGGTATCAATGGAAATAGCCACGGAGGTTTGCGCCGCCAGGGCGGCAACCACCGGAACCACCCGTTCCAATTCATCCTGTTCCGTGACCGGATGCGCTCCCGGCCGGGTGGATTCGCCGCCGATGTCGAGGATCTCCGCGCCCTGCGCCGCCAGTTCCAGCCCGCGCCGGATGGCGGCGGCGGGATCGGCGAATTGCCCGCCATCGGAAAAGGAATCGGGGGTGACATTGACGATGCCCATGACAAGGGCCGGGCGGGGAAAGCGAAATTCAAACCGCCGGGCGCGCCAAAGGATCTGGCCGGTAACGTTCACCGCTTCATTGTGAACGAAACGGGCGGGTTTCGCAAAATGTTCTGATTGGTCCAAAGCTCGGATAGGTGCCTAAACATTTCATCGCGTTTTTTGGCTGATGCCTTGATATGCCTTGATCAGGCACGATTACAGGGGTTTTTGCCTTGATTGGGCTTGGATGACGGCGGAAATGTGTGGAGCACATCCCGCAAGCTCGATTGTGGGGACGAGCCGTCCCCACCCCGAGCGGGGACGCCACGGGATGACGCCGCATTCCACCGGGGAAAGCGGGCGCAGGTTTGGCCGTGGCGGTGAGTTTACCATGTAAACCTCCAACCGGGTAATATTGCACGGGTTTTGAAAATGCAAGGGGTGGGAAGAGGCTGGACACGAATTTCACGAACAGGGCACTAATTCATAAAATTGGGGCCGCAACAGCACTGTTCCTGGCTGACGGCCCGCCTTATGGAAATAGCACATTAGCATTGACTGACCCTTTTCCCTTGCTGGTGGAACAGCGAGAGCCTGCAAAGTTCAACGCGACTTGGTCTGGCGGCATGCTGCGGCTGAGACAGCCGCGCTCCGAACGGAACGCGCTCCGCCCTCAAACCTTCGTGCGGAAATAGGCGATGGTGTCTTTGAGCCCCTCGGCCAGGGCCACCTTGGGTTCCCATTTCAGTATGGACTTGGCTTTGGTGATGTTGGGCTTGCGTTGCTTGGGGTCGTCCTGGGGCAGCGGCTTGAAGACGATTTTGCTCTTGGACCCGGTGGACCGGATGATTTCCTCCGCAAACTGGAGCATGGTCATCTCGGTGGGATTGCCAATGTTCACGGGGAGATCGTAATCGCTCATCATCAGCCGGTAGATGCCCTCGATCAGGTCGGACACGTAGCAGAAGCTGCGAGTCTGGGAGCCGTTGCCGAACACGGTAACCGGTTTGTTCTTGATGGCCTGGCTGACAAAGGCGGGCACTACGCGGCCGTCTTTGAGGCGCATACGGGGACCGTAGGTGTTGAAGATGCGGACGATGCGGGTTTCCACCTTGTGCTCGCGATGGTAGGCCATGGTCATGGCCTCGGCGAAACGCTTGGCTTCGTCATAACAGCCGCGCGGTCCGATGGTGTTGACGTTGCCCCAATATTCTTCCACCTGGGGATGAATCAGGGGATCGCCGTAAATTTCCGAGGTGGAGGCGATCAGAAAGCGGGCGCCTTTGTTCTTGGCCAGGCCCAGGGCCTTGTGCGTGCCCAGCGAACCGACCTTCAGCGTCTGGATCGGCAGTTCGAGATAATCAATCGGGCTGGCCGGCGAGGCGAAGTGCCAGACATAGTTCACGGGTTCATCGAGAAAGATGAATTCGGTGACATCCTGCTGGATGAATTTGAAGTTCCGGTTGCCGCCCAGATGGGCGATGTTGTCCACGCTGCCGGTGACGAAGTTATCAATGCCAATCACCCGGTGTCCCCGGGAGAGCAGCAGGTCGGTGAGATGCGAACCAAGAAAACCGGCCGCGCCGGTAACGACGGAAGTCGGTTGGGGGGATTTGGTTTTAGCCACGGGTATTATTTTTGTTGAATGATGGGCGGGAACCGGTTGCTACTTGGCACCGGTCCCCAAAACAACCACGGGGATAGTACGGAACAGAATGGAGACATCAAGCCAAAGTGACCAGTTATCAATATATTCCAAATCCAGGCGAACCCAGTCATCGAAACTGGTGATCCGGTTGCGACCCTTGATCTGCCAGAGGCAGGTCAGGCCGGGTTTGACACTCAGGCGGCGGCGGTGGGCAAAATCATTGAACCGGCGAACCTCGTCCACCGGCAGCGGGCGGGGCCCGACCAGGCTCATTTCGCCCCGCAACACATTCAAGAGCTGCGGCAGCTCATCCAGACTATATTTGCGCAGGAATTTGCCGATGGGGGTGATGCGGGGATCGTTGGTAATTTTGAACACGGGGCCGGACATTTCGTTCATGGCCGCCAGTTCATGTTTGAACTGCTCGGCATTGGTGCCCATGGTCCGGAATTTGAAGATGGTAAAGGGCCGGCCGTTGATGCCGGAACGTTGCTGCCGGAACAGGGCCGGCCCCGGCGAGGTCAATTTGACCACCAAGGCGATCAGCAGCATGGGGACGGACAGGATCAGCAGGAAAGTGAGCGAACCAAAGAAATCCACAAGCTGTTTGGCCACCATCTGCCAGGAAGTCTCGGGAGCGGAACGGAACACCACCACCGGGTGGCCGCACAATTCATCAAAACTGGCGCGGGCAATCTGGGTGCCAAAGAAATTCACTTCGAGCCAGGCTTCCACCCCTTCCAATTCGCACACTTTGATGACGGCTTCGACCCGTTCAAAGTAAGCGTGCCGCGCGCTGATCAGCACCCCGCTCACGGATTGTTCATGCAGGAGTTCGATCAGCTTCTGCACCGGGGCATCCACCAGGTTGAGCGTGCCCACCACTTCGATGCTGTCCCGGGCCTGCTCGCGCAGATCGTACCGCATCCGGGTAATTTCCTTGTCGCTCCCCACCAAAACCAGCCGCCGCTTGATCTGGTCGCGAGCCATCCGGCTGCGCAGCATCAGCCGGACAATCTCCTGCTTCCCCCAGACCATGATGAAACCGATGATCCCGAAAAACACCATGACGCCGCGGGGAATGGGCAGATGGAAAACATACGCCACCAGCACCAGGCTGATGGCGGCAATCGTACAACCCTTGAGCAGCGACCAGACAGTCAGCCGGCGGGAGGCCCAGATCGGGTTATTATAGACTCCTTGCGACTCAAATATCAGCGGCCCGGTGGCCGCCAGAACGAAGTACAGCCAGTAGGAATTTTTGAAGGCATCAATGGAAATGTCGTCCAGGCCAAACGCCCCGGCAAAGGACGGAATCGCGCGCAGCGAGCAGGCCACCCAAAAACAGGCTACGAGAATGAATGCATCAGCCAGTTGATGCACCTGCATTCGAATCAGTCGGTCGCGTCTTAACATGTTGCCATCATCTCAGCTCAAGGTTTACTTCTGAATCGCGGCGGGCACGGTTTGAAATTGCGGCACAATGGCCGCCATCAATTTTTTCACCTGCTCAAAAGTTGCCTCCTCCTGGCCCGGCGCGCAGACCGTGAAAAAGGAGATATAGGACCACCGTTCCAGCAGGCCGTGCAGAATCAAATCTTGCGGCATCCACACCGACATCCATTGCCATTGTTTGGCAGTGTGGTGGGTCCCATCCACATACCAGTACACATACAGGCCGCGGCCGGTCTGGGTTTTGCCATCCTGTTCAAGCTGCTTGGTCGCGACGTACTTGTTCACCTCCAGATCATAGGGAAACGGTTTCTCCATGTGAACCAGCTCGCGCCGGGTGGCCTGGTTATCGCAATCCCAGCCCTGACCGGTGAGGCAGATCTGGGGTTTATGAATGCTGGAGCGATCCGATCCCATGAGCACGACGTTGACCTGCGCCCAAAATTTCTTGTCCGTGGCGGTGTACATCCGCTGGCCAAAACTGGTGTCCTTGGGCAGCCGGTCCAGCACGATTTGCGCTTCCGGTTCGGCCACGGAGGTATAGCCCGGGACATTTTCCGGCAATAACACTTCCAGATTGCCGGTGCCGGGGAGGGGACGGGTTTTCACCCCGGCCGGACCCATTTTGTGACCGGACTTCACCTGCACCAGCAGGCCGGTGGCCGCCGCCATCAGGATCAGTGCCACAACTCCCAGAATGAGCGGTTTGGATTTCATGACACAGTAGCAGGGGCGGCCGGTGTTTGGGCGGGCGGAGGACCGGAACGGGGTTCGCCCTTTTCGAGCCAGCGGCCGATCAGCATGACACAACCAATCGCCACGGCAAAGGTGATGAAACCAAAGTTGGTCTCGCAGCTTTTGCCGGCCGCCTGGCCAAACATTTCGGCAACCATAATGGTCATGCACAGACGCACCACATTGCCCAGAATGGCCAGCGGAATGGCCGAAGCCATCATGAGTCCCCGTTTCCAAGGCGCCTTGAAACTGATAAATCCGTAAATGGTGGTCAGGGCCAGCAAAGCCACGATGCTGCGGATGCCGCTGCAGGCGGGAGCCACTTCATAAGCGAAGGTGTGCTGCGAATCCATCAATTGGGTGCCCTCCCGGATCACGTCCGGCGCCAGCCCCAGATGCGACACCATGGCCACGATTTGCGCCACCATGATGCGCAAAGGCAGGGTCAGTTCCGTGGCCAACTCACCCACCGGCATGCAGAACAGGAGCAGGAAAAACGGGAAGGCGCTGGCCTTCAACCAGTGTTTGCCCCAAACCAGACCGGTCAAACCATAAACCCCCAGCAGAAAACCGATCACGGACAGGCGTTGCTGCTGGATCAAATAGCCGACCAAATGAAACAGCAGCCCCAGGATCACCAGCCCAATCGCCGGCGACCAGAGGCCGGCCGGCCGGGCCACCAAATCCTTGCGCTTCCACCAATATAGCACCAGCACCACAAACGGAATCAGCAAACCGTGCTTTTCATCGTTCAGCGGGGAGGTGTAAACATCAAACATCCAGCCAAATAGCGAAGGCGTGTCTTTATAGCCAAAGGTGGGGTTGCCAAAGAACGCAAAAATGGCCAGCCAGGGCGCCAGCAGGAGAAAGAAAAGCAAACGGTTGGGCAACTGGCGCCATTCTTCGGCGCACCGCAAAATCAACACCGGAATGGCGGCCAGCAAGGACCCGCAGAAAAGCCACAGCGGCCAGTTTGGCCCCCGCACGTCGGAATAATACATGCCCGCTCCGAATAACGCCAAAAAAGCGTATTCGTACGGTCGCAAATTCATCCCTTCTGCCTTTTGATTCACTTCGTTTGAGCCGGACACAGTCACGAATCTAAGTCAACCAGAGTGCCCACCATTAGGCAATGAAAATTGGCGGTCAGTCACCCTCTCCGGCCAGGGGATGGCGCTTCAGGCCGGTCAACTGGCCGAACACCCCCAGGATAAAGAGCGGATTGTTGCGCAGATACCGTTTCCACAGCCGCCGGGGTTCGCAACACAGCCGGTAAAACCATTCCATGCCGGACCGTTGAATCCAGCGTGGCGCCTGCGAAACCAGCCCGGCATGAAAATCAAAGGCCGCCCCCACCCCCACCATAAGCGTCACGTCCAGTTTGGGCAGATATTCGGCCATGAATTTCTCCTGTTTGGGCGTGCTCAACCCCACCCACAGGATGTCCGGGCGGGCGGCGCGAACCTGTTCCTGCAACGCCTTCTCTTCCAAGTCGTTCAAGGGACGAAACGGCGGGGTATAACACCCGACCACTGCCAATTGGGGAAACTTTGCCCGCAATTTTTGCGCGAGCAGTTCTGCCACGCCGGGCGCACCGCCATAAAAGAAATGCCGGCAGCCGCTGGCTTCGCTCCAGGCGCAGACATCCAGCATCAGGTCCGGACCATAGACGCGACTCATCTCCTTATGGCCATGCAGCTTGCCCATCCACACCATCGGCATGCCGTCGGGGGTGCAAAGAAAGGCCTGGTTAAGAATGGTTTTGAAAGCGGGGTTATCCTGCGCCTCCATCACGCCGTGAACCCCGGTGACACAAATGTACCCCTTGCGCCGCGCACGGACCGCATCGGCCATGGCCGCCAGCGCCGAGGGCAAATTCAGCACACTCAGCCCGACACCCAGAACATTGACGCGTTTGATCTCCATAATCCGAGAGGGCGAAGCATACCAAGCGGACGGAAAAATTCCAACCCGCGATTTTGGCCAAGTCCGGACGAAAACTCTCTGCTAAAACCTGATTCGTGGAAAATGCGGAATGAAACGACTATTTAATAATACGTTAACGTTATTTGTTTCCTTTTTTACAGGCTATTTATCCAATTACTCTGATTGTCAGTTTTCTCTTTCGGACCTATCGCCGGGGAGGATACTATCGCAACTGCGCTTCAACCGTGGTTACCCGTTTTCGGGTTGAAAAGGCTTTCATTGTCGGCTGTTTTTGACCATAATGGAAAATCAGAGGGTTAAAGTCAGAATGAAACTCCTTGTCTTTGCACACGTTCCACCGCCACACCACGGGCAGAGCTATATGGTCAAGCTCATGCTGGACGGGTTTGGCGGCGATTGTCGTGCGCCCGGATCACCCCGAAATCATCCGCTGGGCATTCAATGCTACCACGTGGATGCCCGGTTCTCCTCGGGCTTGGAAGATATCGGCGAATTTCAGGGCGGCAAAATCCTGCTGATCTTCTGGTATTGCCTCCAAGCCATCTGGTGCCGGTTCCGCTACGGGGTGAAAAACATCTATTACGTCCCCGCTCCGGGAAAACGCGTGGCGCTGTACCGCGATTGGATCGGCCTAATGCTCTGCCGGCCGTTTTTCAAAACCACCATCCTGCACTGGCATGCCGCCGGCTTGGGCAAATGGCTCGAAAACAGCAACGGCCATCTCACCCGGAAAATCACCTACCGGTTGCTGCGGGATGCGGAACTGAGCATTGTGCTGTCCGATTTCAACCGGCGGGACGCGGAAAAATTGACGGCGCGGAAAATCACGGTCGTAACCATTGGCGTGCCCGATCCCTGCGCCCGGGAAGCCGGGGCCTTGATCGCCGCCCGGAGCCAGCGCTGCGCCGCCCGCCGGGAAATCCTGGCCGGTCGCCCGTCGCCGGTTCCGGGGGCGGAAACCGTGAATGTCCTTTTTCTGGCCCTGTGTACCCGGGAAAAAGGGGTGTTTGAAACCGTGGATGCCGTGGCCCGGGCCAACCAGAAAATGATCGAACGCGGATTGCCCCTGCGGTTCCGGCTGACCATCATTGGCGGCAAAGCCTCGACGGAGGAAGAAAACGAGTTGCAACAGTTCATCCAGCAGCGGAATGGCAACCGATTGATTGAACGGCTCGGCTTCGTGCCCACGGAACGCAAACAGCGCGCCCTGTTCGAGGCCGACCTCTTCTGTTTTCCCACGTATTATCTGGCGGAAAACCAGCCGGGAAATCTGATCGAAGCCATGGCGTTCGGCCTGCCCATCATCACCAGCCGCTGGCGCTCCATTCCGGAAATGCTGCCGCCGGGCTATCCCGGTCTGGTGGATGCCAAGTCTCCGGAGCAGGTGGCGGCATCCCTGATCCAACTGGCCACGCTGGATCTGGGCGGTGAACTGCGCCAGTTGTTCCTGAACCGTTTCACCTTGGAAAAACATCTTGCCAGCATGGCCGAGGCCATTCGTAGCGTGGACGCGGACAAGTCGTAAAACGAAGCATCCAAATTCCATTTGACAGGCCGCGCATTTTGCTTCACTATATCCATTACAGATACATCCATCAAAATGGTAAAGCCCTTCGTTGATCCCGAAAGTTTTCTGCCGCTCACCCCGGCCGTGTTTCATTTGCTGCTCGCGCTCGCGGATGGCGAGCGCCACGGTTACGGCATCATGCAGGAGGTGGCGGCCAGCACGGACGGCCAGATCAAGATGGGCCCCGGCACGCTGTATGGCACCATCAAGCGTTTGCTGGAGGCGCAATTGATCGAGGAATCCGACGCCCGCCCGGACCCGGCGCTGGATGACGAACGTCGTCGTTACTATCGGCTGACCGGCTTGGGTGAAAAAGTGGTACGCGCCGAGGCCCAGCGCTATGCCGGCATCGTGGCGGTTGCGCAGGGCAAACGGTTGCTCGGCAAACCCCGCCCCGCCTGACGCCATGCCCCGTCCCCAAACATCGCGGGCCGTCGCCCTTTCGGAAAGCACGTTTCGGCGGCTGCTGCTGGCCTACCCGCGAGCGCATCGCGACGAGTATGGCGAGGACATGGCGCAAGTTTTTCGCGATCAATGTCGCGATGCCTGGCGCGAATCAAATAACTGGGGCCTTGCCAAACTCTGGCTGCGCGTCCTGCCCGATGTCATCAACACCTCCTTTTGGGAACGTCTCTCCAACCTCAACCCCCGGAAAACCATTATGAGCAAACTGGCCGAACTCTTTCGGATCAACTCCACCGCCTCCGTCGTCACCTTCGGCACGGTCTTTATGGTCGTGTTTCTGATCACCATCATTTTGGCCACCGCCATCACTTTTATTTTGCCGGAGTCCTACGCCAGCACGGCGCGCATCAAGGTGGAGCGCGCTGTCTTCGACACCCCTCCAGCCCGGGGAACCAATGTGGTCAACGTCCGGACAGATTATGACCCCTATTTCATTCAAACCGAATTTGAAGTCATCCAGTCCGAGTTGGTGCTGAGCAATGTCATCAGCCGCCTGAATCTGAACGTGGAATGGGGCAAAAAGTTTTTCAATGGCGAAATCCTGAAAACGACCGAAACCATGGAAATCCTGAAGGGCCGTATCAGCCTGATGCCGGTACGCGGCACCAAGTTGATTTCCATCACCGTCTATGATGACGATAAAAACGAGGCGGCACGGATCGCCAATGCCGTGGCGGAATCCTATCGCGACTATCGGGAAGCCCTGGCCACGGGCATCAGAGAAAAAAGTGTGAACGTCTTGTCCGAGGCCTATCAGCAGGAGGAAGCCGAAATCCAAACGGCCCGCACCCAGCCGGACGCGGATAAACTCGCCCAACTGCAGGACACCCACAAGCTGCTCTTGGCCAAATTGGAAGCCGCTAAATTGGAACTGCGTCTGCCGCATGTGCAATTAGTCTCCATCGTTGATACGGCCGAGCCCGGCATGTACCCCGTG
>Ga0364900_10599_pt1 | contig 9035 bp, 6 predicted proteins | sample ExccelJu500002D3_FD_206974 | JGI IMG/M metagenome (GOLD analysis project Ga0364900, IMG submission 206974) | Enriched cells from Trout Bog Lake Hypolimnion, Wisconsin, USA - BchlTB.July09.5000.02.D3 | ecosystem: Environmental > Aquatic > Freshwater > Lake > Hypolimnion/Profundal zone | place: USA...
CCTGTACGGTTTGCCATCACGCTCACTTCGTTTCAAAGTCGTACTGTCTTGATTGTCACGATTTCAAGATGAAAATCCCAGGTGCGGGACAATGACTTTTTTTGTCTGTGCAGGATACCCGCATGCCGGGCGATTACATGCTGCTAGTGGGACTTGTTTTGTCGAAGCATAAATATAAAGGAGCAATTATGGCTAATGATGAGAAAGCAGTAGTTTCTCGAAGAAAGTTTATGAGTTCGTCAGTTGCTGTGGCCGCCGGCGCCGTCGCGGCAAATCAAATGCTATTTCCTGATGCGTTGCATGCCGTCAGCACGCCTACAAAATGGGATAGAGAAGCCGATGTTGTGATTGTCGGTACGGGCTATTCCGGACTGGCAGCCGCAATCGAAGCATTCGACGCAGGCAGCTCTGTCATTATCGTGGAGAAGGCGCCCGTCATCGGCGGCAACTCGATTATCGCCAGCGGCGGCTATAACGCGGTTGATCCTGAGCGTCAGAAGAAGCAAGGCATCAACGATTCCATTGATCAGCATTTCAAGCACACGATCGCGGGCGGCGACTTCCGTGCTGATCCCGAAAAAGTCAGGTACATGGTGGAGAATGCCCTGGACGGTGTTCACTGGCTTGAGAAGCTGGGCGTTCAATTCGAACCTACGGTCTATACCATCGTTGGCTCACTCTTTCCCCGGAGTCACGATCCCATCAACCATGGTCGGGGCGGAGCGATTATCAAGGTACTGAAGACCCAGGTAGATAACAGAAAGATTCCGATTCTTCTCAACACCAAGCTTACTGGGATTGTCAGGGAAAAGCCCCTTACCGGTAACGTGCAGGGTGTGCAAGTGGAGAGTCGCGGAAGAAAACTCTACTTCAAAGCGAAACGGGCGGTCATCCTTGCAACCGGCGGCTTTGCTGCGGATGTGAAGATGCGATCAAAGTATGATCCTCGCCTTGATGCCGAGGTTCCGACCACCAATGTTCCCACTGCAACCGGAGAAGCGATCACATACGCAGAGGATGAAGGGGCGGACGTAAGCGGCATGGATTTCATCCAGCTTCTGATTGCCTGCAACTACTACACAAAGCACTATGGCTCAATCACAAATCTTGGCATTGATCACGCGGTCTTTGTAAATATCAAGGGTGAGCGTTTCGTTTCTGAAGATGCACGCAGAGACGTCATGGCCGCAGGCGTTCTGGCGCAACCCAAAAAGGTGTTGCTCTGGGTGACTGACGACCAGTGCGGGAAGCGATTTGATGAAGCAACCACCGCAGAGATCTTGAAGAATGGGCATTCGTTCAAAGCCGACACCCTTGAAGAGCTCGCAAAGATACTCAAAGAGAAGTTTGATGTGCCTCCCGAAAAGTTCCTCGCAACAATAAAGAAATATAACGAAGACGTTAAAAAAGGCGAGGACACGCAGTTCCATAAAGAGCTCACGAATCTCAAACCTATTGAGAAGGCGCCGTTCTTCGCCAGCCCAACCCAGGCAGGCGTCCATCACACGATGGGTGGTCTAAGAACCAAGGGGACCACTGGCCAGGTGCTTGACCGTGAGGGGAATTTAATTCCGAAACTCTATGCGGCTGGAGAGATCACGGGTGGCGTCCACGGAACCAATCGACTGGGCGGCAATGCCACTGCAGACTGTATCGTCAACGGCAGAGCCTGCGGAAAGAATGCGGCCGCGGAGAAACCCTGGGCTTAATCGGTTTCACCAGATGCGTTTTGTAACACACAACCAGGCGGCCGTACTTGTCCGATAAAGTACGGCCGTTTGTTGGTTTATCTTCCCCTTCCAAAAGAATCAGCAGAATCAGTGTTCAATGGCACCAATGTCCAGCAGCGTGCCATCGCGCAGTGAGCCACGCTGCTCGACGATGACGGGTTGGATTTTGTGGTTGGTGCTTGTGGAACTGAAGTTTTCTGCTCCGATGGGGCCAGGGGTGAAAGACTCCCAGAAGTCCTCTCCAAGTTGCACCGTACCAATTTGGTTGCCGAGTGAACTGTCAAGACTCCGCCAGAATGCAATCCAGGGTGCATTCTGCTGATTGGACGGCCAGGTTACTGCCGGGCCATAAAATGTGACGCCGGTTAAATCACCAAAGCTCGAACCGAACTCAGCGCCCACAATCGCACCGTATTTTGTTCTCACCTGTGCCACAACGCGGTTGAGGAAGTCGTCCGCCGGAACCCCGAAACCCGTGTAGCCCGCGGCCAGCGTTGTCACCGTGTAGGAGGTGGAAGGAATCTGATCGATAGCTCGGGCTGCGGGCGGATACCACAGAACAACGTGCTCTCCAAGATCGACTCCGGCCGAAGTGATGGACGCGTCGCGGTGCGCCTGATCAACCGACACAGCATCGGAGAGCAGCACGCCGTCGTGGTCGCCGACCTTGGGATAATGCTTGCGAACGAGGTCGGTCCAATCCGGTACCGGAACAAGTATTTGGCTGAAGTCGAGAACACCGAAGAGGTTATAGCCGTAACTATTGAAGTTGATCAGCGACCCGGTGAAGACATCGTTTGCAACTCCTTGCAGTTTATTGCCGACTACAATCGAGTTCTGTATGGTCATGTCTTCAACGACATGTGCGTCGCCAATCGTGGCGGCGATACCGCCACCTCCCATGTTGGATTTATTGCTGAAGATAGCCTCATGGCCAGTCACCTGGTTTTCAGCAACGGTGCTGCTCACAAGTACAAGACTGCCTCCGCCCATATATATGCCGCCGCCCCGGTAGTAGTACTGGCCGACCTCGGGCAGGTCGGGATTATCTTCCGCCAGGTTGCGGGCAATCGTGCAATTGGTCAGATACATCGTCGCCCTGTTAGTTGGTCCACCACCGAGAGTGAACACTCCTCCGCCGTAGGCATGCTGTGCCGTTACGCGGTTTCCGCTTATGGTGGACTGTTGAATCGTCGCGTCGTTGCCCGACTGCACGGAATTCGAATTGTCCGCTCCACCAACCGAATAAATACCTCCGCCCGCCGCACCGTAACCTATCGCTGAGTTGCCCGCGATGACGCAGTTGGTCATGATCAGGCCATCGGAATAAATTCCGCCTCCGTACGTGCCGCGGTCCCGACTCGACTCAAGATCGCCCGCAATTTTGTTTCCCGTGATGGCACAGTCAGAGAGCGTGGCAATGCCCCACACGGCGAGTCCGCCGCCGCGCGCCAATGTGTAGGGCTGGGTGCCTCCGGTGATGGGCTCGGCACTCGAGTATCCGCCAGTGATCTTCACGTTCTTCAATGTCAGATTGCCATAGACAGCGAGCACTCGCGCTCTGTTGGAGTCATCCCCGCTCCACCTGATCGTGATTCCATCCGGCAAATTAGATGCGTCGATGGTGAGATTCTTCTTGGCATACAGAGCCGACTTGCCGTAGTCCCGTTCGGCGTAGCCCTGGTACGTCATCCCTGAATACACTTCGCCCATCAGCACGGAATGGCTCTCGCCGATAATCTTCAACTGAATGGTTCCGCCGTTGAGCGCGGGCGAGAACTCGATTGTTTCGTCTGCACCTACTTGGGCAATGGCTGACCGTAGCGTCATCGTTCCCGCTGGCGGTTGTTCAAGGTCTTCGAGAGTAGTAACGGTAAGCGCCTTTACACCTGCTGGCGGCGCGACACTTGTGCTTCCACCGCACGAACACATAAGCACCAGGGCAACAGCACCTACAAACAAGGCGACAGCTAGGGTCTTCTCAGGGAAAAAAGCAGGTTGGCGGGTCATGCAAGGAAACGTAATCTAGATCGAGTCATCTGTCCACCGTGTTCTAGGGCCAGAACCTCATCTCATAACCCGTAGGTCCGTGGTTCGAGCCCACGCGCCGCCATCAGGCAACCAAACCGAATTTTCAATAGCTTGCACGTGGCCGAATCACCTCACCCCGGTTTAGGGAATGGCTTGGCCGTGGCGTGCCCCCAGGCCGTACTGCACTGTTGGCAGCGAGCATCTATCGCGGCATCCTTTTTCGGCCGGCACTGCAACTCGCCGCCGCTTGTCAACATCTCGGACAGGGTTGCACCTTCGGTGCTCGCTAATCACTTGCGTCTTCCGCGGCCGCCTCTGCGCCAGTAACCTATAACGCTTCTTTAACGATTAAAGGAGGTTCTTTATGACGTACGCACGCTTTTCCGCACGGGCACTCGCCTGCGTAGTCCTGTTAGCTGGCTGCGCGGCGGCCGACTCCCAAAGCGCCTCGGCTAAATCCACTCACGATAAGGTTGCCATCACCACTTCGTCTGACGAAGCAAGGCAGTTGTATCTGAAGGGGCGTGACCTCAACGAAAAACTTCGCGCCACCGATGCACGCGCTCAATTTGAGAAGGCGATCGCGCTCGATCCCAATTTCGCTCTTGCCTATATTGGACTGGCCAACACCGCAGGAACGCCAAAGGAATTCTTCGACGCAACCGACCACGCGACCGCTCTCGCCTCCAAGGTCACCGAAGGCGAGCGCCACATGATCCTTGGCCTCGCAGCCCAGATGAAGGGAGATCCGGCAACAACCATCAGCCACTACACCACCCTCGTAAAGCTCTATCCCAACGACGAGCGAGCTCAAACGCTGCTCGGCATAACGTATTTCGGTCGCCAGGACTACCAGACGGCAGTCGTGCATTTTGAAGAGGCGATCAAGATCAACCCGTCGTTCACCACTCCATACAATCAACTCGGCTACGCCTATCGATTCCTCGACCGCAACGACGACGCGGAAAGAACATTCAAAAAATACACCGAGTTGATTCCAGACGATCCCAATCCCTATGACTCCTACGCCGAACTGCTCATGAAAAGGGGACGCTTCGACGACTCCATCAAGGCTTATCAAAAGGCCCTCTCAATGGATCCCAACTTCATCGCATCGTACATAGGCATCGGCAACGATTACCTCTACAAAGGGGATACCGAAAAGGCGCGCGCTGCTTTCGCGAAGATCAACGAAGTCGCGCGCAATACCGGAGAGCGTCGTATCTCGCACCTTTGGATGGCAAACTCCTACATTCACGAAGGCAAGACAGACAAGGCAATCGAGGAGATCAAGGCTGGCTCGGCGTTGGCCGCTAAAGAGAACGATGCCGCCGCGAGGTCCGTTGACATGACCCAGATCGGCGACATACTGCGCGAGGCTGGCCGCTTCGACGATGCTCTCGCCAATTACAAGTTGTCCGTCGCGACGCTTGAGAAGTCACAGGTCCCGGAAGAGGTGAAGGCTGCGGCTCGTCGCAACCTGATCTTTGAGGAAGGCCGCGTCGCAGCCATGAGAAACGACCTCGCAACGGCCAAAGCGAAATCCGCCGAATACGCCAAGCAGGTAGCCCTCAAAAACAGACCTTTCGAGGTCCGCCAGCAGCACGAATTAGCCGGAATGATCGCCCTCGCTGAAAAGCACGGAGATGCCGCCGTCGCTGAATTCAAACAAGCCAATCAGCAGGATCCCCGAATTCTCTACATGACGTCGCGAGCGTACATTGCTGCGGGCAACAAGAACGAGGCAGCGGATTACGCCAGGAAAGCCGATAAATTCAACGGGCTCAGCTTCAACTATGCCTACCTCCGCAACAAGCCGGAGAACGGCACAATGGACGCAGCTAACTGATTCCGGTTGCTATGACCACTCCGAAGGCGCGGGGAACCTGACCGCGCCAACCCTTCTTGAAAGGGCAGGGCTTCAGCCGTGTTATAAGTCGCCCGTCGTTGCCATGTCTGAAACAGAGATGCGGCGGACACTCCCCTTCGCTCTGTCCCTCAATTCCTGCTGGTTCCATCCCATCGTATGCGAGTAGTATTCAAATGAACCCCACATGGCGCGCTCCGTTCTCGGACGACGCCGCGTTGCGTGCAATACTGAAAAGCCGGGATGCGACCTGGCAGAAAAGGTCGAACATTAGTTATGGGTAATAACACAATTGGAATCGTTGGTCTTGGTCTTATGGGATGCGATGTCGCCGCAATCTTCCTCGCGGCTGACTGGTCTGTGCAGGCAGCGGAACCGGATACGGCAAGTTGGGATTTGCGCCGCCAGAGGGTTGAACTTTCCGTCGGACAGCTTGAGGGAACTTTTCATCCAGAGCGCCTTCACATCGTCAAGACGATGGAAGAGATCGACTGGACGGATGTAAAACTCGTGCTTGAAGCTGCCCCCGAGCGGCTCGAGTTGAAGCAATCGGTTTTCGCGAACCTTGATCGCGTGGTTCCAACTCACATTCCGATTGGCTCCAACGCGTCCGGATTTCGCATCACTGATATCGCACGCGAATGCAAGACTCGCAACCGTATGGCGAACCTGCATTTCTTCGCGCCCGCTCACCTCGTTCCATGCGTTGAGGTCGTGCGCGGCGAGTTCACCGACGCTGCGGTGGTTGACACTCTCTACGGCATCATGAAAGCCGTCGGACGCATGCCGGTACGCGTAAACAAGGACCTGCCCGGTTTCCTCGCCAACCGCATGCAGCATGCGCTCATGCGCGAAGCCTTCTCCATCATCGACGAAGGTCTCGGTACGGCAGAGGACGTCGATACCGCAGTGCGCTATGGATTCGGCTTTCGATACGTTGCGGCGGGCCCGATCCTGCAAAAGGAATTCGCCGGACTGGACACCCAGCTTTCCGCCGCTCGAACAATTTATCCGTCGCTCTCCACCAGTCCCGAACCAAGCAATGTCCTGAAGGATATCGTCGCCGCAGGTAAGTTGGGGATGAAGACCTGTCAAGGATTCTGGAAGTGGACGCCGGAACAGATTGCGAAAGAGCGGGCACGCCTGGATCGCACTCTGCTGGCAGCTCTGAAACTTCTGCGCGAGTCGAAGGCGGCCACTGAAGATTAAGAAATGGAACAGGCGTCGCAAAAAGTGAACGAATAACAATGTCGGGCTTCCCACCTTCGCCGCGCCGCTTTTGCGCGGTTAAGGTGGGGGCAATCCCCTTCCCCTCTACCATGTTCTTGCTCTTGTTTCTGCTCATGCCTCTTCGTCGGATACACCTTCCGGGACACTGCTCAAGTTATTCCCACCGCATATCCTTCGGACCGGCCTCGTCTAAGTACTGGAACAACGCAATAACCTGCGGCCCATCGGCACAGAGACGGAATTGTTTCCCGAGGGCAGTCTTCTGCGAAAAATGGAGAGTATGGCAAGTAGCCCCCGGATCAGCCCTCTTATCCGGAGTGCCCTCGTGGCTGATGCGTACGACATTGTGGGGAGCAATCTGCACGGATGACTTCTTATGCCGGGGTACTTCGATGAATTCCTTGCCCAATATGATTTGATCGCGACCCCGGCGGCCAACATTCACTGCATATATAGACAGTGGCAGATCGAGCCGCGCAAGGTTCGGCAGGTGACTGTGCAGTTCGCGCCACAGTGCGGAGTCTTCATCAAATTCCTTCGTGCTCTGCACCACTCCGTTTTCATTAAACGCAACTACGAAGTTCTTCAAATGCCACACGCGCTTCGCGTCCCCGGCAGCCCCACTGCCGGGGGCCGCCACAATCCACCAGTATCCCCACTTCGAATTTGCCCAACGCCCCCAGAACAAGCGTGGGCTCGAATACCCCGTGTCGATTGTCGACAGTCTATCCAGAACCTCTTGCCGCGTCGTAGTACCAACTTCCACAAAACCAACCGCAATCTGCTTGGGCTCAATCTTGCTCCCGCCCGGTCCACGGCTGCGAGCCGGAAGACGGGTGGCACCCACGCAATTCATCAGCATTAACAGACATAGCAGAAGTGCAGTAATCGTCACCAAACAAGTCCATCGAGCGAAAAGCCAGTCCTTCATGGGAACGCCTCTGCAGACTTTAAGTGGCCAGACAATCGCCTTTGCAAACCGACTTTCGATACGTGCAAGCAGTCTCCGAAAGCGTACTTGAGTTCCAAACTTAGTCAACCAGAATCTCTCCTTCCGTTTCAGAATCTCTGAACGCGCGAGGCTGTAACAGACCACCCCGACCATCCAACGTGCCAGCAATCGGATACACTAGCCTGTTGAATTGAACGGACTCAAAAGGGGAGCGGGATGGATGAGGCACTAGCGGCGAAAGTGATTGCTGAGATCGCCGCGGTTAAGAGAGTTCCAATCGAGAGCATCACAATCGACACGACGTTCGAAGAACTTGCGATGGACAGCCTCGACGCCATGAACCTGTTGTTCTCCCTCGAAGAACACCTCGGAATTTCGATACCTGACGAAGCGGCAAACTCGATCAAGGACGTACGCAGCACGGTTGCGGGAGTGCAACGGATACTGGCGGAAAAAACTTCCGCAGAGGGTTGAGCCGGATGTCAGCAAACTCCGGCCGGCGTGTCGTGGTCACGGGTGCCGGTGTGATCTGCGCACTTGGATCGAACCCCGCCGAGTGCTGGAGCGCGCTACGCGAAGGACGCTCGGGCATTGCGCCGATCCAGTCCGTGAGTATGGAAGGCCTCCGCTTTCAGAATGGTGCTGAGGCGCGGAGCTTTCGCGCAGAGGATCACTTTGAGGCCGCACGCGGCGAGTTGATCGACCGCTTTGCACAGTTCGCCGTTGTCGCGGCAAGGCAGGCAGTGAGCGAAGCTGAGTTTGGTCTTTCCGGCCAAGCCAAAGAAAAGACTGCGATCATCACCGGAACCTCGATGGGCGGCCAGACCAGCCTGGATCGCGGCTTCGAAGCAATTTACAAGAATGGGCGGCCACGCCCTCATCCGTTCACAATTCCGCTGACCATGTACAACGCAGGCGCGAGCAAGATCTCGATGGACCTTGGAATCACTGGCCCCGCGTTCACCATCTCTACGGCCTGTGCCTCGGCTACACACGCCATCGGGCAAGCGTTCTGGATGGTGCGCTCTGGTGCCGTTGAGGCTGCAATCTGCGGCGGCAGCGAAGCGCCATTCAGTCCGGGAATTCTGCGCGCATGGGAGGCGATGCGCGTAGTGACACCCGACGTTTGCCGTCCGTTTTCGCGCGATCGAAAGGGACTAACGCTCGGCGAAGGCGGAGCCATGCTGTTGCTTGAGCCTGCCGAACGAGCCGTGGCTCGCGGTGC
>Ga0364900_10600_pt1 | contig 9031 bp, 14 predicted proteins | sample ExccelJu500002D3_FD_206974 | JGI IMG/M metagenome (GOLD analysis project Ga0364900, IMG submission 206974) | Enriched cells from Trout Bog Lake Hypolimnion, Wisconsin, USA - BchlTB.July09.5000.02.D3 | ecosystem: Environmental > Aquatic > Freshwater > Lake > Hypolimnion/Profundal zone | place: USA...
TTCAAGCACAAGGGTTTAGAAATCTTCTTCTTCACGGGAAGCAAGGAAGGGATTCAAGCCCACCATGCGAAGAAGTTGCAAATACTGTTAACGGCTTTAAACAATGCCAAGGATGAAAACGATATGCGGGCTCCGGCTTGGAATCTTCACCCGCTATCCGGCAACCTGGATAAGCATTGGTCGGTTTCAGTTAATGGCAATTGGCGAATGACATTCAGATTTGAAGGTGATGATGCCGTTTTGGTCAACTATCAGGATTACCACTAAGGGGAATGAATATGGGGGATATGCACAATCCGGCGCATCCTAGCGAAGTGTTACGGGAATGGATGCCCGAAAATTTAACGGTTACGGATGCCGCCGAGCAATTGAAGGTTTCGCGTCCAACCTTTTCTAAGATATTGAATGGAAAAGCGGGAATCTCTGCAGACATGGCATTAAGGCTATCAGCTTGGCTTGGAACTTCGCCAGACTTGTGGCTTGGTATGCAGTTGCAGTGGGACTTATGGCAGGCCAAAAAAGGCCGCATTCCCAAGATTAAGCGTTTAGTTGTGAGTAGCAAGGGAGCCTGACCCTAACAGGTAAAGCGATGGTGGCAAGCTGTTCAAGAGCAAACCACCATCTAACCACAATGCATCACTTTATAGGAGGCCTGCATCATGGCTAAGATTGATTTTAAAGAGAATGGTAGTCCCCGTGTAGAAAACCTCGATAACCCTACTCATGGGCAGAAAGAGCAACCCACAACCAAAACCATTGGCGAATTAGGTGAAACCATACGCCTATTGGACTGCTTCGCGCAAGATGGTTTTTCTAAAATCTCCGCAATAGCAAAACTGGCCCGAAGAAGTTTAGAGACTCCCGAAGGCCACCAACAGATAGGCGATGTATTTTCCGCGCTTGAAGTGATTGCCCATACAGCAGACGAGTATGAAAACACAATTGGTTATGAGGCAGAATCTGCCGGATTCAATTACAACAAGGAAAGCCTGAGAAATTTCCAGATGGCTGCCAGAGAATTTGGGATTTCATTGAAGGGTCAAAAATGAAACAAATTCAACAACTTGGCAAAGGCAAATTAGAGCTACGCGGACACAATATAAGCATGGACAAGCCTATTAGTGTTGATGCCTTAGACCGCTTGGGGAACCGCATCGAGTTACCTTTAAAAACACTATTGGAGCGCCTTAATGACTTTGAAGGCTGCGTGGGAAAGCAAAGGGTTGGTGATAATTTAATAGATTGCCTTTTTATCGCTTATCAATACAACATATTTACAGAACATGAGCGCACGCTATTCGAGTCATACGCGCACTCTAACTATCCAGGGCGTTGTAATTGAGGTAATTAGAAGCAAAGATTGAGCGCAAGGCTAGGCAATGCAAGCCGAAAAGCGGCACTTCCACCGCTAGCCTCGCGCCCCTTCTGGAAGAATGCAGGGGAAGATTGCAATGAGTGCCAACGATAAGAAAAGTATTGATGAGGCTACCGAAATCCTACTGCGCCCATTCGCGCGATATACAGATATAGCCTGGGCCTGGGAGATTCTCGAAAAAAGAAATTATCAAAATGATGGGGAGCGCTATCAAGGAATCCGCGATAAATGTGAATTCATTGAGCTTCTAAAGCTTCCATTCAGAAATATTAATGGTGTAGAGGTCCGCAAAAATAGAGTTAAGACCTTCGGCGAGGATGCCAGAGAGTACCAATATCTCAATGTAAATGAAATTGGAGTAGCAGCGGTTGAGGCGCGACGCAACTGGCCCGCGCTGAATACTTCTAGCACCAAGTTAACGCCTATACCTGGGTTCTCAAATAAGAAATTCATAACCAAAGACCATAAAGCTCGTCAAGACGCAATAACGCCTGTAATTATTGATGCCTATAACGATTGCATAAACTCAACCGATGCTGCAAGTAATGCCGATGTATTGGCAAGGATAGCGGCTTGGGCGAACAATAGTTCTTGTAAAGATAAATATCCAACCCTACTAGAAGAAGTTGAGGGTGAAATCAAATGGCAATCATCTACCAAAGTAGAGATTCTTAATCAAAAAAGATTAGGGGACAGACTTAGGAAATTAAAGAGCATATAAGCTCTATATGGCGACCAGCGGCGATGAACGGCGACCAACGGCGGCAATAGTTACCATAAATAAACATGATGAATAAATTGTGTATGTACCGAAAATTTCGGGGATACATAGGAATTAATCATCATGGAATTACAAAAAGTATTAACCACTCAAGAGTTTGCGGATACTCTTAAATGCTCGCCTAAAACGGTACGCAAAAATTACTGTATTAGCGGAGTTTGCTATGGCATCAAACCTTTAAAAGTAGGGGCGAGACTTTTATGGCCTAGCGCCGAAGTTGCTAAGCTCTTAAATGGCGAGGCAGTGTCTGCATGAATCTCCACCAAATAAAAAAGCCTGAGGCCGTTGGCGCGGCTCAGGCTCATGACTACATAGCAGAACAATCTAGCTTAGATTCTAATCGCATTAAGCCTTTTGTGGGGACTAATAACCCACGCCGCATTCGTGCCCTCATTGCCCTGGTTTACCGCGATTGCGTAAGCCGAGAAGACCTGGACAATTTGGCTGGGTGCACCAATTCACCTGACTTGGTTGCTCAACTCAAAAAGCGATGCGGCCTAGACATTCAGATGCGCGAGGTTCACACCAAAGACCGTGATGGGCGCTCTACTTGGTTCGGTGTTTACTCTCTTGTAATTGAGGACAAATACCGAGTTAGGCAATGGCTCGTAAATGCGGGCCACGCTGAAAGGGCTCAATATGGCTCAAGATAAGCACGAGCGAGCATACGCCGCAAAAGCTGGGGCGAAAGCCCTAGCCATGCCTAAGAAACAATCTGAGCCATTCGTAATGCTGCCCTTTGAAGTAATCAGTTCATCCGCCTATGCAAGTCTTGGAGGTAGTGCTGCAAAGCTTTTAATCGAATTGGTTTACGTTTATTACGGCTCGAATAATGGCGCGCTATGGATTTCGCCCAAAAGGTTAACTGAGCGTGGATTCTCCAAAAGCACGGCAATTAGAGCTTGCAAAGAGTTGCTAATTCATGGCTTCATCTTCATGACTAGAAAGGGCGGCAATCAAAAAGGCGGGTGCTCTTGGTTTGCGCTTACTTGGCTACCAATTAATAAAACCGCAGGTATGGATTTAACTTGCTATGAGAGCAAAAAGTTTCTTAAGTTCACTCCTCAAGAAAAAAATAGCCGTGTCAATTTGAATCCTGGATGGTGTCATTTTGATACCACCTCAAAAAGTGATTCATCAAAAAGGAATATTAAGAAATCCAAATCAATATCCCTTGACCTCTCAAATTCAAGTCGGGCAGGTGTCATTTTGAACCCCTTAATAGATATAGCCATCTATAGGGATGGAATTCTCCAAGACCAACCACAAGCCAACTCACAAAATTGGATTGCAAAAGACCAGGCACGCCTAAAAGAAATTGGCCTTGCTGGGCGCGAATGCTACCAAGCCCCCGCAAAGCTTCATTAACAAACTAATAATCAATTTATAGACAAAGGAATAAAAAATGACTCAAACAGAAATCGCAGGCCAACAGTACCGCATGAATAAACTCAGCCCCTTATCTCAGTTTCATGTGAGCCGACGCATCGCGCCCGTTTTGCCAACTTTGATACCAATATTCGTAAAGCTCACCAAGGATGCATCAGTCTCAAAAGACCTTATTGGGCTGGCAGAGTTATTGACCCCATTCATGGATTATTTAGCGGGGCTTTCTGACGAAGATGGGGAATTTATTTTAAATAGCTGCCTAGCAGTAGTTCAACGCGAGCATATGGGCAACTGGACCCTTGTATGGAACACTCAAAGCAAGGTGTGCATGTTTGAAGATATGGATTTAGGGGTTATGGTCATGCTAACCCTTCAAGTCATGCAGGACAGTCTAAGCAAATTTATCAATACCGTATTCACCGCGCAAATGTCCGGTGAGAAATTAAGCCCCACCATGATTGCGGATAACTTTCTCAACTCAGCAATACCAACCGCAATTTAAGAGGGAGGGAAAACAAAATGGCACAAGCTGAAGTCATCCGAGAGTTTCTAGTCCAGTTGGGCTTTAAAACCGACGAGAAAAGTTTAAAAACCTTTACCAATAACATTCAAAGCGCTACGAAAGGAGTTATTGGCCTAGTGGCGGCTATCGAGGGAGCAGCTTTAACGGTTGGCGCCGGAGTGGCTTCGTTTGCGGCCAATTTGGAAGGCCTGTATTTCGCCGCAAAGAAAACACACTCTAGCGCAGAGAATTTGAAGGCCTTTGAAAGCACCATGCAAGATTTTGGGGTATCGAGTGGTGAGGCGCTTCAATCGGTCCAGGCGCTTGCAGGATTTATGAGAAATAACCCAGGGGGAGAGAGTTTTATTAAATCCCTTGGGGCTGAAACCAGAAAAGCGAATGGTGAGCTTCGTAGCGAAGTGGAAATTATGGCCGACCTTGGAAAGTCATTCTCAAAGCAACCCTATTACCTGGCAAACCAACGGGCAAAGATGATGGGTATTAGTGAGGATACTTTGCGCGGCATGATGAATGGAGACTTTGCCGATAAATTGAATTCTAAAAATAAACTATGGGCAAACAGTGGGATGCAAGATGCCGCAAATGATGCTCATAAATTTGAAAATTCATTAAGGGAAGTGGTTAGTCAGCTCGAAATAATAGGGGTCAAAGCAAGCAAAAAAATATTAGGGGCGTTCGGCATGGATGTCGAAAAATTTGGAGAATGGGTGAAGGCTCATGGTGATGAGATTGCCGCCAAAATATCGGAAGTGGTTGAAATACTTCTCACTCTTGCAAAAATGGTTTTTCCAGCCTTAGAGTGGCTTGCAAAGCAACTTATTCAGCTCGATAAGGATACCCATGGATGGAGTACAAAAATAATCGCATTGGTGGCGGTAATTAATCTATTGGGTGGGTTTGCTCTTATAAACGGAATCATGGGGCTAGTGGGTGCGTTTGCTGCCTTGGCTGGTGCTATCGGAAGTGTTGAGACTGCTGCCGGCGGCGGCATGCTCGGAACCCTGTTGAAGTCAGCCCCTTGGCTTGCTGGAATTGCCGCTTTATTTCACTCGGAAGATTTAAATAGCGGGGAGGATGAGCAGATTAAAAAAATCAAAGCCCAGCAAGATAAATATCTTCCCAAGGGCGCGGCGAATGCGAGTGGTGGCGACCCAATGAGCTACTTTATGAGTCAGGGCTGGACAAAAGAACAAGCGGCTGGATTGGTGGCCAATATCAAAAATGAAAGTTCATTTAATCCCAATGCTGAAAACCAAGGGCATTATGGATTGGCTCAATGGGACCTAAACAGACAGGCTAACTTTCTCAGGTGGGCAGGCCATGACATTCATGGCTCTAGTGCTGCGGAGCAGCTGGAGTTTATGAACTATGAGCTCACCAAAGGAAGCGAACAAAAAGCTGGGGCATTACTTAGGGCAGCGAATAATTCGGTTACGGCATCGAATGTGATATTCAGTCAATATGAGCGTGCAGGTGACTTCTCTGGATCCCGTCGCGCAGCAGATGCCTTCCAAATTGCACAAACAACAACCATCAATGTAAATGGTGGGGATGCAGCGGCGACCGGCAAGGCAGTAGCTAAAGAGCAGACTAGGGTCAATCAAGACTTGATTAGAAACTTGAAGCCCGCCGTTAGTTAATGAGTGATAGCAAAAATCAAATAATTTGAATGATTGAAAACAATCAAAATAAATCAAATAGGACCAATATCATGACCAAGCAATTTATCAAAATCCCAGACATCGCCTACTCAATCGAAGGCGACCTTATCGAGCTAGAACAATCAACGGGGTGCGGAGAGTTCACCATAGTTGAGCTTCATAAAATCCACTTGCAATTACTTGCAGAACAGATGGGCCTCTACAAGCCTGTTCACAAAGCCCACATGAGTAAAGTCGTAGAGGAGGAGCTGACCGAACTCTTTTGGGAATTGGAAGACCATTGGCAAGCCCTTGGCAGGGATAAGCATGCAGACCCTGACCGCTTGATAGAAGCAAGGCAACTTTACAACAAGCTTTATTCAATTTGCCGCTTGATTGGATTGGACCCGGCCTTATTGAGCAATCTCGACAGCGATGGCGATAAGCCCCAGGCAACTATGACCAGCCCAACTAAGACCGCGCCCATCGCTAAACCAGCAGAGGAATTGCTAATTTGATTGAAGCATGGAGAAATGCTCCAAAAAGAAAATAAAAGTGAACTTATGGAGGTGGATTTTCGTGGCCTACCACTCTCAGAGCTGAGGGCTTGGGGGGGGGGTTACTGCGCAAAGGTTATCAAGGCAAAACCCACTGGAGCCTAGAGGGCCCCAAAACTCCAAAGATGCTCAGTGTTTTAAGTGAGCAAGTTAGGGGGTTGCCTGATTTTAGATGGCCTCCACATTTGCCTAGAGTGCTCAAACTTAATTCACTTGAATGGATGTAAGCAGGCCAAGTGGGGGAGCATTGTGATGCTCGAGGCTAACGCCTTAAGCATTGGACACAGGTGCTAACGGTTTACGGCGAATACAACATTGAATTAGGCGCTTGGAAACATCTTCGGTTTAATAGTCGCCTGCTTTGCGTTTTTGGAGTAGCTCATTAAAATTTTTGTCTAATGTTTTTTTAAGGAAAGTCGCACTGTCATAATTAGTTTCTGTAATGCTGATAGTGCCGTCAGTGTTTAAGCTTCCTCGGGGAAATGATTTCCATAATGGTTGTTTGCTTAACTCCCCATTGGCGTAAATAATGACGAAGCCATTATCAAGAGTTGGATACCAACAGCCACGCCGAATGCTATTGCTGGCTGGGAGTTGTACAAAATAAAAGACATTTCTTTTGTCTGCTATTGGCAGGTGACATGGCTTGCTAGTAAAAAGCACATAAATTTGATCTTCTGGTAAGACTTGATTGCCCGTGACATAAGGCTTGTTTTGATTTAGAAATACACGAACAGGTTCACCTGCGTATAGCGACTGGCTTGTTAATAGTAAAAATAAGCAACAAATAGCTTTCATGTAAGACCATTCTCCACCAAAAATGGTAGAAGTCCAGATGGGGAATGTGTTTTTTTTGTTGTCTTGTTGCAACAAAATTGTATTAATAAACTACATTAAATATATTAAATAATGCAAGATAACTATATTGCAGAATGACAAAGCTATATTTCATATGGCTTGGCGGGTTGCTAATGTTTGCGGGTAATGTACGTTATGTAAAACAAGAATGTAGTATTGCTGCTTATTTAATATATAAATGAGCAGTAATATGGTATTTATCTATACTGGCGTAGCCAGTACGACAAAGGATAGGCAATGGATTACGACAAGTTCACCGCTCAGCTAAAAGAGCTGGGCATCAAAAAGACTGAATTCATGCGCTACATGGAGATGAATACCGGGACCATTAGCACTTGGAGCAAGGCGGGCAAAGTGCCGCGCTGGGTAGAAGCTCATCTTGATTTGATGCTCAAGGCCAAGGCTATGCTTCCAGACCTCTCTCAGTACAAAGCGAAAGCGGGAAGCGATGAGCAAGGCTAAACGCACAAGCACCAAGGCTGAAAGCCAGGAACTATCAACGCTTAGGCAAATACCCACCCCTCGCCTAAATCTGCATGAACTCGATGCCATCAGGCGGGAAATGACTAGGGTTTACAGAGATATGAGGTGCGGCAAGCTGCATTCGCAAGATGGGACGCGATTAGTTTATGTATTGGGCGAGCTTCGCAAAATGTTTGAAGTATGTGAGCTTGAGAAACGCATCGAAGTGTTGGAGGGTTAATGGCTACTCTAGAAAACCGACTAAAGAGCTTGGAGTCCAAGAAATTTATAGGTGGGCGTACTCAATCTAATGAGGCCATATTCAAGACTGAGTATCAAGTTAATGGTGCCTGGATAGATGGGCGGGACTTTGATGCTATCGCCGGGGAATCATTTGACGAGCGGTTTACCGCTATTCTTAGTATTTCGCTAGGTAAGCTGGGTATCGCCAAAAAAACACGGCATCGTGTAAGGCATCTACTTGCATGGCTTCATGAGCTGCATGAGGCTATCTAAGTGTATGTTTATTGGTGGGCAACTGTGAGGTATCTAAATGAGCTTTTTAAAGCGATTATTTGGTTTTGGCGATAAGAAGCCCGCGGATATTGTTCTAAGGGCTTCAAGCCCTGCAGTCCCCAGAAGAAATCCTCTGGAAATCGAATCGACCCCCGAGATGATTGAGGAGGATTTGCGCTTCAAAGCTCGGCAAATGGAATTGCTCGAGGTGCGCATAAGGGATTCTGGGCTTTATAGGATTGAAAAAGTTCCCGAGCTCATGGATAAGCTAAGCGGAAAAGTCCCGTTTGCAAGAAATAGTAATGGCGGGGTATTTGGCGGCGATACTTTTCTTTCTCTCGCCGAGAAAAAGGCTCTAGGTCTGAATACAAGGGCAAAGTATTCCCATGAATTTATTGCCTGCTGTGAGCCTTCAATGTTTTCTGCCCATGACCCAAAGCAATTTCTTGAGGGGCTACGAATAGATGTATTTCATGAGGCTAGTCGAGAAAAGGACATAGCAAAATACAAAAGCATGGGGTTTATAAAAAGGGTAAAAATCAATACCGTTTCCCCTTGTGCCAAAGTTAAGCGACTTAAGAAAATTTATAACATTGGTGAAGTGCCCAGCCTTCCTTTGTCTGGATGTGATGCGGGGCATTGCATGTGCTTTTATAGCGCAGTCATTGAGGATTCTGGGCAAGATATGCTTTGAAAAAATTGAATATATCAGCAGATTAAATGAAGGGGTTTGGCATGAAATATTCTGAGTTACAAACAGCAGGTAAAGATGAGTTATTAGCCTTTATTGATAATGCTGGGCGGGCAGGATATAGTCTGGTTCCACAAGATGTTGTTAGAGAGCTTAATAACCGCTCAAATCAGGAGTTGGTCGATAAAACACTCAGGATTGCAAAAATTACCTTGACTGTATCGGCCTTGGCAACAGTT